>Ga0070699_100001167_pt1 | contig 24363 bp, 18 predicted proteins | sample KBSK1503metaG_FD_65473 | JGI IMG/M metagenome (GOLD analysis project Ga0070699, IMG submission 65473) | Corn, switchgrass and miscanthus rhizosphere microbial communities from Kellogg Biological Station, Michigan, USA - KBS K1-50-3 metaG | ecosystem: Host-associated > Plants > Roots >...
CGTGTGGCTGTGAGCCTGGACTGTCATGTTTCCTCCTCGGGCCGCATACGGGAATCCGCTTCGGATGCCGTGCGCCCACAGGGGAATGTGCCAACGGGGCTGGAAGTGGCTCAGAGGCGGTATTTGTGGAAAAGTCGTATCATCTGTGCGTCTTTGACGGAGGGATTATGAGGAGACAGATCGTCCTTGGCGGCGTGCTTCTGTTCGGTGTCCTTTCACTGACCGCGTCGGCCGTTCAACAGCCCCCGAAACCAGCGGCCTCAGCCATCCAGGTCGAGAAGCTCACAGACAACCTGTACGTCCTCAACGCGCTCGCGGCCGGCGGCGGCGGCAACACGTCGGTGCTCGTGACCGCGAACGGCGTGGTGGTGGTCGACACCAAGAATCCCGGTTGGGGCCAGCCGCTGCTCGAGAAGATCAAGACGCTCACCAACAAACCGGTGACGATGATCATCAACACGCACACGCATGGCGACCACGTGAGCGGCAACGTTGAATTCCCCGCTACCGTCGAGGTCGTCGCTCACGAGAACACAAAAGCCAACATGGGGGCGATGCGGCCGGCTTCATTCGTGGCCCAGCCGCCCGGTGGCCCGGCGCCGAACATCTTCACGCAGCACAACGGAACCGGAATGGCCAAGCGGACCTTCAAGGACACGATGACGATTGGCAGCGGCGCCGATCGGATCGATCTCTTCTACTTTGGGCGTGCGCATACCAACGGCGACGCCATGGTCTTCTTTCCGTCGGCGCGCGTCCTCCACATGGCAGATGTGTTTGCGAACAAAGGCTTGCCCGGCATGGACTCCAACAATGGCGGTACCGGAGTCGGCTACGCGGACACGCTGACGAAGGCGGCGGACTTCGCGGACAAGAACAACGTCGAGAAGATCATCAACGGGCACAATGCAGCCACGACGACGCGCGCCGACCTCCGGGAGTTCATCCAGTACGTGCGCGACTTTGTGAAGGCCGCGCAGGACGGGAAGAAGAGCGGCAAGAGCGTGGACGACGTCGCGAAGGCCTGGCAGACGCCGGCGAAATACGTGGGATACGAAGCGATGCCGGCCGCCGTTCGCGTGCGCGCGAACGTCGACTTGATCTTCAAGGAAACGAAGTGAGCCCACCCGCCCATCGGGCGGGTCCACAGGCGAACACGTATGGCGCAGCCCCCACCGGCCTAGGGGTCAATTGGGAGTTGGGAATTCTCTGCGGCTGGATCACCGGCCGGAGGGCGCCGGCGGCGCCGGTGCGCCCCGCGGCAGGGGCTTTGGCACGTCCGGGATGTTGACGTAAGTCGCCTGGTACCGAACCGGACGTCCCTGTTCATCGAGCCAGTTGATCGACTCGTTGAAGGCCACCGGCGGCGCGGCGCCGCGCGGCACCGTCGCCTCGAGGATGAGGAGCCGGTTCTCGTGCATGTAGATTGACGCGAACGTGCGCGACTGGTCGGCGTTGTTGGTGAGCCGCATTTCCACGCCCTGAACCAGGGCGACGCCATTCCAGGACAGGGTCGTCACCTTTGCATCGCGTTGCTGGAATCTCGAAATCACGTACAGGAGCGCTCCGCGAATGTCGGTCTTCCAGTACCCGATGCCCCAGTCAGGGATGCCCTGACACGTGTTCGCTCCCGGCGGGCACGACCGCGATCGCTCCACGAGTAGACGCTCGACCGGGTTGTAATCGACGACCGTCGCGGAGTACCGGCTCTGCCCGTTGGTCACGCTGTAGACGCGCGCCGGCAGGACCGCGCCGAACTGTGAAAACCAGATCGTCTCCTGGATGACGGGATGGCCGGGGAAGTTGGCCGAGAAGCGTTCTTCCCGGCTGACGACATCTTCCCAGTCGCCGCCTCCGGTATCACCTGGGACGACACTCGATGGCGCCTGAGGCGACCCGGTCTGGCCGAACGCTGAATAATCGAGGGTTGTCGTCAACGTGTTGCTCTCGAACCGCGCGGAGTCTGCGACGCGTAGCTGCACATCGCACTTGGTCGCACCGGTCGTGGCACGCCCGGGCGCCGGGCGCGGGATGCTCACGCGGACGACGCTGCCGCTTTCTCGCGTGCCGGCCACGGTGCCGCGGACGACTCCGGGAAGCGGCATGTCGCCGCATACCGCCGTGAACCATACGTGCGGCGCCGTGCCGAGGTCGCCAGCGCCGTCGCTCGCTGCCAGTTCGAGATCAACCGCCGCGAAATTCGAGTGCGCGCCCAGAACACGGAGCTCGGCGATCCGGGGCACGTGCGATGGGATGGTCACCACGGTCGACATGGCGCGTCCTCCCGGAAACCGCAGGGTCAGTGTCCGATCGCCAGGCGCAGCATCCCTGCCCACGTCAAGAGTGAGCTCCCACCACGTGTTCGCTCCCTGAAAACTGTCGCGACGTGCGACGCGTGACACCGTCACACCCTGCGACGGGGCGATCTCCGGCTGAAGTTCGTCCATGGTCGGGGCGACGATATTGATGACGGTGCTCTGCCCGATCGGGAGCTGCCGTGGATAGATGCCCTCGACCCTGAGCGGCTGCTGTGCCTCAGTGCGCGACACGCCCGGTCCGAGGCAGGCGGCAACAGTTACCCCCATCGTGACGAAGTGGCGGATTCCCGGGGACATCAAGCACCCTCCCGTTCGCATGAGTTTCAGCGGAGGGCAGAGTAGCCGTGACGGCTGCGTCTGTCAACGCGACGCTAACAACACGCGACGCTGCCAACACTGTAGGGAGTACATGATCTGACCGCTCCCGAGAGCAAGTGATCAGCTGAAGCGGTCGAGCGCTACAACCGTTCGACTGATGGAGAGCGTCTCGAGGTGGTCGTGACCATCGATGATCCGTGGAGCTTACGGCAGCCCGTTCAGGTGAAAAAGGCTCATGTCCCTGCCGGTGACCCGCGAAGCCACCGCTCACCATGCGTTCGCATCCGTCTATGACGAAGCGCGAACGGTGACGATCACAGGCACCGTCACAGAGTTCAGGCTGGTAAACCCGCACGCGACCATGAACTTTGACGTCGTGGATCGGGCGGGAAAGCACGTCATGTGGACGGTAGAAATGGCGGGTGTGCTGAGTCTCTCCCGGCACGGCTGGACGCCGCGCACCGTGTCGGCAGGCGAGTCCATCACCGTGACAGGAAATCCCACCCACACCGGTTCTCCGAGAATCTTCTACATGCGGATCCTCCTGGCAGACGGCACGGAGCGCATTGCGCCGGGCAGGGGAGATGTGGGTGCCATCGAGCAACAGCGCCAACAGCGCGCACGCCAGAGAAATCAACAGAAGTAATCGTCGAGGCGGTGTCAGAACGTTGCCGCGGCGACACGTGGGGCCTGAAGGTGACGCATGGCGGCGAGTTCGAGCATCCCGCGCTCCATCAGCCGCCGCACCTGTTCGCTGCTTCGGAATTCAGACACGAGGGTGCGCCGGGTGCTGGTGTATGCCTGGTCCATCGCATATGCCAGCACCGTCTCCATCACCAACCCTTCTTCCGTGTTCGTCTCTCTGAAACGTCGTTTGAAGTCCGTCAGGACAGGCGCGAAGGCCGGATCGTCCCACCGTTCAGGACCGGCGTCGAGGCGCATGAAGTCATCCAGCACGGCAACATACGACGGGGTGGGCGGCAGACGCCAGAACGCCACGTCAGCACCAAACTCGCTGACGTAGTACGGCAGGTAGAGGGTGGCGTGCGCAGGGACGCGGTCGACGAGTGCCGGATTAAACCGCCGGACCTCGTCCGCAGGTAGACGCGTTCGTTTGATGATCTCGGCGAGCGAAATCGAGCGCGGCGCGCGCATCGCGTGGATCGACCGTTGCGGCGTCGACGCAATCAGGTCTCTGACGTTGAACGTGTTGCCGAATACCATCTCCGCGTAGAGATACGAGCGCGGGCCGTAACTCCGATAAACGTCTTCGTATTCCCTGCCCGGGAGGGCGCGCAGGTCGCGCGCCAGCTTCGAGCCCAGAAGATATCGGGCACGCACATCCTCCGCGCCAAGGCGCTCGCCGTTGATCAGCACGCGCCCGACATTCGTGCCGCCGGCGTTGTGCTCGGACAACGCCGGGATGAACGATCCGTACTTGGTGGCGAGCACGGACAAGTACGCGGCGCAGTAGGGAGCCTGCGTCGTCTGGTTCTGTCCCTCGATGGGCGTCCGTGAGAAGTAGTTCAGGCGCCTCCAGTTCTTCTGAAGCCACTGGCAGAACCCGACGGCGTTGGCTTCCGAGCGCCTCGTGCCGCTCAGTCCCGATTCGAAAATGACCTGCGCAAGACCGATATCCGCAGGAACACCGAACCGCTCGTAGATCGCGCCCCACTCGGCAAGAAAGGGTCCGTACCTTCGAGTGTTGTTCAGCAGCGCGTCTCCCCGCGTCGAGTTGTGCAGCACCGGCCCTGCGGCGTGCTCCAGGAGGAGCGCCATTTGTTCTCGCCGTTCACTCAGTTTGCGAGCGAGCCCCGCGTGGCCCGTCCATTCCCCTTTCGCGGGAAAGGTCGCGAGGAGCCGTCCGTTCACGGCGCTACCAAACGCGATCGAGCCGTCGGGAATGGTGAAGACGTGCTGCCAGAACGCGTAGCCTGGCCTGAACGTTTGCATGGCGGCGAAGTCGGCGCGCCGGCGCGCCTCGACGGGGTTGTCCGCTGCGTGCGGCGGCTCGGCCTGCGCCACGGCGGCTGCCTGCGCGCTGGCTCGGCGCGTGACGACGTTCAACGCGGCCAATGGAATCGCAATGGCGAGCGCGGCGAGCGCCAGGATGGCCGTCGTTCCCATCAGGCGCGTTCGGATGATGGATCTGGGCATTGCGATTCAGGTCCGCTGCGCGAGGCGCCGCGCGGCCACGGCAGCAATGATTGGGAAGTGAAGGCCGTCCTATGACAACGGTCGCGCGAAGACCTGCACGTAGTATGGGCGACCCGCTCGGTCAATCGCGTAGCCAGCGCCCATCTCGGTGAAGTCCGGGTTCAGGATGTTCGTACGATGACCGCGTGAGTGCATCCAGCCGTCCAGTGCCTTCTCGGCGCTCGACTGTCCCAACGCCACGTTCTCACCGTACGCCTGCCAGTGATAGTCCGCGGCCGCCAGTCGATCCCCGGCGCTTGGATAGGCTGCGTTCGGCAGGAGGTGCGCAAGTTGGCCTGCGCGCGCCATCTGCTCCGCTTGGATTTGCGCCGCATGCATCAAGCGTGCGTCGGCACGCAACGACGCGCGCCCATTGCGGGTCCGTTCGAGTTTTGTCAGATCGACAACTTTATCCGTGACTCTGGACGTGACGGCCGGACGCGCCTCCAGCGGCGCCTCCGATTGGGCGGGGGTGGAGCAGAGGCTGACCACGCCGATCATCATCGCCACGCCGAGACGTTGTTGTGGACGAACCATGCGGCGGAATCTGCAATCCATGCGCCCCGCGCAGCCGTGTGAAGATCCGGCCCTCTGCACCGGAATCTCGATGGGAGTCTCAAAATCTGGATCAGGCTCGGTGACGAGTTTGAACCTGGGATCCGGAAATTGCCGTACGCGCGCACAAGTCCCACACATCTCGATTGAGCGAAACAGGCGACGTGCGTCGGTTTACTGTTTCGATCTATGCACGTCGATATTTGGCGTTCGTTCAGACCGTAAGTCAGTGACGCCGTGAGGTTTGCTCCCGATCCATGAACGGCCGACATGGCAACGGAATTGCCCCTCCGAGAGTGCTCGGACTCCATCCCACAGCGACGCTCATGTTTTGGCGGCTCGGAGGTGAAGGAATGAAACGCGCGGTCGTCGCCGTCGCTCTCGTTGTTGTCGCCTTGACCGCTCGCTCCTTCGCGCAGACGGTGAGGGTGGACCCTTTCGTGGCGGGCGAAATCCTGGTGAAGTTCAAGCCCGGCGTCAACGCCGGCGCGAAGGCAGATGCGCACAGGGTGGCAGGTGCGACGCCGCAGATCGAGGTCCAGCGCACGGGCGTCCAGCGTGTTCGCGTACCGGCCCGCGGTGAATCAGCCGCCATCGCGCAATACCGGCGCAACCCGAACGTCCTCTACGCGGAACCGAACTTCATCCGCAGCATACCCATGCCCACCGCTCACGCTGCGGGCTCTGAAGTCGTACCAGGCGATCACTACTTCGACGAACAATGGGGTTTCGACAACACCGGTCAGTCGTTCTACTGCATCCCTTGGATCTTCGGCGAGCTGTGCCTCTACACAGGCACACCAGACGCCGACATCGATGCCCCGGAGGCCTGGGCGATCTCCAGGGGCAGCTCCGCGGTCACAGTGGCTGTGATCGATTCGGGTGTCGACTACACCCACCCTGACCTGGCGGCGAACTACGCCGGCGGCGACGACTTCGTGTTTTCCGACGGGGACCCGATGGACGATCACGGCCACGGCACCCACGTGGCGGGGGTAATCGCCGCGGCCTTTGACAACCTCACTGGCAGCCCGGCAGAGGCGGAGGGCGTCGTCGGCGTGGCGCCGAATGCTCGCATTCGGGCTTACAAGGTTTGTCGCTCGGACGGTACCTGCGATGATTTCGCCATTCAACAGGCCATCGCCCGAGCCATCACGGACGGCGCCAACATCATCAACTTGAGCCTGGGAGGACCGGAGTACTCGCAGTCCCTGAATGACGCCGTGCAGAATGCCTGGAACGCCGGGCTCGTCATCGTCGCCGGGGCCGGCAACGACGGCACGACGGATCGCTTCTATCCGGCCGCCCTGGATAACGTCATCTCGGTCGCCGCGTTCGACGAGGACCATAGACGGCCGCCGTTCTCCAACTACGGAAGCTGGGTCGACATCTCGGCCCCGGGCAACGTCATCATGTCCACCTATCCCTTAGCCGCGTGTGGCGGCTCAACGACCCCGGGCGACACGGGGTGCTACTCGTGGCTCACCGGGACGTCCATGGCGACGCCTCATGTCTCGGGTGCCGCGGCGCTCGTGTGGTCACGCAGCGACGTGACCAGCAACAGCCAGGTCGTGGATATCCTCCTGAGCAGTGCCGACGGCAAGGGTGTGGCGAACGTGCGACTCGACTCGTGGACCATACATGGCGGCCTCAACCTCCACGACGCCGTCAGTTACGGATTGACGAATCTGCCGCCCGTCGCCGATGCAGGCGCAGATCAGACCGTGACGGACAGCGACCGAGACGGCACGGAGATGGTAAGCCTCGACGGCAGCGCGTCCGCCGACCGGGACGGCAGCGTCGTCAGTTACGCATGGCGCGAAGGCAGCACGTCCATTGCTGCCGGCGAGACGTCGGCTGTCTGGCTGTCTGTTGGTACTCATACCTTGACACTCGAGGTGACCGACGACGACGGTGATAGCGCGACCGACAGCATGGTCGTCACGGTCAATTCTTCCAATCAGGTCAGCGTGACGGCATCGACGCCTCGAGCCACTGAGGCTGGTCCGACCAACGGCATCTTCACCGTCAGCCGAACGGGCGACACCAGCGCGCCGCTAACCGTTCACTACACCGTCGGGGGCACGGCCGTCGCCGCCACCGACTATCTCCCGATTTCGAACGCGGTCACGCTTGAAGTCGGTTCCTCGACCGCGATGATCGCGGTGACGCCCATTGATGACGCGGCGTTCGAGAGCGACGAGTCCGTCATCCTCACAGTGATTGCGGATGATGCCTACGGCCTCAGCTCACCGAGCGAAGCCATCGTCACAATCGTCAGTGATGAACTTCCGTCAGACCTGATCGTAACGTCCGTGGTCGCGCCGCCAACCGGAGGAGCGGACGCAGATATCGCGGTGACCGACACCACGAAGAATCAAGGTACCGGGCCCTCGTTGCCGTCGAGGACAGGTTTCTATCTGTCGACGAATGGCGTCCTGGACGCGTCGGACGTATTCCTCGGCAGCCGACCCGTACCGGCGCTCGGACCGGCAGCCACAAATATGCTATCGACCACCTTGCACCTCCCGCCAGTGACCACTGCAGGCACGCATTTCATTTTTGCGAAGGCGGACTGGGACAGTGCAGTCGAAGAGGGTAATGAGACCAACAACGCAAGAGTGAGCGGTGTGATCAAGGTTGGTCCGGATTTGATCGTTTCCTCGTTCGTGGCCCCGACGAGCGCTGCCGCTGGCAGTACGTTCACGGTGTCCGATACCACGAAGAATCAGGGTGGCGGCAGCGCAGACGCTTCCACAACGCGCTTCTACTTGTCGGCGAACACCCTTCTTGACGCGTCGGACGTGAGCTTGGGCAACCGATCCGTATCGCCGCTGGCGGCCGGAGCCTCCGACGCCCTAAGCACGCCACTCACGCTGCCCGCTGGAACGGCTGCTGGCACTTATTACGTCATCGCACAAGCGGACACCGTAAACGCGGTGCCAGAAACAATGGAGAGCAACAACAACAGGGCGAGTTCGACCGTGAAGGTCGGACCCGACTTGCAGGTGACAGCGGTCTCTGCACCCTCCACCGCCGCTGCCGGTGCGACGATTACCGTGACCGACACTACGAGGAATCAGGGAGCGGGGTCGGCGGCCACGTCGTCGACAGGATTCTATCTGTCCGCCGATTCCAGCTTTGGTCCGACGGATGTATTCCTCGGAAGCAGGGCGGTGGGCGAACTCGGATCGGGCGGGACTGCAACCGGGTCAGTGTCGCTGCAGATTCCATCGGATACTGCACCCGGCAGCTACTACGTGATCGTCAGGGCGGACTGGAACAACATGGTCGCGGAAACCGCGGAGACCAATAACGACAGACCAAGTGGAGCAATAAAGTCCGGTGGCGATCTTGTGCTGGCGGCTCAGTCCGCGTCCGGTACGGGGAGGCCGAACGGCCCTATTACGGTAACCGACACGACCAGGAATCAGGGCGTCGTATCTGTACCAGAATCGGCGACTGGATTCTATCTGTCGCTCAACAGCGCGTACAACCCGACCGTCGATATGTTTCTCGGCAGCCGCGTTGTGGGATCCCTTGGACCCTCTGAGACGAGTACGGCGTCGACGCAGCTCGTGATTCCACCAGGAACCGTGACTGGAACCTATTACGTGATCGGCGTGGCAGATTGGAACGGGGCAGTCGCCGAGAGCACTGAGTCCAACAACACCCGCACCAGCAATTGGGTGCTGATTGGACCCGATTTGGTCGTGACCGCCGTCAGCGCGCCGTCATCCGCCGTCGCCGGGACCAGCATCAGTGCGAGCGATACGACGAAGAATCAAGGTGGCGACACCGGCGTGGCATCGGTCACAAGCTTCTTCCTGTCATCAAACTCTTCGCTCGACGTCAGCGACGTGCTTCTTGCGACCCGTCCGGTTCCGTCTCTCGGGCCTGGACTGAGTGACGCAGGATCGCTCGCCCTCCCCATTCCGGTGTCGACGACGGCAGGCACGTATTACATCATCGCAAAGGCTGATGGCGACGACGCGGGCGCGGAGGCTCTGGAGAATAACAACACGCGCTGGAGGAGCATCTCGGTCTCGGCAGCCCCATAGCGGCTGGCGCGCGCGAGCGGCGCCAGGTCAGTGTGTCATCGCGTACAGCAGCACGTTCATCGCGACCTGGTAGCCCTCCACGGAGAACCTGTAGAAGTATTGAGGCTCCTCGCCCTCCCGCTCCCAGGAGTCGCTGATATCCGTATTGTGCGTCATCAGGACCATGAGCCGGCCCCTGCTGTCGGCGATGGCGCGCGCGTGCACTTGCGCGCTGTCGGCGCCGCGCTCCGATGTGCCGCCTCCGCTCCCACGCCAGAAACCGATACCGGGGATCTGCGGCACCCTTCGAAGGTCGAACATGGTGTGGAAGATCGGATGCTCCATCGGCAGATCGACGATCGTAAACTCGCTCGGAGGCAACACTTTTCGAATCTGGCCGGCCCAAACGTCCCAGGCGTACGAACCCCAGAAGTCGTCCACCCAGAGAAAGCCACCCTTGAGTAAATAGATCTTGAGGCGCGCAGCATCCTCATCGCTGAAAATGAGGCTGCCCACCGCCTGCATCATGATGACCGGGCACTTGAAGAGCTCGTCGTCCGTCAGCCGGACGATGAGGTGTTGCGGCCGCCCCGTGGCGTCGAAGCCGACCGATATTTTCGTGAGCTCGGCAAGTCGAATCGAGAGGTCGATGTCCGCAAGCGGATAGTCCGTCAGCCAGCTCCCGCCCTCGCCGGTGGGGTTGCGCCGGTACATCGCGCGGCAGTAGTGGAAGCGCCCTTTGAAGCTGTCCGGGCGTGCCATGTGCGCACCAATGCTGGCGTCTCCGCCTCGTCCAAACTGTGCCCACGCGAGGGTGGCAAGCAGCGGAGCGGCTGCTGCGACGGCCGTGACGGCCGAAAGTCTCATCAGAAGCAGTCTACCCTCTCCAAGGTGGATGCCCCTTCGTCGGTAATGGCTTGACCGCGTGAGCATCGGCCCTCAGACTCCTGCGATGTCACTCACGGAACCGGGAAGCGAACGGGGGCTTGTACGGGCGATCGGTGTGCGCGGGCTGACAGCGAACATCGTCAACACGACCATCGGCGCCGGCATCTTCGTCTTGCCTGCGCTGGTCGCCCGAGATCTCGGCTCCGCGGCGCCCCTCGCCTATCTCGCATGCGGGCTCGCGATGACGTTCGTCGTCGCGTCGTTCGCGATGGCCGGTAGCCGTGTCTCACTCACAGGCGGCATCTACGCCTACGTCGAGGTCGCGTTCGGTCGGCTCATCGGCTTCCTGACCGGGTTTCTCGTGTGGCTGTCCTGCCTCCTGGCGGCGGCGTCGGTCGCCAGCGCCCTCGCTGCCTCAGTCGCGCTGGCGGTGCCGGCCTTCGCAATGCCAGTGCTCAGGGTCCTCGGCCTTGGTCTCGTGTTCGCGACGCTGGCGTCGGTCAATGTGCGCGGCGTTGCGATGGGCACGCGCCTGGTCGAAATCGTCACCGTGGCGAAGCTGCTGCCGCTCCTGCTGCTCACAGCGGTCGGGCTTCTGTGGGTGAGACCCGAGCATCTCGCGATCGAGTGGGCGGCGCCTGACCGGATCGGCACCGCGTCGCTCACGTTGATCTTCGCGTTCGTGGGCATCGAGGTCGCGCTCGTGCCGAGCGGTGAGATCCGCGACGCCGCCCGCACCGTGCCACGCGCCGTGTTTCTGGCGCTCGGATTCACGACGCTGCTTTATTTGCTGCTGCAGCTCGTCGCCCACGCCGTGCTGGGCCCGGCGCTCGCCTCGTTTGTCGACGCACCGCTCGCCGAGGTCGCGTCCCGCGTACTGGGGCCCGTGGGCCGGATCGTGATCCTGGTTGGCGGCAGTATCTCGATGCTCGGATTCCTGAGCAGCGACGCCCTTGGCACGCCCCGTTGCCTCTACGCGTTTGCCCGGGACGGGCTTTTGCCCGCTCCGCTCGCCCGTCTGCATCCACGGTTTCATACGCCGTGGCTGGCCATCCTCGTGCACGCCGCTCTCGCTTGGGCGCTCGCGTCACTCGGCAGCTTCGGGGCACTCGCGTTGCTGTCCAACGTCGCCCTGCTCTGCGGCTATCTTGCGTGCTGTCTGGCGGCGATCGAATTGCGGCGCCGCGCCGTGCAGATGGGCGGGCGTCCATTCGTGCTGCCGGGTGGGCCGCTCGTGCCGGTGTTGGCCTGCGTGGTGCTGCTCTGGCTCCTTTCACACGCCACCACACAGGAGTTTGTGGTGACGGGAGGTGCCGTGATGGTGGCAGCGCTCCTCTTCGCATGGCGGAGCATGCGGACGCGGGCGCCGCTGGTCGACCCCGTCTGAGAATGGTCGTTGGCGGGCGATCGGTATTACCCGTGGTGAACACCCGGGTCACCGTCGTCGTGTCGGTGTTGCCGCCGATCTTCAGGAACGCGTGTTGTCTCCAGGCCGCGTACACCGGCTTGCCGCCGAGGAAGGCCGGGTTCGTCCGTTGCCCACCTCCGCGATGTAGAGGTTCCCCTGCTGGTCCACGCTCGCGCCGTGCATGTTGAAGAAGCCGCCAGCATGATCGCCGTGCCGCGGCTGTGCCCGCGGGTTCCTGAACGGCTGCTCGATGGGAGACGAGGACTGGTTTCCACGTCGTCGCCGTATTCGGTACAATCCGCGCGTTCTTTCAGCAAGAAGTGGCACTTGAACCTGGTGCTCGCCTCGGCCCGTACGAGATAGTCGCAGCCATCGGCGCCGGCGGTATGGGCGAGGTGTATCGAGCCACTGACACGAACCTGGGACGCCAAGTCGCGATCAAGGTGTTGCCGGACGCCTTCGCGCAAGACCTGGAACGCGTGGCCAGGTTTGAGCGTGAAGCCAAGACCCTCGCGTTGTTGAATCACCCCAACATCGCGATCATCCACGGTCTTGAAAAGTCCCAGGGAACTTACGCCCTCGTGATGGAGCTGGTGGAGGGCGAGGATCTGTCCCAGCGGATCGTCCGTGGTCCAATCCCGCTCGACGAGGCGTTGCCGATTGCGCGACAGATTGCCGAGGCGCTCGAAGGGGCACACGAGCAAGGGATCATTCATCGCGATCTAAAGCCGGCCAACATCAAAATTCGCGAGGATGGTACGGTCAAGGTGCTCGATTTCGGGCTCGCGAAGCTGATGGAGGACGCCAGCAGCGTGCAGCCCGCAGGTGGTGGTGCGCGGTCGATGTCGCCGACGATCACGTCGCCTGCCATGATGACAGGTGTCGGCGTGTTGCTTGGCACCGCGGCCTATATGTCGCCCGAGCAGGCAAAGGGCCGACTTGCTGACAAGCGCAGCGACATCTGGGCGTTCGGTTGTGTGTTGTACGAGATGTTGAGCGGCCGCCGTGCATTTGAGGGCGATGACATCAACGACACCATTGCGGCGGTGCTTCGAGCCGAGCCGAATTGGAACGCGCTCCCCAAAAGCACCCCGTCCCCGTTGAGGCGTCTGTTGCGCCGATGCCTTACGAGAGACACCCGTGAACGACTGCGCGACATCGGGGACGTGCGGCTGGAACTGAAGGACGTCGTTTCCGGCCGCTCCGATGCAGAGGAATCAATCAGCGCGTCTCCGCGTGCAGGGCGCCGGCCTCTCGCGCTGGCGCTCGTCCTCATCGTTGCGGTTGCTGCGTTCGCCGGCGGAATCGTGGTGTGGCGCTCGCTGGTATCTGCCACACCCCTGGAGGCCATTAAGTTCAACATCCTTCCGCCGACGAACACCACCTTTTCCGGAATGCCTGGTGGCGGTACGGGAATGGCGCCGCAACTCGCCGTATCACCTGACGGCCGGCACGTCGTCTTTGTGGCTGAATCAAAGGGAGCCTTTGCCCTGTGGGTTCGGTCTCTTGGTTCACTGGACGCGAGGGGACTGCCCGGAACGGATCAAGCCACGTTCCCGTTCTGGTCGCCGGACAGCCGGTTCATAGCCTTCTTTGCAGAGGGGAAACTGAAGAGAGTGTCGCTCAACGGCGGGCCGCCGCTCGTCCTGTGTGATAGCGCTGGCGGTCGCGGCGGAACCTGGAATGAGGACAACGTCATCCTGTTTGCGCCAGGCACGAGCGCGCTGCAGCGGGTGTCTGGGGCCGGAGGTCTCGTGACATCAGTGACGACACTGGATGATTCGCGAGGCGAAACGGGTCACCGCTGGCCGCATTTTCTTCCCGACGGACGCCACTTTTTCTACACAGTGGTCGCCGGCCCGCTTGGTACGGCGCCACGACCTTCCGAAATCAGAATCGGCTCGCTCGATTCCAAGGACGTCACGTCACTGTTCTCCGCTGAGTCCGCGGTTTCGTACAGTTCGGGCCATCTGTTTTTCTGGCGCGACGGCACTCTGTTGGCCGAACCGTTCGATGCTGAAGCCCGCCGCATCACAGGCGATCCGTTCCCCGTCGCACAGCAAGTCATTGCGGAAGGCCTTCGATATGTCGCGGCGTCTGTTTCGCCGACCGGTGTTCTGGTGTACGCAACGCGATCCGCCGCAGCTGCGACACAGCTCACGTGGAGAGATCGCTCGGGGAGGGTGCTGGGGGCCGTGGGTGAGCCCGCCGGCTACGGCAATATCTCGCTTGCCCCCGATGAGCGGCGCGTGGCTGTGTCGCTTCCCGCGGGTGGCCTTACCTCGACTACGCTACCCGGGGTCTCGACCGACCTCTGGGTGATCAACCTCGAGCGATCGACGAGGACCAGAATGACCTTCGTCCCGGGCAACGTCGCGTGGCCCGTCTGGTCCCCGAGCGGAGATCGGATTGCCGTCTTCGAGTCACGCCAGAACGGGGCGATATACCAGGTCGCCGTCAACGGCGCCGGGCGCGAGGAGCTCCTATTCAGCGCACCCGGCATTCCGTATCCGACTGACTGGTCGCGCGATGGCCGCTACATCGCCTTCACTCAGGCGAACGGTGCGACTGGCAATGACGTGATGATTCTGCCGCTTGAAGGGGATCGAAAACCCGCTCCTTTCGCCAGTGCCCCGTTTACTCAATACGGGGCTGTATTCGCGCCGGACGGGCGATGGGTTGCTTATACGAGCGTGGATGCAGCCGCGGGAGGGCAGATATTCGTGCAGCCGTTTCCAGCCACTGGAGGTCAATACCAGATTTCGCGGAACGGCGGCACGCAGCCGATGTGGCGTGGTGACGGCAAGGAGCTTTTCTTTCTTACTGACGACGGCCAGATGATGGCCGTTGCGGTCAACACTGGCAGTCAATTCGAGATCGGCAATCCAGAACCGCTGTTCCAGACCGGCATCAGTCCCGGCACCGGCGGGAATCGACAATACGCGGTGACCGGGGACGGACAACGGTTCCTGATCAACGCTCCGCTTGGCGGTACCAGCCAGACCGCATTGACGGTTGTGACCGACTGGCGTGCCGCGACGGCACAATGATGCCTTCGCAACTCTACCTCCAGGCCGCGTACACCGGCTTGCCGACGAGGAAGGCCGGGTTCGCGCCCGCTCGCGGCCTGAACTTCTGCAGGCGTCCGTTGCCCACCTCCGCGATGTAGAGATTCCCCTGCTGGTCCACGCTCGCGCCATGCATGTTGAAGAAGCCGCCGGCATGATCGCCGAGCGTGCCCCAGGCGTAGAGGAAGTGTCCTTCGAAGTCGTATTTCACCACCTTGGCCGTGGTGTCTTCGAACGCCCAAATCCCCGAACGATCGGCGGGGATGATCAGGAACTGCGTATTCGAAGCGGGCGAGAATGGCCACTGATCGAGGAACTTGCCGTTCTCGTCGAACACCTGCATGCGCTTGTTGCCGCGGTCGCTCACATAAACCCTGCGCGTCATCGGGTCCGACGTGATGCCGTGGACGACGTTGAAGTCGCCGGGTCCGTTGCCGCGCTTGCCCCACGCGAGCAGGAACGTGCCGTCCTTGTCGAACTTGGCCACGCGGGTCCCGTTGTAGCCGTCGGCGACGAACATCGTGCTGTTGGGCAACCAGGTAAGGAAGGTAGGCCGGTTGAAGTGTGAGGCGTCCGCGCCCGCTTTGTTCGGCGTGCCGATGGTCTGCACGAGCGTCTTGCCGTCGTGCGTGAACTTGAAGAGTGCGTGGCTATGGTCGTCCACGATCCACACGTGTTTCTCGGCGTCGTATGGATTGATGTAGACGGAGTGAGGCCGCCTGAGCATCTTGTCCCACTGCGTCCACTGCTCGACGATGTCGCCAGCCTGGTTGAAGACGAGCACCGTGTGCTCCCATCGGGCGTCGATGCCCATGCGCCCCTTCCAAGCCTGCGCGGGATCCTCCGGATCGGCGCCGGGGCCGCCGGCACCAGGTGGGCTCGCGACCATGCCCTGCGATGCGTTTCGGAACGGCGCCTGTCCGACCGGGAATGAGAGGCTCGGCCCCATCTCGGGAAACGGCTTGGCGGCAGGACGGTCCAACTTTGGCAGCTCACCGCGTTCCAACATGAAGACGCGGTCAGGACTTTCCGCGAAGACCCCTTGCACGGCTCCCCACGTCCAGTTCTCGTGGCCCGGCAAATTCGAGAGCGGCTTCGGCCAGTTCGCCACGACCTCGTACGGGCCGGTCATCACGTCAAGGCCTCCCTTGTAGCCGGCGACGGCACCGAAGCCGACGTTGGCTGCCTGACCTTGGAGCGGCTTGGCGGATTCACCGAGGATGAACCCCCCCACCAGAGCTGCGGCAACGCCCGTGGCAAGAACAGCAGACTGACGCATATGGCGACTCCTCACTCGACGACTCCAGGGCCTATCGGGAGTGACGGGCAGTATGGCTCTGGCATCCCACTATCCGTCAAGTGCTCGCGACTTGAGCCGCGCCTGCGGCCAGTCGGATAGAATCGGCTCCGAGGGACACTTCAGATGAGCGAGCAGACTCTTGCTTCAGCAGTCACGGCGGCAGCGGTGGTCGCGGCTCTGGTCCTGGCGCCGGGTTCTGCCGCGGGACAAACGAAGACGCCGTTCAACCCGCCGCGAACATCTGATGGCCAGCCGGACATGCACGGCTACTTTTCGCCCGATGCGCCCGATGCGTCGCACAGCCTCGAGGAGGGTGCGGAGCCGGAGAACTCCATCGGTCGCGGCAGGACCCCGGCCCAGGTCGCTGAGGGCCTCAAGAACCGGCGCGTCCTGATTGTCGATCCTGCGCCGGGCCCGAAAATTCCGTATCAGCCATGGGCACGCGCGAAACAGAGAGAGCTTCTCGACGCGCTCTTCACGCCGATGAAGATCACGGATATCGAGCCGGAAGATCGCTGTGCGCCGATGGGTGTGCCGCGCATGAACTACCGCTTCGATTTCGAGATCCAGCAGTCCGCGGGGATGGTGACGATCCTCTACTCGTGGAACCACGCCTTCCGCCTGATCCCGCTCGACGGACGCCCGCATGCGCCGGCGTCGATCAAGCTGTTCAACGGCGATTCACGCGGCCGCTGGGAGGGCAATACGCTGGTGGTGGACGTGACGAACCTCAACGATCAGACGTGGTTCGATGCGCACGGGACGATTCACACAGACGCGCTGCATGTCGTCGAGCGGTGGACCGTGGTGGACGCAGACACGATCAACTACGAAGCCACGCTGGACGATCCCAAGGCGTTCACGAGGCCGTGGAAGATCGCGTTTCCGATCAGGCGTATCAAGGACGCGAAGTACGAGTTGTATGAAGAGGCGTGCTTCGAGGGAAATGGCACCACGATCGACGGCATGCTCGAGGCGGGCCGGTATCTCACGGCAAAGGGCGTCAAGGGACGCCACGAGCATAGCCCCGGGTTCTACGACGAGAAGTAACCGATCGAACGACCCGAACGTGTTAACGGGGGGGCTCGTTGACGCCGGCAGCGGGGTTGGCGAACAGCCTGTCGTATTTCGCTGTCTCCGAGGGTACGCATTCCTGCTCGGGAATTTCCAGGCTGGCTGATTGCAGCCTGTACGGAAGCTTGTCGAGAGCGACCCACGGCCGGGTGTAATACTTCGGGTCGTCTACCGTGATCGTCTTCTCCAGGTGATCGGCATCCACACGGTGGTACGTCTCCACCACGCGCATCGCGTCGCTGTGAGGACGGCCAGCATTGTCGAGCCAGGTTCGATCGTCGAATCCATTCGATTCCGCGACGAACGTGTAGTCATCCACCCACCGGCCGACCGAGTATCCCCAAAAGCGTGATTCAGGTGGCGGGGCGTCTTTGATGGCCCACGCCGGTTGTTCGGGATCCTTGGGCAGCGCCCGGCCGTCCGTCCAGATGACGCGCCATTTCTTGTTGAACTGATACAGGATCACCACCTGGGTGGGGGTCTGGATGATCTGCTCCGTGTGGGAATTGTGAAGCACGATGCGTGGAAACCCCTGCGGATCGCAGCCGGGCATCGGATCGTTGGTGAGTGCCGAGGGCACCTGCGTGATCCCAAAGGTCGGCTTGTTGGCCATGAAGGCCTTCCGTCCTTCGACAGTGAACGGCAGCTCGTGTTCCGGCTTGCCGTCCGACGGCATGGCCTTCGCCCCATCCGCCTGAATCCCCTCGGCCCCGCCTCTGGCGAATTCCCAGGTGCCGGACACGCTGCGGCGCGGAGCGGGGGCTGACTTCTTGCCTTCGAAATCGACGTCGTACACGGCTCCAGGCGCGCGCCGGAACCCCTGTTGACCGCGCGTCACAGGCGACAGCAGCGTGACCAGTGCAACCGCAGCAATCGCTGGAACGACAACACGCTTTGCCATGGCGCGTCCCCTCTCAGTGATGGGGGCTATCGTCCGGTTTCCGGCCCGCCTGCCGCTCCAGCAGGCAGGGGCGCCGCGCCGGCGACGAGGGTCTTGCCATCCGGAAGCTTGGCTTGAAGGATACGCCCGAGAGGCGAGCCATTCTTGACGGGTTCGAGCGTGATGGTCACTTCATCCCCCGCCGTGAAGGACTGCTTGCTCCAGCCGAATGGGATCATGTTTGGCGGCGCCTGGGTTTCTGCAACCCAGTGAACCACCTGGCCATTGTCATCTTTCACGTCGAGCCGCAGAAGGCAATGCGGGTTGGCCCAGAACCACTCCGTGACCGTTCCTTTGACCGTGACTCTCTTTCCGACGTCGAAGACGGCGTTGGCGTGGTGGGCCAGCAACGGACCCGAAACGATGAGAAGACCGACGGCCACCGCGAACATCGTGACAAGCGTCTTTCTCATGTCGGTCCTCCAATGAGCGGCGCGGACCCTTTGGGTCCGCGAAGCAGCCGCGAGACTTCACCGCCGAATGGGAATGGCAGCTTTCTGCTGCAGAAAACGCTCCCGGAACCGAAGCTCGTCGGAGATCGTATAGATCGTTTCGGTCATTGTTCCGTCGGGCGCCGGCCTGAAAGTCAGACTCGCCGACCAGGGTTTCGTGAACGCTCCCGGATCCTCGAACGTGAGGTCGAAAACCAGGTTCTCACCTGCGCGGTGGATGCGCTCGACGATGTGGAGATCCTGTGTGTGCGGAACACCTCTCGAGTCGAGCCACGTTGAATCCTTGTAGCCGATTGAATCCACGACCAGCGTGTCACCGTCCCAGGTGCCGACCGCATTCCCATACCACGTGAGCGCCGGGTCGGGCTCCTGCGGTTTGTTCAACGCTATCTGCCGCCAGTTCTGGTTGTACTCCCAGAGCTGATACACGTAATCGTCGGTTTGAATCAGCTTGAAGCGCATCGGATGCATCGAGATGCGCGGGTAGCCGTTCGGGTCGGCGTACTTCAGCGACGGGTCGGTCGTGTTGGCGAAGTCCTGATTCTCGCCGGCTGCGGGCCGCTCGGCCTTGAACTTTGCGGCGGCCCACGGCGTGAGTGGAATCGCATTCACCGGCGGTAATCCCCCAACGTCGCGGTCGCCGAGAGGGCGCACCCACGAGCCGGAGAGATTCGGATGCGCCGGCGCCGCGGGTGCTGCCGCTGGCTTGGAGCACGCGGCCGCCGCGACCAGCGCGGCGGCCGTCGAGAACGCGACGAGATGGCGGATCATGCCCGCAGCTCCTTGCCGTCGGCCGTGATCAGCTTCATGACCACGCCGATCTTGGCGCCGCGCAAGCCCGGATGGAACGTCACCGTCACGACATCTCCGGGCTTGATCGTTCGACTCGTCCACCCCCTGTTCCGGATGTTCGGCGGAGAGCCGAGCTCGAGCAGCAGTTCGGTCGTCGTGCCGCCGTTCGGCGAGATCCCGATCTCGACGTGCGGGTTGGTCCACACGTATTCGGTAACCGTCGCCTTGATCGTCGTCTCCTTGCTCAGGTCATAGATCGAGGCCGCTCCATGATGAGCGAGGGCGACGGTGGAGATGAAAAACGCGGCAATCGTTCCGGTAACGATGCACTGCACCCTGTCACGCATGGGCCACCTCCTACCGCGTACCCCTTGGTGCCCCTTCGAGGTTGAACGCGATCAGCAGGTTCTGGTACGGCACGACGCGGCCGTGCACCGGCGCGATCCGCTCCGGTTTCAGCTTCAACTCGTTGACCTTCGCCACCAGCTGCGCCGCGTAATCGGGCCCGCGCTCGGGCGTGCGAATCTCGTCGCCGGCCGGCGGGTTGTAGGCGTCTCCGTACAACAGGATTCGCTCCTTCGGGAGGTACGCGATCAGCTGGCCGCTGTGATGCTGGTGGTTGGCCAGGAAGTACAGCTCGACGGTGCGCGTCCGGTCGCTCAGCACCCGCTTGTCGCCCACGGTTTCGATCGTCGGCTTGTTGGATGTCGGCGCCGTGTCCTCGACGGTCCGCGGCCGCGCCCATGCCTGCTCGTAGAACGCCTTGTTGCTTTCGTGGGTGATCACCGTGATGCCTTCGGCGACGTATTCCCGCAGGCCGCCCGCGTGATCGTAGTGGGCATGGGTGTTCACGACATACCGGATTGGCTTGTTCGGTACGGTTGTGCGAACAAGGTCGTTAGCCGCCTTCGATCGTGCGTCGCTCGTCGGGCCCTCGAGCATCACGACGTGATCGGCGAACTCGACGGCAAGGCTGCGGGTGCCCGCGCCGTTCACCGACCAGAGCCCGTCGCCGACTTTCTCAATCGTCGCCATCGGCGCGGCAGGCGGCGCCGGCGCGGAGGCCACGTTTGCCGGCACGGGCAACGAGACGGCGGCGTTCGGTTGTACGTCGGTGACCATGATGTCGAGCGTGGGGAAGCCGTCCTGCTTCTCCACGATATGCTTCGGGAACTGGATGTCTCCGAACGGCGCATAATCCGAATACGTGACCTCCACCGGCACATCGCCGACCACCGAATTCGTCGTCAGGTATTCGACGCGTTCGACGAGGTTCTGCTGGTTGAGCGTCACCTTGACGTCGCGGTCCTCGGCCTTGAAGGTAAAGGCGCTGCCGTCTGCCGGGACGCCGCTTGCAATGGCGGCCTTCACCACGCCGTGCGGCGTCAGCCAGATCTGGCGCAGACGGTCGCTCACAGCCCCGGGATTCGGCGCCGGCTGTGCGCCTCCTTCGCTCCACGCGTTTTTCCCGCTGACGACCTGGATGGTCCGCTGGTCGGTCGCGAACGGCTGGGCGCCGCCGCCTCGCGGCGGATGCTCACCCTGAGCGCGGAGCATGTCCACCTTCATCGCGGGCGTCTGATAGTCGACGACTGCCGTGTAGCTCTTAACCTCGAAGCGCGGCCACGGCCCAGCGGGGGTGTACGCCTGCCCGAAGGCGTAGTTGGTTCCGCTGCCCGAAAACTGGATGGAGTTCAAATTGGTCGCGCCCATCGCGTCGGCTGCGGCAGCGGCGCCGCTCTTCTGGCTGCAACCGGAGACCGCAACCGCCACCGCAAGACCCGCCACCAGGGCTGTCATGGTTCGCATAGGGACTCCTTTTGTCGTGAGGCGCGCAGGCGCGCCAAACAGGTAGCCAAACAGGGTACCGGCGGCGGCGATATTACAGCTTCGGTGCGGGTGCGCGCTACCGTGTTAAATCCGGAAGGGCGATTCAACGCTGCTCCGTCCGTTTTCACGAACGATCCTGGTGATTCTGCGTCGTGTTCGTGCTGTGGGTGTATTGAAGAGTTTGTGGACATTCGGTGGCGGGCCCACCAGGTCGCTCATGCCGGCCGCTCACTGAGTGCGGGTGGATGCCCAGTCGGTGCCAGAAAGTGTGCACATCAGCCTGATTCAGGAGACCCGTGATGCCCGCCGCGATCGTCACTGGCCTCTTGGCCGCCATCCTCATCGGGTACGGGTGCGCTGCGCTCGCACGGAAGGTGCGCCTCCGGTCCACCGCGACGGCACTGGAGGGCGAGTATATCGACGAGGGGTGGTTTCGACCGGGTCACATCGTCGGCCGCGGATTTGCGGTCCGCATCGTTCCCGCGCGGAGGTCGTTTCGCACGCACGTCGAATTGAGCGCCAGCTCCGTTCCCGGTCCGTACCTTCTGGATGCCGGCTTCTTCGACGCATGGCCCGATTGGAATCACGCGAAGGTCCCTCAAGTCAAACGCGAGCGCGCGTTCTTTTTTCATGTGACGTATCCGGGCTACGGCCCGCCGACGGACGAACAGCGCAACGTTCTTTGGCGATGGCTGACGCGCGGTTCGCGCGATCGCCGGCTGTCCTACGAGATGCTGACGGCTGCGAAGATACGGAGGATCGTCGTCGGGGACGAACGCGTCTCAACGACCTTGAATGGAATCGTGAGCAATGCGTCGCGCCTTCGCCACACGATCAATCTGCTGCGGCAATTGGCGTCCGACGATGGCGCGTGAGCGGACATGCGGCGCGCCGAAGGTAAGTGCGTGGAGACGGGTTCTGACGCTAGAATTTGCAACACCCCGCTGTTCGCTACGGGCGAACTCCGGCGTCGGGCCAACAGTCAGACCGCGGTAGCGAAGGAGCTGAAAGATGCGATTGCTGCAGATCGTCACGGCGGTCTCTGTTGTGCTCAGCGCGACGGCCGCGCATGGGCAGAGCGCCGCCACGGGTGCCCCGTCCTGTGATTTGCCTCATGGGCCAGGTGTGTCGCCGCAGCAGCTCGTGTCGGGGCAGCGGCAGCGCGTGTACAGATTGTTTGTCCCGCCCGGATACGACGGGCATCTGCGCTTGCCTTTGGTTCTCGATCTGCACGGCAGTGGCGGAACGTCAGCGGACCAGGCCAGAAACAGCGGCTTCGAGATATTGAGCGCCAGCGAACGGTTCATCGTGGCGACGCTGGACGCGGAAGGCGGGCGTTGGAATGTTCCCGTGCAGGACAACCGGGCCGACGACGTCGCCTACGTCCGTGATGTGATCGCGCACGTCGCGGCGCGTGTCTGCACCGACGAGATGCGGGTGTATGCGACCGGGTTCTCCGGTGGCGGACGGATGACATCGTCGCTCGGGTGTCAGCTCGGCTCGCGCCTCGCGGCGATCGCGCCGGTGTCCGGGCTGCGATTCCCCGGACCGTGCAACGGTCGTCCGGTTCCTGTACTGACCTTTCACGGGTTGGCCGACCCACAGAACCCTTACGATGGACACGCAGCAGGCCGAGGGGCGGAGTGGCTGGAGAGCGTTCCCGACGCTCTCGCAAGCTGGGCGCGCCACAATTCGTGCAAGGGGAACGCAGTCCTCGATGACCCTCCAGGTCCGCTTTCCACCATGCGCTACGACGGGTGCGGGGATGGCACCGAAGTCCGCATGATTCGGATCGATGGCCTGGGTCACACTTGGACGAAGAAGGAAGTCGACACGACCGGCGTCATGTGGCAGTTCTTCAAGAGCCATCGTCTGAGTCGATAAGCGACACGTCTGCTCCAATCGCGAAGGCACGGCAGGACGCCGACACGACGCTCACGCGCAACAATCCCACGTCTGGAGGAGGCCTATGTCCGGTTCCCCCGTTTCGACGCCAGCCGGTATTGCGACTCTTGGGAAGATCAGCGCCGCGACATTGATCGCTCTGCTGCTTGGGGTATCGAGTCCTGCAACAAGCTACGCCGATGCCGGCCTCCTGCGCACCATCCACGCATTGGACGAGCCGCGGGGGTACTGCCTCGACATTGCGGGCGAGGGGCAGACGCTGAGGCTCGACGATGCGCTGCAGGCGCATACGTGCAAGTACGGAGCGCCGCTCGACGATCAACGCTTCGAGCGGACTGCCGGCGGAGCCATCCGCGCGACAATGTACGACCGCTGCCTGGCGGCGGCCAGCCTCGAGTCTGGAGCCCGGCTGCTGGTACGAACCTGCGCGTCGGTGCCCACGCAGCTATGGTCGATGGCATGGGGCCGTCTGAGTCCCGCATCGCGGCCAGACTTGTGCGTGTCGCTCGCGGGCGAGAAGGGCCAGCCCGCGGGAACGCCAACGATGATCTCTCCTGTCTACCGCCGGCGCGATGTCGCGCTGGATCGATGCGGCGATGCGCGAGAAGCCAGTCAATCGTTCCGATGGTCGGTGCCCGGCGAGCGCGGCCTCAGCTCCGCGGAGATTTCACGGAACGGCATGCCCTCCGACGTCGCGACACAGCTCGCCAAGCTCACCATTCCAGAGACATACAAGGTCTACGCATCGCAGCCACGCGTGTACGACGCCACCGAGATCAAGGTGACGAAGGACATCGCGTACGGTGCGCACGAGCGGCAACGGATAGACATCCATACGGCGACGCTGCGCAGGGCTCAACGGCCCGTGCCGATCGTCGCGGTGTTTCACGGCGGAGGATTAATCGGCGGCAGTCGGGACAACACGACCACCTTTGCCGACTACTTCGCGAGCATCGGGTTCGTGGGGGTCAACGCCGGATATCGACTGGCACCCGACTCCACGTGGCCCGAGGGCGCGCGCGACGTTGGCGCGGTGGTGACGTGGCTGCGCGACCACGCGACCGAGTTTGGAGGTGACCCGAACCAGATCTTCGTGTGCGGGATTTCCACCGGCGCGCTGCACACGGCCTCCTATGTCTTCAGGCCCGAGCTGCTGCCCCCTGGGACCGCGCGGCCCGCGGGCGCGGTGCTGCTCTCCGGACCGTACACCTTTGACTTCTCCGCGCCGATGAAAGGCGAGCTGGCGTACTTCGGTGAAGACAAGGCGCGATGGCCGCAG
>Ga0070699_100001169_pt1 | contig 24338 bp, 32 predicted proteins | sample KBSK1503metaG_FD_65473 | JGI IMG/M metagenome (GOLD analysis project Ga0070699, IMG submission 65473) | Corn, switchgrass and miscanthus rhizosphere microbial communities from Kellogg Biological Station, Michigan, USA - KBS K1-50-3 metaG | ecosystem: Host-associated > Plants > Roots >...
TTCGCGCTGCTGCTGTTCCTGGCGGGTTCGGTGCTCGCCGGGGCAGCGTGGTCGATCGGGTCGCTGATCGCCTTCCGGGTGCTGCAGGGGCTCGGCGCCGGGATGATCCTGCCCATCGGGCAGACCATCCTGGCCCAGGCCGCGGGCCCGCAGCGGATGGGACGGGTGATGAGCGTGATCGGCGTGCCGATGCTGCTGGCCCCGGTGTTCGGGCCGCTGCTCGGCGGGGCGATCATCGGCGCGGCCAGCTGGCGGTGGATCTTCTTCATCAACCTGCCGGTGGGTCTGGCCGCTGTGGTGGCGGCGCGACGGCTGCTGCCCGCTGAGGCTGGGGCGGGGGCGCGGCCCGGGGCGCGGGGCGGGCTGCGGCTCGACGTGCGGGGGCTGCTGCTGCTCTCCCCCGGGATCGCGGTGTTCCTGTACGGGATGTCCGAGGCGGGTGCGGGCGGCGGGTTCGGCAGCCCGCGGACGATCGTCGCCGTGCTGGCCGGGCTGGCGCTGATCGCGCTGTTCTTCTGGCATGCCGCTGTGCGGGGCGGACGCGCGCTGATCGACGTCTCGCTGCTGCGGCGGCGAGGGTTCGGCGCCGCGGCCGCGGTGAACCTGCTGCTGATGGTGGCGCTGTTCGGCTCGCTGATCCTGATTCCGCTGTACTACCAGCAGGTCCGGCACGAAGGGGCGCTGGCGATCGGGCTGCTGCTCGCGCCGCAGGGCCTCGGGGCGGCGCTGGCGCTGCCGCTGGCCGGCAGGCTGACCGACAAGTTCGGCGCCCGCGGCGTGGCCTCGGCCGGGATGGTGCTCGCGGTGCTGGGAATGCTCGCTTACACCCAGGTCGGTCCGGGGACCTCGTATCTGTACCTCTCGGCTGCGCTGCTGGTGGTCGGGGCCGGGGTCGGCGCGACCGTGGTGCCGTCCATGGCGGCGGCCTTCCAGGCGCTGTCCCGGGCCGAGACGCCGCGGGCCACCAGCGCGATCAACGTCATCCAGCGGCTCGGCGGCACGATCGGCACCGCGCTGTTCGCGATCGTGCTAGCGCGGCGGGCTGGTACTGGTGCTGGTGCTGGTACTGGGGCTGGGGTGCACGGGGCCGGCGCGCTGGCCGGGGCGTTCGGGACCACGTTCTGGGTGGCCGCGGGGCTGATCGCGCTGGCCGTGGTGCCCGCGCTGCTGCTGCCGCGGCCGCGGGGGGCGGATGACACCGGTGCGAACGCCGATTCCGGCGCCGCCGTCGGCGGCGAGCAGGCGAAGGCCGCGTGAGCCCTGGATGGGTGTTACCGGCGTTTTGCCTGGTGCACAGGTGCATCGTGAGGCGGTCAGCTGCGAAAAGATCGTGGTGGAAAGGGGTTCGGCGGTTAATTTGGTGCACCATGATGCCCCTAATTCACCGCCAAGCCCGAATCCACCACGGAAAATTAGCAGTCATCGCACTGGTGAGCTAATTGAGGCCGATGGGGTGGACGTGAGCCTTTTCGGGCGGCCTGAACGGGGCGCGGACGCCGGGGAGGGCGGCGGGCGGGGCAGGGCCGGCGGGCAGGCCAGGGCTGCCGTGTGACCGGGCGGTCAGGGGCGGGCGGCGGTGCGGATGGCGCGCAGGGCGGCCGGCCAGTCGTGCTGCGGGTCGGGCACCATGAGCTTGGGGAACGGGTAGCGGTCGTAGAGCTGGCTCGCCACCGGCTCCCAGGCCTGGTACAGCCGGACGACGGCATCCCGGCCGCGCAGGTTCCTGCGGCGGGCCCACGGGCAGTCCTGCACGTAGGCCACGTTGCGCGAAGACCACGGCTCGCCTCGGGCCTGGTGCACGCGCGCGATCGCGGCCGCGATGTCGGTCGGCCGCAGGTAGACCAGGAACGGCTCGGCGGGCGCCGCCTGCCGTTGAATCTCGGTGCAAATCTCCGTCACCGCGGCGGCAGGGGCGCCGTCGATGAAGGCCTGCATGACGGAGTTCTGCAGGAAGACGCTCTCCAGGATGACCGTCTGCCCGTCGCGCAGGCAGCGCTCGGCCAGCCGGCGCCACTGGCCGACCGAGTACACATCAGGGTCGCCCGGCGCCGGGGCGGCCAGCAGTTCGTCCACCCGCCTGGTCCGGATGGGATGATCCGCGGCGCCCTCGTCGAAGGCCCGCACGTCCTCGCCGCGGCGCGACAGCCAGTCCGCGAGTCGTTCGGCCGTGGTCGTCTTGCCCGAGCCGATCATGCCCTCGATCAGGATCAGCCGCGGGACGGCCACGGCTTACGCCGCGCCGGGCGGGGCGGGGAAGCCGCCGGACAGCCGCTCGAAGGCGTGCGCCACCCGCAGGCAGGTGGCGTCGCCGAACCGCTTGCCGACGATCATCATCCCGACCGGGAGGCCGTCGGCCAGGCCCGCCGGGACGCTGATCGCCGGGTGGCCGCTGATGTCGAAAGGCGCGGTGTTGGGGATCATCTCCAGGGCGCGGGCGATACGGATCTCGCGCGGGTCGGAGGCGGCCGGAATCGGGGTGGCCACCATCGGCAGCGTGGGCATGACCAGCACATCGAAGCGGCTCAGCGCCTCGTCGTAGTGGCGGCGCACCTCGAAGACGAGGTTCCGGGCCATGGCGTAGTGCCGCGCCTGGTACTTCTCCACCGAGTAGCGGCCGCCGAGCACGACCAGCTTGACCGTCTCGGACCAGGCGTCGGGTACCTCGAGGCGCTGCCGGCCGTAGTAGGCGATGAGCTCCGGGTCGTACAGACCGTCCCAGTTCCAGCCGTACGCGTTCCCGTCGACCATCTGCACGGTGGCCCCGTCGGTGGCGATCACGTTCCAGACGTGCATCGCGTGCCGGTGCCAGGGGATGCTGACGTCCTCGACCTGCAGCCCCGCCTCGCGCAGCCGGCCCGCGGCGGCCCGGACGGCCTGGTCCACCCGCTCCTCGGACAGGCCGGGGATGCCGAACCCTTCGCTCACCACGCCGGCCCGCAGCCCGGTTACGTCCTGGTTCAGGGCCGCGACGTAGTCCTCAGGCCGCAGGTCGGCGGGCTGGCGCGGATCCCAGCCGTCCCGGCCCGCGATCACGTTCAGCATCAGCGCGGCGTCGGCCACGGTGCGGGTGATCGGCCCGAGGTGATCGATGGTGAACTCGATCGGGAACGCCCCGGTATACGGGACCAGGCCGTGGGTGGGCTTGTGCCCCACGGTGCCGCACCACGAGCTGGGAATGCGCACCGAACCGCCCTGGTCACCGCCCATCGCCAGGTCGGCTTCCCCCGCGGCTACGAGGGCCGCGCTGCCGCTCGACGAGCCGCCGGTCGTTCGGTTCGTATCCCACGGGTTCCGGACCGGGCCGGTCACCGACGTGTGACTGCCGCCGGAGAAGCACAGGTCCTCGCACACCGACTTGCCGGTGATCGTCGCCCCGGCCGCCAGCAGCCGGGTCACCACGGTCGCGTCCCGGCTGGGCACGAAGCCCTCCAGAGTGCGCGAGCCGTTCATCATCGGCACGCCGGCGACCTCGATGTTGTCCTTGATCGCGACCCGGCGCCCGGCCAGCGGCCCGTCCGGCCGGTCCCGGATCTCGGTCCGCACGTACCAGGCGCCCAGCGGGTTCTCCGCCGGGTCCGGCTGCTTCCAGGTCCGCCCGGCGGGCGGCTCGGGCGCGGTCTGCGCGTACAGCTCCTCGACCGCGTCGTAGGAGGACAGCAGCGCGGCCACCAGGGGCTCGAACGAGCCGAGGTCCTCATCGCTCAGGTGCATGCCGTAGCCGCGGGCGATCGCCGCGAGGTCGTCTTTGCCGGGCGGACGGACAGCCATGCGGGCCTCCCTGGGCGAGTCGGCTTCCAGCGACTCTAGGAGCGCTTCGTTCGGCCGGTCAATACGCCGGGCGGGACCCGCGCGCCGGTCGGGCGGGGTGGGTTACAAATGGGGCATGGGTAATGTGACGGAGTTGCGGGTCGCGCTCACGGTGGAGGACTTCGACCGGGCGGTGGCGTTCTACCGCGACGCGCTGGGGCTGGAGCAGATCGCCGACTGGAGTTCGGCCACCGGGCGGGTGGTCGTGCTCGAGGCGGGGCGGGCGACGCTGGAGCTGTTTGACAGCGCCCAGGCCGAGTCGGTGGACGCGATCGAGGCCGGGCGCCGGGTGTCCGGCACGGTCCGGTTCGCGCTGCAGGTCGAAGACAGCGTGGAGGTGGCGGGGCGGCTGGTCGCCGCGGGGGCCGAACGGGTCGCGGAGCCCGTCACCGCGCCGTGGGGAGACGTCAACGCCCGGGTCAAGGCCCCGGACGGGATGCAGCTGACCTTGTTTACGCCCGGTCCTGAGTGAGCTCGCCGTGGAGCAGGTCCATCAGCAGGCCGTCGTGGAAGGTGCCGTCGGGGCCGCGCTCATACTGGCGCATGACTCCGACAGGGCGGAAGCCCACCTTGGCGTAGCAGCGGATGGCCGGCTCGTTGGCGGCCGCCGGGTCGATCGTGATCCGGTGGTGGCCGCGCTGCTCGAACAGGAACCTGGCCAGCAACCGGACCGCCTCGGTCCCGGCGCCCCGGCCCTGGAAGCGGCCGCCGAGGTAGATGTCGATCCCCGCGTGCCGGTACATCGGGTCGTTCTCCTCGTTGTACTGGATGCCGCCGGCGACCTTCCCGTCGATCTCCACCACCAGCAGCACCGCGGAGTCGTCGCCGTGCAGTTCCTCCTCGATCAGCTCGACCGGGTCGGGTTCGGCCCACCAGCGCGACACCGACGGCTCGGCCAGGATGGCCCGCAGCTTCGGCGCGTCACCCGGGCGGCCCGGCCTGAGCGTGACCTTGCGGCCCACCAGGACAGGGTGCGGTCCGGCCTGGTCGTCGTCTGGTGTCGTCACGGGTACCACGCTATCGGCAGGTGGCGGATGGGCATGATGGGCAGCGTGACGCTGGCCTACCTGATACAGCACGGGGAGAAGGAACCGGTGCCTGGCGATCCCGGGTTGACCGGAACGGGCCGGGAGCAGGCCATCCATACCGGCCGGTGGCTGCGCGGCCAGGGGATCAGAGCCCTGTACAGCAGTCCAATGCGGCGGGCGCGGGAGACGGCCGAGGGCATCGCATCGGTCACCGGGCTGACGGTGCGGTGCGATGCTCGGTTGCGTGAGCGCCTGAACTGGGACGGCAGCCTGCCCTTCGACGCGTTTATGGCCCTGTGGGCCAGGACGATGCGGGATCGCGACTGGATACCCGCCGACGGGGAGTCATCGCGGCAGGCAGGGATGCGGCTGCGGGAATTCCTGTCCGGCCTGGCGGACACGCCCGGGCCGGTAGCGGCGGTCACCCACGGCGGGGTCACGGTCGATCTGCTGCGCAACCTGCTCGCCGACGAAGCCGTGCCCCCGCACGTGCTGGCCACGGGCATTCCGCCGTGCGCCGTGACCGCCGTTGACGACCTGACCGTTGTCATGATCGCTTCGTTGCCGTTACACGTTACGGAAGGACCTGGCCATGATGGCGCTTGGCAGCAACGTCCACATCTTCGCCCGCCCGGACCGGCGCGAGGAGCTGACCTGGTGCTTCGAGACCGTGCTTGGCTGCCCGGTACGCACCGTCGAGCATCCCGCGATGGACCAGCCGATGCTCCTGGTCGCGTTTCCCGGCGGCGGGCACCTGAGCATCGAGTTCACTCCCGGGGCACCCGACGACGCGCAGCCGCGGCTGGGCGCGTGGCTGGAACTGCGGGCCGAGGACCCCGCGGCGGTGATGGGCGCAGCGCTGGAGGCGGGGCTGCGCCGGGTCGAGCACCCCGGCCACCCGTACTACTTCATGGCGCCGGGCGGCCAGGTCTTCACGATCGCTCCAGCCTGACCGGATAACCCGTTGCCGCCTGGTGCGGAGGTCGGGAAGGCTGCTGTCATGCGGCTGAACCACCTCGGGCTCCCGGTGCGCGACGAACGGCGCAGCCAGCAGTTCTATTCGGCGTACTTCGGCTTCGACCCGGCCACGGCACAGAAGTACGAGGATGGCACCGTCATCATCCGCGACGCGGACGGTTTCGACCTGGCGCTGCACCCGGTCGAGCACATCGAGCCGTCCCCGGCGTTCCTGCACGCCGGGTTCCGGGTCGCGACGCCGGCTGAGGTGCGAGCGCTGCTGGCCCGGATGGAAGGGGACGGCGTCACCATCGTGGAGCACGACGAGGAACCGGCCTATGCCGCGTTCAAGTGCCTGGACCCGGACGGGCACCGGATCGAGGTGTACTGGGAGCCGCCGCTCTCGCGGTTAGCCCGGCCGCAATGATCATGGCATGCGGTGCGGGGTGGTGCTCCTGCGTTCTCCAGACAGTGCAGTGACGGGTGATCCCAGGCCGCCGCCCGGTCCCGGCTCCGCGGCCAGCTGGCGGCATATGTGCTGGTGGTGCTGATGTGTCTGATGTGCATCCCGGGCGGCGGACGTGAGCCGTCAGTGGGCGGGCGACGGATATCAGTGAGCGGGCGACAGATATCGGTGGGCGTTAGCCGAGCCGGGTTGGCGATGTCAGCCGTTAGCCGAGCCGGGTTGGCGGATGTCAGCCGTCAGCCGGGTTGGGTGGCGGACTGGCGGGGGGTGCTGGTCACGGTGCGGACGAAGCGGCCGATCTCGTCGATGGCGTCCCTGGCCTCGGGCAGGAAGCTCCAGAAGATGTGGAAGTCGTGCGTGGGCACCGGGTAGACCGTGATGCTGGCCTCGACGCCGCACTGGGTCGCGTGCCTGGCCAGCAGCTGCGCCTCCTGCAGGACGGCGTCGCCGGAGGCGGCATGGATAAGCAGCGGCGGCAGCCCGGCCAGGGGCGTCTGCAGCGGGGTGAGCAGCGGGTCGTCTGTGGGGTGGCCGGCCAGGTAGGCCTGGGCCAGGCGGTGCGCCATCTCCGGCGAGAAGACCAGCGGGGAATCCTGCGCCGGCCGCTGCGTCCGCCCGGTCAGGTCGACCCAGGGGCACAGCAGCGCGGCCCCGGCGGGCATCGGGAGGCCGCGCTCGCGCAGGGCCAGCAGCACGGACATGACCAGGCCGCCCGCTGCCGAGTCGCCCGCTACGACGATTCCGGCCTCGTCGCCGCCGGTGTCGCGCAGCCACAGGTAGGCGTTGACCGCGTCCTGCACGGACGCGGGATAGGGGTGCTCGGGGGCCAGCCGGTAGTCGATGACCAGCGCGGGCGCCCGCGCCGCGGTGGCGATGGCGGCGGCCAGGTGGCGGTAGCCGAACGCCGAACCGGCCACGTGCCCGCCGCCGTGCAGGAACAGCACGGTGGCCGGGGCCGGGGACGTTGTCTCGGGGGTGACCCGCAGCGCGGGCACGCCGCCCGCGATGACCGGGGCGACCGCGACGTCCGGCGGTGGCGTGAACTTCCCGTGCAGCTCCTCCAGGGCCGCGCGGATGCCGTCGAGATCGGCCACGTCGGCCGACGCCCGCGCCCACGGCTCCCACAGCAGGGCCATCCGGCCGGCCAGCTCGCCGCCCACCGAACGGGTGACCGAGATCGCGTCGTCCAGATCGACGAGCAGCGCCCGGGCCCGCGCCAGCAGGGCCTCGCCGGCCAGCGTCAGCTCGACGCGCTGGGTGGACCGGCGGAACAGGTCGCAGCCGACGAGGCGTTCGAGGCCGCGGATCTGGCGGCTCAGCGCCGGCTGCGAGATGAACAGCCGCTGGGCCGCCCGGCTGAAGCTGAGGTCCTCGGCGACCGCGACGAACGCGCGCAGGTGGCGCAGCTCGATCGCGTCCGGCGCCTGAGGCAGCGCCAGCACGTTCGGCGCCACCGCGTCTTGCGGTTCGTCCATGTTCCCAGTCTGGCGCATCGCCGGCCGTCCGGGCCTGGTCGGGTCATGCACGTTCGGCATGGGCGCGATGCCCAACCGGCATTTCCGTTCCCGGCCGGCGATCACCAGGCTGGCTAGGTAAGCAGACCTAACCGCCGGGAGGCAGACATGACCGGACTGCCGCGGGACCGCATCGTCACCGGGAACATCTCGCTGTCCCTGGACGGCCGGGTGACCGGGCCGGGCGGGGAGCACGACATGGGCTGGATCGTCCCGCACGCGCTGACCAGCGAGGCACGCGCGCACCTGCTGAAGATCACCAGCACGGCCAGCACTGCCCTGCTGGGCCGCAAGAACTACCAAGGCTTTGCGGGCTTCTGGCCCGCCGTGGCCGGCGACGACGACGCCGACCCGCGGGACCGGGCGTTCGCCCGGTGGCTCAACGAGGCGGAAAAGGTCGTCGTCTCGCGCACGCTCACCGAAGTCAGCTGGCCCGGCTCCCGCGTCGTGGCCGACCACCCGGCCGAGGTCGTCCGGCGGCTGCGCAAGGAGGAGGGCGGCGGCATCGTCGTCCTGGCCAGCGCGAGCGTCATCCGAGCCCTGCTGGAGGCCGGCGAGCTCGACCGGCTCAGCATCACGTTGTGCCCGGAACTGGTCGGGGCGGGCGCCCGGCTGTTCGGCGACGGCCCGGCGGGCTCGTCGTGGTCGCTGACCGAGGTGACGCCGACCGGCAGCGGCGCGCTCTGCCTGCTCTACGACAAGATCCGGCCCGCGGCCAACAGTGACCGCTGATTTTCCGCAGTGGCCAACGTCCAGACATCGAACGCATTTCGTGAGAGGAAGACCGATGAACGACCGTAGTCGCTGGATCGCCCTGGTGGTGTTGTGCACCGGGATGCTGATGATCGTGCTGGACATGACGATCGTGAACGTGGCGCTGCCGACGATCCAGGCGGACCTGGGGTTCTCCCAGGCCGGGCTGGCCTGGGTGGTCAACGCCTACCTGATCGCGTTCGCCGGGCTGCTGCTGCTGGCCGGGCGGCTGGGCGACCTGGCCGGGCGGCGGAACGTGTTCCTGGCCGGGCTGGCCGTCTTCACCGCGGCCTCGCTGGCCTGCGGGCTCGCGGTGAACCAGGAGATGCTCATCGCGGCGCGGTTCGCGCAGGGCACCGGCGGCGCGCTGACCTCCGCGGTGATCCTGGGCATGATCGTGACCATGTTCCCAGGGCCGCGGGAGCAGGCCCAGGCCATCGGCGTGTTCGCCTTCGTCGCCTCCGCGGGCGCGGCGGTCGGGCTGCTGGCCGGCGGGATCCTCACCCAGGCGCTGAACTGGCACTGGATCTTCTTCGTCAACCTTCCGGTCGGCGCGGTCACGGCCATCGCGGCCCGGCGGACCATCGCCCGCGACCGCGGCGCGGGCCTGCGGGCGGGCGCGGATGTGCCCGGCGCGCTGCTCATCACCGGCGCGATGATGCTCGCCGTGTACACGATCGTCGGCCCGGCCGCCCAGCACGGCTGGCTGGCCGCCGAGACGCTCGGCCTGGGCGCCGGGGCGCTGGTCCTGCTGGCCGCGTTCATCGTCCGGCAGAAGACGGCGCGGCACCCGCTGATGCCGCTGCGGATCTTCGCCTCGCGCAACGTGACCGGCTCGAACCTGGTCCAGGTGCTGGGGACCGCCGGGATGTTCGGGATGTTCTTCCTCGGCTCGCTGTACCTGCGGCAGATCATGGGCTACGACCCGCTGCAGATCGGGCTGGCGTTCCTGCCGGTCGCGGTGGTCATGGGCGCCCTGTCGGTGCGGTACACCGACCGGCTGGTGATGCGGTTCGGCGCCCGCACCCTGCTGTTCCCCGGCCTCGGCCTGATCGCCGCCGGGCTGGCCCTGTTCGCCCTGGCTCCCGCGCACGACGCCGGGTACCTGGTGCACGTGTTCCCGGTCACGGTGCTCATCGGCGCCGGCGCGGGCCTGTCCTTCCCGGCGCTGATGACGCTGGCCATGTCGAGTGCCACGCCGCAGGACGCCGGGCTGGCCTCGGGCCTGGTCAACACCACCGCCCAGATCGGCGGCGCGCTCGGCCTGGCCGTGCTGGCCACCGTGTCGGCCTCCCGGACCAACGCGCTGATCGCGCAGCACCGGCCGACCGCGGTCGCCCTGATCGAGGGCTACCACCTGGCCTTCTGGATCGCGTTCGGCCTGGTCGTCGCGGCCGCCGCGGTAGCCGCCGCGCTGCTGCGGCCACAGCGGGCCGCCGCGGCCGAGCCGCAGCCGGCCCGCGAACTCGTCCCCGCCATCCAGGCCGACTGACAACCGCTACCCGAGCGTCGCAGGGGCGCGCTCGGGGCGCGAAAGACCGGGACAAGAAGGGTAATGACGCCGCTGGCAGGCCGAACTGGGCCTGCCAGCGGCGGCCGAGCAGGGCGGCGCGGGCGCCGAGCCAGAGGCCCAGGGCCACCCAGACCCCGGGCAGGCCCAGCGCGTGGAAGGCCAGAACCAGCGCCGCCACCGGGACGTAGGCCGCGATGGCCAGTATCATCGCGCGGCGCATCGCCACGTAGTCCGAGACCCCGAGGATGAGGCCGTCAAGCACGAAGGCCAGCGCGGCCAGCGGCTGGGTCAGCGCCGCCACCAGCAGGGCCACCGTGGCGGCGTGCCGGACGGCGGCGTCCGCGGTGAACAGGACGGCACCCAGAAGGCCAGGGCGGCGGTGACCACGCCGAGGCCGATCCCGGCGATCAGGCCCAGCCGTAGGCACCGCCGCCCGACCCGGTGCGCCCCGTCCAGGTCGCCGGCGCCGAGGGAGGAGCTGACGTACACCTGGGCGGGCACCGCCAGCGCGTCGAGCAGCAGCGCCAGCAGGTACCAGACCCGCATCGCGATCTGCTGGCCGCCGAGCGCGACCGGGCCGAGCCGGGCCGCGATCGCGGTCGTGGTCAGCGGGACCACGCCGAGCGCGATCGTCCGCACGGACAGCCGGTGCCCGTCCCTGAGCAGGGCGGCGATCTCGGCGCGGCCGGGCCGCCGCGGCCGCACGGCCGCCCGCCGGGAGGCGGCGCCGTACCATCCGGCCGCCGCGGCCTGGGCGATGACCGTGCCCCAGGCCGAACCGAGCAGGCCTAGGTGCAGGCCGTACACCAGGAAGACCTCGAGCGCCACGTTCAGCACGTTGGCACTGACCGCGATGCGCAACGGCGTGCGGGCGTCGGCCAGGCCGACCAGATGGCCGTTCCCGGCGTAGGACAGGTACAGGAACGGCATCCCCACGGCGGCCGCCCGCAGGTAGCCGACCGAGCCGGCCAGCACCTCCTGGCGTGCGCCGAGCAGGACCGCGACCCAGGGCGCCGCCACGGCCACGGCCACCGCCACGAGTATCCCGCCCGCCGCCGCCACCAGGTAGGCCGCACCCGTCGAGCGCCCCGCGCGGTCCGCGGCCCGGGCCGCGGCCAGGCCGGCCACCGCCGAGGTCGTCGCGGTGGTCAGGAAGATGGCCACCCAGGCGGTCATGGTCAGCGCGGTGGTCGCGATGGCCAGCGCACCGAGCGGCGCCCGGCCTAGGTGCCCGACGATGGCGGTGTCGGCCAGGCTGTAGGCGGGCTCGGCGGCGATCGCCCCGAGCGCGGGCAGCGCGAGCGCCGCGATGCGCCGGTCCAGTTCCAGGTCGGGCCGGATACGAAGCACGGCCCGCCTTCCGTCCGCCGATCGGGGTCGCTCTTGTCGATTATCCAGCGGCCCCCGGCGGGCGCCGGGGCAGGCGGCAGGTCCGTTCGGTACTCAACTGAACGGGACCGGCCGCCCGCCCCGGCTGATGGCAGCCCGGTCAGTCGGTGTCGATCTTGGACCCCTTGGCGTTCAGCACGTACCAGCCGGCCCCGAACGCCTTGGACCCCTGCCCCTTCGCCATCCCGGCACTGGTATCGGCGGAGAAGTAGTACAGCGGGTGGCCGTTGTAGGTCACCTGCTCGGTTCCGTCCGAGCGCTTGGTCGTGCCGAGCAGCGACTGGTCGACGCCGTTGCCCGCCATGGGCGTGCCCGACGCGATGACCGCCGGCCACGCGGCGATGCACGCGCCGGTGCAAGTGGACGTGCTGCTCTTGTCGGCCTCCCACAGGTACAGGGTGCGGCCCTTGTCATCGACCAGGGCCATGCCCGGTATCCCCGAGATGGCCTTCAGGTCGATCGTCAGGCCGGCGGTGCTCGACTGCGCGCTGGCCGCGGCCGTCGGGCTGTTCGCCTGCGCCGTGGCCGACGACGCGGCCGGGGCGGCGGCGGTACTGCTCGAGCTCGACCCGCTCGAGCAGGCCGTGGCAGCCAGGGTGATCCCGGCCGCGACGGCGGCAGCAGCTATCAAGTTCCTCATCGGATGCTCCCTTGTGACAACGCGTCCGGGAGCGCCGCATCGCGCCAGGCCCCCGGATGCCTTCTGGTCCCTAATTGGGGACTACGTGTGCTGCGTTGTTCCGGTTCAGCACCTTCCGGCTGCGGGTGACCCGCGTATATCGTCGGGAAGACGGCGAATGGAAGATCGTCCACCGGCACGGTGACGGGACGGACACCGATCAGGGGAGGTCATGATGGCGGTCATCGTCGTCACCAGGCTGCGGCTGAAGGACCCGGCGCTGCTCGACGAGTTCTTCACCGACGCGCTGGCCGCGATCGAGCAGGCGCAGAAGTCAGAGGGCAACCTCGGGGTGGACGCGCTGGCTGACGCGAACAACGCGTGGTGGAGCGTCAGCTCCTGGCAGGAACCGCGGCTGATGCACTCCTACGTGCGCAGCGAACCGCACCAGACCATCCGGTCGCACCTGGACCACTACTGCGACGAGGCGACGTTCGTGGACTGGGAGCAGCACAGCCCGGACCTGCCGGACTGGCAGGCGAGCTGGCAGCACCTGGTCGCCGACGGCCAGGCGGCCGAGCTCACCCAGCCGTCGGCCAGCCATCAGACCCGCGACTTCCCGGCGCCGGTGGTGGCGCCGCCGGGCGGGTAAGCCTGGCCGGCCTGCTGCGCCTGACCCGCCGGGCAGGGCAGCAGGTAGAGGTTGCGCACCCAGCGGTAGGGTCCGCGCGCGACCACGCGGCGCGGCGCGTCCCACGGGCCCGGCGTGCCGCCGCCCACCGCGGCGAAGTTCCAGGCGCACCAGAAGTACAGGCCTGCGCCGGCCGCGATGACCGGGACCGCCTCCCAGGCGGCCGGGGCCGGGGTGCTCGTGGCGCCGCGGGTCAGGAGCCACCAGGGCAGTCAGGCTCCGCCCAGTCCCGGCACCACCACGGTGAACACGATGTTGCGGAGGACCAGGCCCAGTGATTGGCCCGGTGATTGGCCCAGCGTGCGGTTCATCGCATCTCCGTCGTTCATATGTAGCGTTGCTACTTATTGATGCCAGCGTAGCTCGCTGATTGCCTGGCCGGAAGGCCTAGCGTAGTATTGCTACATATGAGGGCCGAGGAGCTGAAGGGTCACCTGGACGCGGTGCTGCTGGCCGCGCTCGAGGGCGGGCCGCGGCACGGGTACGCGGTGATCGAGGCCCTGCGGCAGAGCACGGGCGGTCGGCTGGACCTGCCGACCGGGACGATCTACCCGGCGCTGCGGCGGCTCGAGCAGGCCGGGCTGATCGCCGGGACGTGGTCGGTGGTGGGCGGCCGGCGTCGCCGCGAGTACCGGCTGACCCCGGCGGGCGTTCAGGCGCTCTCCGGGCGGCGAGCGGCCTGGCGGGACTTCTCGGCCGTCGTGACCGCGGCGCTTGAGGACAAGGTATGCCCGAGTCCGAGCCCGGCCTGATCCGCGGCTACCTCGAGGTCCTGGCCGGTCAGCTGCCGGGGCCCATCGTCGAGGAGCTGGCCGACGGGCTGACCCAGACGCACCGGTCCTACCTGGCCCGGGGCCTTTCTCCTGACGCGGCGGCCGAGGCGGCGGTGACGGAGTTCGGCTCAGCGGAGGAGATCCTGGCCGGCTTCGCCCGGGTGCACCCGGCCCGGCGCGCCGCCCGCCGGCTGCTCGGGCTGGGCCCGGTGGTGGGCGGCTGCTGGGTGGCGGCGCTGGCGACCAGCCGGGCCTGGCCCGGGCCGGCGCCGGCCCGGGTCGTGCTGGGCCTTTTGCTGGTTTCCTGCATCGGGCTGCTGGCGGTGGCGGCGCTGGGCCGGCGGTACCGGGTCGCCTTTTACTCCGGGATCGCGGGGTGCGTCGGGTTCGCGGCGCTGGACGCGTCGCTGATCGTCGGCGTGCTGGTGGTCGCCGGGGTCGCGAGCTGGGTGACGGCGGTCGCCGTGGCGGTCAGTTCCGCCCGGATCGCGTTCTGCGCGCGGGTCGCCGTGGTGTCTCAGCAGAACACGTAGCCCTGGGTCTTGCCCTTGTAGGTGCACTGGTCGAGCAGGTGGCCGCTGGCGTCCCTGAGGGTGGCGGTGTCGCCGGTGTTGTTCCAGACGTACCAGGACTTGCCCCAGTAGCGGTCGGTCTGGGTGTTCGCGCCCCTGCCGGTGTGGATCTTCAGGTAGCCGTGCGGCTTGATCTTGTACGTGCCGAACGTGTAGACGTGATGCTTCGGATCACGAAGTGTCCACCCGGTCATGGTGATCCAGGAGCCCGAGGTGTTGTGCAGCTGCACCCACTCGTGATTCAGGCTCGAATTGGAGCCGGTGTCCTTCCCGGGCGAGTTGTACCAGATCTCGCCGATCTGCATCCGGGCTGCCGCCTGCGCCGGCGTCGCGACGGCAAGGACCGTTCCGAGCAGGACCATTCCGAGAATGAGCAGCCTGCGCATTCGCTTCCCCCCATAATGTGTCGTTTCGTGGTGTTTTCGCGGAGGCCCGGTGGCGGGCCGAGACCAGCCAAGAGTACGGTGTGTGCGCTAATGCTCGGTACGTTTCAATTTCCTGAACTGCCCGTTGTGATGCTCTTTTATAGTGCGGCTGGGTGACTCTAGGGGCGGACCTCGTACCAGTAGCCGCCGTTGAGGTCGAGCTTGTTGCCGTTGGCCTGGCCGGGGGCGCTGTCGCCGATGTAGGTGTACAGCGGGTGGCCGTCATAGGTCGCCTGCGCGGTGCCACCGGGCCGCTTGATCGTGCCCAGCTTGCCGGTGGCCCCTGGCCCAGCCTTCGGGACGCCGGTCACCGGCGGCCAGTAGGCGGCACACGACCCGGTGCACTTGGAGGCCGCCGGACTATCGGGAGCGAACCAGTACAGGGTGAGGCCCTTGTCGTCGGTGAGGACGGCGAGACCGCCGATCGTGGTGGTCTTCAGGGTGGCCCCGGCGCTCGCGGCGCTCGCGGGCTCCCCGCCCGCGCTGGCCAGCGCGATGCCGAACAGGACCAGAGCGGCCACCGACACGGCGCCGACCGCACCGACCACCAGCGACACCGCGGCCCGCATCCCGGCCAGCACCCGGCGCCGCGGCCGGGTCGGCACGCTGGCCGGACGCGCGTCGGTGATCACCACCGCCAGCGCCAGGGTCGCGAACGCAGCCACCTCGATCAGGCCAGCGGCGATCCCCGCCCTCGTTCGGATCTCCTTGAAACCGAACAACCCGATCCAGACGGCCAGCAGGTAGCAGCCCAGGGTGGACAGCGCAAAGGCCGCACCCGCGACGGCGGCCAGCCTGCTGTGCGTGACCAGCGCGCCGATGGCGAGGATGAACGCCACCAGGAACTGCACCAGGAACAGCCATCCGATGGTGGGGATCGACCGGTATCCGGTCAGGTACAGACCCAGGTGAATGCAGGCCGACACGACCAGAAGGAGCGCTCCCGCGACCCGCAGCCACGGCTGCCGCCAGTCGCCCAGCTTGACCTTCCGGTGCTTGCCCACGACCCTGCCTCCTAACCGGAACACGTCGACCTCTGGTGGCTGCAGTACGGCGTGGCAAGCAGACGCAGTGGTGGCCCCTGATCCGATCATGGCCGCTCAGCGCCCTTCGTTCCCGGCGATGTCCGTGGTCGCTTTGTCCGACATTACCCAAATGTGCGCTGGCCGGGACCACAATCGAGGTGGTGGAGATCCTGTCGTTTCCCGGGACGGCTGTCGCGGGCGGGCCGCGGGCGCAAGTGCTGGAACTGCAGCGACAGGCGTGACCGCATGGGGCTGACTATGTGCCGATCCACGATCCTGCGCTCGCTCCAGCGACATGAGCGCGGGCATCCATGCAGTAACGGCTCCGCGCGGACGGCGCCGCAGCAGGTGAAGGGGTCCTGCGCCTGCCGCAGCCGGTAACTCTGGCCTTTGAAGATCTCTAGCTGGCGGCGTAGCGCAGGCTGAGGTGGTCTTGATGCCCCGACCAGCTCAGGTTGAGAGACCAGCAGCCGGCTGCGGGGAGATCGATAATCGAAGGGCCGGGACCGTCTGCAACTTCTCTGGTCACTGTCTGATTTGTGCCGTCGAGCACGGCCCGGATATGTAGCGGCGTGAATGGCCCTGGGACCACCTTGGAGACCCAGAGGATCTTGTTGTTCACCTTCGCGAGCGGGGGTGCGTGCAGCGGATTGCGATCGGCCCAGAGAATGGCGACGATATCCCCGCGGTCACCCATTACGTACGGCATGAGGAGCGTCGGCGGATGGAATCCGGCCCGGGCCCAGGTGGGGAGCGTGCGCGGGGTTATGGAAGACGGGCAAGTCTTTGCGGCCGGCTTCACGGGATTAGGTGCGTGAGTAGAGGAGCATCCTGCCGCCGTGACGATCGTCAGCAGGATCAGCGCTACGCACCGCCGCATATACCAAGCGTACGCCTTTGCCGTGCTTCAGGCCGATTGATGCCATCGGCGCAGGCCGGCCCAGAGCAGGCTGAGATCGACCCCGCAGCGGCGGAGAATCCGGACCGACTCGCTGGAGGCGTCGGCGAGCAGGCCCCAGAGCAGGTCCTCGCGGTCGATCAGGGTCCGATGTCCGCGACGGCTGGCCCACCTGGCGACCTCGATGGCTCGGCTTTCGGCGAGCGCCAGCAGGAGGAAACCGTCGCTCAGCGTGCCCTTGCCGTCCTCGCTGGCCAGCGTTCCCGCGCGGATGACGGTCCGGCGGGCCGACGGCGCGAACGTGGTGAGTGTCGTCATGCGACCCGCCTGGCGTGCTTCTTGTGCACGGACTGACGGCGCACGCCGAGCGCGGACGCGATCGCCTGCCACGTCCAGCCCTGGGCGCGGGCATTGCTCACGTGCGGCGCCTCCAGTTCTTCGGTGAGCCTGCGCATGGTAGCGACCGCGGCCAGTCCTGTCGTTTTCCGCCGGGAACCCCGGGGACATACCCGCACCCCACGCCCGTGCGGTGAGGACACCAGACCCGCGCCATGGCGTGATCTGAGCGCTAGCATTGAGGATCGTGGCGGATGGGCCGGCGGCGGCGGACGGGGTACCGATTCCGATCCGGTCCGGCGGCCAGCAGTGGCTCGTGTCGTGGCATCCGCCGCCCGAGCCCCCGGACGGAACCCCGCATGGCGCCGAGGGCGTGTGCGTGACCGCCGACGGCGACCTCGTGGTGATCAGCCCGGACGGCATCATCTGGGATCTGCCGGCGGGCCGCCCCGAGCCCGGCGAAAGCTGGGAACAGACCCTGCGCCGGGAGATGGACGAGGAAGCGTGCGCGACCGTGACCGGCGCCAGGCTGCTGGGTTTCACTCGCGGTCAGTGCCTCACCGGCCCCGAACAGGGCAAGGTGCTCGTCCGGTCGGTGTGGCGGGCCGAGGTCGAGCTCCGCCCGTGGGAAGCGCGCTTCGAGATCACGGACCGTCGTGTCGTGCCTCCGGACGCGGTCGAGGAGGCGCTCTCGCTCGGCTCGCACCCATTCGCCGCGATCGTCCGGCGCGAGCTCGCCGAAGCTGAGCTGACCAGGTAAAGCGCCGCGGAGGGCAGACGTTCAGCCGGGTGCCGCGACCACTGGTCCCAGCGGGGCGGGAAGCGCCGCCAGTTCGCGCAGCCGGCGGGGCGGGAAGTCGGTCCACTGGCCGTGCGGGTCGCGGGCGGCGTGCAGGTGGCGGTCGAGGAAGCGCTGCCAGCGCCGCAGCCCGTCGACGGCGGTGCCGACGTCCAGTTGCCCGGCTTCGATCGCGTCGGCGAACTCGTCAAGGTCGAGCAGGCGCTGGTGGCGTCCGTCGACCGGGACCAGGACGTCGATGTACAAGTCCCTGACGGTGATCGAGTCTTGCCCGGCCGTGACGTGGACGAGGTCGACATACCACGTGTCCGGGCCGCTCTTGGCGCGGTCGGTGCTGCGGGTGGATCGCCACGCCGGAAGCGACATGCTCACGCCGACGTCGAGCAGCACGAACACCCGCTCGAGGAGCGTGCGGCCCGGCCACGGTTCAAACCTGTCGGGAAGCTGGAACTCGTACGCCACCGTGTCATCCGAACGTACTCCCGGCAGCGGCCCCAGCAGCGGGACCGGATCACCGTGACGGCCCCGCCACACCTCAACCTGCTTCACGAATTCTCCTTCGCGCCGCCTGGCAGCTAACCGCAGCCAACGCGACCCTGTCCACTCATTTCTGTTCCGGGCCGATATGTACCTGCTGCCCCGACGACGCGAACCGGGTCGCGATCAGCTGGCGCCCTCCGGCCGGTGTCATCATGGCCGGGTGCTTCGCGATCACGATTTCCACCCGGACGAGCCGACGGTGAGGATCTTCCGCACGCCTTCCCCCGGCGTGCTGCGCTTGGATGACAGCGTCGCGATCAGCCAGATGGTCTACGACCGGGTCGTGCTGCGCCACTACGCATTCGCCGGGCACTGGTTCAAGATCAACATCACCACTGACCTCGACGGACGCCTGACCGAGACCGGCGACGGCGCCCGCAGGTTCGCGGTCAACTGCGACATCGCCACCCCGATGGAGCGAGAGGGCGACAGCACGTTCGGCGTCGACCTGTTCACTGACGTCTTGCTCCGCCAGGACACGATGTCCTACGTCATCACCGACCAGGACGAGTTCGGGGAGATGCTCGGCCGCGGGATCCTCTCGGCGGCGGAGGGCCGCGGCGCCAGGCGCGGGCTGCGGGAGCTTCTGAGGCTCATCGAGCAGGGGCGGCTGCTGGGTTGGCTCGGCGAACTCGCCCCGTTCGGGTCGTGCCAGCCTCCCCGGGCCCGGCCGATGCGCCGCGGCCCGGTACCTGACCGCCTGCGGCCGGGAATCCGCATGACCTGGTGACACGCGCCGTCCCGGGGGTAATGCCGCGTCGCGGCCGCGGATTTTCATTGCCAGGCGGAGCAGGTGGTCATGCGGCCGGGCGGGGTCCTGGACGCAGGCGTATCCTGTCCGCATGCGCCCGATTTGAATGTGCTGACCTTGCGCCGCTAGCCGTGCCCGACGGCTGGTAGCGCGCGGCCGGGCTCCTCCGGCCGGGACGGTGTTCCATCTCGTCCCGGCAGTTGTCTTCAGGAGGAACCCGATGCTCACCACCGGTCAGGTCGACCATTTCCGCACCTTCGGCTTCACCGTGCTGCGCGGCTATCTCGCCGACCGTGTCGGCGCGCTGCGCGCCGAAGCCGACGCCGCGATCCGCGACGCCTACGCCGCCAGCTACGACGAGCGCGTCTTCGACGGGATCAGCGGCCACTACCTGCCCATGGCGTCCCGGCTGACCCCGGTCAGCGCGTCGCTGGTGTGCGATGACCCGCGCCTCATCGGCGCCGCGGAGCAGCTGCTCGGCGGCCCGGTGATCCCCGAGTGCCCGGAAGGGGTCTTGTACTTCTCCGAGGCGGGCTGGCACACCGACGACGGGATCGGCGTGCGCGGCGTCAAGTTCGCCGCCTACTTCGATGCGCTGACCGCCGGCACCGGGGCGCTGCGGCTGGTGCCCGGCTCGCATCACCCGGAGCTGAACGCCCGGCTGGCCGCCTGCAGCTGCCGCCGGGGGCCGGCCCACAGCGAGGCGGAGGCCGCCGCCTGCCAGGCGAGTTTCCCCGGATACGTCGCGGACACCTCACCCGGTGATGTGATCGCCTTCGATCTGCATACCTGGCACGCAAGCTTCGGCGGGCGGGACCGGCTGGCCTGGACGGCGGTCTACCAGCGCTGCCCCCAGACCGAGCCCGAACGCGACCGGACGCTGCGTTCGGTGCACGACAGCTTCGAGCAGGCCTTCCGCGGCTTCGACACCGGCCGCTACCCCATCTGGCGGGACTGGCTCACCGGCGCTGCCGCGCATCCGCGCCGGGCCGGCGTGATCGAGCGGATGCGGCACGCCGGGATCCTGGACCTGCCCGGCGCACGGGACGGCTGGTGACCCGCGGGCACGAGCCTGCCGGGGACAGCCCGGCAGGCCGGTCACCCGCGCACGGGTTCTGCGACGACGAGGCCACCCGGCGGCTGCTGCGCTCCCGCCCGCCCCGGCAGGCGCTGGCCTGGGCCGCCGCCCGCCTGGGCGGCCCGGTGATCTCAGCCCGGGCCCTGCGCGGCGGGATGTCCTCGGCCGTGCACCTGCTCACCGTCGCCGACGGCGCGGGGCGGCGCCGGCAGGCGGTGCTGCGCCGCTACGTCCGGCCCGAACTCAACGCGGAAGAACCAGACATCGCCGAGCGCGAGGCACGGGCGCTTCAAGCCGCCGAGTCCGCGGGCGTGCCCACTCCCGGGCTGCTCGCGGTCGACCCCGCCGGGACGCAGGCCGGGGCGCCGGCCGTGCTGATGTCGCGGCTGCCCGGCCGGGTGGACTGGTGGCCGTCGGATGTCGGCCGCTGGCTGCGCCGCCTGGCCGGAATCTTGCCCGCCATCCACACCGCCCCGCTCCCGCCCGCCGGGCTGATCGGGCCGTTCGCCCCCGACCTCCCGGCCAGCTACCAGCCGCCCCCGTGGGCGCGTTACCCCAGGATCTGGGAGCGGGCCGCCGAGATCAGCCGCGGACCCGCGCCCGTCCTGCCGGAGGTACTGGTACACCACGACTTCCATCCCGGCAACGTGCTGTGGCGACGGGGCACGGTCTCCGGCGTGGTCGACTGGCAGGCCGCCTGCACCGGCCCGGCGGTGATCGACGTGGCGCACTGCCGGGTGAACCTGCTGACCTTCAGCACCGGTACGGCCGGGCAGTTCACCGCCTGGTGGCAGCAGGCGGCCGGGGCCGCCTACCAGCCGTGGGCCGACGTGATCACGATCATCGGCTTCCTCGACGACCTGCGCGAGGACTGGGGATCCGAGCGGCTCCTGGTCGAGGACATGCTCGCCCGCGCCGTCGCCGAACTCGGCAGGAACAGCCGGTGACCGGACAGAGGGTCAGGGTCACGGACCGGACGATCCCCTGGACTCCGGGCCTTCGCCGCGAATCGGCCGCCCGGGCCGGGAGCCTGACGCGAGTGAAGGCGCGAGGGCGGCTCTATACTCCAGGACTGTCCCCGCCTGCGGCGCCGACCGGGTTCTGTGCGAGGATCTCGTTGCACAGCCCGACGCACTCGGCGCAGATGTGCACGCCCGGCCCGGCGACCAACATGAGCCGGTCTCGCCGTCTGACCTCCGTGAGCGGCTGTTCCGGTCGCTGGGTGATCCCGCGCGGTTGATGATCGTGCGCCGCCTGGACGTGGCGAAGATGGTGCAGCAGGTATGAGGTAGCGCTCACAGCTGAGCACACCGCCGGGAAGGCACCTGCGAGGAAGACGGAGCGGACCGGGACTCAGGACTGTCTTCGCAGCGTGATCCAGGTGAACGGCTGGATGGTGCCTGCCGGGGTGAGGTGCTCTTCCCGGTCCTGGCTGATCAATAGCCACTTGGCGCCGACCTGGCGGGCCAGCTGCGCCGGGCTGTAGCGGGCCACTGGCAGGCCCGAGCAGCGCTGCGGCCCGTCCGGGGCGAAGCAGCCGAAGACGGCGATGGCGCCCGGGTCTGTCGCCGCGTCCAGGTGTGCAGGTACTGCTGCCGGTGCTCATCGGAGGTCAGGAAATGGTAGACCGCCCGGTCATGCCAGGCCTGGTAATGACGCGGGGGGTGCCAGCTGAGCACGTCGGCGGTCAGCCAGTGAACCTGGTCAGCACGCGGACCAAGGCGATCCCGCGCGTGCTGCATCCCGGCCGCGGAGATGTCGAGCACGGTGAGGTCGCCGAAGCCGCGATCCAGCAGCGCCCCGGTGAGAGGGGATGCGCCGCCGCCCACGTCGATGAGGGCATCAGCGGCCGAGATCCCGGCAGAGCCGAGCATCCGAAGCGACATGGCCGGGTGTTCCTCATACCAGCTCCGGGTGTCATCGCCCTGGGCGTAGGCGGCGTCCCAGTGCACCGCTGCCTTCGCCTGGTCCGCCATCAGGACCGGGACGAACACTGATAGGGGCATCAGCCTGCCCGCGGGCATTCCCCGGCGCGTCCTGGCGGGTTAGCCCGCTTCCATCCTGTGCTTGAGCGCTGTCATGTTGGCTGGCATCTCCTGGCGTGCTTCCCGGCGGACCATCAGCGGCACCAGGATCTTGCCGATACCGTGGCCGGTGAAGTCGACGCTGATCGTCAGCCGGGAGCGGGAGCCGGTCACGGGCTCGACCAGGACATCGACGGCCGCCCGGATCGGGCCGTCTGTACCCCGAACGCCCCAGGTCCTGGGCGGGTCGATATGCACCAGCTCGGACGTGGACGGGCGGCTGGCGCCGCCAATGCGCCGCGTTGTCACGCACGTCGTGCCGACGGCCGGCGGCTGGGTGCCGTCGGCCGGGCCGTCCATGTGCCCGTCCACCACGCCCTTCTGCCATTCGCTGAACCGGGCCGGGTCGGTGGCGTAGGCAAAGACCTCCGCGGCCGGACGGTCGATTTCGGCGCTGGTGACGATCGGCGGCATGTCAGCGGCCCTCCTTCGCCAGCGCGGCGTAGCGGTCCAGGTACAGGGGCCAGCCCTCCGGCCCGTCTACGCCGTCGGTGATTGCTTCCCAGCCGGGCCCGTGCCGGTCGAGGTGCCGGTGCTCCAGCTCCACCCGCGTGCGGGCCGGACCCCCGGCGTAGAACCGCACCTCGACCTCGCTGGTCTGCGCCGGGTCGGTCTCGATGGTCCACCGGGGGCTGATGTCCCAGCTGAACACCACCCGGCCGGGCGGGTCGAAGGCCAGGATCCGCGCCCACCGGCACTGGCTGCCGTCCTCGGCCCGGTCCACGATGCCGCCGCCGGCCCGCGGCTCGAACACCGTCTCGGCGACCGGCGCCCCGAGCATGTTGTGCTCCGGCGGCTTGAAGTCCCCGAACCGGCCGGTGAACACCGAAAAAGCACGCTCGATCGGCGCCTCCACCACGATCTGCCTGCGGACCGTCGCCGCGTCGGTCTGGGTCATCACCCCTCCTCGTCCGGCGCTTCGGCGGCCTGGGCGTACCCGGCCAGCGCCCGCTGCCAGTAGGTGTCGAGCTGATCCCGCAACGCTGCCAGCGCGACCGGGTTGAGCCGGTAGATCCGGCGCGTTCCCGCCGCCACGTCCTCCACCAGGCCGGCGTCCTTGAGGATCTTCAGGTGCTGAGACACCGCCGACCGGCTTACCGGCAGCCCGGCCGCCAGCTGCCCCACCGCCCGCGGCCCGTCGGCCAGGCACGCCACGATGGCCCGGCGCGTGCCGTCGGCCAGCGCACCCCACCGGTCAGCGTCTCGGTCAGTATCCACTAACCGTTAGTATTCTCTAACCAATGTCCTGGGTCAAGACGCAGGATGCTCCGCGGCAACGACTCGCCGCGGACCGACACGCGGCAGCGCCGAGGACGAGATCGCCGAGAGCACCGCGGTCGGCCTGGTCCGGGTGGGCTACACCGTGGTCACCCGCACCGGCCACCGGCAGCTACCGGCAGGCCAGTGTCCAGCCGCGACTGGCGGAGGACGCCGGCTAGCTGTTCCTCTGGCGTCGGCACCGTGCGCACCTCTCGTTACCGGAGTTCAGTGCTGGTCAGTAAGCGGGTAACTACTCCGATTCTGTCACCGGCCTGACACGTTAGGAAGCGAGAAGACGCCCGCCCACCCCGCGCACGAGGGGACCGCCAGCCGATGCCAGACACCTCAGCCACGCAGCAAACCCCCACCGTAGACCAGCCGAAACACCCCCTGCACGCCCTGACGACGTATGAGCTGGCGTACTACCGACGCTGGCTGGAAAACGCCATCAGTTCCTGGACAAGCAAGACCCTGACCCCGCGATCCGGGCCAACATCCAAGCCGCCCTCGACAAGGTGATCGCCGAGCAGAACGACCGCGCCAGGATCGCCGCTGATGCGTGAGCACGATGTGACCGCGCTGACCGCAGCCGAGCTGGAGGCCGCCCGCCGCGAGCTGGCCGCGAGCTTGGCCCTGGCCCGGCCCGGCTCCCCGGTCCGCGCCGATCCGGGCCCGCATGGCCGCCATCGACGCCGAACTGTCCGGACGGACCGCCTCCCGGCCCGGGTTACCCGGCTCCCCGCGTGCCCAGCCTCCGCCGGGCGGGTCCTCGGGTTGAGGAAGACGCCCGGCGCCCCTAGTGCCGGGGCGTCACTCTGTCCGGCCCATCCGATTTCTGACGGTCACGGGCAGCCGGGGAAGACGAACGATCGCTAAGCGCCTGCCGCGAACTCGGTGAGCCACGCAGAGCAATATCTTCTTCCAGCCCCGCCTGCGGACCGATGACGCTGGCGAGGGCAGCAAGGCTGTCGCCGCCGGAAGCCGACTTGTGCTGATCGTACAGACCGCGGAGGCGTTCCCTGTTGCGGAGTCCGGCGAGCTGGGAGGGGATTACCGCGGC
>Ga0070699_100001170_pt1 | contig 24337 bp, 21 predicted proteins | sample KBSK1503metaG_FD_65473 | JGI IMG/M metagenome (GOLD analysis project Ga0070699, IMG submission 65473) | Corn, switchgrass and miscanthus rhizosphere microbial communities from Kellogg Biological Station, Michigan, USA - KBS K1-50-3 metaG | ecosystem: Host-associated > Plants > Roots >...
CATGGCCCACCCTCGCTGCCACGCGGAATGTGGACGCGAATCCGGACGCGGCGCCACGTATACCTGCACTCCCTCATGCTCCAGCAGCTTGCGGATGCGGAAGACGTGGTACGCATCGCTGACCGCCACGCAACTGCGCATCCGGTTCGCGCGCATGATTACTCCCACCCGTTCAGCAGATTGCGCGGTGTCCGATCCCTGGGTTTCTGCGATGAGGTTCGGTTCGGGAATCCCGCGATGCATCAGGTAATCGTGGCCGACTCCGCCTTCGCTGAAGCTGGGGTCAGCCGCGGCGCCTCCCGTAGTAATGACGACCGGGGCAATCCCGCGTTGAAACAGCTCGAATGCGTGGTCCAGCCGGGCGCGATAAACAGGAGAGGGGCGGCCGTAATACTCGGCAGCTCCGAACACAACGATGGCATCGGCGGGATGAACTTCCTGCCTCGAGGCCTCGCGCACGATTTCCACGCCGGTCGAGACTAGATAAGCGAGGGCAACCGCCGCAGCCAGCGCCAACAACCACAGCAACCAGCGGCTGCGCGGACGCCGGTTAGCTACTGCTTCAGTCATCCTTGCCCGCGAAGAATTGGGAGATCTCCTGGGCGGCGATGGCGCCTTCCCGCAGGATCCGCCAGCGGGCCTCTTCGTCGGTAAGGTCAACGATGGTCGAAGCCACTTCGCGCGGCGATGTCCCCCCGTCCACAATGATGGCAATGCGGTTCTGCAGCTGGTCCCGCACCGCTTCCGCTGTCGTACACTCCGACGCCCCACTCAGATTGGCGGAAGTGGCGGTAATGGGAATCTGTGCGGCCTGCACTACCGCAAGCGGTATTTTGGAGTTGGGCACGCGCAACGCCACGTTGCCCGTATTGGCGGTCACTTTCAGGGGAAGCCGCGAGGAAGCCCGGACAATGATGGTCAGCGGTCCAGGCCAAAAACGCCGGGCCAGTTCGTAGAACTCTTCCGGTAGCGGCTGGGCCAACTCTTCGGCCTGGTCCACGTTTTCAATCAGGAGCGACAGCGGCTTGTGCCGGGAGCGGGATTTGATCTCGTACACGCGTTCTACGGCGCGCAGGTTGAAGGGATCGGCCGCCAAGCCATAGAAGGTGTCGGTGGGCATGCCGAGCACCTCACCAGCACGAATCTGGTCGGCGGCGTACCGGATAAGCGATGCCTCCGGTTTGTCACTGTTAATTTTGACAATTTCCGCGCGCACACCACTTCCTTCCAGCGCTGTGGCCTGAAATCGCGAAAGTTAACATAACATGGGGACAGGCTGCAAGCCGAGGGAAACGCGTATGATTTCGAACCGACGAATAACGTGAAGAAGACCACCACCAGCGACCAGGAAGTTCGTCGCCGTTTGCGTCGGATCGAAGGCCGCCACAACGCGCTTGTCAAAGAGCTGCGGCGGGCCTTTGCGCGCGGAGAGCTCGCCACAGACGGATATTGCGCCATCGAAGGCCTGCGTATTCTCGAAGAGGCTATCCGCAGCGGGCTGCGATTCCGAGCTGTGTTCTTCAGCCACTCAGCGGAAGCGAAGGCGCAACGACTGCTGCCCCAGATCGGCGCTCACGTAGAGACGGTGCTGCTTCCGGACAAGCTGTTCGCCAGCGCCGTGCCCAGCGAGACGCCGCAGGGGGTAGCTGCACTGGTGCGGTGGAAGGAATTTTCGTTGGACGATGTGTTGGCCAAGGCACAATCTGGGCCGCTGCTGGCCATTGCCGGAGTCCAGGACCCGGGGAATCTGGGGACGATTCTGCGCTCGGCTGAGGCTTTCCGGGCCGGCGGCGTGCTGCTGGGAGAAGGGACGGTGAGTCAGTTCAATCCCAAGGTCGCGCGGGCTTCGGCAGGATCGGTCTTCCGGCTTCCAGTGGCGCGAACGAAGCTGGCTGGGGCTCTTGGCCGTATGCGGGAGCAGGGCCTGCGTATGGTTGCGACTTCGTCGCACAAGGGCACACCGCTGGCTGAGGCAAAGCTGGCCGGGCCGCTGGCAATTTTCATTGGTGGTGAAGGCGCAGGTTTGCCGCGGAACCTCATCGGGGAGATGGACGAGATCGTGTGTATTCCACACTCGCCGCAAGTGGAGTCGCTGAATGCAGGCGTGGCAGCGAGTATTGTGCTGTATGAAGTGGCGAGGCAAAGGCGATAATTCACCACGGAGACGCACAGACACGGAGATTTGAATAATCAATCTCAGTGGCTCCGTGTCTCCGTGGCAAAGGATTCTCTATGAGCTTGTTCCAAACGACTCCGAGCCCTGAGAACTCCGGCGATCGCACGCGTCCGCTGGCCGACCGCATGCGTCCGCGCATGCTGGACGAATTTGTCGGCCAGGAGCACCTCATCGGGCCGGGCAAGCCGCTGGGCACGCAGATCGAGCGCGACGATACCGGCTCGCTCATTTTCTGGGGCCCGCCGGGCACGGGCAAGACTACGCTGGCGCAGATCATCGCGCGCATGACCAAGGCGGAGTTCATCGAATTCTCCGCCGTGCTCGCCGGTATCAAGGAAATCAAGCAGGTGATGGCCGACGCCGAGCGGGCGCGGCAATACGGCACGCGCACCATCGTTTTCATTGACGAGATTCACCGCTTCAACAAGTCGCAGCAGGACGCATTTCTTCCCCATGTGGAAAAGGGCAACATCCGCCTGATCGGCGCGACCACGGAGAATCCCTCCTTCGAGATCATATCTGCGCTGCTCTCCCGCTGCCGGGTTTACGTGCTCAAGCCGCTGACCGAAGAACAGATCGTCCTGCTGCTTAAGCGGGCGCTGAATGATGAAGAACGAGGGCTGGGTGTCATGAAGTTGCAGGCCGCGGCAGAGGTTCTCCAGAAGATCGCCTCTTACTCCAGCGGCGACGCGCGCGCTGCGTACAACGTGTTGGAAGTCGCCGCCACACTGGCTCGCGGACGCACGGGAAAGGAAGCTGGCGCGGAGATCACGGACGAAATCGTTCACGATGCGCTACAGAAGCGGGTCCTGCTCTACGACAAAAGCGGAGAAGAGCATTACAACCTCATCTCCGCCCTGCACAAGTCGGTGCGCAACAGCGATCCCGATGCCTCGCTCTACTGGCTGGGACGCATGCTGGAAGCGGGCGAAGACCCGCTGTACATCGCGCGGCGCGTGGTGCGAATGGCGGTGGAAGACATCGGCCTGGCTGATCCCACCGCGCTTTCCCTGTGCATGGCGGCGCGCGATGCGGTGGATTTCATCGGCATGCCGGAAGGCAATCTGGCGCTGGCGCAAGCTGTGGTTTATCTGGCGCTCGCGCCCAGGTCGAATGCCCTGTACACGGCTTATGAAGCCGTGCAGCAGGACGTGGAACAGACCACAGCCGAACCTGTGCCTCTACACTTGCGCAATGCGCCTACAGGATTGATGAAGGGCCTGGGATACGGCCAGGGTTACCAGTATGCCCATGACGTTGAGGGCAAAGTTGCTGACATGCAGTGTCTGCCGGACAATCTGCGCGGCCGGATCTACTATCATCCAACCAATGAGGGTGGAGAAAAGCCAATGCGGGAGCGGTTAGAGGAGATCAGACGACGTCGGGCGCAAGCTGCAAAACTCGCTTCATCGAAGCCGAAAACAGAATCTTAGACACACCCCGGCGCATCTCATACCCAAGTAATCGGCGCACGCTATCCTTACGTCCTGGGGGATGCCCATGGCAACTAGCCCGAGAACAGCCAATTTTTATCCTGTAGCAGTCCGCGAACTACACATTGGGCAGGTGGAAGACCTGCTGAAGTTGCAGAAAGCGGCGCAGAAGATCACCTCCATCCTTGACCTGGATCAACTCATCGACCGGATCGTAAATGACGTCGCGCATTCATTCGGATGTCTGGAGGCAAACGTTTATCTGCATGACGAAGTGCGCAGAGAAATGGAATTGGCAGGAGTGCACGGCTGCTGCCTCCACCAGAAAGGGCATCGCCTGAAAGTTGGGAAAGAAGGCATGGTCGGCTACGTGGCCGCCACTGGGCAAATGCGCTACGCGCCCGATGTGCGCAGGGACCAATACTACATTGCGTGCGAGGAATCCACGCTTTCCGAAGTGGCGATCCCTCTTCAGGTTGAGGGGCGTTTGGTGGGAGTCTTTACGGCTTCGCATCGCGAACTGGATGCGTTTCCTTCCGAGCAACTCCGGCTTCTGCAGGCCTTGTGCAGTCACGTTGCGGTGGCCGTGCACAATGCCCGTCGTTTTCAGCAGGAGCGGCAGCAACGGGAAAAGATGAGCGTCGAGGCAAATGAGGCGCGCGTGATCCAGGAGGCGCTGCTGCCCAAGAGTACTCCTTCTATTCCCGGCTTCGTGGTCTCCGGTCTTTCCATTCCCGCAGGCGCGGTCGGCGGTGACTGGTACGATTTCATTTCCTTCGACGACGGTTGCTGGGGACTCGTGCTGGCCGACGTTTCGGGAAAGGGCACGGCGGCTGCGCTGCTAATGTCGGCAACCCGCGGCATGCTCCGCTCGCTGGCCCAGACCTGCAGCGGCCCGGGAGAGGTGCTGAGCCGGCTGAATCGTTTACTAGTGCAAGATTTCCCCTCCGGCAGATTCGTCACTATGGTGTACGCGGTGCTCGATCCTGCCCGCCGGACATTGACCTTTGCCAACGCGGGACACCTGCGGCCACTCCTGGTCGAACATGATGGCGCGCGTTTTCTGGATACTGACCGTGGAATGCCGCTTGGACTTGGATTTGGCAGCTTCTCCGAAGTCGAAGTGAAACTCCCGGAGCGCTCGCGCCTGGTGTTCTACAGCGATGGCATTACCGAGGCGGAGAATCCGGCGGAAGAAGAGTACGGCCCGGCGCGTTTGCAAAGCCATGTGCTGCGGCCGCAGGCTTCGGCGGAGAGCATTCTCGAGGACGTGCGCGCGTTCGCGAACGGAACAGGTCTGCGGGATGACGCAACGGTGATCTTCGTGAAGGCGTGACAAGAGTGAACGATTTTTTTCTTGCTCTAGCCGAACCGTGCCTTGTGCTCCTTTAAAATGCAGTGGTCCATGACCACGAAGATCCCTGCCTGGCGCGCTTTCTCGGCGGCCTTCTCGTTGATGACCTGTTCCTGCATCCAGATAGCGGGAACTTTGAGCTGGATAGCCTGATCGACGATCTCTTCCACGAATTCCGGACGGCGGAAGATGTCGGCGATATCAATCTTCTCCGGAACATCCAGCAGCGATGGATAGGACTTTTCACCCAAGGCCCCTCTGATGTGCGGGTTGACCGGAATAATGTGGTAGCCCTGAGTCTGCAGGTAGGCGGCTACTCCATGGCTGGGCCGGAGCGGGCTGTTGGAAAGTCCCACGACAGCGATGGTTTTGGAGCGTTTCAGCAGGTTTGTGATTGGATCGGAATGGGCCAATGAGGCCATAGCGGAAGTATTGTAACCAGAGGGCGCTGCACAAGCCAGCTGTGGACCGAAAAGGTCGATGAATTACGATTGGTGGTTGAGGAACCCAAAAGCCGAAGTTTCCGGTTCCTTCGTCAAACGTAAATCGACAATCGTCGATTCACTTAGCTGCGGTTCTCTTCATTTAGTCCTTCCTGCCGGTGTCCATCTTCTGCTTGAACATCTTCAGCGCCAGCTTGCGAACGGTTTCCGAAACTTCTTTGTTGCCCGACAGGTTTCGTAGATCGTGCATCAGCAAATTCTTAATCAGCGCGAGGGAAGCATCCAGCGGGGTGCGCGGATTGAACACCAGGTTCCGTATAATGGCATAGTGTTTGACGAAGCGCCGCTTCATCGGGATGGCCCGCAGCACCACTTCGAGCACGTTTTTCTGGCTGGCGAACTTCTCGACTTCGGCATCGGAGATCTTGGGTGATTCCAAAACGGCCAGCGCCACGACCTTCGTACCATCGCGGATGAGAAGAGAGCGCTCTTCTTTTGTACCTTTCATGGCCAGTTGAATGCGGCCTTTGATGTCCAGCTTGGAGATCTTTTGCAGGGCGCTTCCCCGTTCTTGTTCGGCACTCAGGTGGGATTTCTTAATTGGCGCTTTCTTGGCGGCTGCGGCAGAGACTGCAGGTGCAGTCTTTGCTCCGGCCGACACAGTTTCGGCTTCCGTCAGCGGTTCTTCAGAGTCGGGCACGAATTCATCGTAGAAACCTCCGATTGGCCGGAACGGTTTGTCAGCTTCGGCCGAGATTTCGCTTGCGTGCTCAATTAGATAGGCGAGGATTCCTTCATCGAGCACTTCGTCCGGGCCAGCAGCCTCTGGGTTCACTTCAGCCAGGACCTCCTCGTTTGCAGGCAGCGGGTCTGAAGCTGGCGCCGCAGCTTGCGGTTCCGGCTCAGCAGGCTTCTGAACTTCCGCGACCAGACGCTGTGGCGGCGGCTGATCTTCCGAAGCTTCCGCGGTCAGGGTGCGCGGATTGGACCTGAGAGATTGCATTATGGTCGCGGAGCGCTTGACCCGCTCGCTGTTCAACATAATCTCGGCGATGTCACGCGAGGCAGCCGACGCGAGTTCAGCCAGCGCCTCCTGGCGGACCGAGGGGTTCTCGAGCAAAGCAGGAAGCAGGGCAAGACGTAGGTTCGTCGGGGAAATCATGTAATCCAGCACTTCTTTTGGAGTGGTGGGGTCGCCAGCTACGGCACGGGAGACGGGCTCGTCCCACCCCGCCAGCGTGAACTTTGCTTGCTGGCCAAAGATCTTGTTGTGGTTAGCCAGATAGACCAGAATTTCGATCATTTCCCGCGGCGGAACCGAGAGCGAACCTTTGGACGCCGCCATCATTACATTGGCCGGCAAGGCCGAGGCGCGGATGAGATCGATCATGCGCGACATGGTGCAAAGCTCCCAGTCATTGTTGTGCCCTTCCCAATATCACTCCAGCTAGTTTTGTTTCTCTCCTCGCCGCATCCGCAAGTAGGCACGAATAAACGGCTCGAGGTCGCCGTCGAGCACGCGGTCCACATCACCCACTTCCACCTTGGTGCGGTGATCCTTGATCATCCGATACGGCTGGAGCACGTAAGAGCGGATCTGCGAGCCGAAATCAATGTCAAGCTTTGAGTCTTCGATCTTTTTCGTGGCTTCGCGCTTCTTCTCCATTTCATATTCGTAGAGCTTGGAGCGCAGCATGGTCATAGCCCGCTCACGGTTCTTGTGCTGCGAGCGCTCGTTCTGGCAACTGGCAACGATTCCGGTGGGCAGATGCGTGATGCGCACGGCGGAGTCGGTGGTATTGACGTGTTGTCCGCCCTTGCCACTGGAGCGGTAGGTATCCACCCGCAAGTCTTCCGGTTTGATGACGACCTCAATGCTGTCATCAATTTCCGGCGAAACGAAGACGCTGGCAAACGACGTATGCCTCCGTTTGGCTTGATCAAAGGGTGAAATGCGCACCAGGCGATGCACGCCGATTTCGCTGGTCAGGAGCCCGTAGGCGTATTCCCCGTTTACGGCGAAGGTTGCCGACTTGAGGCCGGCTTCTTCCCCGGGCTGGTAGTCGTAAAGAACGGTCTGGAAGCCCTGGCGCTCGGCCCAGCGCAAGTACATTCGAAGCAGCATTTCCGCCCAATCCTGGGACTCGGTGCCGCCTGCGCCCGGATGAATCGTGACAATGGCGTTACGCGCGTCATTTTCGCCGGAGAGCAAGGTCTCGGTTTCGAGGCGGTCCACGAGCCCCCGCAAAGAGTCGATCTCGCGGCGAAGGTCCGCGTCGACGCTTTCCCCTTCGTGGGCCAGCTCAAAATAAGCGGAAATATCTTGGCTCCGCCGGATGAGGTCAGCCTCGGTGGCCAGCACGTCTTCCAGACGCTTCTTTTCGCGCATGACCTTCTGGGATTGCTGGGGATTCGACCAGAGACTCGGATTGGCAGCCTGCTTTTCGATTTCGGCTAGCTGTTGACGCAGCTTGCCCGCGTCAAAGGTACTCCCGGAGGTCGCGCACCTTGTCTTTCAACGCGGTATATTCGTGTTCCAGTTCTTCAACCATGACTATGGCTCTGTTCTCGTGCGAAGTAGCAGGCGCATAAAAAGCGCCACCACAGAAATTATCGCACACAGGTAGGCGAACCAGTCGCCGTGACGGGTGTAGAACGTGGTTACGTTAGACAAGGCGTAGGGGGCCTGCAGTACGGTGCGGATTCTTCGCGGCACGCTTGCCACGATTCGTCCATACGGATCGATCGAGGCGGTTACCCCGGTATTAGTATCGCGCAGCAGCCAGCGAGAATTTTCCACGGCGCGCATGCGAGCTTGTTTCAGATGCTGAGCGTAAGCCCCGCTGTCACCGTACCAGCCGTCGTTAGAGATGTTCACGAAGACTTGCGCCCCATGCGCGGCGAGCTGGCGGACTTCATCAGGAAAGATGGATTCGTAGCAGATGAAAACGCCGAGCTTGGCCCCGCCGGCCTCGAGCGGTGCGTGCGAAGTGCCGCGGGAAAAATCGCCGACTTCCTTCGTCAGTCCACCGGCAAACGCAAACAGCCGCTTGAAGGGAACGTATTCACCGAAAGGAACGAGGTGAACTTTGTCGTAGCGGGCTACCCATTCGCCATTCGGGCTGACCAACGAGGCGGAATTGTACAACTGCGTGGCCTGTTCTGATGTCTGGCTGGCGTTACGGACCCCCAGGCTTCCAGTCAAGACCCAAGTCTGCGCCTCGCGGGCAATGTTGCTCACAGCATCGCGGAAGATCGGGTCCGTCGTGTAGAACGGCGCGGGTGACTCCGGCCAGACGATCAGGTCAGCATGTTGTGGCTGGCTGACAGGCGCACTCTGGCTCGGCTGATTCAGGCTGATCCAGGACAAATCGCGCAGAGTGCCGTCGAAATATTCCTTGGTCCAGTCGGCACCTTCCATAATCGGCGTATTCTGCTGCACGAGCCGTGCGGTGTGGTCCGCCGGCAAAGGTGTCGGGCTAACCCATCGTCCAGCTTGGAGCACGATGACCGCACCCAGAGCCGCCAGCAGGAGCGGTTTGCGCCTGTCGCGCTTAATCAGGAACGCCGTGGCCAGTGCCACATTGACCACCATGATCTCAAATGAAATACCATACACGCCCGTGAAGGTAGCAACGTGGGCAAGTGGAATATTGTCCACTTGTGCGATCCCCAGCAAGTCCCAGGGGAATCCGGTGATGCGGGTGCGGGCCAGTTCCACAGCAACCCACACAAACGGCGCTGACAGCAGAGCCCGCCGGCTGAATGGACTGCCTGCCGCCAGCAGACTGATCAGCAGCCCGAAGACGCCGTGGTAGAGGGCAAGATACAAGCAGAAAAGAGTCAGAATGCCCACGGCCGCCGGCGCACTGACCCCGCCGTATTGGCGCATGGTGTTGTAGATCCAGTAGCAGGTGCCGGCGTACCACAGAATCCCACACACGTATGCCAGCAGAAATGCCTGGAAGGGGCTGGCCGGCAGCAGCTTAATCCCCTCAGAAAGCTGCAACGTATCCGGTTGCCGCGTCCGCAATAGAGCGATCAACAGCGGGGCGACAGCAACCCAGCAAAGCAGGTAAAGGTCGGGCAGGGGAAAGATCAGGATCTGCAAGCCAGCCGAGAGTAAGATCAGCAGCCAGGCACTCGTATGAATCTGTCGCACGTCGCAAGGATAACAAACCGGTTTTGCTTTGCCGGGGCGGCGAGTTCCCGCCAGTGTGAGGCCAGTTGCCACTTCTCGTTCTCAGTTCTTGAATATGATCTTCGGGGCGCCCATCCCGTAAAATACGCGCCATGAAATTCAGGCTGTTACTCGCTCTCTTCCTGCTATGGTCGAGCCCTTTGGTTCTGGCCGCGCAGGCCACGATGCGGGTCGACTACTACCACACCGGTAACAGCAAGCAAGAGCTGTTCAGTGTGGATCGGGTGGTAATCGAGCCATTGCCCTGGCCCGGCGATCCGGCCAAGGCCATTGATGATACCAATCTCGGCAACTATCTCTTCGAGGTACACGATCAGGCCAGCGGGCGACTGCTCTACTCGCGCGGCTTCAGTTCGATCTTTGCCGAGTGGGTCACTACTGCCGAGGCGAAGATTGCTAATCATACGTTCTCGGAATCCTTGCGCTTCCCTGCTCCATCGGCTCCAGTGAAGGTTGTGCTAAGAAAACGCGAGGAAGGAGGGTTTCACGAAGTCTGGACGACCAGCATCGATCCTAAGGACAAATTCATTGATCCTTCACACCCACCATCTCCAGGTCCGCTGCTGGCGATTCAAAAGATGGGCGAGCCGGCAACCAAAGTGGACCTGCTGATCCTCGGCGACGGATACACCACCGCCGAACGCACGAAATTCGAGCAAGACGCCCGCCGCTTTACCGAGATTCTGTTTGCCGCGTCACCATTCCATGAGTACCGGAAGAACTTCAACGTGTGGGGTTTGTGCCCGGCGGCGGAGGAGTCCGGCGTTTCGCGACCTTCGGGCGGTGTGCATCGCCGCTCGCCCTTGGGTGCTACCTACGACACGTTTGACACCGAGCGCTACATGCTGACTTCGGAGAATCGTGCGCTGCGGGATGTCGCGTCCTACGCGCCCTATGAATTTATCGAAATTCTGGTAAACGGAAAGACCTACGGCGGAGGCGGAATCTTCAACCTCTACGCGACGGTGGCGGCCGACAGCGAATGGTCCCCGTATGTCTTCGTGCATGAATTCGGCCATCATTTCGCCGGATTGGCCGATGAGTATTACACCTCCGATGTGGCGTATGCTCCCCAAACCCGGCGCATCGAGCCATGGGAGCCCAATGTCACGGTGTTGCTCGATCCGATGAATCTCAAGTGGAAGGACCTGATTGCCCCCGGCACACCCATTCCAACGCCCTGGCGAAAGGAAAGCTTTGAAGCTTACGAAAAGCAAATTCAAACGCAACGGCGTCAGATTCGCGCTCAGAACCAGCCGGAAGCAGAAATGGACAGCCTCTTCCGCGAAGAGAAACGAAAGGAAGACGCGTTGTTGGCGAGTGAAAGATATGCTGGAGGCGTGGGCGCGTTTGAGGGCGCCGATTATGAAGCCCACGGTCATTACCGCCCTGAAGTGAACTGCATCATGTTCACCCGGCACGATTCCTTCTGCGCCGTTTGCCGGCGGGCGATTGAGCGGATCATTGTGATGTACGCCAGCCAGTAAACCGGAACTTGAAACTAGGAACTCGAACCCAGCTTCTTTCGCACAAATTCCACAATCTGGGGTGTGACGTACTGTGGCGGCTGAATATGGAAGATAGGGCAGCGGGCTACTGATTTCAACGAGACGCCGCGCCAGACAGGCTTGGCTTCTGCTTGTTCAGGCGCATGCAAGATGACCGCATCCGCGAGATCGAGAAATTCCTGGGCTGATTTCTTGAAATCCTCAGTCGCGGGATCGAGGACCGTAAGGTAGATATCCGGGCGCACAAATTTCAAAATGCTGTTCGACTCCAGGATCGCGTTCTTGGACTCGGCCAGCCTGCGGCGAATCGTGGGGATAGCTTCTGCCAGTCGCCCCTGCTCGGTGCGCACCCACCAGGCACGAGCGGCGCCCGCCACCAGAAAGCGTGACGTATCGGACTCGCCGGAGCGGTTTTTTTCTTCGGACATTGCCCAGGTGTGATCCTCGGTAGCGCAGTGGCATGCCTCGCCGTTCATCGAGCACACGCCGTGACCATATTGCGTGATCTTCAGCGCCGTCCAGTTGTATTCAGACAGAGCGGAAATCAGGCCGGCGACCACACTGGTCTTGCCCACACTGCGCGAATGTCCGCCGATGACAATGAGGGCCATATTCGTTGCTCGTTGGGCTCGTGTGTCGCGGGTGCCCCGCCCGCGAAGGCCGCGGCCCGGGGACGGCCGCAGCACAGAGTCACCTATCTCTTCTTCGCCAGCCGCGCCAGCGCTGCCAATTGCTTCAGGTATTCACGGACTGGGCGTGCCGGCGTCCCCCAGAATGCCACGCCCTTGCCACGAAATACCTTGTTGGGAAGAATCCCGCTTTGCCCTCCCAGCATTACCCCTTCTTCGAGGCGCGCATGTTCCCCGACGCCGACCTGGCCACCCAGCACGACATTCTTTTCTATCACAATACTGCCAGAAAGACCGGCCTGTGCGGCAATGACGACGTCCTCCCCGATCTGACAGTTATGTCCGATATGCACCAGATTGTCGATCTTCGTGCCGCGCCCGATGCGCGTGACCTCGAGTGCACCCCGATCGATAGTCGTATTGGCGCCGATCTCGACGTCGTCGCCAATCTCCAGTCGCCCCACCTGGGGAAATTTCTCATACCGGCCGGTCGCGGCATCGCGCACATAACCGAAGCCATCGCTGCCTAGAACGGCCCCCGCATGAACAATCACGCGATCGCCGAGCCGCGTGCCGGGATAGATCGTGACGTTCGGATACAGATCACAATCGCGCCCGACGCTCACTCCCGCGTCAATCACACTGCCAGCGCCGATCCGCGTCTTGGAGCCAATCTCCGCTCCTTCCCCGATTACCGCTCGTTCTCCTACCACCACCCCTTTCCCAAGGCGCGCTGACGAATGCACGACCGCGCTCGGATGGATGCCGGGCTGCTGTTCCTCCCGCGGGCAAAGTAGTTGCGCGGCTCGGGCAAAAGCCAGCCGGGGCTGGGCGGACACCAGCAGTGGTTTGGAATTGGTCTTCCCCATCGCGAAACTGCCGACGATCACCGCGGAGGCAGGTGATTCGAGGGCCACGCGGAGGTTCTTCTCATCCTCGACGAAAACCAAATCTCCGTGCGAGGCTGACTGGATGCTCGAGATGCCTGTTACCTCCACTCCTCCGTCCCCAACCACGCGGGCTTGGACAAACTCGGCAAGCTCTTTAAGTGAGCGCTTCATGGCACCTTTTTATACGTTTGCTGGAGGAAAGGAAAGCAGGCACGGAGGCTAAAATGCTGGTATGGAGCGGAGAGTCTTCTGGGTCGTCTTCATCCTGCTGGGACTAATCGCCGATTTCATATTGCCGATTTGGTGGGCGTTGGCGGCCACCATCCCGATTGCGTTTGTGAGCTGGTGGGTCGCTTATCGTAGCGATTGGTTCTAGCCGACACATTCCGAAGGTTGACCCGAGATTCCTCGGGGCTGAACTCCGCTCGGAATGCCAATCGAGAGTGCTTGCTGTTTAATACAACGGCGGCTGGCCTTCCGGGCGTGTCTTCCAGCGGCGATGCACCCACAGCCACTGGTCAGGATAGCGGCACACGTAGTCTTCGATAATTTTGGTGAACAGTTGAGTGTTGGCGACTATGTCGGCATCGTCGTTGCCGGTGCGGAGCAGATTGACGGCGGGATCAAAGCGCAGCCGGTATTTCCTCAAGCCGGGATCCCACACGGTGAACGTGGGGACGACAGCGGCATCAGTGCGCAGCGCGATTCTGGCCATGCCGCTTGCAGTGCAGGCTGGAATACCAAAGAAATCCACGAATACGCCCTGCGGCGGGGTCATGTTGGTATCCATCAGAATTCCTACCACCTCGCCCGCCCTCATCGCCGCAAGCAGACCTCGTACGAAGTCGTCTTTGTCGACCATGGAGTTGCCATGCATGGAGCGGTAGCGCCGGATGAGGCGGTCGAGATAGACGTTGTCCAGGGGCCGCATGACCACGTGCATCCGGTGGCCATGGAGCGAGTGGGTGAACGCGGAAAGTTCCCAGCCGCCAAAATGCGCAGTCAGAAATAACACTCCCTTACCCCGGGCGAAGGCGCGTTCGTAATTCTCAAATCCGTCGTAAACCACGACCTGGGCCACATTCTCGCGGGTGTACCTGGGAAACAGGCATACTTCCGCCAGCTGGCGGCCCAGCGAGGTAAATTCGCCACGCAGGATTCTGGCACGCTCGCGCCGGCTTTTCTCCGGAAATGCCAAAGCGAGGTTACGCATGCCGACGCGCCGAAGGCGGACGTGTAGAAGATAAACCGTCCAGGAGAGGGAAATCGCGGCGGTACGCGCCAAAGTGCGGGACAGCGCGCCCATGAACTTGGCGATCAACCACGTAAGCGCATACTCAAGTCGCTGACGCATGTGGGGAAAGTGGTGACGGTAGCATCCGGGAAAAATTCTTGTCAAACGTCCCCTGCGTTCCTTGAACGAACAATCTAGAAGACCACAGAGGGCACGAGTACACGGAGAGAATCGTGGCGGGGAACCAAGGCAAAGGGGCACGATACTTCAACCGTGCCCTTCCGAAAACGACTTACGCAACCAGTTCTATTTATTTGCTGCCGTCTTGGCCCACTTGGCTAATGTATTTAGGAACGGATACGCGTTTGCCGGAGCATCGATGGTGCCGGTCAGCGAAGTGTTGAAGGGCACCATCCGCCCGTAGAATTCCCGCGTGCTGTCTTTGTCCTGCTTGATGACCGCTCCATTCAGCTCCAGGCCGGCAAAGGCGCCGCGGGCTCGTGAATAGCTGAGCACTTGGGCGCGCATCTTCCAGTCTGTGTCGGCGGCAGCGTGACGTCCTACTGGACCAGCGGCAACGCTGGCATCTGCGCCGAGCTTGAATTCGCTGGAAAGCAGTTTCTGCATACCCTCCTGGTTCATGATGAGCATCACCAGATCGACGGCCTGACCCCCAATTTGCAGCCCGAAGCTGCCGCCCTCGACGGTAAAGAACGCGGGCGCGCTCCAGCCCTTGGGCGTACGGCAACTGGCAACCCCGCGTCCGTAGCGAGCACCAACAATGAATCCTCCCTTGAGCATGGACGGCACTACGGCCACGCACTCGGCGGACCCGAGGACCTCTTCCGGCATGCCCTGATCCGGGGCGGCTTGGATTTCGTCGAGAACGCTGGCTGCCGCCTTGAGGCGGTCTTCAGCCTTGTTGTCTTTTCCTTCCGCCGCGAACGCAGTTGCGGCGAGACAGAACACAACGCACAGAATCAGAAGTCTTTTCATTTCTCCTCAGCTTTCTTGGACTTGAACAGATCCCTGGGATCAATGAATCTGATTTTAAAGGATTCCGGCAAGGAGAAGATGGTTGGCTACGCAATAGCCACAGATCTATCGATAATTGAGGGACTTAGGAATACTGCGTTAACGGAGAAAATAAAATCGGGGCTGGCAGTGGTGACCCTAATCTCCACTCCCAACCCCGTCTCCCAGGTTCTGTGGTAGGTGAACCGAGTATGCGTTAGGGTCAGGAAAGCAACAAGATTACCCAGGTCATTGTCCCAAAGTAACCAATCAGAGGTCGGTTTACTTCGCGGAAACCAGTGAGTGCGTGATGGCGTGAACGGAGAGTGCGATCCGGTTCTGCACGCCCACCTTGCGCATCAGCTTGGCTACGTGGGCCTTGACGGTGCGCTCTTCGATGCCGAGGGCAGCGCCGATTTCTTTGTTGGAACGGCCCGCGACCAACATCTCGAGCACCTGCTTCTCGCGATCGGTAAAGGTCACCCGGCCGGCAGGGAAGATGCGCCCTGGCGATGAACTTACGCGCTCGATAAACATGGAAAGCACGCGCCGTGGCGCCCAAACTGAGCCCTGGTTCACCACTCGGATGGCTTGCACGAACTCTGCGGGCGAAGCGGCTTCGTCCACATAGCCCTTGGCGCCAGAGGCGATGGCCTTGAGGATGGTCTCTTCGTCCATGCCGGAGCCTGTCACAATGATGCGCAGATCCGGGCGGGTGGCCTTGAAGCTGGCCATCATATCGAACAGGTTCTGCCCGCTGCGGTTGCCCAGCAGGATCAGATCTATGTTCTGCAAGGTGCCGATGTCGGGAAGTGAGGCGGAGATCAGCTCGAAATCCGGCTCAGAATCGAACAGGGCTCGAAAACCCACAAACCGCAGGGGATCACTCTCCACCACGGCAATACGGATGGGCGGTTTCTTGGCCGGTGCAGCTTTCATAGCGGTTGCAGCCTTCATAAGCCTTCCTAGTTGGGTTAGCTGCGGTTAGCATAGCTGCATTCCCTGCGTATGGAAAGCTAAGTAACGAATCGGCAATTACGGGGGTAACATAGGAAGTACTCAATGCAAAAAGGGCAAGAACCCATGAAATCACGGTATGGAACCGTTGTCAGGTGGATGGCGGCTTGGACGCTGACGGGCGCGTTGATGGCTGCGGCACAGACTGCTTATCAGCCCAAGTTTCCCGGGGACCCGGCACGCTCGGAATCCGAAGCGGGCGCGCTGGGCTATATGCGGACGGTATTGCGGGCGCAGCGCCTCTACAACAAAAAGTACGGCCATTACGCGACTTCGCTGGCCCAGTTGGTGCACACGGGCTCTTTCACCCGTCGCATGGTGAACACCGACCGGGGCGATTACGCGGTGAGCTTTCGTTCGCGGAAAGATGGTTTCCAACTGGCACTCACGCCGAAGCAGATGGATGCTACACATCGGTCTTTTTATGCCGACGAGGATGGCGTAATCCACGCCGATGAGGAGAAAGCGGCGAATGAGAATTCGCCTACGGTGAAGTGACGGCGCCTGCGCGCGGCGTTCTGAACCGAGCGCCGTCATCCCTGGCTGAGCGGGGAATCTGGCGCGTCAGGGCATGACTTTCGCCATTCTGATTGTTTAGACTTAATAGTTTTCCCTGGAGACAACATCATGCCGAAGCATAACAGTGTTCGTCCGTTCCTCTTTCTTGCCCGTCTCATCTTCCTTGGTCTTGCGGTGCTGGGACAAGCGGTCGCTGGAACTTCAGCTGCGCCCGCTGCCACCTCATCTCCGGTGCCTCAGATCAAATACGAAAAATACACGCTCAAGAACGGGTTGGATGTAATCCTCTACGAGGACCACCGGCTGCCCCTGGTTGCGGTCAACCTCTGGTACCACGTGGGCCCCGCCAACGAACGTCCGGGCCGCACCGGATTCGCTCACCTGTTCGAACACATGATGTTTGAAGGTTCCCAGCACGTTGGCCCCAAGGCGCACTTCCGCTACCTCGAGGCGGCCGGCGCCAGCGACATCAATGGCACCACCGACTTCGACCGCACCAACTACTTCGAGACTCTACCTTCCAACCAGTTGGAGCTGGCGCTCTGGCTGGAGAGCGACCGCATGGGCTACTTGTTGGGTACGCTCGACCGCGAAAAGCTGGCCAATCAGCGCGATGTAGTTCGTAACGAGCGGCGGCAAAGTGTGGAGAACGCACCCTATGGTCTGGTCGAAGAGCAGCTCGTTCACGAGCTCTATCCGAAAGGCCATCCTTATTACGCCGAGGTTATCGGCTCGCACCGCGATATCGAGGCTGCCCGTTTGGACGATGTGCGTGAGTTCTTTCGTCAGTACTACACGCCCAACAATGCCAGCCTGGCGATCACTGGCGACTTCGATCCTGTGCGAGTCAAAGCTCTGGTGGAAAGATACTTCGGTTCGATTCCCGCAGGCCCGTCTGTGCCCAAAATCATTGCAGTGACGCCGCCCATCACTTCGGAACGTCGCGCCGTGGTCACCGACCAGGTCGAGTTACCGCGAGTCTACATGGGATGGATCACCGCTCCCATTTACAAGCCCGGCGACGCCGAAGCAGACCTGCTGGCGCAATTGCTGGGTGGCGGGAAATCCAGCCGCTTATACAAGAGGCTGGTTTACGAGAAACAGATCGCGCAGGATGTGCAAGTGCAGAACCAAAGCCTGATCCTGGGCTCAGTGTTTGAGATCCAAGCCACGGCCAAGCCCGGCGTAAAACCGGAAGATCTGGAAAAGGCCATCGATGAAGAACTCACGAAGCTGCGCAGCGAAGGGCCTGCCCAAGCGGAATTGGAACGTGCTCGCAATGTGATCGAGGCACAGATCATCGAGGCCTTGGAACGGCTCGGCGGCTTCGGTGGCGTGGCTGACCGCCTCAACCAATACAACCATTATCTGGGTGACCCTGGCTATCTGCCCAAGGATCTCGACCGCTACAACCGGGCGACCGTTGCCGACCTGAAGCGCGTTGCCGACGAGATGCTCGCACCCAGCCGGAGCGTCGTGGTTTACGGCGTCCCGGGTAAGAAGGTCGTGGACGATCCACCGCGGACGAAAGAGGAAGAAGAGCAGGAAGCCAAGCAAGCCAGCACGGTGGCCGGCAGCATGCCCGACGAGTCGTGGCGAACAAATCCGCCGCAGCCGGGACCCCTCTCGCAACTGAGCCTGCCTGTGCCCACCAGCTTCAAGCTGGCGAACGGCTTGACGGTGATGCTTGTGGAACAGCACAAGCTCCCGGTGGTCTCTGCCAACTTGGTCGTGCTCAGTGGCAGCGATGCCAATCCTGCGAACAGGCCAGGTCTGGCCTCCTTCACTGCCGATATGCTCCCGGAGGGTACCAGGCGCCGTTCCGCGCCCCAGATTGCCGATGATGGCGCTCAGATCGGAGCTTCCGTCCGCACCTCATCTACCAGCGACTACTCCTCGGCCAGCATTGAGACGCTCAAGCAAAACGTCGATTCTGCTTTCGATCTGCTCTCCGACGTTGCGTTGAATCCGAAGTTTGACCCGGCCGAAATTGACCGGGTCCGCAAGCGCCGTCAGACTGACCTCCTGCAAATAAGAGATGAGCCTCGACGAGCAGCCTTCGGTGTTTTCCGCAAGGTGGTGTACGGTCCCGGACACCCTTATGGCTACATCGAACTGGGCACAGAGGAGTCCAACCGCCTCATCACCCGTAACGAAATGCTGAAGTTCTGGCAAACGGGCTATGCTCCTGGCAATTCAGCCCTGGTGCTTACCGGTGATCTGGCGCCCGAAGAAGCGCGTACCCTGGCGGAAAAGTACTTCGGCAACTGGAAAGGTGCCACCAGCAAGCACCTTCCCCCACCGGTCAACGTCAAGACTACACGAGCCATTTACCTGGTGGACAAGCCGGGCGCACCTCAGACCTATGTGGTCGTGGGCAGTCTCGGTGTGCCCCGCTCCACTCCGGATTACGTCCCCATTGAGGTCATGAACAACGCCCTGGGCGGGCTGTTCTCCGCCCGCATCAACATGAACTTGCGCGAACAGCACGGCTACACGTATGGCAGCTATTCCGAGTTCACCTACCGTCGGGGGCCGGGCTTCTTCAGCGCCCGAGCCGGAATTCGCACTGACGTCACCGCTCCGGCAGTCGAGGAGATCTTCAAGGAACTGGAGCGCATCCATACTAGCCCGCTTTCTGCCGATGAAATGAAGCTCGCCAAGGACTCTTTCGCGCTCTCTCTGGCAGGCCTATTCGAAACCAGCGCAGGCACCGCCCGCACGGTTGGGGATTTATTTGCCTACGATCTTCCGCTGGATTTCTACAAGCAGTTGCCGGCGCAGATCGGGGCGGTTACCGCTGCGGACGTGCAGCGGGTGGCCGCTCAGTACATCCACCCTGAGTCGGCGATAGTGATTGCGGTCGGCGATCGCAGCAAAATCGAGTCGGAACTCAGGAAGCTTTCGATCGGTCCCGTGGAGTTGCGTGACTACGAAGGCAATCCCGTGAAAGGAAACAACACGGCAGGCGAAGCACACTGAAGTAAAGGGATCGTCAGGCAGGTCCTGGTCTGATTTCTGCCGCCCTGCCGTTCCGGTAAGTAATGCTGATCGGCTTGCCACCGTTGGGATAATTCACGGTTTTCACCGCAGTATCGTCGGATCGCTGGGGAATCCCCATGCCAACGGCGAAATCTGCCTGCAGTTCGTTCATCCCGGGCTTGACCTCGTGCTTCTCGATGGCGTCCCAGACCTCCGCCGGCCAATGTTTGTAGAGGTCGTGCGGGTCCTGGATGTAGAGCATTTCGTCGGAGTAAATCTGGTAGTTGCCATCTTTCACTGAGCCAATGGGGAAGGCGTAAGCCTTGCGGTCTTTCTCGAAGACGGCCATGACCTGGCGCTGGTCTGGCGAACCGGGCGAGACGTCGGTGACTACATCTTCGATCTGCATCTTTTCAATTGGCAGCAGTTGTCCAGCCTCGCGCGCGAAATCGCTGCGATGGTGTGCTGGGTCGAAGGGATAATACGTGTAACGATAGCCTTCCTTGACCCAAACGGGCTGCTTGGTCAGTTGCCGGGCAGATTTCAAATCGTAGGGATAAAGCTTCTTGGGAATGATGTAGTAGTCGGGATTCAGCGGCGGCTGATTTTTCGCTGCGTCGATCTTGCTGACGCGTCGCTCGTAGAAGATGTACCCGCCCCGAACAGCGGCCACTGCGATCGCCGCCACCAGCACGATCTGAATATTCTGTTTCAGTTTTGGGGTCATCTGAATTAAGGCAACCTTAGCAGATTATGCAAATGCGCCGCATCGGATGATCGTGGTTCTCCCTAGGTAGGCTAGAATAGGGGTCTCGCCACTCTGCCGCTGTACGCGCCCATTTCAAGGAGAACATTATGGCTGCTGTCACCGAGGACGAAGTCTTAAGCGCATTGAAGCAATGCTATGACCCGGAAATCCCGGTGAACATCGTCGATCTGGGTCTGATCTACGGCATCCGCTTCGAACCCGTGCCCCAGGATCAGCAGGACGTGACTGTCGATATGACGCTCACGGCCCAGGGGTGCCCGGCGCACGTCATGATCGGAGAACAGGTCAAGGCTCGGGTGGAACAGTTGCCGGGTGTTCGCAATACGACGGTCAACGTGGTCTGGAATCCGCCGTGGACCCCGGAGCGCTTGAGCGCCGATGCCCGGAAGCAATTGGGAATCGAGTGACCTAGTCGCTGAACAGAGACTCATGCCAGTTCGAACGACGGCGGTTGGCGCCTTCCGCTATGCGTTCGCCTAACCGAGACACGAGATCGAGAAATTTTGTTCCGCGTTCCATGTAGTCGGGCAAATTCTCGCGGAATGCGGCGAACTTCTCGGGATACTCCGATGCCAGCGTGGCCAGACTGACTCCCGCCAAAATGATGCCCGCTGTCCGCCTGCCCTCCAGAAACATGATGGCGCTCGCCCCCGCCGAACCTGCCACTAGCGCCCGCTTCCAGTTCTCCATTCCCAACCTCCCAGGAAGAATTGTACCCGAGAGATCAAGCCCGGTGCTTTATACTGCGCGAGCTTGGCCTGGAGGAGGCTCTTGATGCTGAAATCTCGCTGCGGATTATTGGTTTCTGTTTTCGTCTTTGCACTCTTTGCGGCCATAGCCGCGGGTCAGACGAAACCCCGAGCCCGCGACCTTGCGGTTCCGTTCGATGGTACGCCCGGCCCGTTGAATGCCATCACAGATGTGAAAAGCGTTGAAGTGGGGCACACCACCCTGATTTCCGGCGACGGGCCGCTGAAGGTCGGGGTTGGCCCGGTGCGCACTGGGGTTACCGCCATTCTGCCCCGCGGAAGGGATTCCAACGATGCGGTTTTTGCCGGATGGTTCACGCTGAACGGGAACGGTGAGATGACCGGCACAACCTGGGTCGAAGAATCAGGCTTCCTGGATGGGCCGGTGATGATCACCAATACGCATAGCGTGGGTGTGGTGCGCGATGCGGTCATAGCCTGGAAGGTCATGCGCAAGCAACCGGATCAAGAAGGCTACTGGTGGTCCTTGCCCGTGGTGGCGGAGACCTGGGACGGCTACTTGAACGATGTGAATGGTTTTCACGTCAAGCCGGAGCACGCCCTTCACGCGCTGGACACCGCCCATGGAGGGCCAGTCGAAGAAGGCAATGTCGGTGGCGGCACAGGCATGATCTGCAACGAATTCAAGGGCGGGATCGGCACCGCGTCCCGCATGCTCGATGCGAAGTATGGCGGCTACACTGTGGGCGTGCTCGTGCAATGCAACTACGGAGAACGTGATCAGTTGCGCATTGCGGGCGTACCGGTGGGCCGAGAGATTCCCGAGCACACGGTTTGGAAGGATGACGTCGGCTCCGTCATCGTTGTGGTGGCTACCGACGCGCCGCTGATCCCGACCCAACTGAAGCGGCTAGCAAAACGGGCATCACTGGGGCTCGGGAGGAACGGGACCTTTTCTGGTAACGGGTCCGGGGACATTTTCATTGCATTCTCCACGGCGAATCCCGGAGCGATCGGTCCCGAGGGCCTGCACCAGATCACCATGCTCCCCAACGATCAGCTCGATCCCATTTTTCTGGCCGCGGTGCAAGCCACCGAGGAGTCCGTCATCAACGCCATGGTTGCGGCCAAGACGATGACCGGAGTAAACAATCGCACAGTAATTGCGCTGCCGCATGATCGCTTGCGAGAGGTGCTGAGGAAATACAACCGGCTGGCAAGATGAGGAGTTCGCGGAGGGCAACGTGCTCTCCCGAATCAGTATTCAATAAATCGTGTACCCCGGCGCGGGCGTGCGCAGATCGGGCTTGGATGCCATGAGCAGCAACGCTCCGATGCGCTTGAAGGCGCGCAAGTCGTCTACGCTGCGGAAGGAAGTCGTCTGGTAATCGTCTGGCGTGGGCGTGTCGTCCGGAATCCGCCGCGCTTCGACGTTTTCAAACGCGTGCTTCTTCAATAGCTCCACATATTCTGCTTCCGAGCGCACGTGCACCGGCACTTTAAGCTTGTCCACCCACTGCAGTGAGTAGGGATTGTCCTTGTACAAATTGATGAGAATGAACATGCGCCCGTGGGGCGCCATCACGCGGAAAAGCTCGGTCAGCGTCCGGTCCTGATCCGGATAATAGTAGAACGACTCGACTGACAGCACTTTGTCGAAAAAGTTTTCCTCCCAGGGAATCTGCTGCGCCGATCCCCACACGTACAGAACATTCTCAAAGTCTTTTGAAGCCCCGCGCGCAAGACGGATCATCTCATCGGAAACATCCAGCCCAATCACCTGCCCAAAACCCTCGGGCCCGTCTGCCACCAGCCGTGCCAGCAGGCGTGTGGCCCAGCCCGCGCCGCATCCCAGATCGAGGACACGCTCGCCCGGACGCAGGTCCATCAGCCGAATGGTCTTCTCAGTGATGTCGAGGTGATGGCGTTCCATCTTCTCGCCTTCACCCTCGTTGGCCCAGCGGTTGAATTCGTGCTGCAGCTTCTCATCGGGACTTGGAGACTTGTCAGCCAAGATGTTCTCCTTCGTGAACCGGAGCTTGCCCTAGCGTGAGTCGAAGGGTCTCCTTGATGGTTTGATGTTGCTAAACCCCGAAGGACACCAAGGTCCACGAAGGATATGCTACATTTGCCTTGCTCATGGCACCAGGTCCGCAGCCGTCGTCCCAGCCCGAGCGGGAGTTGCTCTACTGTCCCCAATGTGGTGAAGAGGTCACGGATCCCCTGACCTGCGGAGACTGTTCAGCCGTCATCTGCCGCCGCTGCGGCACTCCGCTGGAATCCCCCGATGAACTCGGGATCGGATAATTCATGAGCGTTCCCACCATCTCACGAAGACCGGCAACGAAAGCTGAATCTCAGCCCAGCCTCATTCGCGGGCTCTCGCTGCTGGATTCGGTGCTGTTGCTGGTCAGCGGCATCATCGGATCTTCCATTTTTCTTACCGCGAAGGACATCGCCGGCCCCTTGCCTCAGCCCACGCTATTTCTGCTGGTTTGGGTGCTGGGCGGAGTGATTTCGCTGTTCGCCTGCTTCGCCTTCGCCGAACTGGGCTCCATGTTTCCCGATTCCGGCGGACAATATGTCTATCTGCGCGAGGCTTACGGCGACCTGGTGGCGTTTCTCTATGGCTGGATGCTGTTCAGCGTCGCCAACGGCGGCACGATCGCGGCTCTCTCCGTGGCCTCGGCCGCCTACATGGGTCAGGTGGTTCCGGTGATTTCGCAGGAGCACGTAGTTCTCTCGCTCGCGGGCATCACGCTGACGCGTGCTCACGTGGTGGGCTTGATTCTCATCGCTGTGCTCACCTATGTGAACGTGGTTGGCCTGCGCTGGGGCGCGCTCCTGCAGAATGTTTCCACCTGGACCAAGTTCAGCGCCATGGCGGCCTTCGTGGTCCTAGGGTTTGCCATCGGCAAGGGCCATTGGGCGAATTTCAGCGGACACGGCGTGGGCCTCAGCATGGGCCTCAGCTCCGGGCAATTCATCTCCGCGATGGGCGTTGGGCTGATTGCCGTCTTCTTTGCCTACGACGGCTGGGTGTACATAACCTGGGTTGCTGGGGAAGTCAAAGAGCCACGCCGCAATGTGCCTTTGGCGATGGTGCTCGGCGTGCTGGCGGTCGGCGTGATCTACATGGCAATGAACGTGACTTATATTTATGCCATGCCGCTGAGCGAAGTCGCCAAACACGAGACCATCGCCCACGCTGCCGCGGCGGCACTCTTTTCTCCGGCCGCTGCGGTCTGGCTTTCCGCCATGATCGCGATCTCCTGCTTCAGCGCTGCGGCCACTTGCACTCTCTCCGGCGCCCGCGTTTGCCTTGCCATGGCGCAGGACGGTGTTTTCTTCAAAAGCATGGCGAAGATCCACCCCAAATGGCGCACTCCGGCATTAGGGCTTATCGGGCAGGGGATCTGGTCGGCGCTGCTCACCGTCAGCGGACGCTACGACCAGCT
>Ga0070699_100001172_pt1 | contig 24336 bp, 17 predicted proteins | sample KBSK1503metaG_FD_65473 | JGI IMG/M metagenome (GOLD analysis project Ga0070699, IMG submission 65473) | Corn, switchgrass and miscanthus rhizosphere microbial communities from Kellogg Biological Station, Michigan, USA - KBS K1-50-3 metaG | ecosystem: Host-associated > Plants > Roots >...
TGACCGCGCCGACTTCAACGACCGCTTCGTCGAGCAGCTCCCCTTCCCCGCGGGGGGATAGGGGGGTAGTCCCCCCTGGCAAGCAGGAGTTTGAGATCGTGGCCTGCGGGGCGCTGGCCGGGCACATCAGGGAGATAGTGGCCCGCCGCGGCTGGCCGGCCGCCGTAACCCCGCTGCCCGCCATGCTGCACAACCGGCCGCGGAAGATCGTGATTGAAGCCGAACGGGCGGTGGCCTCCGCCCTGGCGTCGGGCCGGACGGTCGCGCTGGCCTACGCCGACTGCGGCACCTACGGTGCGCTGGACGAACTGTGCGCTAGGTACGGCGTTCGCCGGCTGCCCGGGTTGCACTGCTACGACGTGTTCGGCGGCGCGGACCGGATCGCGGCGATGTTCGGCGCCGAACCCGGCACCTACGTGCTCACCGACTTCCTGCTGCGCAGCTTCGACCGGTCCGTGCTGGCCGGGCTCGGCCTGGACAGGTACCCGGAGCTGTGGGACGACTACTTCGGGCACTATACGCGGCTGGTCTGGCTGGCGCAGGAATCCTCGCCCGCGCTGGCGGCCGAGGCGGACCGGGTGGCGGGAATGTTCGGCCTGCCGCTGACCCGGGTCGACGTCGGGGTGTCCCGGCTGGAGCAGGCCCTCCAGGAGATCCTATGACCAGCCTGCGCGAGCTGCTGTCCGCGCCGCGGTACGAGGTGATCCCCGGCAAGGGCACCGAGCAGGCCGTCGCGGAGTGGGTGCCCGCCGGGATGACCGTCGCGGTCACCGCCTCGCCGGTCAAGGGCCTGGAGCCGACCATCGAGCTGGCCGAGAAGCTGGCCGCGCGGGGCTACCGGGTGGTGCCGCACCTGGCCGCCCGTTCGGTGGCCAGCCAGGCGCACCTGGACGAGATCGTGGCCCGGCTGGCCGCCTGCGGGGTGGACGACGTGTTCGTGCCGGGCGGTGACGCGACGCACCCGGCCGGGCCGTTCGACGGCGCGCTGCCGCTGCTGGAGCGACTGGACGCAATGGGCCGCCCCTTTGGGCGGATCGGCATCACCGGCTACCCGGAGAGCCACCCCAAGATCCACGACGACATCACCATCCAGGCGATGTGGGACAAACGCAGGTACGCCAGCTACATCGTGAGCAACGTGACCTTCGATGCCGCCGGGCTTGGCCGCTGGATCCAGCGGATCAGGACGCGCGGCGTGACCCTGCCTCTGTACCTCGGGCTGGCCGGGCCGGCCGAGCGGACCCGGCTGCTGCGGATGGCCGCGGTGGCGGGCGCCGCGGAGTCGGCCCGCTTCATCACCAGGCACCCGGGCTGGATCCTGCGGTTCTGGGTGCCCGGCGGGTACAGCCCGGACCGCTTCCTCGACCGGGCCGCCCCGGCCATCACCGCGCCCGGGGCGGCCGTGGCCGGGCTGCACCTGTTCACCTTCAACCAGCTCCAGCCGACCGAGCGATGGCGCCGGGCGGCCCTGGAGCGCACCGGAATCGACAAACCTCTACTGGCGGGATGAGAACCACCATGACTGATACTCCGACGCGGGCCAGCGCCGTCATCATCGGGGCCGGCATCGTCGGCAACAGCCTCGTGCACCACCTGGCGCTGCTCGGCTGGCGGGACCTCGTCCTGGTGGACAAGGGCCCGATGCCGAACCCGGGCGGCTCGACCGGCCACGCGTCCAACTTCATCTTCCCGATCGAGTACTCGAAGATGATGTTCGAGCTGACCGAGGACAGCACCGCGCAGTACTCCGAGCTCGGCGTGTTCACGCAGAGCGGCGGCATCGAGGTGGCCCGCACCCCGGAGCGGATGATCGAGCTGAAGCGGCGGTGCAGCCAGGCCAAAGCCTGGGGCATCCCGGCCGAGCTGGTCACCCCCGGTGAGGTGAACAAGCTGGTGCCGTACCTGGACGAGTCGGTCATCCTGGGCGGCGCGCACTTCCCCACCGTGGGGGTGGTCGACTCGCTGCGGGCCGGCACGCTGATGCGGGAGCAGGCGCAGAAGGCCGGGGCACTCACCGTGCTGGCCGGCACCGAGGTGCACGGCATCGCGGTCGAGGGCGGTGCTGGGTGGGCCGGCGGTGCCGGCGGGCGGGTCCGGTCGGTGACCACCAGCCGAGGCGAGATCGAAACCGACAACGTCGTCATCTGCTGCGGCGTGTGGTCGCCGCGGATCGCCCGGATGGCCGGTGCCCGGCTCGCGCTCACCCCGACCGTGCACCAGATGATCAGCGTCGGCCCGATCGCACTGTTCGCCGACACGCCAGGCGAGATCTCCTACCCGATCGTCCGCGACGTGGACACCAACATGTACGAGCGCCAGCACGGCGGCGACATGGAGGTCGGCTCGTACGCGCACCGGCCGATCATCGTCCCGCCGGACGAGATCCCGTCAATCGAGGAGTCGGTGCTCTCGCCCACCGAGATGCCGTTCACCCAGGAAGACTTCGACCCGCAGCTGGAGCAGGCGCTCGAGCTGATGCCCGAGCTGCTCGGCGACGAGAAGGCCGGCATCAGGTACGCCATCAACGGGCTGATCTCGATGACCCCCGACGGGCACCCTCTGCTCGGCGAGATGCCCGAGGCCAAGGGCCTGTGGTCGGCCGCGGCGAGCTGGATCAAGGAAGGCCCGGGCTGCGGCCGGGCGGTGGCCGAGCTGATGTCCGGCCAGGTCCCCACCGTCGACATGCACGAGGCGGACGCGGCCAGGTTCTACCCGCACCAGCAGACCGCCGAGCACGTCCGCGGCCGGGCCCGCGAGGGCTTCAACAAGATGTACGGCATCGTGCACCCGGCCGAGCAGTGGGAGTCCGGCCGGCCCGTCCGGGTCGGCCCGGCGTACGAGAGGGAACGCGCGCTCGACGCGGTGTTCTACGAGACCGCGGGCTGGGAGCGGCCGTTCTGGTACGCGTCTAACTCTGGCCTGGTGGACCGGTACGCCGGCCAGCTGATGGACCGGCCCGCCGAATGGGAGTCGCGCTGGTGGTCGCCGGTGATCAACGCCGAGCACCTGGCCATGCGGGACGCCTGCGCGGTGGTCGACCTGTCCGCGTTCGCGATCCTGGAGATATCGGGCCCCGCCGCGCTGGACGCGGTGCAGAACCTGTCGGTGGCGCAGATGAAGGTGCCGGTCGGCCGGGTCGTGTACACCTCGTGGCTGGACGAGAACGGCGGGTTCCGTGCCGACCTGACGGTCATGCGGCTGGCCGACGACCGGTTCCGGGTGGTGACCGGCGGCGCGACCGGGATGTCGGACGCGGCGTGGATCCGCCGCCACCTGCCGCCCGGCGCGTTCCTGGCCGACCTCACCTCGGCCTGGACCACGATCGGGCTGTGGGGACCGCGGGCCAGGGACGTGCTGGCCGCGGTGACTGCCGACGACGTCTCGCACGAGGGTTTCGCGTTCGGCACCTGCCGGGAGATCGAGGTGAACGGCAGCGTCGTGCTCGCGTCGCGGATCTCCTACGTGGGCGAGCTCGGCTGGGAGCTGCACGTGCCGATCGAGCAGGGGCTGCGGCTGTGGGACACGCTGTGGTCGGCCGGGCAGCCCGCCGGCCTTGTCGCGGCCGGCATCGGGGTATACGGCACCACCGGCCGTCTGGAGAAGGGGTACCGGGCGTTCGGCGCCGAGCTCACCCCGGACTACACGCTGGTCGAAGCCGGCATGACCCGGCCCAAGGTAAAGGCACAGGACTTCGTCGGCAAGGAGGCCTACCTGCGGCAGCGTTCCCAGCCGCCGTGCGCGGTGATGTGCACGCTGACCGTGGACTCGCACGAGTCGGCGGACGGGTCGCTGCGCTACATGCTGGGCGGTGAGCCGATCCTGTCGCTTTCCGGTGAGCGCCTGGTGGACGCCAAGGGGCGGCCGTCGTATGTGACCAGCGCGGGCTCGGGCCCGTCGGTGGGCAGGCACCTGCTGATGGCCTACCTGCCCGCCGAGCACGCGGTCGAGGGCACCTCGCTGCTGGTGGAGTACATGGGCGAGCAGCACCCGGTCACGGTGGCGAGGGCGAGCGCGACCCCGCTGTTCGACCCGGAGAACGCGCGGATCCGGAGCTAGCCGCCATGGAGATACTCGTCTGCATCAAGCGGGTGCCCACCGTGGGCGGCAAGATCGCGGTCACCCCGGACGGGCAGGAGATCGACACCCGGGCGTCCGGGTTCTCGATCAGCCCGCACGAGGAATGCGCGGTCGAGGAGGCGGTGCAGATCACCGAGCGGGACGGCGGCTCGGTCTCGGTCCTGACCCTAGGTCCCGAGGCAGCGATCGAGCAGCTGCGCGGCGCGCTCGCCCTCGGCGCGCACCGGGCAGTGCTGCTGGAGACAGACGGCCGGGAGTTCGGCCCGATCGCGACGGCCGCCGCCATCGCCGCCGAGGTCCGGGCGCATCCGTACGACCTGGTGCTGCTGGGCAACGAAGCGGCCGACACCGGCGATTACCAGGTCGGCGTCCGGCTCGCGCACGAGCTTGGCTGGCCGGTGGCCACCGGGATCAAGAACCTGTCCGTCGGGGACGGCGGCGTCGTGGCCCGCCGGGAGTACCGCGGCGTGGAGGAGGCGTACTCACTGCCCCTGCCGGCCGTGGTCACGGTCAAGGAAGGCATCAACCTGCCTCGCTATCCGTCGCTGCCCGGGCGGCTGCGGGCCAAGCGCGCCGCGGTCGACCGGTCAGCGCCGGAATGGGCGGGCGAAGGGCTGCGCAAGGAGGCGCTCCGGGTGCCCGAGTCCAGCAAGCACCAGGCCGAGGTGCTCGGGAGCGGGGTCGACGCGGTCCCCGGTCTTGTCCGCGTCCTGGAGGAAATGGGGGTGCTCTCGTGACCGTGCTGACCTTGATCGAACTCGACGGCGCCGAACCCGCCGACGCCTCGCTGCGGGCGCTGACGCTCGCCCGTACCCTGGGGGACACTTCTGTCGGGACAGTTGTGTTCGCCGACGTGGCGGCCGTGCCGACGGGCCTGCTGGCCAGCTACGGCGTCACCGACGCGTACGTGATCGAGCCCGGCTCGGTGGACGGCTATGCGCCGCAGGCCTGGGCGCGGGCGCTGGCCGGGCTCGCCACCGAGACCGGCGCGACCGCAGTGCTCGCCGCCGGGACCGACCGGGGCAACGAGGTGCTGGCGCACCTCGGCGCGATCACCGGCCTGCCGATGGCCGCGAACTGCACGCTGGTCACCCCGGACGGCGGCAAGACGCACCGGCTGGTCCGGCACCGCTGGGCCGGGCTGCTGCTGGAGGACGCGGTCATGGAGGCCCCCATCGCGCTGTTCACCGTGGCCACTGATTCGGTGGCAAGCGTTTCCGCGGAAACGCCCGCCGCCATCCAGGTGCACGTCCACAAGCCCGAGCTGGCAAAGGCCGACCTGGTCGTACGGGCCGTTGAGTCACCTGCAGGCGCGGGCGGCGCGTCCCTGGCCACCGCGCGGGTGGTGGTCGGCGGCGGTCGCGGCGTGGGCGGCCCCGAGGGCTTCGCCTCGCTGGAGCAGCTCGCCGAACTTCTCGGCGGTGTGGTCGGGGTGTCCCGCGTGGTCACCTCCGAGGGCTGGCGCCCGCACAAGCAGCAGGTCGGGCAGACCGGTACCAAGATCACCCCGGAGCTCTACCTGGCCTGCGGCATCAGCGGTGCCATCCAGCACATCGCCGGCTGCGCCGGCGCCAAGCACATCATCGCGATCAACACCGACCCGGGCGCACCGATCCTGGCTCACGCCGACTACGCCGTCATCGGCGACCTGCACCAGGTCATTCCGGCCCTGGTCGAGGCGCTTCGCGCCCGTTTACGCTGAGCCCCGTTCCGCGGTTCTCGGGTTCTCGCTGGGGCTGCCCGGGCCCGCGGCCGTTCAGCGGCGCTATGGACAGCGGCGCGTACGGCAGCTCTCTCCTCGCCCGGCGGTTCGCGGTGGTGCGGGCGGAGGTGAGCGGATCGGGGATCTGCGCCCAGCCCCGGCGCTGCCGACGGCCGACCCGGACCCGGACCAGCGGCTCGAATGACGCGCCGTCGAGGTAGCCCTGCTCGACGATCCCGTGGAAGATCTCCTCGGAGACGACCAGGATGAGCGGCGCCGTCGTGGCCTTCTTCAGCGCCTTCTTCAGCGACTGCGCCTCGAGCAGGCGGAAGGCGGCGTCGAGATCGTCTCCGTAGAACCCCTTGTCGTCCTCGTGGATCTCGCCGGCGTGCACCACGGCCCGCAGCCGCACCCGCAGCTCCGGCCGCGCCACCGCGGCGTTGTGCTCGGCCAGCAGCGCCGTCAGGATCGGTACCAGCTGGCCCAGCAGCAGCGTCTTGGGCACCTCGTCATGCGGCTTGATCAGGATCAGCACGCTGTCGCCGCGGTCGGTGTACGGCTCCAGGTGCCGGGCGCCGATCCCGGCCGCCTCCAGCGCCCGGTCGAGCAGGTCGTACAGGATGCGCCGGAGCTCACCCTTGGCCGGGTTGGTGCGCTCGGTGGATCCCTCGATGTCGACGGCAAAGATCAGGCGGTGCACCGGGGCGTCGGGCAGCCGCGAGCCCAGGCTGGTCGGCACCGCCGCGAGCAGAATGCTCATCTGCCCTCCTCGCAGGTTATCGCATCGATTTCATCTTCAGGATGAACCCGGCCGGGTCCGGTGATACGGAAGTGGGCAGCGCACCATCATGCTTGGACGCTCTTTTTTTTTGCACGAGGCGTGAACGCTACCGCCGCTGGCGGTTCGTTCGTCAAATGACCCATTGATAACGTGTACAAGATTTGACAGGCTTGGACATCGCTGGACCTTGAGAGGATTCAATCGGTGGGGGCTATTAAGCGTGAACCAACTCCGTCCGGGCCGATCACCGATCTCTTCGACCGGCTGCACGCTATTCACCTAGCCGCCGGCCAGCCCTCGATACGAGAGATCGCTACCGGGATCGGGCGCGGGGTTATCAGCCCCTCCACCATCCACAACATGTTCCGCGGTCCGCGGGTGCCGAAGTGGGGATTCCTTGAGCTGGTCGTCGAGGAACTGCGTGGCGATCCGGCGGAGTTCAGGACCTTGTGGCAAGCGGCTCGCGTCGCCGAAGACGCAGAGGCGGGGGTAGTGCAGGGCGAGGGGGTGGCCGTGCCGCCGGGCAACGGCGTGGTGGCTCCGGCCGCCGAGAAGAGCGCCCCCGTCGTCGCCCCGCCCCCGGTGCCTCCGGCCGAGCCAGGCGTATCCGGCCCGTCGCGCCGGCTCTGGTCGAACGAGATTCCGCAACGCAATTCGCACTTCACCGGCCGGGTCACCGAACTGGACGCGTTGCGCGCCAACCTGGTCAGGGAGGACCGGCCGCACCCGCCGGCCCAGCTTATTTCCGGTATGGGCGGGGTGGGTAAAACCGAAATCGCTACCGAATATATTCATCGGCATCGAGACAAATACGAGATCATCTGGTGGATCCGCGCCGAGCATACCGATCGCGTCCGGGACGCGCTGGTCAAGCTGGGGCAGCGGCTGGATGTCCGGCCGGCTGGCTCGGAAGGCGGTCGTGACCGGACGATCGCAGCGGTCCTTGACGCCCTGGCGAATGTCATCCGGACGAGCTGGCTGCTGGTCTACGACAACGCGGCTCAGCCGCTTGAGCTACAGCCATATCTGCCCGCCTGCCCGCCCAACGGTCACATCATCATCACCTCGCGGCTGCAGAACTGGCCCGGCTACATCGAAAAGGACAACGTCGGGGTCTCGCCTTTCACCGAGGACGAGGCGGTCAGCTTCCTACGCCGTCGGGTAGCGATCCTCGGCGCGGACGGGGGGCTGGGCACCGGTGAGCACGAACGCCGCGTCAGCGAAGCGGGACGCCTGGCCGAGGCGCTAGGGCACCTGCCTATCGCGATCGAACATGCCGCCGCCTACCTGAACGAGACCGGTCATAGCGTGGACGGGTACCTCAGCCGCTTCGAGGAGAACGCCCACCGGCTGCTCAACGAGCAACCAGGGGAGTTCCCCGCGTCGGTCTCGGCCACGTGGACGATGTCGACCGAGCTGCTGACCCCCGACGCTGAGCACCTGTTCAACCTCTGCGCGTTCTTCTCCCCCGAGCCGATCGCCGTGGAACTGTGCCTGAATCATGCCCGGGCCATCGGCGACCCGCCCGGACTGCGCGAGCTTCTTTCCTCCCCGCCCCGGTTCCGGGCCGCGGCCACCCTGATGAACCGGCTGTCGCTGGTGAAGACGGACGGGGCCAGGGACCAGATTCAGATGCACCGGGTGGTGCAGGCCGTCACTCGAGGTCAGCTCAGGCAGAACCGGCAAGACGCGTATCTGGCCTACCGGGACGCCGTCGACACCTTGCTGGCCGAGTCCAATCCGGGTAACCCCGATCGCGCCGGCTTGGACGCGGCTTACGATCTGTCGCTGCAGCACCTGGAGTCCGAACGCAACTTCCTTAACACAGCCAACCCCGCCCTGCGGCGCCTCATCATCGACCAGGTGCGCCGGTTGCACCTGCGCGGTGGCCATGTCGAGGCGACGCGGTTCGGCCAGGACATACGCCGGGTGTGGCGGGAACGGCATGGCCCGAGGGACCTGCACGTGCTGGCCCTCTCGGTCGAGGTAGCGATCGCGATGCAACTGGGCGGCCGCGCCGCCGACGCCCGAAGGCTGATCCTCGAGACGCATGCCATGCTGGATGAGCTCAACGCCGGCCGGGACGGGATCCCTCGCGATCAGCTTGAGGTCGCCCTGCTGTGCGACAACGCCTATGGTGCCGACCTGCGCACCCGAGGGCAGTTCAACGAGGCGCTCGTACTCGATCGCAGCCTGCTGCCCAAGTTCGAGGCGGTCTTCGGCTCGGATCACGAGCGCACCCTCAACGTGAGAAACAACATTGCCGCCGATTTCCGGCGGCTCGGGCGTTTCGATGAGGCGCTCGAGATCGACCAGCGCACCTTCGATGACCGGTGCCGGATCCTGGGCGCCAACGACCCGCGCACCCTGGCCTCGCAGGACATGGTGGCTACCGACCTACGCGGGCTGGGGCGCTACCAGGAATCACTCGACGTCGCGCGCAAGGTCGTCACAGCGTTCGAGGCCGCGGGCGCCCGGGAGAACCCCGACTGGCTCATGGCACGGACGGGCTTTGCCGCCGCGCTGCGCAAGGCCGGTCATCACTGGGACGCGCTGCAGTGGAGCGAAGACGTGGTCCAGCGTTACCGCGACTACCTCGGCCTAGACCATGCCCACACGCTGCGGGCGGCAGCCAACCTCATCAACGACCGGCGGGCGTGGGGCGAACTCGCCATCGCCGAGGACCTGGGCGTGGAGATCTACGAACGGTCCAACGCCGTGGCCTCCCCCGACGAGATCATGTTTGCGGCGATGGTCAACCTCGCCTCCGTGCTGCGCGCGGCCGGCCGCCCGGACGAGGCCCGCCCGCTTGATCAGCAGGCCCGGGAAGCGCTCATGGGCATCTACGGGGACCAGCACCCCTTCACCCTGGCCGCCAGCATCAACTATGCCTCCGACCTGGCCGCGTGCGGCGACCCGGCCGAGGCCATCAGGATTGGCCAGGACACCCTGGCCAACTGCCGCAGCGCACTCGGCCCGGACCATCCGGACACGCTGATGGCCGCGGTCAACCTAGCCATCGACGTGGCGGCCTCGGGTGGGCAGGCGCGAGCGCAGCGGCTCCGTGAGGATGCCCTGCGCCGGTACGCGGAGACGCTGGGCATGGAACATCCCGAGGCGCGGGCCGCCCAGCTGGGGACCCGGCTCACCGCGGAGATCGAACCATACTAAGGTCGGCCAGGTCGCTGATCACCCGCTCTCTGACGTGAGTGATCAGCCGCAGCAGGTCCGCGCAGTAGATCGAGGGGTTACGGAAGCCCGCCCCGTCGCGGTACCGGTGCGGATAGAGGCCGCCGCCGCAGATCTCCATCACCGGGCAGGCCCGGCACTCGGCGGCCAGGGCATCCGCTCCCATTTGCCTGGCCACTGTGGTGGGATGGTCGAGCGCGGCGTCGAAGCTGCTGGTAAGAACGTGCAGCCCCGTATCGGCGGCACCGGGATAAGCCGAGCTCAGTGAGTCGAGTTGTTTGATCGTGCCATCCGTGTCCACCACGATGAGCGTTTCCGGTTGCAGGCCCAGGACCTCCACCGCAGCCGAGCCGCCGAGGATGAGCTGGATCAGCTCGGTGAACAGGCGGATCCGGGTTTCCTGAACCGGAGCGGAGTACCAGCGCTCGAAGACCTCGATCAGCCAGTCCGCGTAGCCGGAGCCCGGAGGCGACAAACTCCAGTTCGCGTGCGGCAGGAGCAGGTCCAGTGCCGGGGGATGGAATTTCAGTAGTGACTCGTAGGTGCCGATCGGGTCGTTGCTTACGTCGACCGCGCACAAGATGCCGCCGTAGATCTCGCGGAACTCGGGTGAGCCGAGGAGGAGCAGGCCGTCGGCCACATCGTCGTAGCTATTGCGGCCGCTGGGATACAGGCGGTGGCGTCCGGTGGCCTCGGCGTCACCGTCCAGGCTGACGCCGATCTGGATGCCGAGATCCCGGAGCGTTTCCAGCATGGGCCGGCGCAGAAGAGTGCCGTTGGTCTGGACCGTGACGTTCACATGGGCCGGTACCTGGGCGCGTAGCAGCCCGGTCAGCTCGGTGATCCATTTCGCTCCGGCCAGCAACGGCTCTCCGCCGTGCAAGATGACGTCAACGCTGGACAGATGGTGCGCGCTGACATGTTCGCCGATGCGCTTGGCGACCATCTCGGTGATCGCCGGGCTCATCAGCCGGGGCAGCTGGCGCCAGCTCTGATCGGTCATCTCGTACACGTAGCAGTACGAGCAGGACAAGTTGCAGCGACTGTGGACCTTTAGGATGAACTGCTGGAACGGAACCGGCAGGTGGCCGGTTCCACGTGCGTTCGCGACGTCGAGATCGAGCAGCGGCCACCGGGCGGGATGCCCCGTCATCCGAACCAGCCCGCCAGGTCCAGTGGATCGCACCCGGCGCCCAGGCAGCCGTGGACCTCGAACAGCACCGGCAGGCGTGCGGCGAAGGCGTCCGCGAGCGGCGACGCGGGGAGCTGGTGCAGCGCGAGGGCTAGGCCGACCCAGGCCTCCGGTTGCGGGTCAGGCGACTCGCTGATCAGGTCCCGGTATCCTCGCACCGCGACCTCGGTCGCCTGGCTGAGCAGCAGCCGGTCGGGCTCGGTCAGCGGGAGGGTTCCGCCGTCGAGCAGCTCGCGGTACCGTGCCGGTTCGAGGTATCTCATGTTCAGCAGGCGGCTCCGCATGCTCGAGCCGAGCTTGCGGACGTCTTCCTGGATCCAGGTGCCCGGCAGGTCAGGGCCAGGACACGGCTCGCCCGCGCGGTACGCGTCCGCCAGGCTGGACACGCCGGGCGCGTTAACGGCCACGTGCTGGATCTGCCAGGTCAGCCAGTGGTCCAGGGAAGCTTCCCTGGCGATCTGGAGGGCGTCGTCCGGGACCGGCTCGTCGGCGAGGCGCTGCCCCTCGGCCCGCATTAGCTCGGCGAACCGCTCGCCCTCTGCGGTCAGGTTGCCGGTCTGCCGTAGGGTCTCGACGGCAGCTTCGATCGTCGGCCGCCAGCGGGCGAACTGCACCTGAGCGCGCAGGACATCTTCTAGCTCGGTCTCGGCGTGCCGCTGCGCGGCCCAGAAGCGGACGACGCCGACGTGCGCATAGATCCCCTGGAGGAGCCCTCCGGCGGGCCGGGGATCCCGCCGCCAGGGGGCGTAAACCTTCTCCCCGCCGGACTCGGCCAGCGGCACCAGGTCGAGCAGCCCGCACAGCTTGACGTGCTGGAACTCATGGACGAGCGTTTCGGCCAGGGTCACCGGGTCAGGCGGCCAGGACGTCGCGATGGCACCGAACGCGGCCGGGCTGGTCGCGGTGATCAGGTCGGTCTGCGAGTGCGGGGTCAGCGGGACGATGACGGCAACCCCATCCGCGACCGGGCCCGCGGTCCAGCGGTGCTGGCGGGCTAGCACCTCGAAGGCGGCCCGGACGCGCTGCCGCCACCGTTCCAGCTGGTCGGCATCCAGGTCGGCGGACATCGGGAGCGTATAGCGATCTAGGTAAGGGTCATCGATCACCAGCAGGACGTCCCAGCTGAGCCCGTCGGCCTCGGCACGGACCGCGGGCGTGCCGCGCCAAGGCGGCACGGGCTGGGCCAGCCCGTAATCCGGGGCCAGGGCGGCCCGGGGCAGCACCACGTCGTCACCGGCCACCAGCAGGCCGCCGTCGTAGCGCAGCCGGATCCAGGCGGGCTCATCGCCGGCGGTCTCGCGGCTGACCGCTATCCGGCCCAGGCCGGGCAGCAGGACGTGCCCGTCGCGTACTGGGGCGTTGAGCTCGAAGGGGACACCCGCACGGACCGCCCCCGAGGCCGCCGCGCAGGCCAGGTAGGCGAAGTCCGGAGGCGCGCCCTGGTCGAGGCGTATCAGGCTGTCATTGGCCCATCCGCCGAGGTGAGGCTGGCCCAGCAGCCATGTCCAGGCGGCCGGATCGGTCACCTGAACCCGGGTGAGCAGCTCGTAGCCGGCCCGGAAAGCGGCTATACCTGGATCGGCTGGATCAGCGTCTCCAGCGGCCCCGGCGATAGCGTGCAACAGCATGGTGTGCTTGCTCTGCTGCGTTTCGCGCAGCATGCGGATGACGTCTGAGTCCCCCCCGCCCGCGGCAAGTGCTGCGAATGCCGTTTCCGGCAGCCTGTGGGTCTTTAGCGCGGCGACCCGGTCCATCGGTTTTCTATATCCTCGCGTTAAAAGAACTAAGCGGTACGCCATTCTTCGTGAGTCTTTCCCGGTAAAGGGCGACGGCGTGCGCGAGCGGAGTAGATCCGAGCTCCTCCAGCTGATCCAGCGTAACGTTTCTCAAGTCGGGGATTACCGTCTTCATGTCCTGCGATGGCGTGGGCATATATATCTCCGGATATAGAGCGATAAAAGGGCGAGACCGCTTTCGTCGCATGCTCCGAAGGCGCTCCGACGGCACGGGCTCAGACGCATGATGCCACAGCGGCACCGGATTGATGCCACAGCGGCACCCGGATCGATGCCGTGGCGGCGGCCCCGGATGCAGCCAAGGCTCCCGCTAACCCGACCGAAGTAGTAAAGCGAGCGACGACTAAAGACACGCGTGGACAAAATAAGACGAATTGTAAGCATACTGTGGCGGGTGTGAGACCTGATCGTAACAGAATTCGCAGGCATGTCTGGCGATTCATGAGCTAGCTGCGAGCCGGCGCCGAGAAGAAGCGTCCGAATTGTGTCATTTGAGACAGTCGGCCAGCGTTCAGCGGAACGGTTGGCGGCCGGGGCCTAGTGCTCCTGGCTGCCTGGCGTGTGTATTTGGGTTGGCCTTTTCTGGTATGCGTAACCGATTTTCGTAAAAGCTGAAATGCAAGTTCCGGGCGGTGGCTCCGCGGAATGCCGCCCCGGCTGGTCATCGCATGTCTCCGAACGGTCGCGAGATAGGATGGGACCGCTTGGGCCGCTCGCCTTCAGTTACATCCGTAGACCGTGGGCTCAGACCGGATCATGCCGCCCGCGAACTTAGTACCAGCGAACATCCCCAAGATCGCTGAGGGCAAGTGGCGTAACTGAACTAGCACGCTGAGCGACGATCAAAGACAGTCATGGACGAAAGCCGGCGACGCGCAGAGGATCGGAGATGCGGCCGAGACTTGATCGTTACATTGACTATCCTGGCCGTCTTGTGGTCAGCTCGCGCCTCGCGACCCCAATCGTGACGCCGGGACCGCCGCCCGGCGCTTCTCCGTCTCCTGAACCGCCGACCAGGGTTGATTCCGTGTGATCGGCGCGGGGGTGGGAACGTGTGTGATGATCGGAGCGCACGTGCAGGACGAGGAATGGGGAACATTTGGCGGCGACTGCCGTATGGCCGGGTGAGAGCTATCCGCTGGGCGCCACGTATGACGGAGCCGGGACCAACTTCGGGCTGTTCTCCGAGGTAGCCGACCGGGTCGAGCTCTGCCTGTTCGACGACGACGGCATCGAGACGCGGGTCGACCTGCACGAGGTGGACGGGTTCGTCTGGCACGGGTACCTGCCGGGCATCAGCCCGGGCCAGCGGTACGGGTACCGGGTGCACGGCCCCTACAACCCGGCCGACGGGCGCCGCTGCAACCCGCACAAGCTGCTGATCGACCCGTACGCCAAGGCGATCGAGGGCAACGTCAACTGGGGCCAGCCGGTGTTCTCCTATCAGTTCGGGCACCCGGACCGGCGGAACAACGCCGACTCCGCGCCGCACGTCCCGCGCTCGGTGGTGGTGAACCCGTACTTTGACTGGAACCTGGACCGGCCGCCGCGCATCCCCTACTACGAGACCGTCATCTACGAGGCGCACGTCCGCGGCCTGACCAAGGAGCACCCGGTCATTCCCGACGAGCAGCGCGGCACCTACCTGGGCCTGGCCCACCCGGCGGTGATCTCGCACCTGAAAGGGCTCGGCGTCACGGCGGTCGAGCTGATGCCGGTCCACCAGTTCGTCACCGACAGCCACCTGAACGAGAAGGGCCTGGGCAACTTCTGGGGCTACAACACCATCGGCTTCTTCGCCCCGCACAACGCCTACGCGGCCAGCGGCGTCCGCGGCCAGCAGGTGCAGGAGTTCAAGACCATGGTCCGCACGCTGCACCAAGCGGGCATCGAGGTGATCCTCGACGTGGTCTACAACCACACCGCCGAGGGCAATCACCTAGGGCCCACGCTGTCCTTCCGCGGCATCGACAACGCCGCCTACTACCGGCTGGCGGACGACGACCGGCGCTACTACATGGACACCACCGGAACCGGGAACAGCCTGCTCATGCGGCACCCGCACGTGCTCCAGATGATCATGGACTCGTTGCGGTACTGGGTGCTTGACATGCACGTGGACGGCTTCAGGTTCGACCTGGCCGCCACCTTGGCCCGGCAGTTCTATGAGGTGGACCGGCTGTCGGCGTTTTTCGACCTGGTCCAGCAGGACCCGGTGGTCTCCCAGGTGAAGCTGATCGCCGAGCCGTGGGACGTGGGTGACGGCGGCTATCAGGTCGGCAACTTCCCGCCGCTGTGGAGCGAGTGGAACGGCAAGTACCGGGACACGATCCGCGACTTCTGGCGCGGCCAGCCCGCCACCTTGCCGGAGTTCGCCTCCCGGCTGACCGGCTCGAGCGACCTGTACCAGCAGGACAGCAGGCGCCCGGTGGCCTCGGTCAACTTCGTTACCTGCCACGACGGGTTTACCCTGACCGATCTGGTCTCCTACGACCACAAGCACAACGAGGCCAACGGCGAGGACGGCCGGGACGGCACCGACGACAACCGGTCCTGGAACTGCGGCGCCGAAGGCCCCACCGAGGACAAAGCCATCCTCGCGCTGCGGGCCAGGCAGAAGCGGAGCTTCCTGGCCACGCTGGTGCTCTCGCAGGGCGTGCCGATGCTGCTGGCCGGCGACGAGATGGGCCGCACCCAGCGGGGCAACAACAACGCCTACTGCCAGGACAACGAGATTTCCTGGGTGGACTGGGCGGTGCGGGCCGAGGAAGACCAGGCCCTGTACGACTACGTCCGCACCCTGATCAAGCTGCGGGCCGACCACGCGGTATTCCGCCGCCGCCGGTTCTTCCGCGGCCAGCCGGCCCGGGGCAGCCGGAACCGGCTCGGCGACATCGCCTGGTTCACCCTGGCCGGCGAGGAGATGACCGGCGACGACTGGGACGCCGGATTCGCCAAGTCGCTGACCGTGTTCCTGAACGGCCGGGCGATCAGCGAGCCGGACCGGCGGGGCGAGCGGGTCCAAGACGACTCCTTCCTGCTGCTGTTCAACGCCAGCGAGGAAGACCTCCGGTTCGTCATCCCGCCCCGCCGCTACGGGCCCCGCTGGTCCAAGGTGCTGGACACGGCGACCCACGCGACGGATTTTGAAGACGAGAATCCCGTCAAACCCGGAGACACGATAACCGTGATCAACCACTCCTTGCAGTTGCTGCGCCGTGGCTGAGCCCGCGGGCCGGCACGCCGGCCGCCCCGTCACCGGCCGCGAGCACCCCGTGTCCACCTACCGGCTGCAGCTCAGGGACGAATTCGGGTTCGGCAGGGCGGCCGAGCAGGCCGGCTACCTGGCCGCGCTGGGCGTGACGCACGTCTACCTGTCACCGATTCTGCAGGCCAACCCCGGTTCGCCGCACGGCTACGACGTCATCGACCACTCGCTGGTCTCGGTGAGCCTCGGCGGCGAGCCGGCGTTCCGCGAGATGGTGGCCGAGTTTCACCGGCACCGCCTCGGGGTGATCGTCGACGTGGTGCCGAACCACATGGCCCGGCCCACCCCGGAAACGCTCAACCGGCAGCTGTGGTCGGTGCTCTACCAGGGCCGGAAGTCGGAGTTCGCGCACTGGTTCGACGTCGACTGGGAGGCGCAGGAGGACAAGCTGCTGCTGCCCATCCTGGCCGGGCCGCTCGAAGAGTGCCTGGGCGACCTCATCATCGACACCGCGCCGCGGAACCCGGAGAACGCGGCGCACCGCGGGCCGGTACTGCGCTACTTCGACCACGTCCTCCCGCTCCGGGAGGGCGTGGCCGACCTGCCCCTCGGCGTGCTGCTGGCGCAGCAGCACTACCGGCTCACCGACTGGCACGATGCGGCCACCCAGCTCAACTACCGGCGGTTCTTCGACGTCGACTCGCTCATCGCGATCCGGGTCGAGGACCCGGGCGTGTTCGATGCCACCCACCACGTGCTGCTGCGTCTGGTGCGCGAAGGGCTGATCGACGGACTGCGGGTGGACCACCCAGACGGGCTGGCCGACCCGCGCGGGTACCTGACCCGGCTTTCCGAGAGGACCGGCGGTGCCTGGGTCGTGGTGGAGAAGATCCTGGCGCACGGCGAGGAACTACCCGACTGGCCCTGCGCGGGGACCACCGGATATGACGCCCTGTCACTGGTCGGCGGGCTGTTCATGGACCCGGCCGGGGACGTGCCGCTGACCGACGAGTACGTGCGCTTCACCGGCGGCAAGCAGAGCTTCGCCGAGGTGAAGCGAGACGCCAAGCACGACATCGCGAACGGCACCTTCGCGGCCGAGCTGAGTCGGCTGACCCGCCTGTTCGCCCGGGCTGGCTACCCGGCCCTAGACGGGTTCTCCGCCGGCGACCTGCACGACGTGCTGGTCGCCGTGCTGGCCGAGTTCGGCGTGTACCGGGCCTACGTCACCCCGGGCGAGCCGCCGTCCGCCGCGGCGGCGGCGGCGGTCACCGCGGCGGCCGCCGCGGCCCGGGACCACCTGGACGAGTACCTGCACCCGGCGCTGGACGCGGTGCGGGCGGCGGTGCTCGGCCTGGGCGAGGTGACCGCCGACCCGGACCAGCAGGCCGCCCGGGACGAGCTGATCGTCCGGTTCGGGCAGACCACGGGCCCGGTACTGGCCAAGGGCGTCGAGGACACCGCGTTCTACCGCTGGTCCCGGCTGGTCGCGCTGAACGAGGTCGGCGGCGACCCCGGCATCTTCGGCGGCAGCCCGGCCGAGTTCCATGCCACCGCCGGGCGCCTGGCCCGGCGCTGGCCGGCCACCATGACCACGCTGTCCACCCACGACACCAAGCGGCAGGAAGACGTCAGGGCCCGGCTGGCGGTGCTGGCCGAATGGCCGCAGGACTGGGGACACCACGCGGCCGAATGGCACGGCCTGGCCCGGTGGCTCACCGACGGGGCGGTGGCCGAGACTACCGAGCGCGCCCCAGAACCCGACCTGGAATACCTGACGTGGCAGACCCTGGCCGGCGCCTGGCTGATCGGACCGGAACGGCTGGACCAATACCTCGGCAAGGCCATGCACGAGGCCAAGACGCGGACGTCCTGGACGATGCGCCGCCCGGGCTACGAGTCGGCGGTGCTCGGCCTGGCCGGCGCCGTGCTCGGCGACCCGGAACTGACCGCCGCGATCGCCGGCTTCGTGGCCAGGATCGCGCCGGACGCCCGGGTGAATACCCTCGGCGCCAAGCTGGTCCAGCTCACCATGCCCGGCGTGGCCGACGTCTACCAGGGCTGCGAGCTGACCGGCCTGTCCCTGGTGGACCCGGACAACCGCAGGCCGGTCGACTACCTGCGCCGCCAGCGGCTGCTGGCCGCGCTGGACGCCAGCCCGGATCAGGCCGCTTTCGGCGGGGGGCTGGACGCGGAAAAGCTGCTGGTGACCTCGCGCGCGCTGCGGCTGCGGCGCGACCACCCGGACTGGTTCGCCGGCAGCTACACCCCGCTGGCTGCCGAGGGACCGGCCGCCGAGCACGCGTTCGCCTTCCTGCGCGGCGGCCACGCGGTCACCGTCGTCACCCGGCTGCCCGCCGGCCTGCGGCGGCGCGGCGGCTGGGCCGACACCGCCCTGCCGCTGCCCGAACTGCACTGGCGCGACGTGTTCACCGGGGTCAGGCACGCCGGCCTGCGGCCGCCCATGGACGAGCTGACCAGGCGGCTCCCGGTCGCCCTGCTCATCCCGGACCGAGTCTGGGACGCCGAACTCCAGGAGCGCGCCGACGGCAGCATCCGGTGACCGCGTTCAGCGTCTGGGCCCCGGCCGCGGGCCGGATCGACGTCGAGGTCGCCGGGCAGCGCTACCCGATGAGCCGGGGGAAGCCCGACACCGGCACCGGGTGGTGGAGCGCGGACGTCCCCGACGTGGCAGCTGGCATCGACTACGGGTTCCGCCTTGACGACGGCGAGCTGCTGCCCGATCCGCGCTCCCCGCGCCAGCCGTTCGGCATCAAGGGCCCGAGCCGCACCTACGATCATTCCGCCTTCCGCTGGACCGACCGCAGCTGGCGCGGCGGCCCGCTGCACGGCTCGGTGATCTATGAGATGCACGTGGGCACGTTCACCGCCGAGGGCACCTTCGACGCCGCCATCGGACGGCTCGGCCACCTGCGCGACCTCGGCGTGCACACGGTGGAGCTGATGCCGGTCGCGGCGTTCCCCGGCCGGCACGGCTGGGGGTACGACGGGATCAACCTGTGGGCGGTGCACGAGCCGTACGGCGGCCCGGACGGGCTGAAGCGGTTCGTGGACGCCTGCCACGCGCGCGGCCTGGCCGTCCTGCTCGACGTGGTGTACAACCACGTCGGCATCGGCAACCGGCTGGATGCCTTCGGGCCGTACTTCACCGAGGCGCACGTGACGCCGTGGGGCCCGGCGGTGAACCTGGACCAGCCCGGCTCTGACGAGGTACGTGCGTTTCTCATCGGGAACGCGCTGATGTGGCTGCGCGACTATCACCTGGACGGGCTGCGGCTGGACGCGGTGCACGCGCTGGAGGACCACCGCGCCCTGCAATTCCTCGAGGAGCTCGCGGCCGAGGTGCTTGCCCTCGCCGCGCTGCTGAACCGCGAGCTGATCCTGATCGCCGAGTCCGACACCAACGACCCCCGGCTGGTCACCTCGAGGGAGGCGGGCGGTTACGGGCTGGCCGCGCAGTGGAGCGACGACTTCCACCACGCCGTGCACGCGGCGATCACCGGCGAACGGCAGGGCTACTACTGCGACTTCGGGTCGCTGGCCGCGCTGGCCAAGACCTACACCCGGGTGTTCTTCCACGACGGCATCTGGTCCGCGTTCCGCGGCCGCACGCACGGGCGGCAGGTCGACGTGTTCCGCGTGCCCGCCCACCGCTTCCTTGGCTACCTGCAGGACCACGACCAGATCGGCAACCGGGCCACCGGCGACCGGATCGCCGCCTCGCTGTCACCGGAGCTGGTCAAGGTGGGCGCCGGCCTGGTGCTGACCTCGCCCTACACCCCGATGCTGTTCATGGGCGAGGAGTGGGGCGCGGACACCCCGTGGCAGTACTTCACCGACCACATCGAACCCTGGCTGGCCCAGGCCGTCGCCGAGGGGCGCAAGAACGAGTTCGCCGCGCACGGCTGGGACGCGGCCGACGTGCCCGACCCGCAGGACGAGGCGACCTTCCTCCGCTCCAAGCTCGACTGGGGCGAGCGCGATCGCGACCCGCACCTGGGCATTCTCGCCTGGTACCAGGAGCTGATCGCGCTGCGCCGGGCCCGGCCCGAGCTGACCGATCCGAGGCTGGACCGGGTGCAGGCCGACTTCGACGAGGACGCGCGCTGGCTGCTGGTCCGCCGGGGCCGGCTGCGGATCGCGGCCAACCTCGGCGGCAAGGCCGTCCGGCTGCCGCTCGGGCAGCGCGGCACCGGCGTGCTCGCCGCGTCCAGTCCGGGGGTCGCGATCAAGCAGGACACGGTCACGATGCCCCCCGCCACCTTCGCCGTCATCGAGACCAGGGCGCCGGGTCCGGCGTCGTGAGCCTGCGGCTCACGCGGCGAGGCAGGTGGCGGGGACGGCGAGGGCGACCATCGTGCGCGCCCAGCGCATCCGGGTGACGGCGGTCTCGGGGTACTCGCCAAAGGCCTGCGCGACCCGTGCCGCGCAGCCCGGGTCGCCGTACCTGGCGACGGCCACGGCGATCGCCTGGCGGACCTGCCCGGGGCTGGGCCGGTCGGAGCGCTGCAGCGCCGAGGCGAACAGCGCATCGGCCCGGGCGGAGCTGACGCTGAGGTCACAGGGCATGGATGACATGGTGGCTCCTCAGTGGCTGAGCTGGCTGAGCCGGCTGAGTCGGCCTAGCTGGCGGCCGCGGTGGCCCGGTGCCGGTGGACGGGCCGGAAATGGAGGCGGACCTGGGCTCGCGGCCGGTCCGGCTGGGCGGAGCGCGCCGCGGCGCGGGCGAGGTCCTCGCGCCGGGCCTGGTGACGAAGGTCGGCGATCCTGGCCTGGGCGAGGTCATAGCTGACGGTGGAGTGGGGGTGCATCGCGGCCTCCTCGGGGCGAACTTGCCTATATATCGAGGATGCGCCTAAGGCGGGGGGCCGCGGATCGGGCGATTTCCTAGTATTCGCAGGTCGAAGGGGCCTTAGATGGCGGTCGGCGCGGCTCAGGCCGCGGCTAAGGCGGATACCGTCCTTACGCCCCGCCCGCCCGGCGCACTAGGGCGTGGTGCCCTTGTGCTTCTCGTCGGCTTTCGTGATCAGTGATTCCCGTACCGCTTCGCCCAAACGGCGCGGACGCACTGTCGTGCCGCAATCCAACCACGATCGGCTCACTGCACCAGGCGCTGGTCAGCGGCGTCCTGGTGCAGTGGCTGATCGACCCGGGGGCGGGCCCCCTCACCCGCCGAACTCGCCCTGGGCATGCGGGCCATCGCCGATCAGATCGCCCCGGCTAGCCAGGCCGGCTAGCTAGCGCAGCTGTGCCGGGCGGCGGAGCTCACCGAGGAGAACACCCACGGGTTCAGCGGCGCGTTGCCGCCGTGCAGCGCCTTGGGCAGGCCGTGCGGGAACCGGAACGAAGCCTTGGTCCAGACCCAGCGGGTCCCTGAGGAGGAACACACCTTGACCGGGTTGCTCAACGTGACCACTGCGGGCACCTTGTAGAGCGGCCCGGCGGCGCAGTCCGGGTTGCAGCCGTCCAGCTCGTAGGTGCCGGTCCCGACGGCCTTGGTGGCCGACCAGGTGGCCCACGTCATCTTGTCCAGGATCGCGGTGGAGTCCCCGGACAGCGGGCAACCCGGCTTACAGGCCGGCCGGTACAGCAGGCGGCCGCGGATGTCCTGGCCCTCGGCCAGGTAGACGCGAGGCGCCGTCTTAGCGGCGACCGTGGCGCTGGTCGCGGTGGCCGCCGCCGGGTTCGGGGCACCCGTCACCACCGCGGACGGGTCGCCCTGGGAATTACAGGCGGTAACCAGCAAGGCGGCACAAGCGATCCCGGCCCCGGCCGCAATCCGGCGGGCCCAGGCGGGTCGAGCCCGGCGCCCAAACACAATCAACGCAGACGCAGTCAACATGATGTCCAACCCCTCAACTCTCAACAGTCCAATAGCAGCTCGGTGAGCCATGGCACCAATATGGACGGCGATGCCGCCGCCACGGTTGGACAGAGAGTGAGCAGGGGCGGTTGATACGGCCCGTTCGGCTCAAAATCCGGCGATCAGGACCTCAGCCGAAACACTGGCCCTCGCCGCGGTACGTGGGTACGGTCGTCAGCCCCCCGTCCTCGTGCAGCACGTGGTACTCGCGGAAGCGCTCGGCCAGCTCGCCGGCCTTGGCGTGGCGCAGCCAGACCCGGTCTCCGGTGCGCAGCTTATCCGCGGCAGGGCCGCGGACCGGCGTCTGGACCTCGCCGGCGCCCTCGGTCCCGGTGAGGCTGAGGCCGGCCGGCAGGTGCGGCCGGGGCAGCCGGTCCGGGGTGCCGGTGCCGGAGGCGACGTAGCCGCCGGAGAACAGCGTGGCCAGGCCGGGCCCGGGCCGCCGCACCACGGGAAGGGCGTACACCAGGGCGGGCTCGGGGCTGAACCGGCGGTAGGCGTCGAACAGGGTCGGACCGACCAGGCCGGAACCCGCGGTGAGCTCGGTCACCGAGGTGTCCCGCGCGGTGGACTCCAGGCTGCCGGTGCCGCCCCCGTTCACGAACTCCAGGCTGGTCAGGGCCTGAATCTGGCGGATCGTCTCGGTCCGGCGCCGGATCAGCTCGGGCATCGAGCGGCCCTGGATCAGCCTGATCAGCTGGGCTCTGACCGGATGCCCGGGCGGCGCGTCGCCCAGGCCCGCGATCTGACCCTCGTACCCCATCACGCCGGCCAGGCGGAAGCCCGGACGCCGGGTGATCGCCCGGGCGAAGTCCGCCGCCTGCTCCGGGGTGTGCAGCGGGGACCGGCGGGGGCCGATGTGCACGGCCGGCCTGCGGGCCAGCGGGCGCCAGGAGACGTCCAGATCCAGGCAGACCCGGATCTCGGGGTGTCCATCGCCCAGCGCGCGGTCCACCACGTCCAGGTGTGCCTCGGAGTCGGTCATGATCGTGACGTGCTGTCTGGCCTGGCTGTCCGTTGCCAGTGCCCGCAGCGCCCCGCGGTCCACGCTGGGGTAGGCGACTAGCAGGTCGTCGCTGGTTCCGGCGGCGTGCAGCCAGAGGGCTTCGGCCAGCGAGTAGCACATGACGCCCCGGTAGCCGGGCGTGGCCAGCGCGCGCTCGATCAGGAAGCGGCAGCGCAGCGACTTGGTCGCCACCCGGACCGGGTGGCCCCGGTTCCCGGCCAGCGCCGCCCGGTGCGTCATGTCGGCGGCGTTGCGGTCGAACGCGCCCAGATCGACGAGGGCCAGAGGCGGGTCGAGGTCGGCGGTGGCGCGGTCGTAGCGTTCGCGGGCGGTCTCCGGGGCAGGCCTCGTCGCTCGCCCGGCGAGCAGGCGGCCCTGGTCGACAGACATGCTCGCACAGTAGACCAGCGCTGGTGAAATATGAATACTCTCCAGTAATGAAGACCCAGCCTGCCGCGCAGCCTTCCGCTGGCCGGCGCGTGTGGCGTAACTGGGCCGGGACCGCGACGGCTGCCCCGGCCCGGTGGAGCCGCCCGCGCAACGAGGCCGAGATTTCCGCCGCGGTCAAGGACGCGGCCGCGGCCGGGCTGACGGTGCGGGCACTCGGCAGCGGCCACTCGTTCACCGCGGCGGCGGCGACCTCCGGCGTGGCGCTCGACCTGTCCGGCTGGACCGGGATCACCGCCGCCGACACGGCGACCGGCCTGGTCACCGCGCGGGCCGGGACGACGCTGCGCGCGCTCAACGGTGAGCTGGACGGGCTCGGGCTGGCCATGGCCAACCTCGGCGACATCGACGCGCAGACGCTGGCGGGCGCGCTGTCCACCGGGACGCACGGCACCGGGGTCCGGCTCGGCGGGCTCGCCACCCAGGTGGAGGCGCTCGACCTGGTGCTGGCGGACGGGTCGGTGGTGACGTGTTCGGCCTCATCCCGGCCTGACTTGTTCGCCGCCGCGCGGGTCGGCCTGGGCGCGCTCGGCGTGATCAGCACGGTGACGCTGCGCTGCGTGCCGTCGTTCACGCTGCTGGCCGACGAGCGCCCGGTGCCGGTGGAGGAGGTCCTGGAGCAGTTCGACGAGCTCGCCGCGGCCAATGACCACTTCGAGTTCTACTGGTTCCCCTACGGCCACCGGGCCCTGGTCAAGCGGAACAACCGGCTGACGGGCCGCGATGCGGCGCGTGGTACGCCGGTTCCGGCGGCACTGCCGGCCTGGCGCAGGTTCTGGGAGTTTGAGGTGATGGAGAACGCCGGATTCGGGGCGCTGTGCCGTCTAGGCCGGGCCCGGCCGCGGCTCATTCCCGCGCTGAACAGGTTCTCCTCGGCCGCGCTGTCCACCCGGACCTATGCCGACACTTCGCACCGGGTGTTCGTGACCCCCCGCCGGGTCCGCTTCGCCGAGTCGGAGTACGCCGTTCCACGTGAATCACTCGGCCAGGTGATCGCCGAACTGCGCCGGGCGGTGCCCCGGCTGCATGATCCCGTCATGTTCCCGGTCGAGGT
>Ga0070699_100001173_pt1 | contig 24320 bp, 20 predicted proteins | sample KBSK1503metaG_FD_65473 | JGI IMG/M metagenome (GOLD analysis project Ga0070699, IMG submission 65473) | Corn, switchgrass and miscanthus rhizosphere microbial communities from Kellogg Biological Station, Michigan, USA - KBS K1-50-3 metaG | ecosystem: Host-associated > Plants > Roots >...
AGGAGGAGGAGGACGAGGAGGCCAACTCCTTCGCGACGGAAGCCGCGCCTCATGCGGCGCTCCCGGAAAAGAGATGAAGCCCCGGTCCGGCCGGGACGAGTCCCACCCGGTCTCCGACCCGCGCCGCGTCGGGGCCGGCGATCGCCTCGAGCGTCACCGCGGGGACCAGCTCCACGAGGTAGAGCGCGGCGGCGCCGAGGAAGCGACGCTCCAGCACGGCACCCGAAAGCACCGCATCTCCCGGCGGTGTCATGGTCAGCGCTTCGGGACGCACCAGCAGACGGCACTGGCCGGAGAATTCCCCGGTATGGCGCACCTCCCATGGAGTGGGCGCGCCGGGGAGCCGCACTCGCACGACGTCGCCATCCTGCGATTCGACCTGGACCGTCACCGCGCTCGAGCGTCCGATGAATCCCGCCACGAAGACCGTAGCCGGGGATCCGTAGAGCTCCTCCGGTGTCCCGACCTGCTGCAAGCGGCCTCCGTCGAGAAGCGCCACTCGCTCGGCGAGGTCGAAAGCCTCCTCCTGTTCGTGGGTCACCAGCACCGTGGTGATGCCGATACGGGAGATCAGGGCCCGGAGCTCCCGGCGCGTGCGCTCGCGGAGGGAGGGATCGAGGTTCGACAGCGGCTCGTCGAGCAGGAGCACCCTCGGGGCCGGCGCGAGCGCCCGGGCGAGTGCCACCCGCTGCTGCTGCCCTCCGGAGAGGGCGCTGACGGGGCGCCGCTCCATCCCGGCGAGCTCGACCATTGCGAGCGCTTCGGCCACGCGCTGCGCGCGCTCCGGAGGCCGCACGCCCTGGCTCTCGAGCCCGAAGCCCACATTGTCGCCGACGTCGAGATGGGGAAAGAGAGCGTAGTGCTGGAACACCATGCCGAAGCGCCGCGCCGCGGGCGACACGGTGGTCACGTCTTCGCCATCGACCTGGATCCGGCCGGCATCCGGTGATTCGAAACCGGCAAGGAGCCGGAGCGTCGTAGTCTTGCCGCTGCCGCTCGGACCCAGCAGCGCCACGATTTCACCGCGCCGGACCTGGAGGGAGACGTGATCGACCGCGACGTGATCGCCGAAGCGCTTGGTGAGCGATTCGAGGGAGAGAAATGGGGTGCCGGATGCTGGATGCTGGATGCTGGGGACTGCCGACCGTTCACCGTTCACTGTTCACCGTTCACGGCTTTCCCGTTCCGCGGACGCGCTGGTCCCAGTACGCCATCCAGCCGGGGCCTTCGCGCGCCAGGAGCGCCCAGTCCATCGGGGCTTCGTGCATGCGCGATTCGACGTCGGCGATCCATGACGGAATGGAATCCTTCGGGAGATCGGTGCGGGCCGGGAGACGAAACGTCTTGCGGGCGGCGAGCAGGAGCGCCTCGTCGGTGGCGGCCCAATCGATGAATCGCTTTGCCGCCTCGGCGTGCCGCGCACCGCGCACCAGGCCGATCGCGTCGTCGATCACGACGGTTCCGCTGGCCGGAAAGACGTAATCGAGCGGAAGCCCGCGCGCCCGGTCGATCAGCACATCGGGCAGATCCCAGAGCGTCACCAGCCCTTCCCGGCGGGCGAGCTTTTCCGTGAGGAGCAGGGGGCTCAGCACGTAGGCGCGGGTCTGGCCATCGAGGCTCCGGAGCCATGCCATGCCCGGCGTGGTATCTCCCGACGCCATGATGCCGCGATAGATGATGAATCCCCAGATCGCCCGCATGGTGCCGGACGCCATCGGGTCACGAATGAGCACCTGGTCCTTCCACTTCGGCAGCAGCACATCGTCCCAGTCCCCGGGCGCGGAATCGCGGGGAACCGCCGTAGCGTTGAACGCGATGACGGCCGGCGTGCGATAGACCGGCCAGTAGAGATCGCCGGGACCGACACCGCGCGGGCCGACCTGCGCCGCCCAGGCGGGCCGGTACGGCGCAAGGAGCGAATCGGCCACGCCGCGGTCGAAGATCGTCGTCGGCCCGCCGAACCAGACGTCGGCCTGGGGATTGGCGCGCTCCGAGCGCATGCGGTCGAAGACATCCTGGCTGCCCATGTCGAGCCAGCGCACGTCGATGTCCGGGTTCCGCGCCTCGAATGCTTTCTCCAGTGCGCCGAGCTGATCGGGGCCGTGGGGAGAGTAGAGCACCAGCGGCGTGCGCCCGCCGCCGTCGCTGCAGCCGAGTGCAATGAGCGCGAGAACGAAGCTAGGGCTGAGGTGGCGACGCACGGAGGTCCAGGAGATTGAGGAACAGCCGGTACGCCCCCGGAACCCCCGCGGGCAGCTGCCGGAAGAAGGAGAGCCCGGTGTAGATGTAGGTGCCCTTGCCGAGCGGATTGACGAGCAGGCCCCCGCGCAACGGCGCTTCTCCCGGATCGGACATCTCGAGCACGGGCGCGTAGGACTTGTCCCAGGTTCGCGCGAAGTACAGCCCGCGTTCCTGGACCCATCCCTCCCAATCGGCGGGTCCGAGACGATTGGGCCGCACAAACAGCGGCTGCTCGGAGTGAAGGATCGAGACCGGCGCATTCTCGTCGGTGACCCGGTCGTGCTGCTGGCCCACGGTGAGCGGCGCCGGCGCGAAGTTCCCGTTGAAGAAGGCGCCCTGCTGGTACTGCACCACCATGCGCCCCCCGGCCCGCACATAGTCGAGGAGCCGACCGTTGTTCTCGAGGAGTGCCGGCTCGGTCTCGTATGCCCGGCTGCCCACGATGATCACGTCGTACTGCGAAAGGTTGCCTCGCTCCAGCGCGACCCCGTCGAGGAGATCGACCGGCAAGCCGATCTCGAGCAGCGCCTCCGGCACCCGGTCGGCCGCTCCGCGGATGTATCCCACATGGGCCACCGCGGGAAGGCTGATCGGCGCCGCATGCACGCCGCTCACCGCCGGACGGGCGAGGGCCCGGGGACGAATGTGCGGGTAGTCCACCATCGCCAGGCCGGCGGCATAACGTCGCCCCGCCGGGTCGCGCGCCACGGCGCGGACCTCGTAAAGTCCCGCCACCATCACGTCGGGGGGCCGGACCTGAAAGACCAGCGTTTCGCGCTCTTCCTCGCGGGAAAGCGTAAACCGCTGCGCGGCAACCACGGGCCAACCGGCCGGCACCTCCAGCTGGACGGTGCCCGCGGTCGGGCCGGCCGCGCCGTGCTGCAGCGTCACAGTGAATGTCTGGGGCGCGCGGACTCCGGTGGGCCAGACCTTGGCGGCGGGATCGAGCTTGACGTCCACTCGCGGCACCACGAGAAGCGGCCGGCGAACTTCTCCGACCGCCTGATCACGGTAGCGGTGCACGACCTCGCGTGTCTGAATGATGGCCCGGCCGCCCGCCGGGGTAAGTGTCGCCCGCGCCTGGAGCAGCGGCAGCTCGAATGGCTCACCCCAGTTGGCTCGCTCGCCACCCCAGCGGTACATCGCACCATCGCGCGGAGCGCGCAGAAAATACGGCGTCGACACCGCCGCATCCTCGGGCACGGCGACGTTCATCACGCACGCCGCGACCGTTCCGGCCGGCACGGCGACATGGGGCGCGGCGCAGGTCGCGACATTCCACCCCGCGGGGGCGATGAGCGCGAAATCCGCGTCCGCGGCGCGCGATCCCCCGTTCCAGACGGAGATCCGCACCGCGAATTGCTGTCCGGGCACCAGGCGTCCATCGCTCGTCGCCGCGTCGACCACCAGTCCGGCCCGGATCGCGGCGGCATCATCGGCATGGCGCCGCTGATCGGCCGATTCGATTCCCTGCCCCGTGAGCGGTGCCGCACTGGTGTCGATGCCGTCCCAGAGGCCCCCGGCGTTCGGCGCGGCGCGGTCGGTCACCAGGGCGAGGCGAATGACCGAGGGACCGGGCTCCTGGAGCACCCCCATGTCCTGGGAGCGGTGGAGACTCCTCCCCCGCATCGCGATCTGGCGGTACGATTGCCCGACCTCGGGGTCGAGGATGCCGCCCTCGAGCGTCAGCGTGGTCCCGCTCTGATCGAACCGCGCCGAGCGATAGAGCTTGAGCGGCGTCCAGGGGGCGAGCCCCTCCTCGGTCGCGAGCTCGGGAAACCGGGCGGCATCGCCCGCCGCGTCGAACGCCTCGCGCGCCGCCCATCCCGCTTCCTGGTGCTGGCCGTGGCCGTCACGATTGGTGCCGGAAAAGATCGAGACCATCACCTGGGGCCGGAACCGCCGCACCACGCGGACGACGTCCTTGAGGACCGAGTCGCGGGGCCAGAAGCGGAACGCCTCCTCGACGGTCTTGGAGAATCCGAAGTCGAATGCGCGGGTGAAGTACTGGCGCGCTCCGTCTAGCATGCGGGCGGCCAGCAGCTCTTCGCTCCGGATGAGACCCAGCTCTTCGCCCAGCTCGGGGCCGATGAGGTTCTGTCCCCCTTCTCCCCGCGAGAGCGACAGGTACGCCGCCTCGGCGCCCTGCCCGCGAACCAGGGCCGTGAGCAGCTCGGTGTCTTCGTCGTCGGGATGCGCCGCGATCATCAGGGCGCGCTTGGTGTGGCCCAGCATCCGTTCCGCCTGCCGAAGCGCCACGGTGCCGCCGGTGGACGGCCCCATCGCCTGCTGCGCCGGGAGCGTCGCGGGAAGAAGAAACGCCAGGACCGGGACAAAGCGGAATCTCACGCGCCGGGCCTCGGGTTGTCGTCGTAATCGTCGGCGGGGTCCCGGTCGGGAGGGCCCGGCGTGATGTTTCGCCCCAGGACGAATGCCATGACGAAACAGATGAGCGCCAGCAGGAGCAGCAGCTGTCCCACCCCGGTCATCGCACGATGGAGCAGGAGGAGCATCCCGGAGGAAACCGAGATCGTCCCGGCGGCGCGGAGCAGCTCGTCCACGTTCTTCCAGTGGGTCTGGCGGCCCCAGTACACCGAGGACCAGAGGCCCAGCACCCCGAGAAACAGGATGCCGTACCAGATCGCGATCCAGAACGTCCGTCCGGCGGGCATCCGGTCTCCTCAGCTCTTCCCGGGATGCGCGCACCGCGCGCAGGGGCAGTCGCGCCGGAGCCGGTCGAAGGTGTAGATCCCGGTGCCGTGACCGTCGCTCCAGCGGATCCGGAGACCGTACGCTCCGACCAGGCGCACTTCCAGCGGCCGGATGTCGGCGGGCACCGTCCCCGGATCGAGCAGGGCACGGCCGCTCATTTCCTCGATGCACTCGGCACAGGGACACTGGAGGCGCAGGCTCCGCGCGGGGTAGAGCGCGCGATGCCCTTCCGCATCCCACTCCACGAGCACGCCGTCGTCGCGGCGGGTGACGGCAACGGGCAGCGGGTTCACGACGGCCACGCGACGGTCCTTCCCTCCCGTCTCGGCAACACGGGCATGTATCTTAGAGGGCTTGCCGGACGATGGGACTCTCGATGGAGCCGACCGCCTCATGACGACACGCCTCGATCCATTCGGCACCCGAGCCGAGCTCGCGCTTGACGGCGGCCGGGCGGTGATCTTCCGCCCCAGCGAGCTGGAGCGCAAGGGCGTGGGCACTCTGGACCGGCTTCCGTTTTCGATTCGCGTACTCCTGGAAAATGCCCTCCGCCATGCCGGCCGGGGCGTGGTGACCGAGGATCACGTCACGGCGCTCGCGCAGTGGAGTGCGACGCCTGCGTCGGGCGGCGAAATCCCGTTCATGCCGGCGCGGGTGGTCCTCCAGGACTTCACCGGCGTCCCGTGCGTGGTCGACCTCGCGGCGATGCGAGACGCCATGGCCAGGATGGGAGGCAACCCCGGCCAGATCAATCCGGTCGTGCCCTGCGATCTGGTAATCGATCACTCGGTCCAGGTCGACCACTATGGAACGGCCGAGGCGTTCCGCCAGAACGTGGCGCTTGAATTTGAGCGCAACGGCGAGCGCTATCAACTCCTCAAGTTCGCCCAGCGGGCGTTCGCCGGGTTCCGGGTGGTTCCCCCCGGCACCGGCATCGTGCACCAGGTGAACCTCGAGTACCTGGCCCCGGTGGTCCAGCTTCGGGACCAGTACGGCGAGCGCACCGCCTATCCTGACACGCTGGTCGGGACCGACTCCCACACGACGATGATCAACGGCCTCGGGGTTCTGGGGTGGGGCGTCGGGGGCATCGAGGCCGAAGCGGTGATGCTGGGCCAGCCCTACTTCATGCTGGTGCCCGAAGTGATCGGAGTGAAACTAACCGGCGACCTCCCCCTCGGCACGACCGCGACCGACCTGGTGCTGCGGGTGACCCAGATGCTCCGCAAGCACGGCGTGGTGGACAAGTTCGTGGAATTTCACGGCCCGGGGATTTCCCGGCTCGGACTCGCCGACCGCGCCACGATCGCCAACATGGCCCCGGAGTACGGCGCCACCATGGGCTTCTTCCCGATCGATGCCGAAACGATCGGCTATCTCCGCCGCACCGGGCGGGAGCGGGAGGCGACCCGCACCGAGCAGTACGCGAAGGACGTGGGCCTCTTCCGCACCGATACCGCTCCCGATCCCGAGTTCACGGCCCGCCTCGAGCTCGACCTCGGCACCATCGAGCCGAGCCTGGCCGGCCCGCGGCGGCCCCAGGACCTGGTTCCGCTCAAGGACCTCAAGCGCAACTTTGCGGTCTCGCTCCCCGGGCTCATGTCGGCCGGCACGCCGGCCGAGCGCCGCGCCGTGGCGGAGAGCAACTACTCCCGGTGGGTGGGCGAGGGGGGCTCCGCCGGGATGACGCAGATGCTGGAGGCGCCGCCGGAGACCGAGCACGAGCTGGCCGGGGACAGTTTCCCGATCCGCGACGGCATGGCGGTCATCGCCGCGATCACCAGCTGCACCAACACTTCCAATCCATCGGTCATGGTCGGAGCCGGCCTGCTCGCCAGGAAAGCGGTCGAGAAAGGGCTCCGGAGCAGACCGTGGGTCAAGACCAGCATGGCGCCGGGCTCCCGTGTGGTGACGGCATACCTCGACGCGGCCGGGCTCACGCCGTATTTCGAAGAACTCGGCTTCCAGACCGTGGGCTACGGCTGCACCACCTGCATCGGCAACAGCGGCCCGCTTCCGGAATCAATCGCGACCGCGATCGAGCAGTACGAGCTCGTGGCCGCCGCGGTGCTCTCCGGCAACCGGAATTTCGAGGCGCGGGTCCATCCGCAGGTGCGCGCCAACTATCTCGCCTCGCCCATGCTGGTCGTGGCGTTCGCGCTGGCAGGACGGGTGGATGTGGATCTCGCCACCGAGCCGCTGGGCAAGGGCAAGGACGGCGCGCCGGTCTATCTGAGCGAGATCTGGCCCAGCATGGAGGAGATTCGCGCGACGATGGCCGCGTCGCTGAAACCGGAAATCTTCACCGAGAAATACGCCTCGGTGTTCGATGGCGACGAGGAGTGGCGCGCCCTCGAAGTACCCGGCGGCGACCGGTTCGCATGGGACTCCGGATCCACCTACGTGCAGGAGCCGCCCTTTTTCCAGGGGCTGACGCGGGAGCCGACGGCTCCGACCGACGTCACCGGCGCGCGGGTGCTGGCGTCGCTGGGCGACTCGGTCACGACCGATCATATCTCGCCGGCGGGCTCGATTCCCAAGAGCGGTCCCGCCGCGCGCTTCCTGCTGGAGCGCGGGGTGCCGCAGGACCAGTGGAACACCTTCGGGGCGCGGCGCGGCAACCACGAGGTGATGATGCGCGGCACCTTCGGCAATGTGCGCATCAAGAACAAGCTGGTGCCGGGCAAAGAGGGGAACTGGACCGTGCACCTCCCCTCGGAAGAGACGCTCTCCATCTACGACGCCGCGATGCGCTACATGGGGGAAGGGGTTCCGCTGCTGATCCTGGCGGGCCGGGAGTACGGCACCGGCTCGAGCAGGGACTGGGCTGCCAAGGGGACGACGCTCCTCGGCGTCCGCGCCGTGCTGGCCGACAGCTATGAGCGCATCCACCGGAGCAACCTGGTCGGGATGGGGGTCCTCCCTCTCGGATACGAGGCCGGCCAGTCGCGCGAATCGCTCGGACTCACCGGACGCGAGGTTTACGACATCACCGGCATCGCGGGGGGTGTCGCCCCGAACGGCCGGGTGACGGTGCGGGCACGCGACGAGGCCGGGAAGGAGACGGTGTTCCAGGCGGTGGTACGGCTCAATTCGCCGGTGGAGGTGGAGTACTTCAACCACGGAGGGATCTTGCCTCGCGTGCTGAGGAAGTTTCTCTCCGAGTGAGCGGTTAGCGGTGAGCGGTAAGCGGGAAAAACAAAAGGGCCCCGATCATCTCGGAGCCCCTGCTCACCGCTGACTGCTCACCGCTTACCAGTCTGGGTGCCTCACGCAACCAGATCCTTCAGCCGCTCCCCCGTCTCCCCCTCGCGCAGCCGCACCAGCGCCCGATCGCGCAGCTGGCGGATCCGCTCGCGGGTTACGCCCATCATGCGGCCGATTTCCTCGAGGGTCCGGCTCTGGCCGTCTTCGATGCCGAAGTAGAGGCGCAGGACCTTGGCGTCGCGGGGCGGCAGAGTGGCCAGCGCCGCCTCGATGTCCTGGGTCTGGCTGTTGGCCATCGTCCCGGCGTCGGTCCCCTCCTGGTCGGCGGCAAAGCGCTCGATCCGCTCGTTGCCGTCGCCATCCCGGGTGGGATGATCGAGCCGGACCGCCTCGGAGTTGAGGGCGGACAGGGAGCGCACCGCTTCGGGAGTGAGCCCCGTGGCGCGGGCCAGCTCCTCGGTGGTGGGCATCCGGCCGAGCTTTTCCTTGAGCAGCGTCGTGGTCCGGCCCAGACGGCTCAAATCCGCCGTCCGGTTGAGCGGCACGCGCACCGGCCGGCCGTGACGGGCGATGGCCGCCTGGACCGCCTGGCGAATCCACCAGACCGCGTAGGAGATGAACTTGACGCCCCGATCGGGATCGAACTTCCGGGCAGCCGTCATCAACCCGAGGTTCCCCTCGCCGATGAGATCGACGAGCGGCACGCCGCGGTTCTGGAACTTTTTCGCGACCGACACCACGAAACGCACGTTGTGACGGGCCAGTTTCTCTTGGGCCGTCACGTTGCCCCGGAAGGCCTTCCGGGCCAGCTCCATCTCTTCCTCGCGGGAGAGAAGGGGCACCCGGCTGATCTCATCGAGATAGAGATCAAGGCTCTCCCGACCCTCGTCAACCGCCTTGGCGATCTGGGCCGGCTTCACTGCGTTACGCTTGGTGCGAGGGGCTGTCGCCACGTCCTATGCCTCCTTCGTCCTTGCGTGTTTTTTCTGAATCCATTCAGGCGAATTTCGGGATCCATCCCGACAAACGGAAGCTCACAATATAACGCCTAAACCACGAAAAATCAACGGTTTAGGTAAATCGGTGCGGTCCATGGAGTTGCACGTTTTTGCGTCCCGGACCCTCCGGAATACCCTGACGGCTGGCAGACTTTCAGGCAGCTTGCCGTCAGTCCCCAGCCGTCAAAAATCCCCTTCACATGGTAGGAGACGTCGGCCGAACCCAACTTGCACACCAAGGCCGTATCTCAAACCGACTTAAGCTCGGTCACCAGCCTCCCCAGCGAAGCCTTGGCGTCGCCAAAGAGCATCGCGGTGCGCGGGTCCACGAACAGCTCGTTTTCGATCCCGGCAAACCCGGCCCCGCGCCCCCGCTTCATGACGATCACCATCCGGGCCTTGTCGACGTCGAGAATCGGCATCCCGTAGATGGGGCTTGCCGGGTCCTTCCGGGCGGCGGGATTCACCACATCGTTGGCACCGATGACCAGGGCCACGTCGGCCCGCTCGAAGTCCCCGTTGACCTCCTCCATGTCGAACAGCCGGTCGTAGGGAACATTCGCCTCGGCAAGGAGCACGTTCATGTGTCCAGGCATCCGGCCCGCCACCGGGTGAATGGCGTACTTGACCTCCACTCCGCGCTTCTCCAGCTGATCGGTCAGCTCCCGCAGGGTGTGCTGCGCCTGCGCCACCGCCAGCCCGTAGCCGGGTACCACCACCACCAGTCCCGCGTAGGCCAGGCGGACCGCGGCGTCCTCGGCGGAAATCTCCTTCATTTCCCCGCCCCCGGTCAGCGCCTTGGACGCCGCGCTCCCCGGAGCGCCGAACGCCCCGAACAGCACGTTGGCAAACGACCGGTTCATCGCCTTGCACATGAGGATCGAGAGCAGGAGCCCCGAGGTGCCGTCGAGGGCGCCCACGATGATGAGCAGGTTGTTGTCCAGCGCAAAACCCATCGCCGACGCGGACAGACCGGCGTAGGCATTGAGCAGCGAGATCACGACCGGCATATCGGCGCCGCCGATCGGCAGCACCATCAGGATACCGAGCGCGCCTCCCAGGATGGCCATGGTCCAGAAGGCCCAGGAGAGCGACGGATTCACCGCCGCCATCACCAGCAGGGCCATGGCGACGGCGGCGAGCAGCAGGTTGAGCACGTTCTGCAGCGGCCAGGTGACCGGACGCCCCGGGAGAATCTCCTGGAGCTTGCCGAAGGCCATGACGCTGCCGGTGACGGTGAGGGTGCCGAGCAGCACCTCGAATCCGAGCGCGGCCATGGTGCCGGGCGAGGCCTGGACGCCCAGGTGCAGATACTCGTTCATCCCGACGAGGGTTGCCGCCACCGCGCCCGCGGCGTGGGAGAGCGCCACCCACTGCGGCATGGCCGTCATCGGCACCGAGATGAACAGCGGCCGGCCGATGACGACGCCGATGAAGGTTCCGATCAGGAGTCCCGCCAGAATCCAGTCGTAGCGAACGATGTCGGCGTGCAGCAGGGTTCCCACGACGGCCAGCAGCATGCCGGCGGCGGCCAGCGCCATGCCGCCGCGGGCCTTCTCGGGACCGGAGAGTCCCCGGAGTCCGAGGATGAAACAGACCGAGCTGACGAGGTAAATGGCCTGAATGACCAGCTCGCGCGCGGGGAGGTCCGCGTTCACGAACGCGGCCGCGTGTCGCGGCGAAACATCTTGAGCATCCGGTCGGTGATCAGGAACCCGCCCACCACGTTCACCGTGGCGCAGATCACCGCGATGAATCCGAGGACGTTGCTCAGGGAGCCGTGATCGCTCCCCGCCGCGACCAGCGAGCCGACCAGCGAAATGCCGGTGATCGCATTGGCCGCCGACATCAGCGGCGTGTGGAGCAGCGGCGGCACGCGACTGATGACCTGGTAGCCGACGACCCCGGCGAGGACGAAGACGTAGATCTGGATGACGATGGTAAGGCGCATCAGGCGGCCGGGGGTTGGGAGTTGGGAGTTGGGGATTGGGGATGCGCAAGACACATCGGTCCTGCTATCGGATCGTCGGGCGAGACGACGAGGGCCCCATCCTTCACGAGATACTCGAGCAGGCTCTGCAGGTTCCGGCTGAACATCACGCTGGCGTGCTGGGCGATTTGCGCGGGTAGATTCATCGGCCCGAGGATGGTGACTCCCGACTCCACCACCGTCTCGCCGGGGCGGGAAAGCTCACAGTTGCCTCCGGTCTCCATTGCGGCGTCGACGATGACCGAGCCGGGCTTGAGCGTCGCCACCATCGCGGCGGTGATCAGCCGGGGGGCCGGCTTCCCGGGGATCTGCGCGGTGGTGATCACCAGGTCCATCTGCGGGAGATGACCCGCGATCGCGGCGAGCACCCGCGCCTGCTGGTCCTGCCCGAGCTCCCTGGCATAGCCGCCGGCCGCCTCGGCGGACGCCGAGACTTCGCCGGCTTCGACGAAGCTCGCACCCAGACTCTGTACCTGCTCCTTCACCGCCGCACGCACGTCGAAAGCGCTCACCACCGCGCCGAGCCGGCGGGCGGTCGCCACCGCCTGGAGGCCGGCGACGCCGGCGCCGATGATGAATGCCTTCCCCGGCGGGATGGTGCCCGCGGCGGTGGTGAGCATCGGCAGAAGCCTGGCGCAGCGGCTGGCACCAAGCAGCACCGCCTGATAGCCGGCGACGGTGGCCTGCGAGGAGAGCACGTCCATGGTCTGCGCCTTGGTGGTCCGGGGCACCAGCTCCATCGCAAGGACGATCACGCCGCGCGCGGCCGCCGCCGCGATGTACTCCCCCGCCGTGGCCGGCTGAACCAGGGAAATCGCCACCGCCCCCGGGCGCATCGATGCGACCACCTCGACCCGGGGGCGCTGCACCGCGAGCACCGCATCGGCCTCCGCGAGCATCGCGGTCCGGTCGCCCGCCACCGTCGCCCCGGCGGCGAGGTAGGCCGCATCGGGAAAACTCGCTCCGGTACCCGCCCCCGGCTCGACGGCCACCTGATGCTTCGCCGCGACGAGGCGCGCGACGGTCTGCGGCACCAGGGACACACGATGCTCGTGCGGGGCGGTTTCCCGGAGAACGCAGATTCGCATAGATGGCAGGTTAGGGGCTAGGGGGCTAGGGAGCTAGGGAGCTAGGGAGCTAGGGAGTTAGGGAGTTAGGGAACTGCCTAGCCTGTCCCGGCGACCGTCGAAAGTATACAATCCGCCGATGCCCAGACAGGTCCGAGTCTTCGCGCCCGGCTCGATCGGCAATCTTGGCCCTGGGCTCGACATCCTGGGACTCGCCGTGACCGGGAAGGGCGACATCGTCACCGCGGAGCGCAGCGCACGGACCGGCGTCGTGATCGACGATCCGGGCCATGCCTCCCTCCCGCGGGATTCTTCGCGCCACAGCAGTGGCATCGCGGCGATGGCCGTGCTCCGATCCGCTGGCGCGTCGTTCGGTCTCTCGCTCAGCCTCGAGAAGGGACTTCCCCTCTCGGGTGGACAGGGAGGGAGCGCCGCGTCGGCGGTGGCCGGCGCGGTGGCGGCCAATGCCCTCCTCGACCGGCCGCTTCCGCCCATGGCGTTACTCGAGGCCGCACTCGAAGCGGAGGCCGTGGTGTCCGGGCGGCACGCCGACAACATTGCGCCCATCCTGCTTGGCGGCCTGGTGCTGATTCGCTCGATGGATCCTCTCGAGGTGGTGCAGCTCACGGTGCCGCCCGCGCTGTGCCTGGTGCTCGCCCATCCGGACGGTGCGATGCGTACGCGTGAGAGCCGCGCGCTGTTGCCCGACATGGTGAGCCGGGAGGTGGCGCTGCACCAGGCCGCCCAGGTTGCGGCGATCGTGGCCGCGGCGGAGCGTGGCGACATCGCGCTGCTCGGACGATCGATCGACGACCGGATCGCCGAGCCCGCCCGGGCGCCGGCACTCCCGGGTTTTCCCGAAGCGAAGGCCGCGGCGCTCGCCGCCGGGGCACTGGGGTGCTCCATTTCCGGGAGCGGTCCCACCGCGTTCGCGATCGTCTCCGACCAGGCGAGCGGTGCACGGGTCGCGGCGGCAATGGACGAGGCGTACCGGACGCTCGGAATTTCCTGTACCACGCGCCTCGCGCGGCCCGACATGAAAGGCACCCGCCTCCTGTGAGCTTCACCACCGACCGGCCGATGACCTGGCAAGCCTGCTCGGCCTGCGGCAACGAGAGCGTGGAAACCGATTCGGCGATCCGATGCCGGAGCTGTGGCGGTCTCCTGGCGGTCTGCCATCGTCCACCGCTCATGGAAGGGCGCATGCTGCGCGCCCTGTTCGAAACCCGCTGCTGCACCCGCCCCGACACGACCGCCTCGGGAGTCTGGCGATTCCGCGAAGTCGTGATGCCGGGCGCGGGAATCGAACCGGTCTCCCACCCCGAGGGGAACACGCCGCTCCTCTACCGCGGGCGCATCGCGCAATGGGCCGGCCTCCCCGACCTGATGCTCAAGCACGAAGGTCACAACCCGACCGGATCGTTCAAGGACCGCGGCATGACGGTCGGGATCACCCAGGCGCGCCGAATCGGTGCGCGCGGCGTGATCTGCGCGTCCACCGGCAACACGTCGGCATCGCTCGCGGCCTACGCGGCCCAGGCCGGGCTTCCTGCCTACGTGCTCGTGCCGGAAGGAAAGGTCTCCCTCGGAAAACTCGCCCAGACCCGCGGCTATGGCGCGCATGTCGTGGTGGTCCGGGGAGACTTCGATGCCTGCCTTGCCCTCGTAGAAGCCTCGAGTGAAGCGCTCGGGCTGTACCTGCTGAACAGCGTCAACCCCTGGAGGATCGAGGGACAGAAAACGATCGTGCTGGAGATGCTTCAGCAGCTCGGCTGGGATCCCCCCGACTGGATTGCGCTTCCGGGCGGCAACCTCGGCAACACCGCCGCCTTCGGCAAGGCGCTCGAAGAGGCGCTGGTGTGGGGAATGATCGACCGGCTGCCGAGGCTGCTCGTGGTACAGGCGGCGGGAGCGGCGCCCTTCGCGCAGGGGTTTGCCGAGGGATTCCGGGTGCGGAGACGGGTTCAGGCCGACACCGTCGCGACCGCCATCAGGATCGGGAATCCCGCATCGTGGGACCGGGCGGTCCACGCTATCCGGTATACCGATGGGGCAGTCGTCAATGTGACCGACGAAGAAATCCTCCAAGCCAAGCGGGTGGTCGACCGCGCCGGAGTCGGCTGCGAGCCGGCCAGTGCCGCCGGCATCGCGGGAATCCGGCGCCTGGCAGCGGCGGGAAAGATCGCACCGCGCGCCCGGGCCGTCGCGGTGCTGACCGGCCATATGCTCAAGGATCCGGAAATCCTGCGCTCCGAATCCGGCCCTGGCGGGGAAGAGCCGACGATTATCGACCCGACCGTGGGGGCCCTGGAGGGTGCCATGAAGTTGGCCGACAATTTGCATATTATTACGGCATGATATACCTGGGACCGGACACCGCGATGCCGCTGGCGTCGGCATTCGCGGCGATCATCGGCGTGCTGGTGCTCTTCTGGCATAAGACCGTTGCCGGGGTCAAGGGCTTCGCGCGCTTCGTGGGCAGGCAGGTCTCCCGTCTGACTCAGCGCCGCTAATCTGCGTGGGCGTTGTTCGCCGCGTGGTGGTACTCGGGCTCGACGGGCTGGAGCCGCGGCTGGTGGAGCCGATGCTCGCCGCCGGCCATCTGCCCGCGCTGGCCCGGCTCCGCGCCGCCGGCGCCTACGGCCGGGTCGAGACGACATTCCCGGCGCAAACTCCCGTCGCCTGGTCGACCTTTGCCACCGGCGTGAACCCGGGCGGACACGGCATCTTTGATTTTTTGCGTCGCGACCCCGCCACATACCTGCCGGATCTCTCACTCAACCGCTACGAACAGAAGAATGCCTTCGTTCCTCCGAAGGCGGTGAATCTCCGCGGCGGCATTCCGCTATGGGACCTCCTCGCTACGGCCGGCATCCCCTCGACCGTCCTGCGCTGTCCCTGCACCTATCCTCCCGCGAAAATGAAGGGCCGCTTGCTCGCGGGAATGGGAGTCCCCGATCTGCGTGGTGGCCTGGGCACCCCGACCTACTACACCAGCGAAGACGGTGTCCGCCCCGGCGAAAGTGAGCGGGTGACCCGGATCGAGCTGTCCGACGGCCGAGCCACCGTGCAGCTCGTCGGCCCCCGGCTCCCGCGCGGCGGGGACGCCGTGACGGATCTCCAGATCGAGCTGGAGCCCGGTCACGACCAGGTGACCATCCGGACCGGGCGCGCGATGGTCGCGGTACGGCGCGGTGAATGGAGCGACTGGCTGAAGGTCGGCTTCAAGCTCGGCATGCTCCAGTCGGTGGCGGGACTGGTGCGCTTCTTCTTCCCCGCGACATCCGCAGGATTTGCGCTCTACGCCTCGCCGGTGAATTTCACCGCCGATGCCCCTCCCTTCCCGATCAGCGCGCCCTGGGACTACGCCGGCGAGCTCGAGCGGGTGGTGGGGACGTATTACACCACGGGAATGGTCGAGGATCACACCGGCCTGGTGAACGGGCGGATCGATGAGGCCGCGTTCCTTGCCCAGTGCGACCTGGTGATGCGGGAGCGCGAAGCGATGCTGGAGCACGAGCTGTCCCGGTTCACCGAGGGATTCCTCTTCTGCCTCTTTGATACGCCCGACCGGGTGCAGCACCTGTTCTGGCGGTTTCGTGAACCGGACCACCCGGCCAACCAGCCCGGCGACGACGCACGCTACCGCGATGTGATCGAGGACCACTATCGTCGCTGCGACCAGGTCGTCGAGCGTGTGCTCGGCCATGCCGATGGCGAGACCATGGTGATCGTGTTGAGCGACCATGGGTTCACCAGTTTCCGGCGCGGAGTGCATCTCAACGCCTGGCTCCTCGAGCAGGGGCTCCTGGCGCTCAAGGACGGCAGCGAGCCGGGCGGAGAGCACGATGAGTTCTTCCGCAGCGTCGATTGGAGCCGGACCAAGGCGTACGCCCTCGGGCTCGGCGGGATCTATCTCAATCGCCGGCAGCGCGAGGGAATGGGCATTCTCTCCACCAAGGAAGCGGATCGCACCGCGGAAGCCATTCAGGCCGCGCTGCCGACCCTGGGAGACCCGGTCACCGGCACCCGGCCGGTGCGGGGAGTCAAACGCAAGGAAGAGCTGTATTCCGGCGCGTACGCGGCGGACGCCCCCGATCTCCTGGCGCTCTTCGAGCGAGGGTACCGGGCGTCCTGGACCACCGGTCTCGGAGGGATCGGGAGTGGAATCCTCGAGGACAACACCCGGCGATGGGGCGGCGACCACATCGTGGATCCCGCCCTGGTGCCGGGCGTGCTGTTCATGAACCGGCCGTTCACGAGTGCTTCGCCCAGACTCCTCGACCTGGCCCCCACGATTCTCCGAGCGCTCGGCGTCCCCCCCGGGAGCGCCATGGAAGGAGCGGATCTGCTGTCATGAAACTGCTCGTCATCGGTCTCGATTGTGCTGCTCCCGAGCTGCTGCTGGGTGACGAGCGGCTCGTGAATCTGCGCCGGCTCATGTCGGCGGGCGCATACGGCCGGCTCGAGAGCGTCGTCCCGCCGATCACGGTCCCGGCATGGATGTGCCTCGCCACCAGCCAGGATCCCGGCTCCCTGGGCATTTACGGATTCCGCAACCGGACCGATCACAGCTACGCCGGTCTCGGCATCGTCAACTCCCGCTCCATTCAGGAGCTGGCGATCTGGGATCAGCTGGCGCGCCAGGGCAAGCGATCGGTGATCATCGGGGTGCCGCCCTCGTTCCCCCCGCGGAAAGTGAACGGCATTTGTGTGGGATGTTTTCTCACTCCAAATCCGGTGACCGACGAGTACACCCACCCGGCCTCGGTCAAGGCGGAGATCGCCTCGCTGGTCGGCGAGTACGAGGTGGACGTCAAGGGATTCCGCACCGAGGACAAGGCGTGGCTTCGCGAATCGGTGTTCCGGATGAGCCGCAAACTCTTTCAGGTCGTGCGGCATTACCTCGCGACGGCCGAGTGGGATTATTTCCAGTTCGTGGATATCGGGCTCGACCGGGTGCACCACGGATTCTGGCGCTACCACGATCCCGAGCACGTGCTGTACGAGCCGGGCAGCGAGTTTGCCGAGGTCATCCGCGATTACTACCTCCACCTCGACCAGGAAATCGGACGGCTCCTCGAGGGGCTGGACGACGAGACGGTGGTGCTGATCGCCTCGGACCACGGCGCCCGGCGGCTGGACGGCGGATTCTGCGTGAACGAGTGGCTGGTGAAGGAAAAGCTGCTGTCGCTCACCCAGTACCCGGCGACGGTCACCCCGTTCGGCAAGCTGGCGGTAGACTGGAGTAACACCCGCGTCTGGAGCGAGGGAGGGTACTACGCCCGGGTGTTCTTCAATGTGAAGGGGCGGGAGCCGCAGGGTACCATCGAGCCGTCGGAATACGAGGCATTCCGGGACGAAATGAAGAGCCGGCTGGAAAACACCATTCCCGGGACGCTCGTCTACAAGCCGGAAGAGATCTACCGGACCGTTCGCAATGTGGCGCCGGATCTCATCGTGCATTTCGGTGGGTTGTCGTACCGCTCGGTCGGGGGAGTCGGCTACTCCGAGCTGATCGTCCGCGAAAACGATACCGGTCCCGACGATTGCAACCACGCCCAGTTCGGTTCTTTCATCCTCGCTGGCCCGAACTGGCCGGCCATGGGCGAGCTGACCGGGGTGAAACTGCTCGATATGTCACCCACGCTGCTCGAGCTGGGCGGCTACGATGTGCCGTCAACCATGCAGGGGCGGTCGCTGGTCGGCGGCGCGCCGGCCCAGCAGGGGCTCACTCCGGACGGAGAGAGGATCATCAAGGATCGGTTGAGCGGGTTGGGGTATTTGGGCTGAGCGGTGAGCGGTGAGCGGTGAGCGGGACCGAACAGCGTCAACGGTCAACGGGAAAAGCCTCTTATCGCCGCTCGTGAGTCACCCGGGCGTCGAGTGGGGCTCGCCGTAGGCGACGTCGGGCCGCGCCTTCGCGTCCCCGCGTCCTCGCGCCGAGGTTACGGCTTCGCTGACGTGCGCTTCACCGCCTCGGCCAGCTCCGTGTACGCCGTGGGATCGACTTCGCGGAACGGCGCCATCACGTGGGCGATCTTTCCCGCCGGATCGATCACGAAGAGGGTGCGGTTGTCGAGCACCAATCCAGTCGGCAGCGCGCGGATCGCGCCGTACTTCGTCCCCACCACCGCCCCCACGTCGCTCAGAAACGTTACCGGATAGCTCTTTTCCTTGGCCCAGGCCGCCAGCATCGTGTCCGGATCGACGCTGATGGCAAACACCTTCACCTTGCTGGAATCGCCGAACAGCTGCGCGTACTGATCACGGTACGCGTCCATTTGGACGGTTCAGCCCTTGGTCCGGGCCCGGAAGAAGAAGGCGAGCACGACGGTGTTCCCCCGGTAATCGCTGAGCCGCACCGGTGCCGCGCTGACGCCCGCCATCGTCGCGGCGGGCAGGGTAAAGTCCGGCGCCTCGGTCCCGACGGCCAGGGGCGTTGGTGCCGGTGGCGGAGGCGCCGGCTGTTGTGCGGCGGCCGGCATCGCGACCATCGCGGCGGCCATCGCCAGAGCAACGCGTGTTCCAACAGGATGCATGGGACCTCCGAATGAATGCGTCTTCCTACTGCCTACTGCCTACTTTGCCTGTTGCCTGTTGCCTGTTCTCTACGGCCTATACATCACCCGCCAGATCTTTCCCTGCTGATCTGCTCCAATATACAGCGAACCGTCGGGGCCAACCGCCAGTCCCACGGGACGAATGGACGTCGGCGCGGCTGAAGGCGCGGCGAACGTCTCGTAGGTACCCACCGCCTTGCCGCCCTTGAAGGGCGCAAACACTACGCGGAATCCCTCCTGCGGCGCGGGAGCCCGATTCCAGGAGCCGTGGAACGCGATGAAGAGACCTCCCCGATAACTCGTCGGGAATTGGCTCCCGGTGTAAAACATCGTCCCGTTGGGAGCCCAGTGGCCCGGGAAAAACAGCGCCGGCGCCGCCTTGGTGGCACAGTTTCCGGCCTTGATGCCGTCGCCGCCGTACTCGGGATTCTGGAGTCGTTGACCGGTCTTCGAGTCCACGAAGCAATAGGGCCAGCCCCCGTCGGTTCCATCCGGAAGGGCGAACACGGTTTCCGCCGGATTCTCCCTGCCCTGCTCGGCGGGCCATCCCCAGTTCTCGAAAAGCTGATCCCGGCCGTGCACGCCGGCATACAGCGTGCCCGTGCTGGGCTCGATCGACACGGCCATCGGATTCCGGAGCCCGGTCGCGACGCGGGCGCCCAGATGCGCGGCCTGGCCTTCCTGCTTCGGGTCGAAGCGCCAGATGCCGCCGCGTTGCTCCAGCTCGTAGCAAGGTTGCTGCCCCGCCGAGCGGTTGCTGCGGTCCTTCATCTGACAGCTGTTGGTGAGGGAGCCCAGGGAGACGTAGAGCCGTCCATCCTTGCCGATCGCGATTCCTTTCGAGGCATGTCCACCGACCGGCAGCCCCCGCACGATCACCTGCGGAACGGTGTCGGGCTCGGCCTGGCCCGCCGGCCATGGAAAGCGGAGCACCCGATCGTCGGGCGCGAAGTACAGCCCGTCGGCAGCGAGCGCGATTCCGCTGCCACCTCCCGGGGCGCGGGTCGCGTAGAATCGCCGGACCAGGTCGGCCTTCCCGTCACCATTGGTGTCGCGGATGAGCACGATGCCGCCATCAGTGCCGGTGCGCGCGGCGAAGACATCGCCATTCGGCGCCACCACGATGTGCCGGACCGCATTGAGGCTCTCGGCCACGACCACGGCGCAAAAGCCCTTCGGAAGGGTCCATCCCCCATTATCGGCGGCGCATGCAGGGCTCTGGGCCGACGTTGCCGCGGGCGCGAGGGCGAGCACGGCGGCGGAAATCCCGGTCGAGAAACGCATCGGAAGTCTCCTCGAGTATGTCAGCCACAATAGTAGCCGGGCCCGGGCTATCTTCCACCTCCGCACTCTCACCAGGCTGACCGATGACGCTCCTGCTTCCGCTCCTGCTGCTGCTCGGCACCCCGGCCGCCGATTCGGTGGACGTGCTGATTCGAGGGGGCACCGTATACGACGGCTCCGGGGGTGCTTCCCGGCGAGTGGATGTCGGCATCCGGGGCGACCGGATCGTCTTCGTGGGAAACGCCGCGCAATCCAGCATCACCGCGACACGAACCATCGATGCCACCGGGCTCATCGTCGCCCCGGGATTCATCGACCCCCATACCCATTCGTTCGAGGGTCTCCCCAAGCTCAGCGAAGAACGACGGCGGAATGCCGGCGCGCTGATGCAGGGGGTCACCACTGTGGTGACGGGCGCCGACGGGCGGGGCCCGCTCGAGGTCGCCGAGGTGCTCACCGAAGCGGAGCGGCTGGGGATCGGAACCAACACCTACGCCCTGACCGGATTCGGCAGCGCGCGGGTGCGGGTGATGGGAAACTCGTCCGCCCCGGCGACACCGGCACAAATCGATTCGATGAAGGCCCTGATCGCGAAGGCGATGCGCGAGGGCGCGTTCGGCGTGGGATCGGGGCTCTTCTACGCCCCGCAGAGCTACGCGTCCACCGAGGAAGTCATCGCGGTCCTCAAGGGCGCCACGCCCTATGGCGGCGTCTACGACACCCATCAGCGCGACGAGAGCTCCTACACCATCGGACTGCTGAATTCGGTCCGCGAGGCGATCCGCATCGGGAGGGAGACCGGGCTCACCACCAATCTCGGCCACGTCAAGGCGCTTGGCGTGGACGTCTGGGGCAAAGCCGACAGCGTGCTCATCCTGATGCGCCAGGAGCGGGCCGCGGGTCACATGGTTGTCGCGGACCAGTATCCCTGGACCGCGAGCGGCACCGGCCTCGGCTCCTCCCTCCTTCCCCGCTGGTCGCAGGCGGGGGGACGGGATTCGCTGCTGCTTCGGATCGCCGATCCGGCGACCCGGGAAAAGATCCTGGCCGAAATGCGGGAGAATCTCCGCCGCCGCGGGGGCGACAGCACCCTGCTGCTTACCGGAGGGGCCTACGTCGGCAAGACGCTCAAGCAGATCGTCGCCGAGAAGGGGACCGGCGCCGTGGAAACCGCGCTCGAGCTGATTCGAACCGGAGGTGACCTCGGGGTCGCATCGTTCAACATGAATGAAGCGGACATCGAAACGTTCATGAAGGACCCGTACGTGATGACCAGCTCGGACGGCTCGGGCGGGCATCCCCGGCTCTACGGGACCTATCCCCGGAAGATCCGGCGGTATGTCCTCGACAAGCCGGTGATCACCATGGAGCGAATGATCCGTGCCTCGGCGGGCCAGGTGGCGGAGGTCTACGGCATCCCGGATCGGGGTACGATCACGGTGGGCGGCTTCGCGGATGTCATCATCTTCGATCCCGGGACGATTCGCGAGGAGGCGACCTACGTCGAGCCGGAAAAGCTTTCGATCGGGATGCGATGGGTGTTCGTGAATGGAAAGGCGGCGGTGGTGGATGGAGTCCCGACGGGTGTGCTCGCGGGGAACGGGCTTCGGAAAACGGTGAAGTAGCGCAGAGAACGGAGTTGGGACCTGGGGGTTGGGGGTTGGTGGCTTCCCCAATCCCCATCTCCCAACCCCCATCTCCCAATTCCCAACTCCCACCCCCGCACCTGTGGGCCCGAAGCAGCAACCGTGGTAGTTTTCCCGCCTTATGGCCAATCCACAGTACATCTATACAATGGCAAATCTCCGCAAGGTCGTCCCGCCCAGCCGGGAGATCTTGAAGGGGATTTATCTCGCCTTCTTCCCCGGCGCGAAGATCGGCGTTCTTGGCGCGAATGGCGCCGGGAAAAGCAGCCTCCTCCGCATCATGGCGGGAGTCGACAAGGATTTCCTCGGCGATGCGCGTCCCGCCGACGGGATCCGGGTCGGCTTTCTTCCGCAGGAGCCGTCGCTCGACCCCTCGAAGGACGTGCGCGGCAACGTCGAGGAGGCGATCCGGGACCAGCGCGCCCTGCTCACCGAGTTCGAGACCGTCAGCGCGCGATTCGCGGAGCCGATGGACGACGACGCGATGAACAGGCTGCTGGAAAAGCAGGGCGTGCTCCAGGAAAAGATCGACGCACTCGGCTTGTGGGAGCTCGACCGGAAGATCGACATCGCGATGGACGCCCTGCGTCTCCCGCCGGGTGATGCCGACGTCACCCTGCTCTCCGGCGGCGAAAAACGCCGCGTCGCCCTTTGCCGGGTCTTGCTGGAGCAGCCCGATCTGCTCCTCCTCGACGAGCCCACCAACCACCTCGATGCCGAGTCGGTGGCCTGGCTGGAGCGCCATCTTCGCGACTTTCCCGGCACCATCGTCGCCGTCACGCACGACCGCTACTTCCTCGACAATGTGGCCGGGTGGATTCTCGAGCTGGATCGCGGCGCCGGCATTCCCTGGGAAGGGAACTACTCGAGCTGGCTCGACCAGAAGTCGAAGCGCCTCGCTGTGGAGGAGAAGCAGGCCTCGGCGCGCCAGAAAACGCTGGAGCGGGAGCTCGAATGGGTGCGCATGGCGCCCCGCGCGCGCCACGCCAAGCAGAAGGCGCGCATCAGCGCCTACGAGGAGCTGCGCGACGAAGGCGAGCGGCGCCAGGAAGGCACGGCCGAAATCCTGATTCCGGTGCCGGCGCGGCTGGGCGACGAGGTGGTGGTGGCCAGGAATCTCGCCAAGGGGTTCGGCGACCGGCTCCTCTTCGAGAATCTGAGCTTTGCCCTGCCCCGCGGCGGGATCGTCGGCATCATCGGGCCCAACGGTGCGGGCAAGACGACGCTGTTCCGGATGATCGCGGGGACGGAGCGCGCCGACGCGGGCGAGCTCGTGGTCGGCTCCACGGTGCAGATCGCCTACGTGGACCAGAGTCGCGATGCCCTCGACGCCGACAAGACGGTGTACCAGGAAATTTCAGGCGGGCAGGACCAGTTGATGTTCGGCAAACGTCCGGTCAATTCGCGGGCCTATTGCGCGGGCTTCAATTTTCGCGGCGCCGATCAGCAGAAGAAGGTGGGCACGCTCTCGGGCGGCGAGCGCAACCGGGTCCATCTGGCCAAACTGCTCAAGAGCGGGGGGAATCTCCTGCTGCTCGACGAGCCGACCAACGACCTCGACGTCGACACGCTCCGGGCGCTGGAGGATGCGTTGCTCGCCTTTGCCGGGTGCGCCGTCGTCATCAGCCACGACCGCTGGTTCCTCGACCGGATCGCCACCCATATTCTCGCGTTCGAGGGCGACAGCGAAGCGTTCTGGTTCGAAGGCAATTATCAGGAGTACGCAGCCGATTACAAGCGCCGGAAGGGGGTGGCGGTCGATCAGCCGCACCGGATCCGTTACAAGAAGCTCGTGCACTAGGACTCTTCTCTATGCCGCTTCGCCGTGCCCCGGCGGTCGTCCTTCCGCCTCGCCTGGAGGGTCTCACCGCGCTCTCGACCAATCTCTCCTGGAGCTGGAATCGCGACGCGCGAGACCTGTTCCGGTCGATCGACCCGTCCACCTGGCGCCAGGTGCGCCACAACCCGATCGAGCTGCTGCGCGAAACGCCGCCCTCGCGCCTGATGCACCTGGCGCAGGACGCCGGCTTCGTGCAGCAATACGACCGGGTGATGGAGTGGTTCGCCGCGGATCAACAGATCGAGCGCACCTGGTTCGCGCGCCGGTACCCGGGCCTGCTCGGGCAGCCGGTGGCCTATTTCTGCGCCGAGTTCGGTCTGCACACCTCGGTGCCGATTTACAGCGGCGGCCTTGGCATTCTCGCCGGCGATCACTGCAAGACGGCCTCCGATCTCGGGGTCCCGCTCGTGGGAGTGGGGCTCAGCTACATGAAGGGGTACTTCGACCAGCGGCTCCGGGGGGATGGTTGGCAGGAGGACAGCGACGATCACGTCGACCCCGCGCTGACTCCCCTGGTCGAGCTGCACGGCCCCAAAAACGAGGCCTGGCTCGCGGTGGTGCAGACCTTCGGGCGGCCGGTGCACGTCCGGGTGTGGACCATGCGGGCGGGCCGGGTCCCTCTCTACCTCCTCGACACCAACCTCGAAGCGAACCATCCGGACGACCGGACCCTCCTCAACAAGCTGTATGGGGGCGGACCCGACCTGCGCCTGCGGCAGGAATGGCTGCTCGGAGTGGCCGGCGTCCGCGTGCTGCGCGCCGTGGGGATCGA
>Ga0070699_100001175_pt1 | contig 24312 bp, 39 predicted proteins | sample KBSK1503metaG_FD_65473 | JGI IMG/M metagenome (GOLD analysis project Ga0070699, IMG submission 65473) | Corn, switchgrass and miscanthus rhizosphere microbial communities from Kellogg Biological Station, Michigan, USA - KBS K1-50-3 metaG | ecosystem: Host-associated > Plants > Roots >...
CGCGCCTTGCCCCGCCGCTGCGCCTCGGCGGCGAGCGGCGCAGCGAGTACGGCTCCCAGGCCAGTAGCGAACGCGCGGCGGTCCACTACTCGATCACTTGGTCCGCCCGCAGCAGCAGCGACGGCGGGATGGTGAGACCGAGGGCTTTGGCGGTCCTGGCGTTGATGACGAGCTCGAACTTGGTGGGCTGTTCCATAGGGAGGTCAACCGGCTTGGCGCCTTTGAGGATCTTCCCTGTGTAGGTTGCGGCGTTGCGATACATCTCCGAAAGGTTTGCGCCGTAGGCCATCAAGCCTCCCGCCTCCGCGTTTTCCCGAAACGGAAACATCCCTGGCAGCCGACGCTTCAGCGCCAAGGCAGCGACGTGGTCTCGGTCGCGATACATCAGCGGAAAAGCGAGAGCCAGCAGCGCACCCGCACGTGCTTCGACAGCCGCTCGAAGGGCCCCTTCGAAATCGTACGGAGCGTTGCGCAGTTCGAACGGCTCGAGCTGCACGTGTAACGAACGCGCCGCAGCTTCGGCCGCCCGCAGCTGGTCCGCAGAAAATTCATCGGATAGAACCGCTACTCGACTAACCTGCGGAAGAGCGTCCTTGAGGAGTCCCAATTGCTTCGCCGTTAGCTCAAGTTGGCGGAGAAACAATCCTGTGACGTTCCCCCCGGGCCGTGAAAGGCTCACCACAAAACCGGCTGCGATGGGATCGTAATCAGTGGCGATGGTGACAATAGGAATCGTGCCGGTCGCCTGTTTGACCGCGCGGACTGCGGGTGCGGTCGCCGCGAGGATCACATCGACCTTCAAACGGACGAGGTCTCTAGCAAGGGTGGGAAGCCTTTCAGCCCTCCCCTCCGCGGTGCGAAATTCGACGATGAGATTTTGGCCCTCGACGAATCCTAGCTCGCGCAGGCGTTGTTCAAACACTCCGATCAGAGGCACCGATCGAGGACTGCCAGACGCCAGAATGCCGACACGAACAACTCCTGGTTGCGCCTGGACCTCGAGCGGCGCGGCAACCATCGCGCCGATCCCCACGACGAAAGCGCGCCGATTCATTCAATGACCTGATCGGCGCGCAGGAGCAGCGATTGGGGAATCGTCAGGCCGAGGGCCTTCGCCGTAGCGAGGTTGATGACAAGCTCGACTCTGCTGGGCTGTTCGATCGGAACATCGCCTGGGCTGGCCCCCTTGAGGATCTTGGCGACTTGACCAGCGGCGATTTCGTAGATGACCCGCGCGCTCGGCCCATAACCAACGAGACCGCCCGCTGCCGCGTATCCGGAGTTGCCGGCGATGGACGGGAGACGCTGTCGCATCGCGAATTGCGCGATTCGAGGACGGATCACGGGGCTTAAAAGTTGGTCCACAAGGATCAGCAGGGCATCGGCGCGCGCTCGCGTGATCGCCGTGAAAGCGGCCTCCAGATCGCTAATGGCCTTCACCTCGATCGAAGACACCGTCAGGTGCAGCGCCTGCGCTGCGCGCCGTGTCTCGTCAAAATCGATCACCTTCACCGGATTGGCAGAGTTCCAGAGGACCGCGATACGGGAAAGATTGGGAACCGCCACCTTGAGAATGTCGAGTAACTTCGGACTCACATCGGGAGTCCGGAACGAGACCCCAGTAATATTGCCCCCCGGCCGGGCGAGGCTCGCGACATAGCCGGCTCGTACTGGGTCCCCGCTCGGCGCCATCACAATCGGGATCGTCGTGGTCGCGGGCTTGGCCGCCACAACTTCGCTGTCGCCCCCAGTGACAATGACATCGACATTGAGGCCCACCAGCTCGACCGCGAGGTCCGGTAGGCGCTCGGGTATGTTGTTCGCCGAGCGAATCTCAGCGCGATATTCTGTCCTTCGACGTAGCCGAGGTCACGCAGCGTCGCCACGAAGGGGTCTCTGAAAAACGGCGCCACCGGATAGCTTGCAAGAATACCGATGCGATACACCTTCCCCGTCTGCTGCGCATCGGCAGCGAGCGGATAGGCCAGCAACGTGGACGCACCGACGACAAATTCGCGTCGCGTGGTCACTCGCTAGCCTTGTGGTGCCGTGGGCATGTCACTGCCTTGGCGGTTGCGTCTGCGTGCGCGTCCACTCTCGGAACTTCGCCGTCTGGGGGTCATTCAGATCGGGCGCGAACCGAAGAGATGCGATCTTCTCGCCGCGTACCTCGATCGTATCCGTGCCGATGATCCGTTCTACATGAGCGGCGCGCATCGCAGTGGCGAACAGCTCCATGCGAAGGGCAACGGTGTTTCCCGAAACCTGCAGATCGACGATCGTGAGCTTGACGCCATTCGCGACGTCTTGTTCATACTGACGCCGAACGGCAGCCGGGTCACCAACACACGGAGGCGTACACACGCGACCGTGCGCCACCGTTGCATCGTCGGTGAACAGCGTGACGATCGTGGTCACGTTGCCACCGTTGACGGCCTCCACGTAACGTCGAGCTACTGCCGCTGGATCGCCTTGGGCCAGAGCTAGAGTGGACAAAGCAACGACACACCACGAGACGGCCACAGCAAAGAACGCTCCGTTCATTGACGCTTCTCCATGTGCAGCATCACGTTTTATGTCTGCCGAGCACCCAACGACCCCGCACGACCAAAGCGAAAAGAACCGGGAGCCGCGTTTTCTATGAGCTGATCCGCCTGCAGCAGCGCCGACGGCGGGATGGTATTCGGCTTGGGCGGTCTTCAGGTTGAGCCCGAAGTCGTACTTCCTCCGCTGCTCGTCTGGCAGGTCAGGACAGCCCCATGGCACGCTACGGCAGTTTGGAGATGTGAACATCAACGATACGCCATCGGTCGCCCAGCTTTACAAAGGTGACGCTCTGTCGCCCGTGGATCGTAGTCACCTTGCTCTCACGGTCCACGAGTGTGAGTGTGAAGTACCGGTTTAGGACGCCACTGTTGCTCCCGTAAACGCGAATCGCGGTCTGCCGTCCGACGAAGCGATGAGTGGGGAAATTCTGAAACGTGGCCGCGTAACTGGACTGTATGGCCTCCTTGCCCTCCAGCCGGAAGGGAGCAACAGCCCCCGTCGATACGGCATCGTCGGCGTACAGCACAACACACTGATCGGCGTGGCCCTCGTTGAAGCATTGAATCGCTTGCGAGTCGACCTGGGCGATGTCTTCCGTTGGACCTGCCCACGCCGTGGCTGCCATCCCCCAAAACAGAAGGAACGCAAACGACTGGGTTGAACGCTTCATGATGATCCTCCCGGGTGAGGTGAGGCTTCGGTCCTGCTCGGTCAACTGCTTCGCGAAGATATTTGTCTCATTCGATATCTCTTGCGCGTCGGCTCTCCGTCTCACGACTGGCATCCTTCGCCGCCGTCGAAACAAAAACGCCCCGTCAGGGCTCGTTCCCTGAGCGGGGCGTTTCGCCATAGAGCCGCCTCCCTCCCGGATGGGTGGGGGCCGGGCCAGAACTGCACGCGATGTGTTACCGAAGAGAAAATCTAGTCTTAGTGAAAAGGCATGTCAACGTCAAACGCCCCACCGGCACGGCGCAACGAGAACTGCTCGCAGGCCAGTTACGAACGCGCGACGGTTCATCAGTTTGTACCTTACGGTTGGCCGGATGGTAGGCCGGACGAGGGATCTCAGTAAGGTGCGACGGGCGTGACTCCTACAGAAATGCGAACAGCAGGGTGCCCTGGCCCAGCGGGCCTATGATGAAGCGAGCGCCGCTTCAACCGCCTGCGTCAGGCGATCGATGTTGAATGGCTTCATCACATAGTCGAACGCACCGCGCTTCAGGGTATCGCGTGCGAGTTCTACGTCGCCGTTCCCCGTCACCATGATGATTGGGACATCCGGCCGCATCGCGCGGAGCCGGTCGAGGGTGGATGTCCCGGATGAATCAGGCAGGTTGATGTCCAAGAGGATCGCATCGGGCCGTTCCATCTCCGCCATCATCAAGGCATCGCCCGCCGTATGCGCGACGCGGACATCGTAGCGCAGTGCAGTCAGAGCATCGGCGAGCAGTGCAGCTACCTCGGGATCGTCCTCGACGGTCAGGATCACGCGCACGAGGCTACCTCCCCTCGGATCAACCCTTCGTGACGCGCGCGTCCGCGCGTTGAGCGTGTCGACGTTCATTCCGCTCGTTTAGGTCTTTCCTACGCCTTGTCTCCCGCGCCCCAGGATTGCCGCAATCGTCTCCACCAGCTGCCATCTGAAGTGGCTTCTGGAAGTACGCCGCCCACCCACTCATCTGCGCCGGAGGGTAGTTCTCGTAGAAGGCAGTGACGGCAATGGCCGGGACCGCGCCGCCCTTTTCTCTGGGACGCGCACGCAACCACTTCAAGAACGTCGCGCCATCCTCACCCGGTAGAGCGAGGTCGGTGATGATCAGGTCTATCTTGAGAGTCTCGACATATTGCCGAGCGGTCCGCACCGTGCCCGCCTCGATCACCCGCGCGCCACACCGTTCGATGACTGCTCGCAGAAACTCTCGGCTATCAGGATCGTCTTCAACGGCCAGGATAAGGAGACCGGAGAAGTCCGGCAGGCCGGGAGCGGGCACGTCGTTCCGCTACTCGGCGGCACCGCCGATTACTCTTTGCAGCGGTCGGTCCCCCGCGATGCGAGGCTGGTTGCGCAGTGCAAGGTGGCTGCGGACTTCACTGGCGAGTTGTTCAGGAAAGCAGGGCTTCATCAAGAAGGAGCAGGCACCCACGGCAAGGGCGGCGGGTTTCAGATACGCCTTGAAGTCGTGGCCGGTCAGAACAACGATGAGAATGGACGATGTCTCGGCGCGGCTCTGAAGCTCTCTGATCGCGCCCCACCCGTCGAGCTTCGGCATCTGCAAGTCCATCACGATCAAGTCCGGCCGCAGCGTGCGCGCTTTGATGATCGCCTCGTGACCGTCCGCGGCGGTATCCACGCCGTATCCGCTCATGTTGAGGTACAGCGCGTACATCTCGCGCGTGTCGGCGTTGTCGTCAGCGATGAGGACCAGCGGCGCCGTTGCGGCCGGTGTCATAAGCGTCTCATCGTAGATCTACGAACGGCGCAGTGTCTACGGAAAAGGGGTTCCCCTAGCGAGCACGGCGCGCCGATGGTCCGCATCGACGACGCGGGGCCATTCAGCGTGACGCGCGCAAGAAGCGCGGGCCGCATCGATTGGCGCTATCGGTGAGACCGAATGCAGGCAACGCTGGTGGGAAAACTTTTTCCGCTTACGGTGCGGGGACGGCGCGCGCTATGGTTAGAGGCGGTTATCTACTATGGTTCCGGATCGCTGCTCCAACGTAACGGGCACTCATATCTTCGTGATCCCCGGCCTGATCGCATGTCGGACGTGTTGACGGGCCGCCGAGCAGTTGAGCTGCCGATTGCTCGACGCATCGGCGTTTTCGGCGCCATCCTGGTGGCAATCATCGGGATCGTCCTGTTCGTCTGCGCGGACCTTGCGAGCAATCGCCCGTTGCGCCTCTCCGCCGTCCTCGTGGTGACGCTGGCGCTCCTCGTCGGGATGGTACTTACCGTACGGCGAAATGCATGCGTGACGACAGAGCCGAGGAAAAGGTCGTGACCTCCAGCAGTCGCGGCGACGCCCTGCCGTGCCGCTGACCGGAGACCCAATGGCGGGCATCTTGATCGTGGACTTGACCGTGTTGGCTCGGCGACGCGCGCGTGGGGAGCGTCAGAACTAACTCTGGCACCGCGGAGCGCCGCCGTTGGCTCGAACTCCACGGACGTCGCCATCCCGCGGCGATCGGTACAATGGGCGTGATGGCGCCGGATAGCTTCTCGGGCCTCCTCGCGTGCGTCGCGGCGTTCGGGAGAGCGATCCATGAAAGCTTCGACCCGGCCCGATTTCTGGCGGAGTTCTCTGAGCAGTTTCCGGAAGGCAGCACACTTGCTCAGGAACTCGGCCACCAACGAACGGCAACTGCACCAAAGTTGACCGTGGTCAGGATGCTAATTGTCTTAGTACTAGTCCATCAGCCGCTCGATGCATTTGTTAAACGTATGATGCATCCAGCTCAAGGAATGGCCCGGAAGCGCCCTTCCGCGCCCGGGGCCTGCGCCGAGTGCCAGCAGGAGGATGCGAATGGGCAAGCCCAGAATAGCGGGACGAGCGAAGCCGGAATCGGACAATCCGCTGCAAGCTTTCACTGGCGGGCTCAGCCCGCGCCGTTGTGGCAGCTGCCAACGGCTGGAGCGCCGTATTGCGAGCCTTTCCATCCTGCTCGGATATGTATTCGTATCCTGCCTTAGCGACAACGAGGCCCTAGCGTTTGCTCGCCAAGCCGAGTTAAATGTGGAGGGTTTCTTACGCGGTCGTCGTGCAGGAAGCGACGAGACTTCTCGGCGACAACGGGCGCTCCGGGACGCTTTGGAGAAAACATAACCACCGGCAAAATCTCTTTACACGTCCCAATGCCCCGGGCGATCCGCGCCGCCGCATAGGTGCGGATTGAGCGGCGAACGATCGTAGGCTTGCATTCAAGGCGATTGATACAAACCTGATGAAAGCGTAGGCGCTATCACTTTGGGGCCTAGCCTAGCTATCGTGTACCAGACGATCGAACCATCACTCGAGGGCGCGAGCGGCGTTCGGAACAATCTTTCATAGTGCTCTCGCGCTTCGATCGGTGGGGCAGCGACAGATTCTTTTGGTCCTTGCGTGCCTTTTTATGTGGTAATGAATCACCGCCGGTCGAATCCCTGCACAACTTGAATAGAGGAGGTTGCTCGTGGCGCAGCGCGCCAAGCGTCCCAGTAAAGACATAGCGGACCCGAACATCACCGGCGAGGTGCGACTTTATGCTCAGCTCGGGCTTCGAGTACCGGCCGAAGTCGCTGTTCGGCTTAAACGCTATTGTCAGGAATCGGGAAAGAGCGTGAACAAGGCTGTCATGGAGGCGTTGGCGCAATATCTCAGAGAGAAAACCCGGTGAAGGCGAACGGCCTGACGATCGAATGCTCGTTCGTGTGCTGCGATTATTGTGAGTTTCTCAGTCCAGCTGCCGCCATGGCTTGACTCGTCCCGCGCAGTAATAAGGATTGCGGCTGCGAAGAACGAGGCCTAATCGCTTCGATGTTCTCATTTGATACGACTGCTCTGGTAATTCCTGTCAAACAGCACTGAGAGGACGAGACTCCTCGTCCCGGACCTGGGAACTACGGCGGAATGTGCTTTCTGGTAATGGACTGCCCCACGACCGGCGACGTTATGGTTGAGGAACCGCGCTCAATCAAGCGCCGCCCCTGGCCGAAGGCCAATGACTGTCTGATAGGGAATGCCTTTGGCTGCGCATACGCTGGGAGATGCTGCGACCCACTGACGACCGCGTGCCCTTGTGGATAACGACTATCGGGCACAGGAGGGATCCTGCGGGCTAGACCTTGTCCCGATGGCGGACGCTTGTTGTCCTGTGGGACGATCCCCGGCGGCGGAACGGCGCGTCCATGGTCGTCGCAGCCAGCCGCCAAAAAGGGGAAAGGCCAATGACGAAGCTCTTCGCACTCGCGCTCGCACTCGCCTCGCTGATCCTGGTTGCGCCGATCATCGAGTCTAGTACGTCGGGATCGACCCAGCTGTTCGTGGCCGTCGGCAATGCCGATGGCGGTGGCGGGGAGTAAGCCGTCGCGAATGCGTCACTACGGGTCAGAAGAAGTCGCTGGCAGGATTCCGCCGCGTTGTGTCGAATAACCTCCGACGGTCATTGCACGAGCTGTAGTTGATGGCGGGCGCCGAATCATGTTCACGCCGCCGCCGCCCTCCGGCTCGTCGAACTATCAGTTGGGCTCGGTCACGACGACCGGAGTGTTCACGATCTCGCGGCCGGCGACAGCACCGCCGTCAGCCTGCCGTAACGAACCAAACGTCTCGTCAAATGCCCGGGGAGGCCGCCTGCCTCCCCGGACGTCCGTTCGTGAACGCGAGCGCAGGAGGTGACGACCGGTTACTAGTCAGGAGCGCGGCGTCGGCCTCATAACCGGGAATCTTCAGGCCTTGACCGTGCCGGAGTAAACACAAACAGCGACGGGCTCTTGCCGGCTTGCAGAGCCGATGTTACGCGGCTGGCGAACGGGACTCATGATTCCGTGCACCGGGCTGCGTACTTCTTCTATTAGCGGAGCAGGCCGCGTTCCGCGAGAGTCGGACGAGCTGCTTGGCTGTAGGCCGGCGTTTTTTGACTTTCCTGCTTTAGTAGTGCAAGTATTACATAGCGTGGACCTCACGGAGGATGAGCTTCGTGCCCGGATCGAGTCGAAGATTGTTAGGGGGGCGCTGTCTCGAGAACTGCCGCAGCACCTTTTTGGCGGTCCCAGTGCGGGGCATTGGTGCTGGGCGTGTGACGAATCCATCGCCGCTGGCGAGACGGAGATCGAAGTTGTACGGCGCGATGCTCCGTCGGAATACTTCCACGTCCGGTGCCACAATCTGCTGCGGATCGCGCGCGAGCAGCTGAAGTCGAGAGCACGGCCCTCTACTCTGTCCTGACTCGCATTAGTGTTGACACTTCAGCCGGCAAGCAAGGAGGCCATCTGCTGCCCTGAGCCGCGCGTCACTGGCAGGAGTCGGATGATCGAGATCGAGGTGGGAGCGTGATCGTCGAGCCGACTTATCGGGGCTTCCGAATCGAAGTGGGGGAGTCTGCGCCAGGGATGGTTTAGTCATCTATTCCCGAACCCTCCACGCTCTTCGCTTAGGCACAACGGCGGCTGGTCTCGGGCTTCTCGGTTGGTGCCGAGGGAGGCATAACGGCCAGCGCGGCGATGCGGCACGGCGTGTGCTCGGTCACGAAGTCGGCGGCCGGCGCGGTCGCCTTGCTGCGCCTCGCGCAGAAGTACGGCGACGCAGTCCTCGATGAGAAGCTCGTCGACTATCTGCCGCCAGGCCTCGCGCACGCCGGATGGAATGACGTGACATTCGGCAACCTCCTCGACATGGCGACGGGGATCGGGGTTCGGCGCCCGTGGGTCACGATGCCAACGCGGCCTTGACCACACGCACGAGATGGTCGAGATTGAACGGCTTCAGGACGTAGTCGAAGGCGCCACGTTTTAGCGTATCCCGTGCAAGTTCCGCCTCGGCCGTCGCGGTGAGCATGATGATCGGAACGTCGGGCCGCATCTGGCGCAGACGGTCGAAAGTCGATGTTCCTGATGCGTCAGGGAGGCTGATGTCCAAGAGGATTACATCCAACCGTTCCATCTCAGCGATCGTTAACGCGTCACCAGCACTTTCGGCCACGCGAACTTCGTGGTTCAAGTGAGTCAGTGCGCCAGCGATGAGTTCTGCTACTCCGGCCGCGTCTTCAACCACCAGGATCAACGACATCGGGTCTCTCAATTCGGCGCCGCGTCAATGACGCAGTGCTGGAGACGAACTGCTTCCAGATTGACAGGCTCTTCTTCGACAGCCGGCGCTCCGGCGGCTTTCTATGTCGGAATGGCGATTTGCGTACGGAGTGCCAGGTTAGCTAGTCGCGGAATGCGCGAAAAATCGAGAATTTCAAACAGAGCCGCGCCCGTTTGTGCCCGATCGGCACGACATGATGACACGCGTGTTCGCGCTCGAAACACGCGGGCGGGGCAGGTCAAGGTATTGGACTGGGAAGCGACGCTGTCGAAGCGAGCGGGCCTTGCTTACTCGCCCGACGGACACTAGCATCCCGGCGGATGACCGCCGCCGAACTGGAAGCCCTACTCCGCGTTTCTCTTCCGCCCCTGAAGCTCGCGCTACGCGAGCGGTATCTCAAAGTACGCCGCTTCGATCCCGATGCCGCCGCAGTCGCGACCGAAGAGCTGGCGGTCGTCGATCGCATCCGGGTACGTCTGGTGCGGCAGGGGTGGTGGAACTGATGGCTGACGACCAACTCGTGCACGACTTTGAATACAAGGGCCGCCTCGTGCTCCTCAGTCACGGCTTGCCGATCGGGAAGGCTGGTACGCCGAGGCCCTCATAATGTGGGATGCCGATGACCAGGCTCACATGCACACGCTGACGAGTCCCGATGCTCGCATCTTTCCTGATTTCGATCAGGCCAACGCTGCAGCGATCGCGCTAGCGAGGGCCTGGATCGATGAACAGCCTTCATTGTGAGCGATCGCCGCGCGACGCTCCGAGCCGCACTTGGCTTCCTCGCCATCGAGCCGCGCGAGCCAGAGCTGCGTCTCCTACACCGTTGGCTTGACTCGTGGCCAGGCATCGGCCACGTCACCGCTGGCATGGCCCGCCACGACTATGACTTGCGCACGCCGGCGCCTAAGGATTACGCGGCGCCTGATCTAGTCACTTTGGACTTCGGATTATTCCGAAGCATCTCTTCTGCCCAGACCTGAAAACATTCCGCGTCGAGCCGAAACGTCAGTGTAGGAATCCAATTCGTACTGAGGCGATCCTTGAGCGATCGGCTTGCTACATGCATCGCAAGCGCTTAGTTCGGCGCTGCTGCTTGGAAGACTCGCGGGATTTCACGCATGCTCAACAAACATCGGATGCGGGCACGCAGATGCTGGCTGTTCGTCCTCAACCTCGTCCATCGTCCTCCTTCCGATATCGGGTGTGGTGTTAGTCGCCGCTGCGGATTAATGGCGCTTGAAGGAGAACACTGTTGTGAAGATGTCACAGGCGCGGCCACGATCGATGTCATCCTGAACGGGGAAAAGCCTGCCGATCCAACCCAGATAGCTGGGAAGTTCACCGGTGGCGACGCTCGCGTTGCTGCTGATGCATGACGCGCAAAGAGGGCGCTCCATGATGAGCACCGTTCGACGATGCAGTAGTCATGCCGCGCGTATCCGTCACAGTAGGAATTCGTCCTTCCGCGGACCCCCCTAAACGGTGTAGATGTGGAAAGTGGTCTTGGACAGCACTATGGGTCCGCAGCGGAGGCGTGACATTCTGCAGCAGCCTCCGTGGTCCTATGTGCTCGCGGTGATCGTCCCGACTACGGTTCTGCTACTGCTGCAAGCGGCTGGCGTGTTTGTCGACCGTCTGCCGAGCGCACCTCTCCTGGCTGCCGTCCTTGCGGTCGCGTGGTATTGCGGCCGGCTTTCGGCGCTGCTTTCGACGGCCATCAGCATTATTTTTCACGCCCATACGTTGATCCCGTCCCCACGTCATGCGTTCTACGTCGCGGATGCCGTCTCACTCATCTTGTTCGCGGGGCTGGCGGTCTTCGTCTCCTACGCCGCGCCACGGCTCGGACAGAGTCTTCGGGAGCTGGAGGTCGAACGGAAGCGGGAACAGATTGCTCGAACCGAAGCGGAGCGACATAGCCGAGAGGCGCACGAGCTACGGCGGCTGTCCCGAGCGCTGACGCATACCGATACTGCGACGGCGGCCGCGCAGCGCGTGGCTGATGCCGTCATGCGGCTCTTCGATCCGCGTAGTGCTGTCGTTCGCCTCCTCGAGTCGGATGGCGCCATGGTCGCCGTCGCAGTCGCCGGCGAGAATCCTGTGGTGACCCCCGGGCATCGGATGCCGGCGGGTTCCGGCGTCGTCGGGCAGGCCGTGACGCAGCGCAAGCTCGTTATGACGAACTCTGTGCTAACAGATCCGCGCATCGATTTGCCTACTGCCGTCAGGGATCAGCACGAGCGGCTCAGACACCAGCTTGTCATCGCCGCGCCCCTCATCGTGGATGGCGTGGTTATCGGAACCCTCGCGCTCAACGAGACAGAGCCGCGAAGGTTTATGGAGTCCGAGCTAGCGCTTTTCCAAGCGCTCGCCAACCACGCGGCGGTCGGGATCCGAAATGCACAGCGCTTCGAACACGAACGGACGGCACGCCACGAAGCAGAGGCAAGCAGCCGAACGAAGGATGAGTTTCTCGCGATGCTCAGTCATGAATTGCGAAACCCATTGGCGGCGATCGGCTCAGCGATCGCGGTGTTGAATCGGCTCAGCGCGGCCGACGAACGTGCCGTGCATGCCCGGGGGATCATTACGCGCCAGGTAGCGCATCTGCGAGAATTGATGGATGACCTGCTTGATCTCGGCCGCGTTACCACGGGCAAGATCAGTCTGTCACCCAAAACAATCGATCTCAGTGAACTCGCGCGTCGAGGCTGGGCCGCGCTCGAGTCGACCGGAACGTTCGCGCAGCACAAAGCCACGCTTAAGACGCAACCTGTGTGGGTCAACGCAGACGAAACGCGGATGGCTCAGGTTATCGACAATCTGCTCAGCAACGCCGTGAAGTACACGCCGGCCGGCGGCCGCGTGGTGATGACCGTGCGGTGCGTGGGTGACGATGCCGTAATCCGAGTCGCCGACACCGGAATCGGTATGAGTCCGGCGCTGCTGCCTCGGATCTTCGATCCGTTCGTGCAAGGCGAGTCAACGCGGGATCGCGCCAGAGGAGGGTTGGGGATCGGACTCACGCTGGTGAAGCGGCTGGTGGAGATGCACGGCGGATCTGTCGGCGCGTGCAGTGATGGCCCCGATCGAGGCAGTGTGTTAACGGTGCAGTTACCGCGCTCCACCAGTCCGACGGGGGCCGTCGCGACCGGGCCAAGACGACCTGCCGCCAAAGGCGCGCGCCGGCTCCTGCTCGTCGAGGACAGCGGCGATGTACGGCGAGCCCTTCGCGCCTGGCTCGAGCTGGACGGCCACGAGGTGCATGAGACAGCGGACGGCATCACGGCTCTCGCCGAAGCGTGCAGTCTCGAGCCTGACGTGGCTATCATCGACATCGGCCTGCCCGGCCTCGACGGCTGGACGTTGGCGCGTCGACTGCGCGCCACCGACGCGGGGCGCGGGATGATCCTGGTCGCTATGTCCGGTTATGGGCAACAGGCGGATCAACAGCGCTCACGGCTAGCGGGCTTCGATGTGCACCTCGTTAAACCGGTTGATCTCGAGGCTCTCACTGAGGCCATTCACCGAGATCCGTTGCAAACGCGCCCCCATACTTGATCTTGCGGCGGCACGCCGCAAATCGAGTACTCACTGGCCTGCGCGGTGTGACTGCTGCCGTTCAAGCTTCGCGGGCTGCAGCAGCGAGCAACCGGCGAAGACCGCGAAGCCCTCGGCCCCGCCATCCCGCTCTGGGCTGCTGTTGCGCGCGGATCAGGTCATTGAGTAGGGCCACTCGCTCAGTGACGCGTGTGCGTACTATGTGAACGCACTTCCCGATCGTCCTGCCGCCTGACGAGCCAGAACGCGAGCGCGACAAGATGTGCACCGACTGTGCGAGACTGCCGCGGCGCCATCAAGAGCGGCGATGGGCGCTATTGCATTAGTGAGAGCGAGTATCATCCGGGTTGCTCAAATTCTTGCTAACCGCACGTCCGCCTGAAGAATCTGCGATCTGATCTCGTAGACGTGCTAGAGTCCTCGCACCACCACCACAGCCTTCAGGATTGACGGCTCGCCGGGCGTCGGGACTTCGGTGTTTGGTTTGGTTGCACCCTCGTCTCGATCGGAGCCAGCAATGGGTGTTTTCCTCGTCTCGCGCGATAGGATTCTCGACAAGCTCCACGCAGGCAACCTGCCTCGGAACGGCCCGGTGGAGATGTATGCCGGCTACGGCCGGGGCTATCGGTGTGCGGCCTGTGACCGCACTATCACGCCCTACGACGTTGCACACGAAATGAACTTCGGCGGCGGCGTCACCCGCCGCATGCATCTCGCCTGCGTGCATATATGGCAAGTCGAGTGCGAACGACGCGCGGCCGAAGAACGCGAACGGACACGTTGATGAGCGAGGCCGAGCTCGAAACCTTTCTCTTGCGCATCGCCTGCCGCCCGTACGATTCGGTCTGTACCTCAAGCGCCTCACGGCGCGCAGAGACCGTGCCGGTGCCGCAGCCGTTAACAGCGAACTCCGCCGCACTGAACGACTCCGCGCGCGGCTGGCGCGGCAGGGCTGGTGGAACTAGCCGCTGCGCACCTGATCGCGCCTTGGTGGATTGACACGCATCATAGGTGGCGGTACAGTCGGCCGCCAGCCTACCCATCGCGTCGGGTTCCGGTTCGGCCAAGGGAACCCGACCATGAGCGAACGCGCGGTGCGACACGTGAGGAAATTTTTGGGGCAGCGGGTGCGGGCCCTGCGCAAGCAGCGCGGTCTCAGCCAGGAGCGGCTGGGTGACCGCTCCGGCCTCTCAGGAAAGTTCATCGGTGAGGTCGAGCGCGGGGAGAAGTCGATCTCCATCGACAGCCTGTACCGGGTATCCGTCGCGCTCGAGATCCCGCTACGTGAACTGACGGCCGTGCGGGCCGACAAGCCGTCCGCGGTGCCGAGCGAGGAGGCGGAGAAGATCTTCGCGCTCGTCTCCGGCCGGCGGCGGCCCGAAGACATCCGGAAAGCATACCGGGTCCTCCAGGAGATCTTCGGTAAGACGTCCTGAGCGGCCTCGCGCCGAGCAGTGGCGCGCGACGTTCTTCGTCGCCGGTTAGGCACAGTCGATCGTCGGCGGATCGGCATGGGAGACGACGGCGTGGCGTGCGGTGCAGCGCGCTATTGAGACGTTGGCGAGGCACGATCCGGGCGATAAACGACAAGGTCGGCGGGACGGTACTGGGTGCTGCTGTGCGTCCTGGTGGCCCCTCGCCGGCTGCGCCATCACCACGCAGCCAGGTTCAGAAGGGGCAATAACTTCGGCTCGGGGGTTCTTCTATGCTACCGGACGACGTCAAGATCGCGGTTTCTCTCGCGCGCGACGCGCCGCGAGCTCGTCAATCAACGGCTCACGATCCGGTGGGTGCCAGTCCTCGAGCAGCATTTCTTTTAGCTGGAGTCCGTTCCTCACCGGATAGTCGCGATTGTTGTTGTTCATCGCCGTGTGCACGCGACCGGCGCGGCCATCCAGAGCGCCGGCGGTGCGAGCTATGTCCTCGAGCTCCTTCTCGCTGTACAGGTAGTCATATTTCTCTGAGACGCTCGGTCGTTGCCTTGCAGTTGCTTCAGATGGCCCTGGAAGTTTCGACCGTGTAGCCGAAACACTGCGGTTGGCGACGTCAACGCGGGTAATGACGGCACGGTAGCTCGGCTCCGCGGACCGTCGATCGAGACGTAAGTCAGGCCGTGATCCTTGAGGAATTTCAACGTCTCGTCGGTGTGATCACCGAACCATGATCGGTTACGGAATTCCACGGCGATGACCGAGTCGGGCAGACGACGTGGCAGTGTCTCCAGATATGCGCGCATTCATCGGAGAACTTTAGCCAAGGCGCAAGCTGGAAGAGCACGTAACCGAGCTTGTCGGCCTTCCGGAGTGGCGCGAGCGCCTTGTGCATCTCGTCGAATGCCCAGGCGCGCGCCTCGTCCCCAAGAGTATTCGCGATGCGGCCACGCTGCTGTTTTCTCGAGCTCGCCGGAAGCATCCATGAAGGCGTTCGGCCTGCTCACCGGTCATGATCTGGATGCGGCACGATTGCCCGACGCGCTGCGGAAGGACGATCGGCGGCTTCATTGGCCTGATCACTGCCCCAGCAAATATGCGCCAGGTGGGGCGACGTCGCAGACTCAGAGCGGTCAGTTTCTGATCTATGTACTGATAAGAAATCGTCCGTCTGGTGGTTTAATGGCCACTATTTTCCGACCGCTCTCGCGTGTGTTTTCAAACACTTATGGCCGACACCCCGGTATGGTATGAGCCTTGCTGTAGCAGCGGCGATGACGATAGGTGCCGCGATGCTGTCGTAGCGGTGCCAGCCCGGAGGCGGCCGCCGGTGGCGCGACCACGACCGTCTCCGGGCTCAATCACGCTGGTGTTCAGTCTGTCCGGCTTCACGATCCGCCGCATGGCGCGACTGGACATGAACATAGCACCCAAGCGGTAGGTTCTGCAGGGCCTTATGGACAGGTTGCTCGCTGACCTCCGCGCCTTCTTCGGCGCGCACCGTGACGGCCCCACGTCGATGGACGGCGACGTGTGCGATGAGCCGGATGCCTCGGCCATCTTAAGCGTGAAGAAAAATGGGGATAATGCCGACTTTTCATTGTCGTTAGAAACGACGTCTCGCGCACCCCGAGACGCAGACATGGGTTCGAGGGGCATTAATCATGGGCGAGACGGGAACGGCTGCAGCGTCAACCGATGATCACACCATCCAGTACTCTCCGCCGCTTGACGGCAGTTCGGCGATGCGACGCATCCGCGAGCTCATCGAAAGCATTGCGGACACGGATGCAACGATCCTGATCCGCGGTGAAAGCGGCGTCGGCAAGGACCTCGTCGCTCGCAGCGTTCATGCCGCGTCCAGGCGCGCGAAGGGCCCCTTCGTTAAAGTCAATTGCGCGGCGATTCCGCACGGGCTCCTCGAGTCCGAGTTGTTCGGCCACGAGAAAGGTGCGTTCACGGGCGCGCACCGGCGCAAGCCGGGACACTTCGAGTACGCAAGCAACGGCTCGATTTATCTGGACGAGATCGCGGAGCTGCCGCTGGCGCTCCAGGCGAAGCTCCTGCACGTGCTGCAGGATTTCCGTTTCTCGCGTGTTGGCGGTCACGGCACGATCGAGGTGGATACGCGTGTGATCGCGGCCACCAATCGCGATCTCGAGCAGGCCATCGTCCGCGGTGAATTCCGCGAAGACCTCTACTATCGCCTGAACGTCGTCGAGATCCGCATTCCGCCGTTGCGTGAGCGCAAAGACGACATCCCCATCCTCGCCGGGCGCTTCCTCGAGCTCTTCAACGGGCAGTACGGCCGCAGCAAGCAGATCAGTCCCGAGACGATGAGGCGGCTGACCGACTATCCGTGGCCAGGCAACGTCCGCGAGCTCGAGAACGTCATGCGCCGCATCGTCGTGCTCAACGATGGAGAGCAGGCGTTCGAGGCGCTGTGTGGACGGCGGCGCGTCGAGAACGTGCCCTCCGCGGTGGGCGCCGTGCTGACGGAGAGCCTCCGAGACATCGCGCGACGCGGGGCGCGGGAAGCCGAACGCCGAGCCATCGCCGGGGTATTGGAGCGCGTGAAGTGGAACCGCGCGGAGGCCTCGCGGATCCTCGGAGTCAGCTACAAAACGCTGCTGAGCAAGATCGCGGAGTGCGGACTCACACCGCCCGCGTCGCGCTCGTCCGCGTAAGCTCCGCACCTCGGCCCTCGCCGATGCCGCGCCCGTCGCCGGGCGGTCACGCGCGATGTTCTTTGCCTGCGCCGTCGACGACGTCCTGCGCCGGATGCAGCACGCGCACGGACTCGGCGCGCTCCAAAAGGTCGAGCGCGGTCGGCGCACCCCCGCCGTCCGCGGCAACCACATTCCGCTTCATCCAGCCGCGCCACCAGGCGCTGGTCCGGTTGAATGCGGCGTGTTTCAGCGCCAGCCGCGGCAGCGCGTCGAAGGCCTCTGCCGAATTCGCACAGAGATAGTCATCCACGCCGACCTTGGCGCCGCTAACGCCGGTCGGCAACTTCAGCACGCCGATCTTCGCGCCGCGGCCCTCGAGTTCCTTGCCGAGAGCGAACACGGGCTGAAGGAGGTCAGGCCGTGTCCAAACATCGGAGTCCGGGACGATCAGCGCCTCGCGTTCAAAGCAGTCGATACGGTCGAGGTCGCCGATAGGCCGGCCGTCTGCCAGTTCCAGAGCCCGCCGATCGCGACGCACGCGAGTCCTTCCTGATTCGCCTTCAGCGCCTTCTTCTCGCCCTCGGTCACGAGAAGCGGAATGCTCGGATCCGTAAGCGCCACCAGCGCGCGCGGTGGAACGTAAAGCCGCGCTGGTGTCCCGGCGCGCTGGTGATAGCGGATCGTGTGGCCCTGGCCGTCGGTGACTGCGGGGAACAGCTTGCAGCGGACGAAGCTCGTCGTCCCGACGACCCGGCGCCCCGAATAGTCGCCAGGCTCTCTGCTAAGAAGTCACGCGCCTCGTTTTGCCTTCGACCGTTCTGCACCGCCCCCGGTGCTGGTGTTCCCGTACGACAGCCGTATCCTCCAAGCGTGCCGAGACGCCGAAACGTGGGTGCCTTGAAGATGCGCGGCCGCTTCGTATGGGCGCCGTCGGCAAATTCCGTGTCCGCTGCCGCGCTGAAGAGTGCATTCCAGGTGATCGAATTCCCCCCGAGGAGTACCGACAAGCTGCCATCATTCTTCTACAGGCAAGCGGCGGCATGCCGAAACGAGACCTTATCAACGAGGTACGGGCACTATTCGGCTTTGCACGAACTGGCCGTACGCTTGAGGAAGCGATCACCGCGGCCGTCGACGAATTGATCGCCGCCGGGACCGTTGGAGAGGGTAGCTCGGGACTCATGCTCGACAGTAGCTCTTCCCAGAAGCAGCAGCGAACCCCGCCCACCCAGCAGTCCAGATCGGACTTTGAGAGACGTTGATAACCCGGGTGGTCATTCCGATGGTGCGGAGTTTACGCTGAGCGGCGAGGCGGTGGCGTAGCGGTCAGAAGCGCGTCCCTCGTTCGTTTGGACATGGGCGCATTCAGCTCGTCAGGCGAGGCGGTGGCCTGACGTAGAATCCCTGATCGCGGGCTAGATGCCGGTCAGCCGGCCAGTTGACCGAACGCTGAACGGGCCGTTTCCTCGACGGTCCCCGCCCGCGATCATTCCCATTCGAGGGGCTCCGAGAGGGGAGCTGCTTGCCGAAGTTGCGGCACGCGTTCGACACGCCAGAGGACCACCAGCGCGCTGCCCGCCTCGTCGCCGCGTGGCGCTACCCCGGTGACGCTGCGCGGCAGCAGCGCTACCTGAGCTACGACGCGAACACCACGCACTGCCTGCGGTGGCATTACAGCCGGTCAATTTCGTCCGAGCCGATCCCCGAGTGGGTACTACTCGTCACCGATGAGGAATTCAAGCGGCTCGGCGTCGTCGACCGACTACGCTGTCTTGATCGATTGACCCGCCGGCTCGAGCGGTGGGCGCCGCTCTACCCCGAGCCATGGGCGCGCGGTGAGCCGACGCCGATGGCGATCGGTCGGCGCCCGGACGGCAGCGAGATCCTTGCACTCGACTCCGGCGAAATCGTCCAGAGTGAAAAGCACGAGCGACGGCACCGCTGGTCGCACATGGTCGCACCGCGCCTACGCAAGCTGCTCGACCAGACGCAGGCCCTTGTGAACCGCCCCCAGCAGCGACGCGGCGCGCGTCATGTGTGGCTTGAGGCCGCGACGTTAGTGAAGGATGCCGACACGTTTCTCGCGAAGTTTCGGGTCCGTAGGGCGCGCGGCGCTGCCATCGAGGCCAAGCGCGAGAAGCAGGCGCAGTTCGCGCAAGCTGGAAACCGGGCGAAGCAGAACAGAGCGGCACGGCGAGCGAAGTGGTATGTCGCTAGGGCTCTACAACTCCGTGAGCGGGACAAACACTGCAAGGTCAGTTTCATCATTGGCCAACTACGTCGGGACCGGGCTATCGCGCTTCGGCGTCGTGATCAGGCTGATCAGGCTATCGCTCGCGGAGACAAGAACAAGAAGCGGCCGAGAGTCCCGTCCGCGTTGCCGAGCGACCGCACGATACGCCGACATCTCGAGGACAAGGGCGTGAAGTAGGGCCCTCACAAACTTTTCGTGACACTCCCGCCGGTGTGTCACAACGCTGCTGTCATCATGGCTGGCGATGGCAGCCATACAGTTCACCGCCGCTGACGTCCGGCGACTTCTCGGCCTACCCAGCGCCAAATCTATCGACGATCTGATCAAGTCTGGCGCGCTGCCAATCTCGGCCTACACCCCGAGTGGGCGGCCGCTGTTCGATACCGAGGCGGTGCGCCACGCGGCTGCGCGCATTGTTGCGGCGGAGAAGATGCCCGCGTGAAGCCGCGCGCACCCCGGCGGTGCCCGGAGGCAGATGTCATCGGGCGCCCTGCCCTTCAACTCCATGACGCCGACCGCGAAGCGGCCGCCGATGCCCTCGCCGACTTTCTCTTGATGGCTCTGGATAACGACCGGGGCTACGTTAAACCCATCACGGACGCCGCGCCATGACCGCGTGGGATAGCGAAAGGACGCCTGCCGACGCGACGACTGTAGACGACGAGCCCGAATCGCGGCGTCCGGGGCCACGGTGACCGCGCCCGGTCTTCGATCGGCACCCCGCTGTAGTCATTGCTCCTGCAGCTGTCGCGGCGGCGAGGCGGCGCGGTGAGCCTCGAGGACGCACGCCGCGAGACGGCGCGCGGCTGGCGCGTGATTCCGGTTCCGCCGCGCGAGAAAGCCCCGACGCTCCGTGAGTGGCAGGCGCTGCGCTTGGAGCTCTCCGACCTGCCCCAATACTTCAACGGTCAACCGACGAATCTGGGCGTGCTGCTCGGCGAGCCGTCGGGAGACCTCGTGGACATCGACCTCGACGCGGCCGAGACGGTCGCGCTCGCGGACGTGTTCTTGCCGACAACGCGCAGCGTGTTCGGGCGTGCGGGAAAACCGCGGTCGCACCGACTGTACGTCTGCGCGATTGAGACGGCAAAGTTCGTGGACGCGGACGGCACCATGCTCGTCGAGATCCGGTCGACGGGGATGCAGACGGTCGTCCCGCCATCGACGCACCCGAGCGGCGAGGCGATCGCATGGAGCGAGGACGGCGAGCCCGCGCACGTCGACGCCGACGAACTCCGGCACGCCGTGGCCTACCTCGCGAGCGCCGCGACCCTTGCCCGGCACTGGCCGGGCGAGGGAGCCCGCCACGAGGCCGCGCTGGCCGCCGCCGGCTTCTTGGCCCGCGCGGGCATCGGCGACGAGCCGGTCGTCAGGATCGTTACCGCGGCGGCGCGCATGGCGGGCGACGATGAGGCGCGCCGGCGGGAAGCGCTCGATACCGTGGCCGCGATCCGGGGCGGCGAGCCGGTGACGGGCGGGCCCCGCCTCGCCGAGCTGGTGGCCGGCGCCGGCGCGAAGGTCGTCGAGCGCATGCGGAAGTGGCTCGGCGTCAGCACCGAGGACCGCGCGCTCTACAACCTCACCGACGCCGGCAACGCGCAGCGCTTCACGCGGGATCACGGACGCGACTTGCGCTACTGCTACGCGTGGTGCACGTGGCTCGTCTGGGATGGGCGCCGGTGGGCCAAGGACGCTGGCGACGCGATCATGGTGCGCGCGAAGGAGACGGCGCGACGGATCTTCTCCGAGGCCGCCGCGGAGCCGGACGGCGACCGGCGCCGGGCGATCGCGGCGTGGGCCAAGAAGACCGAAAGCCGTGAGCGGTTGCTTGCGATGCTCGCGCTCGCGCAGAGCGAGCCTGGTATTCCGATCACGCCCGATGAGCTCGACAGGGACGCCTTCGCGTTGAATGTCGAAAACGGCACCCTCGATCTCCGGACGGGCGAGCTCCGACCGCATCGCCGCGCTGACCGCATCACGAAGCTCGCCGGGACGACGTTTGACGGCGGCGCGACATGCCCGCTGTTCTTCGAGTTTCTTGAGCGCATCGCGGCCGGCGACGCGGAGCGAATCGCGTTCCTCCAGCGCGCGCTCGGCTACTCACTCACCGGCGACACGCGCGAGCAATGTTTCTTCCTGGCGTGGGGCTCGGGCGCGAATGGCAAGACGACGCTGTTGCGCGTGGTGTTCGCGCTGCTTGGCGACTATGCGGCCGGCACGCCGGCCTCAACATTCATGGTCCGGCACCACGAGAGCATCCCGAATGACTTGGCGCGACTGGCCGGCTCGCGGTACGTGCTTGCGAGCGAAGGCGAGGAGAACCAACGCCTCGCAGAATCGCTCGTCAAAGGCGTGACCGGCGGCGACGTGCTGACGGCGCGATTTATGCGCTCGGAGTTCTTCGACTTCACGCCCGTGCTCAAGCTGTGGATCGGAACGAACCACCGCCCGGTGATCCGTGGCACCGACCGCGCTATCTGGCGCCGCGTGAAGCTGATCGCGTTCGACGTGACGATCCCGGAACCAGACCGGGACAAGACGCTCGGCGAGAAGCTGCTCGCTGAGGCGCCAGCGATCCTCGCGTGGCTCGTCGCCGGCTGTCGCCAGTGGCTCGCCCGCGGACTCGACGTACCCCCATCAGTCCGCGACGCGACAGGCGAGTATCGCGCGGAGATGGACGTCCTGGGTGGATTTCTCGAGGATCGCTGCATGCTCGATGCGGCCGCCGTGACGTCAACCCGCGAGCTCTACGAGGACTACCAGCAATGGTGCGCGGCGGCGAGCGAGAAACCCGTCACCAAGAAGACGTTTGGCCTCCGGCTCGCTGAGCGCGGGTACGCTCCAGATCGCACGCGGCAGGAGCGCGGTTGGCGCGGACTGCGGCTGCGTTCCCCCCTCGAGGCGGTTGCCCCGGAGTCGGACCCAACGGCGGCAGGAGTAGCAGACCCGTGGTAGCCGCCGACCTAGCCGCGGCCTTCCGCGCGGGCGCCTCGCTCGACTTCACCCGCGACCCCGAACGGCCGGTGCTACGTTACCCGCCCGACTCGGATGCAGAGCGGCTGGTTTGCGCGTTGCTCGCCGAGGAGCAACGCGCCGAGCTCCGGCGCATCCTGACGACCGCCGCCGCCTATCGCCGTGCCACCGCGCGGTCCGACCCGGAGGCGGCGCGGCTCGCCGAGGAACTCGGCCCAGCCGTCGCCGAGGCCGTGCGGCGGGCCATCCCGCGTGACGCATTCCCTCCAGTGACGCATCGTGACGCGTTTTATAGAGATGAGTTCGTACGCGCGCGCGCGAGCCGCTCATCTGATAGGACGCGTCACGACGCGTCACCCGGCCCGATGCGTCAGCCCCCGGCCCGCCCAGCCTCCTCGCCCCCCGTCTACGCCCACCCTTGGCCGGACGCCCTGCCCTCGCTCGGCCGCCGCACGGTCGGCGCGCTCGATACGTGCGCCTGCGGTGCGTCGAGTTGGGTGAGGTACGGAGCCCGTGTCTTCTGCCTGCCGTGCGCGAGGTCGATCGCCGCGGAGACGAAGGCGTGAGCTTGGCCATCGCACCCGCAGAGGATTATGCGACCCGCATGGACTGGGTGTTAGCCTTCGCGCCGACCGCGACGAAGCAGCAGCCATTCGGCTACACCTTCCACCCGACGCGCGCTAACTACCCGCCCTTACGGGTCCTTTTCCGTTACCGCCGGCGCGGGCCGCGCGCGGCGGCGAGCGTCCCTAGGCTCCAGCGGTCGTCACGGGCTAATGGCTAACGCCCAAATCCTGACGTGTGGGGCTTACGTCGGCCAGCGGGAAGCCTGCGTTAGCATCATCACGGTGCGTTCCCGCATGAGCCAGCCGATCCGCGCCGACGTGGCGGAACGCTTTCGCAAAATCGAGGAGCGCGTGAGCTCTGCTGTCGCGCAGGAAGCCGCGGCGCTCGTCCAGGGGTCCCGTCGGCCGCCCCCGCCCAAAATGCAGGGCGCGCCCGATGGCCCAGCGCCGGCGCCGCTCGCCGCCGAGACGACGCCAGCCACGAGCGCGACAGTGGTCGACGGCGGAACTGGCGCCGACGATTTGCTCGTGACCGACGCGGCGGCGGAGCTCCTGGGCCTCTCGCCGCCCCCGTTCAACCGGTTGCACGTCGAGGGCCGGATTCACGCGGCAGGCAAGCAAGGCCACGCGTATCTCTACCGTCGCGCCGACGTTGAAGCGCTCGGCGAGCGACTCCGCGAGGAGCGAGCGACGGCCGCCGCGATCGCGGCCGACGAGATCACGAGTGCCGAGGCGGCTCGCCACCTCGGCGTGACTCCGTCTCAGTTCTCGCGGTATAGAACGCGCGGATGGCTGCGCCCGGTCCGGGCCATCAGTGGCCTCAACGTCTACCGCCGCGGAGACGTCGAGGCGCTTGAGCGCCGGCTTCGCGACAACGTCGCCGGACCGCGAGGGTCCGCCGCGCAGATCGCCGCCGACATGGGACCGCCGCGCGGATAAACCGTCACGCGAGAACTCAGGAGGGCAGGCGCTTGCATATGGTACTAACGGCCAGTTAGTATGACGCCTCGCAGGCTGAAGACGGTGTTGAAACTGCTGCGCGAACGGAAGGGCTGGTCGCAGGCCGAGCTGGCGAAGCGGGCCGACGTCACCGACGCCTACATCGCCCAGCTGGAGACGGGCGCCCGCGAAAACCCGTCGCTCGACGTTCTCAAGCGCCTAGCGCGCGCCCTCGGCGTGCCGGCGGCGGAGCTGCTCGAGTGACCGCAGTACCGCGGCGCCTCCTCATATCGGGTGTGCCTGGTGCCGGCAAATCGCGCTTCGTTGACTGGCTCGTGCAGACACAAGGATTTTCTGCTCTGAAAGCCGACGACGGGGGGCCACTTTTCAATGCCGTGTGGTCCGCGGCTCGGTCAGGGCATGCGCTCGCTCTTCGAATGTCCCTCCTGCCTTGGATGAACCGCTCTTTGGTTATCGAATTAGGATTCGTCCCCGATGAGCCTTCGGTGAGCGGAGTGCTTAACTTCATCGCGGCGGGATTCGATGCCTGGTGGTTCTCGGCCGACTATCCCGACGCGTTTCATG
>Ga0070699_100001176_pt1 | contig 24302 bp, 22 predicted proteins | sample KBSK1503metaG_FD_65473 | JGI IMG/M metagenome (GOLD analysis project Ga0070699, IMG submission 65473) | Corn, switchgrass and miscanthus rhizosphere microbial communities from Kellogg Biological Station, Michigan, USA - KBS K1-50-3 metaG | ecosystem: Host-associated > Plants > Roots >...
GCGTCGACGGGAGCGACCCGCCGGTCACCGCGAGGAATTGGGCGATGGCCGTCTCTGAAGAGACGCTTCCACGACGTCGAGCGTTGAGGATCCCACGGCCGGGAACCCTGTTCCTCGCGTTCGTCGTGGCCGCGGGGCTCGGGGCCGGCCTCGTCGCCGGCGGGCTGGTCGCCTTCCACGAGAGCCTCAAGGGACAGATCCTGCCGGGCGTGTCGGTCGCGGGCGTCGACCTGGGTGGCCTCACCGCCGATCAGGCACGGGCAGCGCTCACGGCCCGCTACGGCTCGCTGGCCCAGGGCGGCCTCGTCGTCCGGACCGGCATCGGCGCGACCACGATCAACTTCGCCGACGTCCATCGCGGCGCCGACATCGACGCGATGATCGCCGAGGCCACGGCGCTCGGGCGCGGCGGAAGCTGGCTCGACGAGACGATCGCCGCGATCCGTCTCCGCCTCGAGCCCGAGACCGTTCCGTTGCGGCTCACGTACGACCACGACCTCGCGGCCGCCGCGATCGCGAGCTGGAGCGACCGGACCGCTCTCAGCGCGATCGACGCATCGGCCTTCCCGGCGGCGAACGGGTTCGGGATGACTCCCTCGGTCGAAGGGAGTCGGGTCGACGATGCGGCCGCCCTCGCCGCGGTCGACACGGCGATGCGTGACCCGGCGACGGTCGGCGGGGTGGGGGTCGCGGCGCCGGTCGTGCGCGTCGCGCCGAATCTCACGAGCGAGGCCGCCGACGCGGTCCGCCTGTCGGCCTTGAAGATGGCCAGCAACCTCGTGGTCACGAACGGCTCCAAGGGCTGGACGATCTCCGGCAGTCAGGTCCGGTCCTGGATCTCGTTCGCCTGGGTCGACGGCGTCTACAAGCCGGTCGTTGACGAGCGGCTGATCCCCGCGGCGTTCAAGACGATCGGCAAGCGCGTCGCCCGGCCCGTCCACGACGCCGCGTTCCTGCGCGACAAGCGCGGCCGGATCGTCGGGGCGATGGCCGACAGTGCCGGTCGCGAGCTCGACATCGACGCGACGGTCGCCGGCGTCGTCGCGGCCCTCGACAGCCGGGCGAGCGGCGAGGCGCCGACGCCGATGAAGCTGCCGCTCGTCGCGATCCTGCCGCAGACGCGGACTGCGGACGTCGTGAAGACCGCGCCGCTGATGGTCAAGGTCGGCGGCTGGACGACGTACTACAAGCCGTCGGCCCACAACGGCTTTGCCGCGAACATCACGATCCCGGCCCGAACGTTGAACGGGACAGTCGTCCAGCCCGGCCAGACGTTCGACTTCTGGGCGGCGCTCGGCGAGGTCAGCTTCCGGACGGGCTACCGGCTCGGGGGAGCGATCGTCGGCGGCCATTCGGTCGAGGGCAAGGCGCTCGCGGGTGGGATCTGCGCCGCATCGACGACGCTGTTCAACGCGGCGCTCCGGGCCGGCCTCGAGATCGACACGCGCCAGCCGCACTGGTACTACATCACGCGCTACCCGCTCGGCCTGGACGCCACGGTGTCGGGCTCGCAGACCATGCGCTTCACGAACGACACGCCGAACGTGATCCTCATCCGCGGCTTCGCGTCGCCGGGGATCGTCCGGTTCGAGATCTGGTCCGTGCCGAATGGCCGGACGGTGACCCTGACGCGGCCGATCGTGTGGAACGTCGTGAAGGGCTACGACACGGCCGTGAAGACGACCGCGCTCAAGGCGGGCACGAGCGAGCGCACCGAGTGGCCCGTGGACGGCAAGGACGTGTCGGTGACGCGGATCGTGCGGGACGCATCCGGCCGCGTGATCCATCGCGAGACGTACATCTCGCACTACCACCGGATGGTCGGGATCAACCTGATCGGGATCGGCTGAGGGTCCGCCGGCGCTACGGTGCCGCCCCAGGGCGAGTTTCTGCCATACGACCCTCACCCGGTCGTTCGGCTCGAAGTCTTCGCCAAATGCTCTCCTGGTCGCTCGTATGACACGAATCCCCGGCTCCGCCGTGCGTGGGGCGACGTCCGCGCCGGTCAGAGCCCGCCTAACGACCGCAGGAGTGTCATTTGACAATTCCGGCTCGCGCCGGAGGGGGCGCGCTACGATGGAGCCCGCGCCCCCGTAGCTCAGTGGACAGAGCGAGGCCGTCCTAAGGCCTGCGTCGGCGGTTCGAGTCCGTCCGGGGGCGCCACACGCTGAGGTTCCCGATGACCCGGTTCGTCGTCGACGCGAGCGCCGTCCTGCACCTCGCCGGCGCCGGGATCCAGGTCTCGGCAGCCCACGAGCTCCTCGCGCCGACGCTCCTCCGGTCACAGACGCTGTCGGCGCTGCATGAGGCTGTCGTCCGCGGCGAGATCCCGGCCGCAACCGGGCTCGAGCGGCACCGGCTGATCTCGCGGATGCGGATCCGCCTGCTCGGCGACGCGGTGCTCCGGCGTCGGGCGTGGGAGATCGCCGATCGGCTGGGCTGGGCGTCGACCTACGACGCCGAGTAGCTCGCCCTGACCCAGCTACAGGCGGACGCCTTCGTCACGATGGACGCAGACCTGGCTCGCCGTGCCGAGGGGATCGTTGCGACGGCAACGATCCACGCGCTGCGCTGAGGCGGGGAGGGGCCATCGATGACCGGGATCGACGACTCCGACGAGCTTCGCGGTGCCTACGTGGCCGACGCGGGCGACGACGCTCCCGGCGTCGCCCTCTATCACGCCTGGTGGGGCCTGAACGACGACGTCAAGGCGTACGCGGACCGTCTGGCGGGCGCCGGGTTCTCGGTGCTCGCGCCCGACATGTTCGGCGGCGAGGTTGCGGCGACGATCGAGGCCGCCGACCGCCTGTCATCCTCGGCCGACGAAGATCGGTGCAAGGCGATCAGCCTGGCAGCGGTCGATCGGCTGGCGGCTCGACAGGGCGCCCCGGAGGGGATCGGTGTCGTCGGGTTCTCGTTCGGCGGCGCCTGGGCGATCTGGGCGCCGACGCAGCGCGAGCACATCGCTGCCACCGTCGTCTATTACGGGACCTGGGTCGGGTCGGTCCTCGGCAAGGCGTCGGTCCCGGTCCTCGGCCACTTCGCCGAGGACGATCCCTACGAGACCGCAGAGACCGTGACCGAGTTCGAGCAAGGACTCCGGGACGCGGGCCGCGACGCGGACATCCATCGCTACCCGGGCACCGGCCATTGGTTCGCCGAACCGTCGCGGGACGCCTACCGGGCGGAAGTGGCGAGCATCGCGTTCGACCGAACGGTTGCCTTTCTCCAACGGCGTCTGGCAGGAACACTCCGACCCGACTGACCCGGCGCGACGGGAGCGCGCGGGCGCCCTGCCATCATGGCCGGGATGCGCACGATCGCGAGGATCCTGATCTGCCTCGCCGCCTTGACCGTCGCGCTGGCCGCGTGCGGCGGCTCGACGCCTCCCGCGTCGGCCTCGTCGCAACCCTCGACGACGGGCGCCTCCTCGCGGCTGGCCGACCTCACCCCCGTCCCCGGCGGCCCCGAACCGGCGCCGACGCCGCCGCCCGGCAACCGCGAGTTCGCACTGCCGGCGCCCGTTTGCCCGGGCCCGGCGAATGAGGTTCGACCGCCGCCGGTCCGCGTCGCGCTCGCCGACGGCCAATCGATCACCGCGACACCCGGGGCGGCCACGCTGACGACCTGCACCACGGGCTCGGCCACCGACACCGTCGGGCAGGACCCGGCAGCGGGACTCAGGGCGCACGCTGGCGATCGACTCACCGTCAGTGTCCCCCCGGGTTGGGTCATCCTCGCCTACCAAGGCTTCGACCGGCCATCCGTCGGCGAAGGTGGGAACGTTACCCCGCAGATCGTCACGACGACGGGCCCGGCGCAGGTCGATATACCGATTCCGGCCAGGTCGGGCCGGTCAGTCGTGGGCGTCACGCTGTCGATCGTCTCGGCCGACGGACGGGTCGTCGGCCAGGTGGAGGCGCTGTTCCAGGTCGAGGTCGACTGAGCCCGCGAGGCCTTGCTGACCGCGGTCAGCGTATCGATCGCTCGAGCACCTGCTGGAGCTGTGGCGCGTGCTCGCGCTTGTGGCCATACATCGTGTACGCGACGAGGTCGTCCAGGGCGTATTGCGGCCCATACCACGGGATCGTCCCGACTTCGCGCCAGGTGTCGGGCGCGACGCGGGCCGCGAAGTCCATGACCCGCTCATGGGCCGTCCGCAGCTCCGACAGCACCTCGTCGACCGGCCAGTCCCGGCGGATCGCCGCCTGATCGTCGTTGAAGGTCGCCGGGCTCGTGCCCAGGAGGTCCGTCTGCGTCGGCTCGCCGACGAACGTGGCCAGGACATCGCCAAAGCGGGCCTCGAACGCGCCGAGGTGGCCGACGAGGTCCTTCGTCGTCCAGACACCCAACGCGATCGCGACCCAGTCGTCGGCGCGGAGCCGCCCGATCCTGCCCTCGATCTCACGCTGGCCGTACATCAGGACATCGACGGCGTTCACCCCGACACCATACGCGCAGGTGCACCGGCGAACGTCGCGCCGCCGCTCTCGCGGGTCCGGGCTACGCTGGCTCGATGCCGCTCCCGTTCGCACGCCAGATCGCGGCGTTCAACCGACGGGTGACCAACCCGATCCTCGGGCCGATCGTCTGGTACCTGCCCCGGTTTGGGCGGATCGAACACGTCGGCCGACGTTCGGGCCGGCGATTCGTTGCGCCGATGCTGGCGTTCCCGAGCCGCGACAGGCGGCGACTGACGTTCGCCCTGACCTACGGGCCGGACGCCGGGTGGGTCCGGAACGCCCTCGTCGCCGGACAGGTCGTCTTCGAGTCGCGCTGGAGCGGACGCCTGCGGCTGGTCGAACCCAGACTGATCCACGATCCGCGGCGGCGGGCCATGCCGTGGCTGGTCCGACGAGGGCTCGGCCTCATGCAGGTGAACGACTTCCTCGAGGCGATCGTCGCCACGGACGATCCGGAGGTGGACGCCGGGGCCTAGGCCAGCGCGTTCGACTTGGAGCCGACCCAATCCCGGACGACGCGGTCCAGGACGGGCAGCGGCATCAGCCCCGAGCCGAGGACCGCGTCGTGGAAGCCCTTGATGTCGAACGACGAGCCGAGCGACTTCTCGGCGTCCGACCGCATCCGCTGGATCTCGAGCCGGCCGATCATGTAGGCGAGCGCCTGCCCGGGCGTGACCGCGTAGCGATCGATCTCCGGAACGACCTGGCTGACGGCCATCGGCGAGTTCTCGGTCATGTAGTCGGTGGCCTTCTGGCGGCTCCAGCCGAGCGCGTGCATCCCCGTGTCGACGACCAGGCGGCAGGCCCGCATCGAATCCGCCTCGAGCATCCCGATCCGGTCGAGCGCGGTCGAATACAGCCCCATCTCGTCGGCGAGACGCTCGCTGTACAGGCCCCAGCCCTCGCCGTAGGCGGCGATGAAGGCCCGCTTCCGGAACTCCGGCACCCCCGCGAGCTCGCTCGAGATGGCGAGCTGGAGGTGGTGGCCGGGAATGCCCTCGTGGTAGGACGTCGCCTCGATCTGATAGCGGCCCCAGCCCGTCGGGTCCGCCGTGTTCATGAAGAAGATGCCGCCGCGCGATCCGTCCTTGGCCGGCGGGAAATAGAAGGCGATGGCGCCGGATTTCGTCTCCTCGACGTCGCAGGCTGCCTTCGGCCGGATCCCGAACCAGTCCACCGTCGCCGCGGTCGCCTTCGCGAGGGCCGTCTTGGACGCGGTCACGATGTCGGCGCCGTTCGTGTGGTGGAGGGCCGGGTCCTTGCGGAGCCGCCGGAAGATCTCCGGGACGTCGCTCGTGCCGAGCACCTCGTGGCCGAGTTCCCGATACTCCCCGGCGAGCTTCTCGATCTGCTGGAGGCCGATCTCGTGGATCTGATCGGGCGTGAGCGTGAGCGTGGTGTGGTAGCGGACCATTCGGTCGTAGACGTCGGCGCCGTCGGCGAGCCACGCCAGTCCGACGTGGTCGTCATCGCGTGCATGCGGGCGGATGCGGTCGCGGATCGCGTCCCGGTAGGCCGCCATCGACGGTCGGACGTCGGTCTGTATCACGTCCCGGAGGCGGGCACGCCAGGCATCCGCGTCGGCAACGCCGATCGGATCCGCCGTTTCCAGAAGTGGGTCCTCGGCGATGGGCTTCGCCAGCCAGCGATCGATCTGCTCGACGGTCTCGTCGATTGCGAATGCGGCCGGCGTCCGCTTCCGGTCGACGCCCTCCGCCAACCGGTCGACCATGTCGCGGAAGTTCTTCGCCATCCCGTGGACCTTGCTGATCATCGCCGCGGCAACGTCGGCGTTCGGGATCGAGAGCTTCGGCATGATGACAGGCAGGGCCGCCTGCTGGCCGAAGATCGGGTCGACGCCGAACTCCGCCAGCCGTGCGTCGAGGACTTCCGCGTTCCGGCGCCCGTCGAAGATCAGCATCTCGCGGGTGATCGTGTCCTGGGCCGACAGGCCGTCAGGCGAGATCGCCTCGGCGCGCGCGGCGAACTCGAGGCGTCGCCGACGCTCCTCGTCCTCGCCGGCGCTGCTGACGTCGTCGAACCTGTCGGCGTGCTCGTAGTTGCCCATCAGGTGGCCCCACGTCGGCCAGGCGATCAGGAGGAACTCGAAGTACTCCTGGGCGAGCGCGTTGACGTCCTCGGCCACGTCCAAGCCTCCGTTGCGGGCGTTCCGGGTGATGTGCGACGGATGCTACGCGGCGGGTCGATGTTGCGAGTGCCGCAGCAGCCCGCCAGGCTGACGGCGTGGCGACACCCTCGCCACGCCCGCCTATCCTTCCGCCCGATGGCGCGAACACGCATTCCCGACGAGGTGCTGTCGGCTGCGCACGAGCGATCGGCGGCGCGAGCCGCGCGCGACTGGCCCGAGGCCGATCGTCTCCGCGGCGAGATCGAGGCAGCCGGTTGGAAGATCGTCGACCGCGGGACCGACTTCGCCCTGGAGCCGGCCCATCCGCCGACGCTCCAGGACGCCGGGGTCGTCCGATACGGCGCCAGCCGCGACGTACCGTCGAGGCTCGACGAACCCGCGACTGGCGTCGCGACCGTGGCCTTGGTCGCGACCGACTGGTCGGCCGATGTCGACCGCGCCCTCGCGGGCCTCCGATCCCATGCGCCGGAGGGCACCAAGGTCGTCGTCGTGGCCGACGCGCCGTCGGCGGATCAGGATGCGGGTCTGGCCGAGCTCGACGACGGAATCGACGTCGTCCGGACGAGCGACCGGCTCGGGACGGGGGCGGCCTGGAACATCGCGATCCGACGAGCAACCGGCCCCGCCATCGTGATCCTCGACACCTCCATTGAGCCGACCGGGGACGTCGTTGGTCCACTCGTGGCGGCACTGGAGGATCCCTCGGTCGGAGTCGCCGGTGGGTTCGGGATCAGCAGCACGGACCTCCGTCACTTCGAGGAGGCCGGTCTCGGCGACGTCACGGCGATCGAGGGCTACGCGATCGCCTTCCGTCGCTCGGACGCCGCCGCTCGCGGCCCGATCGACGAGCGGTTCCGGTTCTACCGCAACCTCGACATCTGGTGGAGCCTCGTGCTCCGCGACGAGGGGGAGGGGAGGCCGCCTCGGCGGGCCGTCGCGGTGCCGATCCCGGCGATCCGCCACGAGCATCGAGGCTGGACGTCGCTGCCGGAGGCCGAACGGGACCGGCTGAGCAAACGCAACTTCTACCGGATCATCGACCGGTTCGGGGCGCGTCGCGACCTCGCGAAGAACGACGAAGGCGGCTGACGCCGCCGACGCTCAGGCTGCGGCCGGCTCGCCGGACGGCGGCGCGTCGTCGAGCACGCCGAGCCGCTGGAGGACCTCGATCGCCGCGAGGAGGCCGCGGCAGAAGCTGGTCTGCTCGTCGTCCGACATGCTGACCCAGCGGATGGCGAAGTCGCGCTCGTTCAGGTCGAGGGCGGCGAACTCGTCGTCGGTCATCTGGGCGGACCCTCTTCGTTTCTTTCGCGCCACTGAGGCGGCCACATGATGCCAGAGCGAATCGGCCACTGATATGCCCCTGTAACGCGGTTGCAGGCCCCCGCCGGAGTCCTGGCCCCTGATCGCGATGCCTCGCATGGTTCCATTGAGGCCTGTGAGGTGGGGCGGCGTCCCCGGTGAGCGGCAAGAGCAAAGGAGGTAGCCATGCTCGATCCGCAGACCCGGCAGCAGCTCCAGACCAAGTTCCAGCAGGTCAAGCCGCAGTTGAAGCAGCGCTTCAGCGGTGTCACTGACCAGGACCTCGACACGTGGCGGTCCGACCCGGACAAGCTGATCTCGACGATCAGCCAGAAGACGGGCGAGCCAACGTCTCGCGTCGAGGCGGAGATCCGCACGTTGGTGGGCTCCGCCTGATCTGTCCTGCCGGCCCCGTGACGGCGGCCGGCACAACGCACTGACCCCAATCGAGCGGGCGACTGCGCCCGCCCGCGGCCACCGCGGCTGGGTTCGTCCAGCCTGACCTCACCGACGGAAGCCGCCGTCCATCGCGTGGACGCCGGCTTCCGTGCGTTCCATCAGTGGGTTCGATGGACCGTCGATCCATCCACGGAGTCGACGACCTCCCAACCCAGATCCGCCAGTTCCGAGCGGATCTCGTCGGCGCGCCCGAAGTCCCGCCTCGCCCGCGCGGCGGCCCGTTCCTCGACGAGCGCCTGGACCTCCTCGGACACAGCGGCCACGTCGGCGGCGAGCGCGGCGTCGGACCCCACCACCCGGTCGAGGTCCAGCCCCAGGACGAAGTCGGCGTCGAGGACGAGCCAGCGCCGCTCGTCGGCGGGCAGGTTCGAGCGGAGGACCTCCCGGACGACGGCCATCGCCGTCGGCAGGTCGAGGTCGTCGTCGAGCGCCGCGACGAACCGGTCGTGGAACGCGCGTCCCGCGTCGGACAGTGGGACAGATGGCGCATGAGCCCGGTCCGCCAGCTCGGGCCCGAAGCCGTCGCCGTTCCCGGCAACCCCGTCCACCGACCCGATCGGCCGGTCCCCGGCGGCACCCGCCCGGAGGGCCGGCGGCGCGGCCCACGACCCGGCGGCCGGCGCGGGGCCCAGGGCGGCGAGCGCCGCTCGGAGCGACGACAACCCAGCCGCGGCCGCCGCCAGCGACTCGTCGGTGTATTCGAGCTTGTGGCGATAGCGCGACGTCAGGCACAGCGCCCGGAAGGCCAGGGGATCGATGCCGCGGGCGGCCACGTCGGCGATCCGCTCGATGTTGCCGGCCGACTTGGCCATCTTCTTGCCGCCGACCTGGAGGAACTCTCCGTGGACCCAGACGCGCGCCGGCGGCCCGCCGACGATCGGGGCCGACTGGGCGATCTCGTCCTCGTGATGGGGGAAGACGTTGTCGATGCCGCCGGTGTGGACGTCGAACCGCGGGCCAAGATGGCGCAGCGCCATCGCCGAGCATTCGAGGTGCCAGCCCGGGAAGCCCTCGCCCCAGTGCGGCGTCGGCCACTTCAGTTGTCGTCCCTCTCCGGCCGCCTTCCAGATCGCGAAGTCCGCCGGGTCGTGCTTGTCGGCCTCGACTTCGCCGCGATGGCCTGCCCGGAGCGCGTCCAATGTGTTCCCGGACAGGGCCCCGTACTCGGGGAACGACGCGACCGCGAAGTAGACGTTGCCGGCGTGGCTCACGTAGGCGTGGCCGGCGTCGACCAGCCGCTCGGCCAGATCGACCATCTCGGGGATGTGCTCCGTCGCTCGGGGGAAGACGTGCGCCGGCAACAGGTTCACCAGCGCGGCGTCGGCGTGGAACGCGGCCTCGTAGGCGTCGGCGATCTCGGCCGTCGTCTTGTGCTCCAGCCCGGCCGCGACGAGCATCCGGTCCTCGCCCCGGTCGAACCGCTCGTCCCGGAGATGACCGACGTCGGTGATGTTCTGGACCTGGAGGACGGGGATGCCGTGGTACAGGACGACCCGTCGGATCAGGTCCGACAGGAGGAAGGTTCGGAGGTTGCCGACGTGGGCGAATCGGTAGACGGTCGGGCCACAGGAGTACATCCGGAGGCGCGCGCCGTCGGCCGGCTCGACCGCCTCGACCGCCCGCGTCAGGGTGTTCCGCAATCGCAACGTCATCTCGAAATCCCCGGGGGGTCCGTGGTTCCGCGTCTCATGGTGTGGGTCTCGTCGAATTTCGCACCGATCGCCCTAACGATTCACGAGGAGCCTCGTTATCGGGACAGAGGCCTCGCGGCAATGCATCGTTCCCCCGGCGGTGTGACTTGCGAGGCCTCATTTCCTGCCCGGCGAAGGGCCCTCCGGACCCCAACCCTATACTCGCGCCATGCGCCGCTGGGTCTGCATCGTCGCGCTCCTCGCCGGTTTCACGGGTGAGGACTACGTACGCAAGGCCCGCCTCCGCGAGCCCGTCGCCGTCGAGCGACTGATCGGCCGCGGCGCGGGCGACGGCCGCGCGCTTCCGCAGACGGGGGCCTGGTGGTTGCGACCGAACCGATGACGACGGCCCGACGGGTCGGCACCGTCGCGATCGCGATCCTCGCCGCTGGCCAGCTGCTCTTCCTCCCGATCACCTCCCCGGTCGGTCCGCGCCCGGCGCGAGCCGCGACCGACACCGTCCGGATCCTGATCGGACCGGCGGACAGCCTGGATCCGGCCCGGCAGGGCGACATCGGCAGCGCAGCGATCTCGGCCCAGCTGTTCGAATCCTTGACGGCGATCGACGGGACGCTCCAGACCCGGCCTGCGCTCGCGGCGTCGTGGGAGTTCCGCGATGGCGGACGGTCCGTCGTCTTCCATCTCCGTCCGGATCAGGCGTTCAGCGATGGATCTCCGCTCACCGGGGCGGACGTCGTTCGGAGCTGGTTCCGGATCATCGACCCGGCCAATCCCTCGCCGCTATTCAGCCTGATGGGCGACGTCGACGGCGCGCTGGCCTATGCCCGGCGCGACTCGGCGGATCCGGGGTCGGTCGGGCTGTCGGCCGACGGGAACGACGTCACGGTCCGGCTGAATCGACCAGCGACGGACTTCCCGACCATCGTCTCGTCGCCGACGTTCGCGGTGGTGCCGCCCGGGATCGACCGGACGCCGAGCACGCTCCAGGCGGGGAAGGGCTTCGTCGGCAGCGGCGGCTACGTCCTCAGTTCCGACGCAGCCGCGAAGACGACGCTGACGGCCAACCAGCACTACTGGGCCGGTCCGCCGGCGATCGCGACGGTCGAGCTGGTCCACGACATCGGCGGGCGCAGCTCGGTCACCGCGTTCGAGGATGGCGACGTCGACATCGCCGACGTCGCGCCCTTCGACGCGACCTGGCTGGCCTACGACGCGACCCTCGGTCCGCAGCTCCGACGGACCGACGGCCTCTCACTCCAGTACTACGGGTTCGACACCTCGCGGCCGCCGTTCGACGACGTCCGGGTCCGCCAGGCGGTCGCCCGGGCGGTCGACTGGCGGCGTCTGATCTCCCTGGCCTCCGCGGGAACCGGCATTCCGGCGACCGGCATGGTCCCGCCCGGGATCCCCGGCCGGAGCGCGACCGACTTCCTGCCGCCCCACGATCCGGACGGGGCGCGGGCCTTGCTGGCCGCGGCCGGCTACCCGGGCGGCACGGGGTTCCCGACGACGACGCTGCTGGGCGGCGGGGTCGAGGACCGGGCGTTCGCCGCCGAGGTCCAGCGGGAGCTCGGGGTGAGCGTCCAGGTCGAGATCCAGGGCAACGGCTTCTTCGATCGGTTGACAGCCGACCCGCCCGACATGTTCTCGATGGGCTGGGTCGCCGACTATCCCGGGCCGAACGACTTCCTCGGGATCCTCCTCGGCAGCGGGGCATCGAACAACTACGGGCGCTGGTCGTCGCCGTCATTCGACGGGGCGATCGGCGACGCCCTGACGGCGAGCGACCCGGCGACGGCCCGCGCCGCGTTCGATCGTGCCGAGGGGATCGTCCGCGACGAGGTGCCGGCCATCCCCCTGACCTACGACGTCGAGTGGTCGCTGGCCAGGACGGGTCTGCTGGGGGCGTACACGAACGGGTTGGGGATCATGCGCATGGCCGGGCTGGCGTGGACCAGCTGATCCCCGGCCGACGTCGCGCCTGGCCGCCCGCGGGCGTCGCCGCCGCTGCGGCCGTCGTGGCCGTGTGGCTGGCGGTCGGTGCCGTGCCCGCTGCCGCCGCCGATCCCGTGACGTTCGGGACCCCGACCGCGTCGTCGAAGTTCGGCGACGGCATCGACTTCGTCCAGCCTGTCTCGGTCAGCGGCTCGATCGAACGGGTGGAGGTTCTCCTGATCACACCCGGGTCCATCGGACCCGAGGTCGAGCCCGTCGCGGACCGGCCGACCGGTACCTCGTCGAACCTCACGTACCACCTCGACCTGTCGGACGGCAACACGACGCCGAACACCCCGTTCACCGCCCGGTGGCGTGTCGTCGGAACGGACGGCGCGACGGTGGTCGGGCCGGCGATCCAGCAGGTCTACGTTGACGACCGATTCCACTGGAAGACGCTCGACGGCAGGGTCGTCCGCGTCCACTGGATCCAGGGCGACGACGCCTTCGGCAAGCGGGCGCTGAAGATCGGTGACGATGCCGTGGCTGCGGCGGCGAAGCTTCTCGGGGTGACCGAAACGGACCCCATCGACTTCTTCATCTACGCCGACGACCAGGCCTTCTACGATGCCCTGGGTCCGGCGACGCGCGAGAACGTCGGCGGCCAGGCGCACCCCGACACGCGGACCGTGTTTGCGCTGATCCATCCGAACGAGATCGACGCGGGTTGGGTCGACATCGTCGTCCCCCACGAGCTGACCCACGTCGTGTTCCAGACCGCGGTCGACAACCCCTACCACGACCCGCCGCACTGGCTGAATGAGGGCCTGGCGGTCTACCTCTCGGCGGGCTACGCCGACAGCGACCGGCAGCAGGTCCGGGATGCGGTTCGGGACGGCACGATCATCCCCCTCGACGGGCTGGCCGGGGCGTTTCCCACCACACAGGCCCGGTTCTTCCTCGCTTACGCCGAGAGCGTCTCGGCGGTCGATCGGATCGTCCGGGTCAGCGGCCGCGACGCGCTGGTGAATCTGATCCGGTCGTACCACGACGGTGTCTCCGACGACGAGGCGTTCCGGGCTGCGCTCGGTCGGTCCCTGGCCGACTTCCAGGGCGACTGGCTCGCCGAGCTCGGGGCGACCGCTCCCGCCAGGACCGGTCCACGACCGGCGCCGGCGGGCCCCTTGCCGGAGGGCTGGACCGGCCCGCAGCCGAATCCGTCGTTCGAGGTGACGGGCTCCTTGCCGCCGCCGGCACCGGGCGCGCCTCGGCCGGGTCCGTCGGGCCCTGACCCGCTGGCCCGGTTCCTCATCCCGTCATTCAGCATCCTCGGCCTCGTCGTCCTGGCGGTCGTCCTCGTCGTGACGTCGCGCCGCCTCCGGCCCGGTCGGGCAGGGGCGGAGGATCAGCCGCCCGCGGGCTGGAATCGCCTCTACGGTCGCCCTGCCGACCCGGCGGTGCCGGACGAGCCGGCCGACGGAGCCGTCCCCTGGCACCTGCCCCAGCCGGACGATGAGGGCGAGGGGGTCGGAAGGCCGGACAGGGACAACGGGCCGCCCGTGGAGCCGCCACACTCCCAGCGATGAGCGCCATCGTCGGTCGCCTGAGAGGCATCCCCTCCTGGCAGATCACGCTCGGTGTCGCGCTGCTCGCCCTCGGCTTCCTGATCGCGGCCCAGCTCGCCGCCGAGGGCCCGCGGGTCCGCTACACGAGCCAGGAACGGACGCCCCTCGTCGAGACGGCATTGTCGCTCCAGGCGACCCAGAGCGACCTGAAGGACCAGATTGTCAAGCTGCGGGGGGCGATCAGCGACATCGAGGCGGAGAGCGCCGGCTCGCAGGCGGCGCTGAAGTCGCTCAACGACCGGCTCGAGCAGGCCCGGATCGCGGCGGGCTTGATCCCGCTCACCGGCACGGGCCTGGTCCTCAAGCTCCAGGACTCGAGCCGTCCAGTCCCGCCCGGCGGCAACGAGGCCGACTACCTGGTGAATGCCGCCGACCTGCGGACGGTCGTCGACCAGCTCTGGCTCGCGGGCGCCGAGGCGATCGCGATCAACGACGAGCGGGTGACGACGTCGACGGCGATCATCGACATCGGCGGGGCCGTCCTCGTCAACACCGCCTATCTGGCCGGTCCGTACGACGTCAGCGCGATCGGGCCGACCGACCTGTTCGCCCGGGTCTCGGCCCAAGCCGGGTTCCAGGAGTTCGTCGTGAATCGGGTCGGGTCGTTCGGGATCGACCTGTCCCGGGCCGAGCCACCGACCGTCGACATCCCCGCCTTCGCCGGGTCGGTGACGCTGCAACAGTCGCGCGCCGTCCCGTCGCCGACCGCCGGGCCGACGGCCCCGCCCGGCTCCACCGACCCGGCGACCGGGAGCCAGCCGTGATCCGCCGGCCGGCCACGAACGGCGAGTTCGGGATCCGCGACCGACGGAGCCAGGTCACGATCGCGCTCGTCGCGTTCCTGCTCGGCGTGCTGGTCGTCGTCCAGCTCCGGAACCAGACGGGCGGCTCCGCGCTCCAGAACAAATCGTCGCAGGACCTGACGAATCTGGTCGGCAGCCTCAACACCGAGAACGACCGCCTCCGTTCGGAGATCGCCGGGCTCCAGAACCAGCTCGACGAGCTCCGCGCCGATCACACGATCGGCGCGTCGTCGGTGGAGCAGATCCAGGCTGAGCTCGCTCGGATCCGCGCCTGGTCCGGCCTCGATCCGGTAGCGGGCAAGGGCGTCACGATCACCGTCACCGGCAGGATCGACTCGACCGCCGTCGACGACCTGCTGAACGAGCTGCGCAACGCGGGGGCAGAGGCGATCGCGATCGAGGACATCCGGATCGTCGCCCGGACGGCGGTGAGCGGCTCGCCGGGCTCGCTCGACGTCGACGGCTTCCTGCTCCGGGACCCGTTCCACATCCGGGCGATCGGCAAGCCCGAGACCCTCGTCGGGTCGCTGACCCGTGCCGGCGGGATCATCGCCCAGCTCGCCGCGACGAACGCCGACGTCACGATCGACGTGACGCCAACAGACGACCGGATGCTGCTCCCGGCCTCGCGCCAGGATCTCGTCCCGGATCATGGGCATCCCCGCGTTTGATACCCTCGGCCGGATGACCGACCGGCCAGGGCCTCTCGTGCTCTACCTGGGCGACCTGGTGCGGCTCCGCCGGGCCCACCCATGCGGCGGCGACACGTGGCTCGTCGACCGCCTTGGCGCCGACATCGGCCTGCGCTGCCAGACCTGCGACCGGCACGTGCTCGTGGACCGGCGCACCGTCGAGCGGCGGCTGGCCGGATTCGTCCGGCGCGGCGATCCCGTCCTCAGCGCCGCAGCGGCTCCGCGGCCCACCGCCCCGTGACGGCCGGCGGGGGCCAGCCCGCAGCCGTCGCGCCTTCCGGAGGCGCGCTCGACGTCTTCCGGAACCGGCCTTTCTTGCTCCTGTGGATCGCCCAGGCGGCGACCCAGATCGGCGGGAACATGGTCATCTTCGGGCTGACGGTCATCATCTCGAAGTCGACGGGTTCGGTCTCGGCAGTCAGCGCCCTGATCCTGACGTTCCTCCTGCCGGCGGTCCTGTTCTCGGCCCTCGCAGGCGTCTTCGTCGACCGCCTCGACCGGCGGCTGGTCCTCGTCCTCACGAACGTTCTGCGCGGCATCGCCTTCGTCGCGATGTTCTTCGTCGGCAACCACCTGGGCTTCATCTATCTGCTCAACATCGCGGTCTCGACGATCACCGTGTTCTTCGCCCCGGCCGAGGCGGCGATGATCCCGATCGTCGTCCCACGCCGCCAGCTGCTGTCGGCGAACGGGATCTTCACGCTGACCCTGAACGCGGCCTTCGCTCTCGGCTTCACGCTGATCGGGCCGCTGATCGTGAAGATCGCCGGCGCGCCGGCCCTGATCGTCGTCGTCGCCCTGCTGTACTTCGTCGCGGCCGTGTTCTGCTGGACGTTGCCGCCGGCGCGTCCGACGAGCCGGGCGGCCGGACCTCACGGCGCCCGCGTCCGCGTCCGCGAGGCAGAGGACGCAATGGGCTCGGTCGTTCGCCAGCTCCGGGAGGGGCTGACCTACATCCGGGATCACCGCGAGATCCGCTGGTCGCTGATCTACCTTGGCATCGCCGCGTCGCTGGTGGGCGTACTCGGCGTCCTCGGCCCGAGCTTCGCCCAGAAGACCCTCGGGCTCAGCTCAGAGGACTTCGTGGTCGTCGTCCTGCCCCTCGGCGTGGGGATCGTGATGGGCATCCTCCTCCTGAACGCATACGGCCGGCTGATCCCCAGGCGGCGGGTCATCGAGGGCGGCCTCATCGCGCTCGGCGCGCTCCTCTGCGCGATGGCCCTGTCAGGCCGGATCAGCGCCTTCCTCGGGACGCAGGTGACGCGGCCCGGATTGCCCGACCTGTCGCTCCTGACGTCGCTCCTGTCGATCGTGGTCGCGGTCGCATTCTTCGCGGGGATTGCCTACGCGTCGGTCGCCATCCCGGCACAGACGCAGCTCCAGGAGGACCTGCCCGAGGACGTCCGTGGTCGCGTCTTCGGCGTCCTGAACATGCTCGTGTCGGTCGCGAGCTTCCTGCCGATCCTCGTCGTCGGCCCGATCGCCGACTGGCTCGGGACGACGGTCGTCCTCGTGGCGGTGTCGATCCTGATCGTCGCATCGGGGGTCGCGTCGATCTACCTGCGCGGGCCGCTCCGGCCCGTCGAGCGGGTGTCCCGGGCGAGCGTTGGGAGCCGCGGCGACCCGTTCGTGCAGGCGCTGGGCGCCGAGATCTCCGGCCCGCAGGACTTCCTCGACGAGGAGGGCGAACCGGTCGTCGCCGTCGACAAGAAGGCGGTGGCGGCGGCGCGAGAGGCCGAGGGTGACGGGGCGCCGAGCGACGCCGCGGACGGTGAGGACACGGCCGGAGTCCACGACGGGCTGACCGAGGAGATCATGCCGGCCGTCTCGGGCGACGGTGAGCGGGAGCCGGAGGCCGGCCGTCGGTCGGCCCGCTGAGCGACGGCCGTGCCCCGGGTCGCCGTCGTCTTCACGGGTGGAACGATCAGCATGCGCCACGACGCCGCGGCGGGCGGCAACGTGCCCGTCCTCGGCGGCGCCGATCTGCTCGCCACCGTCCCCGCGCTCGGTGAGATTGCCGACCTCCTGGCGATCGACCACGGCCTGACGCCGGCCAGCCACTTCGGGTTCGAGGCGCTGTTCGACATCAGCCGGTCCGTCGAGGAGGCCCTCGCCCGGGATGATGTCGACGGCGCCGTCGTCGTTCAGGGCACCGACACGATCGAGGAGACGGCCTTCTTCTACGACCTGCTCCACGCCGGTCCGAAGCCGGTCGTCGTGACCGGAGCGATGCGCTCGGCCAGCCAGCCCGGCTACGACGGGCCGCGGAACCTCACCGATGCGGTCCGGGTCGCCGCGGCGTCCGAGGCGGGCGGAGCGGATCTCGGGGTCGTTGTCGTCCTCGACGGCTCGATCGACGCGGCCGACGACGTGACGAAGACCCACGCGTCGGCCTTCGACACGTTCCGCAGCCTGAACCGCGGTCCGCTCGGACGCGTGGATGGTGACCGCGTCATCCTTCGAAGGGCGCGAGGCCCGCGCCGCCACGTCGCCGCGACTCGGGCGGCCGATCGGGTCTACCTCGTGACGGCGACGGTCGCGTCCGACGGCACGCCGATCGACGCGTTGCGCTCGGCCGGCGCCGACGGCTTCGTCGTCGCTGCAACCGGCGCCGGGAACACGGATCCGTCGCTGCTCGCCGCCGCCGAGGCGGCTCTCGCGGATGGCCTGCCGGTCGTCCTCGCGACGCGCTGCCCGGCCGGCGCCGCGGGCACGGGCTACGCGTTCCCGGGCGGTGGCGCGACGTGGTCCCGCGCCGGCGCCTTCCTCGCCGGACACCTCACGGGACCGAAGGCGCGGATCGCGCTCGCGCTGGGGCTCGGCGCGGGCGTGCGGGGCGACGACCTCGCCGCCTTGCTGGCGGATCCGGCGCCCGTCCACGACCACGATCGGTTCTGGGATCCGCGCTGATGCCGCTCGACCTCCTGGTGAGCGGCGGCCGGATCGCGACGCTCGCTGGGGATCGTGGCTTCGGGTGGGTGGAGGCGGTCGGGATCACCGACGGGCGGGTCGCGTTCGCGGGCTCGGCGGTCGACCTCGAGACGCGCGCGGATCCGTTCACCCGACGGATCGAGCTCGATCCGGACGAGGTTGCGATTCCGGGCCTGACCGACGCGCACCTCCACCTGGCCGAGGGCGGTCTGTCGGCGGATCGGGTCGACCTGACGAGAACGCGCTCGCTCGACGAGGGCCTGGAGGCGATCCGTGCCGCAGCCGGTGCGACGACCGCTGGCGTGGTCGACGCCCACGCCTGGCTCGAGGGCCACGGCTGGCTTCGCGACCGGTGGGGCGTCTGGCCGACCGCCGACGACCTCGAACGCGCCGCTCCCGGTCGACCCGTCGCGCTCTGGGCGCACGATCACCACGCCCTGTGGGTGAGCCACGCCGCCCTCCGGATCGCGGGCGTCGACGCGACGACGAGGGACCCGGACGGCGGGATCATCCGCCGCCACGAGACGGGAGCGCCGACCGGCGTCCTCCACGAGACGGCGGCTCGGCTGGTGATGCGCCACGTCCCGCCGCCGACGACGGAACGCGTCGAGGCGGCGGTCGTCCAGCTCTCCCGCGAGCTGATCCGGCTGGGGGTCGTCGCGGTCCACGATCCAGGTGCTCTGTCGCTCCAGCGGGGGCTCGGGCCGGCGATCGCCGCGTACCAGGCGCTCGACGAGCGCGACGACTTGCCGATCCGCGTCCACGCCTCGATCCGGTCGGAGCAGCTCGCCGCGGCGATCGCGGAGGGGCTGCGGAGCGGCGACCCGCTCGGGCCGCCGGGCGGACGGGCCCGGTTCGGCTGGCTGAAACTTTTCGCCGACGGCACCCTCGGGTCGCGGACCGCCGCCCTGCTCGAGGCGATCGAGCCCGAGCCGGGCCGACCACTCGCCCCAGGTGCGGAGCGCGGCATCTGGATCACCCCGCCGGACGAGGTCGCCGCCCTGGCCTTGAAGGCCGCCGACGCGGGCATCGCGACGCAGGTCCACGCGATCGGCGACCGGGCCTGCCGGGCGACGCTCGATGCGCTCGAGGCCGTCGCGGGCCGGACACGGCTCGTCCCTCGCCTCGAGCACGTCCAGCTCCTCCATCCCGACGACCGACCGCGGTTCGCCCGAGCCGGCATCGGGGCGTCGATCCAGCCCGTCCACGTCCGGTCCGATGCCCCGTCGGCTCGGCGTTTGTGGGGCGACCGGGCGGAGACCCGTGGCTACCCGATGCGGTCCCTCCTCGACGCCGGCGCGGTCGTCGCGTTCGGGACCGACGCCCCGGTCGAGCCGATCGACCCCTGGCCAGGCCTGTCGCTGGCCGTCACGCGGATCGACGCCTCGTCGGGCAGCGACGCCGAGCCCTTCGGCCCCGACGAGCGGATCACGCTCGAGCAGGCATTGCGCGCCGCCTGCATCGCCCCGGCGGTCCTCGCCGCTGAGTCAGATCGCGGGCGCCTGACGGTCGGTCAGCGGGCCGACCTCGTCGTCCTGCCGGCAAGCGCGCTGAGTCACCCGATCGAGCCGGGTGGCGCGCTGGCCATGGCCCGCCCGCGCCTCGTGATGATTGGCGGCGAGGTGGCCTTCGAGGCCTGACTCGCCTCAGATCGGGGCGAGGTCCCTCCGGGCGTCGGCGAACAGGCCGTTCAGGATCCGCGACGTCGACGGGAAGGCGTGGATCGTGTCGGCGAGAACCTCCACGGGGACGCGGGCACGGATCGCGAGGACGCATTCGTGGATCGCCGCGGACGCGTCCGGTGCGGCGATCGCGGCGCCGACCATCTCGCGCGTCTTCCGGTCGAACGTCAGCGTGACATGGCCGATCTTCTCCTCCAGCGCGTAGCCACGGGACGACGTCGCGAAGTCGGCCACGTACTCGACCGCGTCGATCCCGGCCGCTCTCGCCTGGTCCAGCGTGAGCCCGACCGACGCCGCCTCGGGATCGGTGTAGGTCGCCCGCGGCAGCGCCCGGTAGTCCGGGTGCACGTCGAGGCGGAGCGCCATCCGGACGGCCATTTCGCCCTGGTAGTGGGCCTGGTGGGTGTGCAGCTCGGGACCGGCGGGGTCGCCGATCGCCCAGAGCCCGTCGGCGATGCGGAGGCGCCCATCGCGCGGGAAGGCGACCCGTTCGCTCGTGTCGATGCCGTAGTGCTCGAGGCCCACGTCGTCGAGGGGGAACGAACGCCCGACGGCGAGCAGGATCGCGTGGCCCTCGGCGGTCGACCCATCGTCGAGGTCGATCACGTCGGCGCCGTCCCTGCCGGCGCCGGCCCGGGCAGCCGTGGCGCGGACGCCGAGACGGACGTCGACGCCGTCACGACGGAGGAGCTGAGCGACCGCCTCGGAGTTGCGGGGATGCTCGGTCGGCATCAGGCGATCGCCGGACTGGACGATCGTGACCGGGACGCCGAACCGGACGTAGACCTGCGACAGCTCGCAGCCGGTCGGCCCGCCACCGAGGACGACGAGGCTCTTCGGCAGCTCGCGGGCCAGGGTCGCCTCGCGGTTCGTCCAGACCCGGACGCCGTCGATGCCCGGCAGCGGCGGGATCTTCGAGGTCGAGCCGACCGCGACCATGACCTCCCTGGCGTGGATCTCGTGGACCCGGTCGTCGTGGCGGATCTCGACGCGGCCGCGGCCGGAGATCCGGGCGGTGCCCCGATAGCAGGTCGCGCCCGCCCTCTCGAGGCTGCGGACGTGCGACGAGTCGTCGGGCTCCTCGGCGTCCGCGGGCCGGTTGACCATGAAGTCGCGGGCCTTCGAGGCCCGCTCCCACGAGTAGGCTGCCGGGTTCGCCGCGTGCTCATCGGCGCCGTGGAGGAGGGACTTCGACGGCAGGCAGCCGATGTGCGGGCAGCTCCCGCCGAACCACAGCCGATCGATGATCGCCACGCTCGCGCCACGCGAGCGGGCTTCGTGGGCGGCCGCCTCGCCGGCGGGACCGGCTCCGATGATGACGAAGTCGAAGTCTTCCATGGCCGTCAGTGTCGTCCCTCGGTGGTGACGCTGCGTTGACGAACCGCCTCGTACAGCAACACGGATGCGGCGATCGAGACGTTCAAGCTGTCGGCGACGCCGGCCATCGGGATCGAGACCCCCGTCACCGCCGGGACGCGCCAGCCTTCGGAGAGGCCGCCCGCCTCGCTGCCGAGGACGATCGCGACGGGACCGGTCAGGTCCGCCGCGGTGTAGGGCATCGCCGAGTCGACGATCGCGGCGAGGGGGCGGATGCCCCGACCGACCAGCCAGTCGAGGGTCTCGCCGGAGGTCGCCGACACGACCGGCAGCGTGAAGATCGTCCCGATCGACGCCCGGATCGCGTTCGGGTTGAACGGATCCGTCAGCGGGTCCGCCGCGATGACTGCGGCGGCACCAGCGCCGTCGGCCGACCGCAGGACCGCGCCCAGGTTGCCCGGCTTCTCGACGCCCTCGACCACGACGACGAGTGGGTCTGGCGGCAGCCGGGGACCGAGCTCGTCGAGGCCGAGGGTGGGCGTCTCCACGATCGCAACGATCCCATCGGATCGATCGCCGAAGGCGACCTTGGCGAGAACCGCCGGGCTGACCTCGAACGTGGTCGGCCGGTCGCGCACGCGGTCCGCGGCGGCCACGGCATCTGGAGTGCGAACCAGGTCGGGCGCCAAGAACGCGGATTCCACCCGGGCCCCGGCGTCAATCGCTCGGAGGATCTCGCGGGCCCCGTCTACGATCGTCAGCCCGGTGGCCTCGCGCTCCCGCCGGTCGCGGAGCCGGACGGCGGCCTTCACCCGCGGGTTGGTCAGGCTCGTGATCGACGGCTGGGTCATCCGAGGATCATGCGGGCTGCGCTGCCGAGCGGCAGGACTGCGCCGCTCGACGCCTGGAGGACGAGCCGCTCCGTCGCCAGTGTGCGGGCGCCTGGGAAGGCGTCGGCGAGGGCGTCGCCGAGGTCGTCCGGCTCGAGGCCCGTCGAATGGGCGGTCAGCTGGACGAACGCCTCATCAGTCGCGACGCCGGCCGCCGCCTCGAGTAGGTCCGGCAGCGCCTCGGCGAGCTCCCAGCGTGCCCCGTTCGCCCCGTGCCCGTAGGTCGGCGGGTCGAGGACGATCCCGTCGTACCGACGCCCGCGCCGACCTTCGCGGGCGGTGAACCCCAGCGCGTCGTCGATGATCCAGCGGATCGGCCGGTCGGCGAGGCCTGAAAGCTCCGCGTTCCGTCGGGCCCACGCCACGGTGGGTCGAGCGCCATCCACGTGGGTCACGCTCGCTCCCGCGCGCGCGAGCGCGAGCGTGGTCGCCCCCGTCGACGCGAACAGGTGCAGCACCGATGGCGCTTCCCGGTCCGCGAGCGCCTGGCGGAGCCACGGCCAGAGCGTCGCGTGCTCCGGATAGAGCCCGACTTGCCCGGCGGCGGTCGGCCGGAGCTCCAGGCTGAGGCCGTCAAGTTCGACCTGCCAAGGCGATTGATCCGCTCCCTGCCAACCCGTCGCGCGGTCCCAGCGGAGGTCGGCGGCGCCCCAGATCTGTGGGGCCGCCAGGGGAGGCTCGTCGGCGGCCGGCGCCGGCCGGTCGACGACCCGCGACCCGAACCGCTCGAGCCGCCGTCCGCCGCCCGCATCGAGGAGCTCGTGACCGGCGCCAAGACCCATCGCTGCATGATCGCCCGTGCGGGGCGATCATCGACGGGCAAACCGACCAGAGCCGGGAGGCGTATCGACGCCCATGAGACGAGCCGTTCGAACAATCATGTTCTGCTTCGCGATCGTCATCACAGCGGTAGCTGCCGCGTGCACGCCCGGCGGTGGCGGTGCCACGGCCGCCCCCGGCGCGAGTGCCGCCCCCGCGGCTAGCGCAGCGCCGGCGGCATCCGGCGGCAGCTACTGACCCAGGCCATCGCGGTCGAGCGAGCCCGTTTGACACCCCTCGCGTCGTTGTTGTCCGGAAGGGGCTCGGCTACAATGCGCCGAGCTATCGGGCCCGAATTGGGACGTTGCGACGCTGCCGGCGAGACATGGAACACCTCGCATTCAACGGTGGTGCCAACACGATTCGATGCGGACGCGACGGTGAGGTTCCGTCGGCACGGCCCCCAGCCAGGGTCCGCGACGCCGGGACCGCCGGGCGGCTAGCTCAGCTGGTTAGAGCACTTGCTTGACATGCAAGAGGTCACTGGTTCGAGTCCAGTGTCGCCCACCACAACCTGAACGCGACGATCGGGACACGCCCGTCGCCGTCGCCCAGAGAGAGCCGGGACTAGGCTGGAAGCCCGGCGGCAGACGACGATCCAGGCACCACCCGTGAGCGACCGGCGAACCGGTCCGGGATCCGCCCGTTAACGCGGCCACAAGAGCGCGGCGCGAGCCGCCGCGAACGCGGGTGGAACCGCGGGAGGTCGAGACCTCTCGTCCTGCACGGACGAGAGGTTTGTTGATTCACGGGAGGGCGACATGGCGGACGACAAGGCACCGGCCGCCGGCGAGGCCGCCGCCGGCTCGGAGGTAGCGCCCGAGATCGAGGAAGCCGAGCTGTTCGAAGCGCCCGAACGCGGCTCGGCGGATGAGCTGCTCGATGCAGGCGCCCACGACGAGCTGGATGCGATGCGCCATTCGACCGCCCACGTCATGGCGGAGGCCGTTCTCGACCTGTTCCCGGGGACCCAGCTCGGCATCGGTCCGGCGATCACCGACGGCTTTTACTACGACTTCAAGCTCGATCGACCGCTCACCCCGGCCGACCTCGCGATGATCGAAGATCGGATGCGCGCGTCGATCGCAGCCGACCACCCGTTCGTCCGTCGCGAGCTGCCGCCGGAGGCGGGGAGAGCCTTCTTCGAGGAGCGCGGCCAGCCGTTCAAGGTGGAGATCCTCGACGACCTCGCCGCGAAGGCGAAGGCGTCGGGCAGCACGATGCCGCCGACGTCGATCTACGAGCACGGCACGTTCGTCGACCTGTGCAAGGGTCCGCACGTCGCCAGTACCGGCAAGGTCGGGCCGTTCAAGCTGCTCGCGGTCTCCGGCGCGTACTGGCGCGGCGACCAGGCCCGGCCTGCGCTGCAGCGGATCTACGGCACCGTTTGGCCGACGCAGGACGAGCTCGACGCCTACCTCTGGCGGCGGACGGAGGCGAAGAAGCGCGACCATCGCCGGCTCGGCGTCCAGCTCGACCTGTACAGCTTCCACGACGTGTCGCCCGGCGCAGCCTTCTGGCACCCGAAGGGGCAGCTCGTGTGGCGGACGCTGGAGGGAGCGATGCGCGAGCTGCAGGCCCGA
>Ga0070699_100001177_pt1 | contig 24282 bp, 23 predicted proteins | sample KBSK1503metaG_FD_65473 | JGI IMG/M metagenome (GOLD analysis project Ga0070699, IMG submission 65473) | Corn, switchgrass and miscanthus rhizosphere microbial communities from Kellogg Biological Station, Michigan, USA - KBS K1-50-3 metaG | ecosystem: Host-associated > Plants > Roots >...
GCTCGAAGCCAAGCAATTACTTGCTGACATGCAGGTCCTGGCACGGGCGAACGACTACAAGATTGAAGATACGATCGAGAACCTGAGGACGGCCACGGAAAACCTGGACGAGTTGACCGATTCGGTGAAGCAACGTCCATGGAGCCTGATTCGGATCAAACAGCCCGAAGATAGGAAAGTGCCGAAATAATGCGATCGAATGAAAGGACGGGTGTCCTCGCACGTTTCCGCGCGCGGCGCCGGCGGATGAAAATGAAAAGAACTCTGACGACGATTGTCTTCTCTCTGGCCGCTCTCGTGATCCTGGCCAGCTGTGGAGGAAAGGTGAGGTACCCAAACTACTACACTCTCAACCTGCCTGCGCCGCCGGATCCGCCTGCTGCAGAAATCGCGCACGCCGCGGTGGCAATTCGTGAATTCCGGGCGCCCGCCTACCTGCGGCAGGGGGCCATTGCGTACAAGGCGTCTCCGGAACAGATTGGGTTCTATGCTTACCACCGTTGGGCGATTAACCCTTGTGAGTTCGTCACCAACTCAGTCATCGAGCGCCTTCGCGCCAGCGGCTCCTTCGCTCGGGTGAAGCGTTACGACGGGCGTGCCGACATCAATTACGTGCTCAACGGACGATTGGAGAAGCTCGAGGAAATCGACTACGAGGGTAGCGTCAAGGTTGAAGTCGCAATCTCCGCCCAGATGACAAATCTCGCTACGGGCGCGACCGTGTGGACCAATGCTGTTTCTGAAGTAGGAGACGTAAATAAGGGCGATGTCCCAGCGGTGGTTTCTGAAATGAACCGCACAATGGAACGGGCGATTAATAAGCTGCTGAGTCCAATGCCTGCGGATGTGGCGACTGGCCCCACGGCAGCTGAGCGAAACTAAACATTCGATAGATCGACGAGTCCGGCGAATCGACCGCGGAGGCACTGTTGCTTGAAGTAACTTCGCTGGAGTCCGGAGGTTCTTTCTCTGCGTGTTCCTCTTTGTGCTATCAATCGAAGGAGTTTGTAGTGAACTGGTTCAGACGCTGTGCTTTCGGTTCTCACGTGGGCGAGTGGCTCGCGTTAGCACTGGTCATTTTACTGACATTCGCGTTATGCGTTGCCTTGTTAAGACTTGTCTTCTGGCTCCTTAAGCGCGAACGCGACACAGACCAAAGCGAGAGCGAGTATCGGCGCATACATGGAGGATAAAAAACAGGACCCTATCGAATGGAAGCAAACCTCGGAGTCCAACTCTTGACGTAGAAACTGACAGCGTTGCTGCACAAGGTAAGTGGAACATCCCGTCTGGCGCAGCGTATACCGCACGAATCATCTTGCACCGTTGATCGCCAAAAAAGTTAAGACCAAGACGAAAAAGTGTTCGTCAAGGAAATTCCGAGAAATCTTTATCCCAAAGCGGAGTCCTCCGCTAAATGGTGTCAAGTGTCAAGTGTCACGTGTCACGGCCTTCGCGAAGACCGAATTCGTTCCGATTGCGCGTGCAAATCGCAGATTTGCGATGGTTGCCGTCCCCGTCGCGATTGGAAATGCAGTTGCTCGAACAAGAATCATGGAAACTCCCCGCGCTTCGAGATCTTTTGTTGCCAAAGGAGCAGGTTTGATGTCCACCTCGCCAGTGTCCGCTGGATCTGCGACACCGGTTGCGGAACACGTGTCGCCCAAGGTCGATACAGCACAGGTAGGTCCTCGCACAGGTGCGAGATGGCAGAACTACATAACGCCAATTCTCGTGATGATTCTCGCTTTGGCTGTTGTGATCACCATCACACGTAACTGGAATGCGTGGGAAGGTGGCAAGGTCGAACAGGTTACAGATGATGCTTACGTTCGCGGCGATCTTACTCCGCTCAGTACCAAGGTGGCAGGCATTGTGCGCGCGGTGGATGTGACCGACTACCAACAGGTCCACAAGGGCGACCTCCTCGTCGAGTTGCAGGACGATGACTATCGGGCACAGGTTGATCAAGCCAACGCCGCAGTTGCGGCTGCGCGCGCTGGCATTGAGGAAAATCTTCGCCAGCGGCAGTTGCAGGATGCGCGCATCGCTAAAGCTGTGGCCGGTGTCGATCAGGCAAAGGCGCAGATTGCAGCAGCCGAGGCTGGCAAGGAAGCTGTACAGGCTGAGTTGATTCGTGCTCGCTCTGAACGTAAGCGCCAGGAAGGTCTTTATCAGACTCATTCGACTACTCAGCAGAGCCTCGAGGCCGCCGTCGCCGCGGAAGGAAACCTATCAGGCCAATTTGCCAGCCGGAATGCTGATCTCAATCAAGCCCGGACCATTTTGCGCAGCAGTGAACTCGCTGCCGAAGCCGAGCGCCGCAGCAAAGCCGTCATCGAATCACAGGAGATGCAACTTCAGGCCGATCTGCGCGCGAAGCAGGCGAACCTTGCGGCAGCCTCGGTGAACATTGGTTACACCAAAATCTACGCTCCGGGCGACGGCACCGTGGGCGAACGACAAGTTCGGCCCGGACAACTTGTCTCTCCCGGCACGCAGGTGATCTCGTTCGTTGCTCTCACAAAATGGGTGCAGGCGAACTTCCGCGAAACCCAGTTGACCAACGTGAGGGTCGGTGACCCTGCCGAGCTTCGCATTGATCAATATCCCGGGCAACTCATTCGCGGCAAAGTGGTCGAGATCGCACCAGCCAGTGGATCACAATTCGCTCTGTTGCCGCCCGACAACGCCACTGGCAACTTCACGAAAGTCGTGCAGCGCATTCCGGTCAAGATCGCGCTGGAGGATTCGACCTTCGCGACGAAACTGCGTCCCGGAATTTCGGTGATTGCAACTGTGCGCACGAGACGGTGAGCTAGAACATATGGCAGCTTCGAGCATCACAGTTCGCCCGTCTCCGATAGAGATCGCGCGCACGGCCGCCGCCGCGATGCCTGCGGAGGTTTCGACCAAGCCACTGCTGGGGATTCTGGGCGTAGTTACGGGCGCAGGAGTTGTCACGCTTACCAGCCGCATGATCTCCCTCGGCATGCCCGATTTCAGGGGCCTCCAGGGATTTGGGTATGACGAGAGCGCATGGATTGGCACTGCCTTCGATGTCGGCCTGATGTTTATCGGCCCGTTCACCGTGTATCTCGGCGGTCTGATGGGACCGCGGCGCATCTTGCTCACAGCCGCCGCGCTCTTCACCGTGCTGCTTATCTTTCTGCCCTTGGTGCACAGTTACAGCCTGGTGATTGCGATGGCACTCCTGGGCGGGCTGACCTCCGGCACGTTTTATCCACTCACGCTCACGTTCGCGCTTCGCAACATTCCGCTTCGATACCTTCCTTTCACACTTGCCTTGTACGCAACCTTCGTGGACGGCGCGGTGAACATCGCGCCTTCGCTCTACGGCTGGTACAGAGACCATCTTTCTTCGAATTGGATGTTTTGGAATTCGGCGCTCATCACGCCCGTCATGATGATTTGTATCTATTACGGGATACCCAAGACCAACTCAGCGAAGAAATCCGGGAAAGCACCGAGCTTCGCCGGATTTTTGTACGCCAGCGCGGGCCTCGCTATGTTGCTGGCGGCCTGCGAACAAGGTGAAAGGCTCGATTGGTGGCGCTCCGGAGTATTCAACGCATTGTTCGCCGGCGGGGTGTTCTTCCTGCTGTGCGCGCTGGTTTGGAGGCTACGCGGCCCCAACCCTCTGGTGGCGCTGCCTTATCTGTTCAAGTGGAACACCATGCTGTTGGGAAGCCTGCTCTTCTGGTTTCGCTTCACGCTTTGCACAACCATCATCCTTGTCCCTCAGGCGCTAGCCATTCGCGGTTTCGAAGCCGACCAGATTGGACCTGCGATCATCTGGAGCGCTGTCCCACTTATTCCCCTCGCGTTCACGGCTGCGCTTCTTTTGCTGGGCAAATTTGATCCCCGTCTCCTCCTGGCCATCGGCCTTGTTTGTACTGCCTTTGCTGCCTGGTTGAATTCTCAGTACAGCAGCAATTGGGCGGCCGAGAACTTCTACCGCACCGAGTTGCTCACCGGCGTCGGGCAGGCGTTTGCTTTCATCGGACTTGTCGGCTGCATCGTGCTGCAAGCAATCTTCGCGGGGGCTTTGGCGAAACCTGAGTGGGTCCTGACCTTTTCGGCCTTCTTTCACACCATCCGCATATTCGGCGGCACCGCAGGTGCCATCTACATGGGCCATTTTCTGGCGCGACGCGAAAAGCTGCACTCGAACCTCTTGGGACTCCACGTCAGCGCCGGCAACTGGATCACCGATCAGAACGTTCACGCCATGACCGCAGGTCTTTACGTCAAATCGTCCGGTATGGTCGCCGCGGGCGCCCGTGCAGTCGACATGATGGCGGCCCGACTGCGTCTACAGGCCTACAGCTTGAGCATTCTCGACGGGTTCCTACTGATCGCCTGGAGTTGCGCATGCGCATTGATCCTTGTCGCTTTGCTGCGCCAATCGCCGTTGGACTATGGCGACCTGAGCACGCAACAGCGGATAACAGCCTCCACGAAGGAGTTGAAATGATGAAACGAAACGCTGCACTCTTCCTACTCATGGCGATCGCCTTCTCGTCCTGCCTTGCGGAGGCCGAGGAAACAGGCAATGCGCCGCCTTCGCGCCACATGACACTGCAGGAAGCCGTTCAGTTGGCGCTTAAGCACAACCACGACATCCGCATTGCCGGCTACACGGTTGAGGAGAAACGACAAGCGAAGGAGGTCGCGAAGAGTTCATATTTTCCATCGATACGGAATGACAGTAGCTTCATGCATGTGACGGATACGCAGTTGGTCCAGATCAACGCTGGCAGCCTGGGCCTTGCGGATGGAACAGCGATTCCTCCTGTGAACCGGATTCTTAACCAGGGAGGGCGCAGCCTGACTACTAGCGGAACCCAAATCACCCAGCCCTTGACCACGCTGCTGAAGATCAAGCAGGCAAACGATGTGGCCCGGGCCGAGGTAAAAGCCTCGCGCGAGAAGGCACAGCTTACCGGAAACGACGTAGCGCTCGCGGTCCATCAGGTCTATTACAAGATCCTGATTGCTCAGGCGCACCGTAGCGCCACTGAGGCGAAGATAAAAGCCTCCGAGAACCTTCAGGGCGAGCGCGTCGAGCAGGTGAAGTTCGGCAGTACCCTGGAACAAGACTTGATCGACAGCCGCGCGCAATTGTTGCAGGCCAAGCAAGAACTGCTGACCACGGATCTTCAATTGTCAGACCTCAACCTGAAGCTCAATGACCTGATCGGTCTACCGCTGACCACCCGGCTGGACCTTGATTCTGCTATTGCCGAATTTCACGAGACTTGCCCGCGCGAGGAGTGCGTGGCGGCGGCTATCGCCTCACATCCGGAAATTCGTGCTGCTCGTGCCGAAATGGAGAAAGCTGTGGCTGCAGTCCGTTTAGCCAAGACAGATATGTGGGTCCCCGATGTTGAGGCTTTTGCCCGCTACAGCTACCAGAACAACGTCCCCTTCCTGGCGCATAACTTTGGCACTTTCGGTATTCACTTCGGCTTTGACGTGTTCGACTCCGGGCGTAAGAAGGCCTCGGTGCGTGAACGTGAAGCGCAGCTGTCTCAGGCGAAAGAGAACCTCGCGAAGCTGACGGATGAGGTCGAACTTGCAGTCGAAACTGCGTACAACAAGCTTGACCGGACGCAGCAGATGTTGAAGGTCTCCGAAGAAGTCGTGGCTCTGCGCACCGAGTCTAACCGCGTAATGCAGCAGAAACTGTTCCAAGGGGCCGCGCTGAATTCGCAGGCGGCTAACGCAACTGCCCAACAGTATGATGCTAAGGCGCTCCTACTGCAGTCACAGCTAGACTTCTTGCAAGCCAACGACGAGCTCCTAAATGCGATTGGCCGCACACCCGACTAACCTCTTTTCTGAGAAGTTGTCTGGGGCTCTTAATTCTTTACGTGCGCAGATTGAAGATTCTGCGCACCGTCGCGAGAACAGAGACACTCTGATTGCCTGCGCTTGCGTTTTTTAACATAGCCATTGGCGCCTCCAGCACCTTTTCGATGATGCCATGACTAAGCGAATCGATAGCGTTCTCTTGGTCGGCGCTCAAATTGCCCAGGCGTCCGCGCACACGTTGCATTACATCGCGGCGCACGCCTTCAAAACACTCTCGTAGCGAAACAAGTGTCGCTGAGATCTCGGATTCGGAAACTTGAGAACCTGCCGTGTCGATGCTGGTCATAACTTGTCTCCCTGATGTATGGGGAAGCAACCCGGTCGCCACACCGACTGGCTCTGCAATCGACGCGGACTGAGTGCTGCAGCAGGAACTGCTGATAGGGACCGTGCTGACATTGGCAGGCGGATACGGCAGCCGCTGTCAAAGGCGTGACACTCTGTCACCGGGAAGCAGGAAACCCTCTTCGGAGGAGATCAGCCAAGTTATATATTTGCTTACCCTCGCAGAGCAGTTTGGCTGCAAAGGTGATGGAGATGAAATTGCACCGACTGAGAGATGTGAGGAGCGATTACGGCTTACTGAAACAGCATGGATAAGAGCGCACAACATCGCGGCATCCGTAGGGTGGTCTCCACTCACCTGCCTACGGTTTTTGGCGTCTTCGACCTGATCGGCTTTGAACGAGCAAACATGGCCAAACGAGAGCGTGAAACTGCCTTGGTGATGATGCTTGGCGATCTGCAAGACCGGGTACCTTTGCTACGCATTCATTCGCAGTGCCTCACCGGCGAAGTGCTTGGATCTCTGCGCTGTGATTGCCGAGGCCAGTTGGAAGTCGCGATGTCCACCATTGCGGAGCAAGGATTCGGTCTAGTCATCTACTTACACCAGGAGGGCCGTGGCATCGGCCTGATGGCGAAGCTAAAAGCCTACGCCTTGCAGGACCAGGGTCTCGATACGATCGAAGCGAACGAAGCTCTGGGTTTTGACGCCGACTGCCGTGATTTCAGTCTGGCCGTGGCTGTCCTGCATGACCTTAAGGTCCGGCAGGTCCGCCTGATGTCAAACAACCCGCAAAAAGTTGAAGAACTGACACAGGGTGGAATCGAAGTCATCGAACTGATTGCCTGCGAAGCACCGCCAAACCCTTATGCATTGTCGTACTTGCGAACCAAGAAGAAAAAGATGGGGCATTCGCTCACGATCATGTGAACGATTGGAGGAATTGGCCTTAATCGGAGCACCTATGTCTAGTCAGCGGCCTAGCGCAGTGGACCTACTTGTTTCGTCCGAAGTTTCGCGTGTGTCCGGTGGTGATGAGCGCTGCCCTGTTGCCCAAGCAGTGAAGTTCGCCGAGATCGAGAAGTCGCTTAGGGAGTTGCGATCAGGGCGCATGATCGTCATTGCCGATGATGAGGATCGTGAGAATGAAGGTGACCTCATGATCGCGGCAGAGATGGTCACTCCTGAAGTGATCAATTTTATGGCTACCTACGCGCGGGGTTTGATTTGTCTCGCAATGACCGGCGAGCGGCTTGACCAGTTGGAATTGGGACCAATGGTGCTCCACAACACCGCGAACCTTGGCACAGCGTTTACCGTCTCGATCGATGCACGAGGAAGGGGTGTAACAACCGGAATCTCGTCGTACGATCGTGCGCAAACCATCTTGGCTGCGGTCGACCCCCGGACTCGCCCTGAAGACCTCGCGCGCCCTGGTCATGTGTTTCCCCTACGCTCCCGGCCCGATGGCGTTCTCGAAAGACGCGGCCAAACAGAAGCGTCTGTTGACCTCGCACGATTGGCAGGGTTGCATCACGCCGCGGTGATCTGCGAAATCATGAACCGCAATGGCAGCATGGCGCGCGGCTCCGATCTAGCAAGGTTCTGTTCAGAGTATGGCTTCACGATGGTGACTGTAGCTCAACTCGTTCGCTACAGGCTCGAAACAGAATCAGACCAACCTCCCGGCCTGCATCCATCCGGGGCATATGGGCACGGCCCAGATTGGGGGAAATTGTTGGAGGAAGATACGATGCACGGAAATTCACGTACTGGAGACCGGAGATGAGTGACATTGTTGCTGAGCGCTTTGGAAACATCCTGAGCGTCCAACTGAATCGCCCCGCAAAGAAGAACGCAATGACCTCGAGCATGTACATCACGATGGCGGAATTACTCAACGGAGCGGCAAAAGACGATCAGATACGCGTCGTGCTTTGGCATGCTGCGGGAAATTCGTTTAGTGCGGGCAATGATATCGAGGACTTTATGAAGAACCCGCCAGCACAGGGCGAAAGTCCTCAGGCGCAATTGATCCACGCGTTGATCAATTTCGAGAAGCCGCTGGTCGCCGCCGTGCAAGGCGCAGCCATTGGGGGCGGAACGACCATGTTGGCTCACTGTGACTTCGTGTACGCAGGGGAGAGCGCGAAGTTCCAACTGCCTTTCGTGAACTTGGCGCTCGTGCCGGAATTTGGAAGCAGCTATTTGCTTCCATTGCGTTTCGGATATACCCGCGCAGCCGAGCTGATCCTGCTGGGTGGGCCATTTGATGCCTCGCGGGCAGCGGAGCTTGGACTCGTCACACAGGTTGTGCCTGATCAGAGCCTTCTAGCGACAGCAACTGAAACTGCGCGCACTCTGGCTGCAAAGCCCGCCGCTGCGGTGCAGGCTTCCAAGCGCCTAATGAAGCGCGCTTTACGCGAACAATTGGAGCAAGCAGTGAAACTTGAGAACGACGTGTTCGCGGAGCGAGTGAGGTCTGATGATGCGAAGCAAGCGTTCCTGGCGTTCTTCGCGAGCCGCAAGCCGGCATAATACCTGCAATGAACCCTCTCGATTGAATTGGCTTGGTACTTCTAAGCTTCGCGGATGTGACTCACCTCTTCTCGTAGTCTCGATCCTCACCGCCTGGCCGAGGGTGAGGGAGTTCCACACATGGCGCGCGTCCTTTGATTGAGCAGCGCGTTTTGTGCATGTGTCTCAGGACGAACGTTACACGCTGGTGTCCTCATCCAAGCGTCCCGTTGCGAGTGTCACGGGCACCATTCGACTTGACACTGTCAACACTTGACAGTCTTCAGTCTTCGAAAGCTCGCAGAGAGCCGTTGATTCCACCGCATTTAGCTCGGCCTTCGTTTGTTGGCACAGCTTTTGCATTCAACACACACGCAAAGCTCTACATCAACACGAGACGCAATATAAGGAGATCTTACGTGGAAGGAAAGCGGCATTCGATCAAACGGGCACCACAGTCATGGGTTTTGTCCTACTAATATCCATCACTGTCGTGGCGCAAGAGGTTCGCTCGGAGGTCAGCGTCCAGGGAACCGGATTCTTCACCAAGGACAGCAGCGGCAATGGCATTAAGAACAAAGCAACTGAAACAGGCGGACTGCTGATTGGCTATCGCTACAACATCACTCGGTGGCTTGCGGCAGAAGCGAATTATGGCTATGACCTAAACTGGCAGCGGTACATCGGAAGTACGTCAGCCCGTGTACAGTCGAACATTCACCAAATCACCGGCTCAGCAGTGGTGAAATTGCCGGGCTTTGCCAGGACCCAGCCTTACGCACTCGTGGGCGGCGGGCGGACTAATTTTTGATCCAACTGATAATGCCGGTGGCACGTTTGCCGGCGCAACTTCGCAAGCGAGGGGCGCATTCCTTTACGGTGGCGGCGCCGACTACGCCTTCACGAGACATCCGTCGCTGCGCGCCGAATATCGCGGCTTCGTGTACAAAGCACCCAGCTTCAATCTCGCCAGCCTGAACACAAATGCGTGGACACATGTTGCACAGCCGTCTGCTGGCATAGTCTTCCGGTTCTAGCCGAACTTGGTACCGGATTGGAAGATGTCAAGCGCGACTAGACCACAGTTCGTTCGCGCGGAGGTTAAGGGGAACTCGGCAAACAATCCGAGGACCCCTCCTTCTCACTAATTGAAGGAATCAAGGAGAGAAACCATGCGGATGAGAGCGTGTGCCATTTGCAAGACAGTTCTGTTCAAGTTTCACTTGGCCGAGAAGGCGCGGTGCCAGTGTGGGTGGGAATGGGGTGGCTAGCGACCAAGAGTGGGGAGGTCCCCCAATCCAAACACTAGACTGCCAGATACCCGTTGATCAAACTCCCTCGCGCAGAACTTAAACTCTGGTTGATTTCGTTGGTTGCGCAAAGTTCCCTCCTACTCCACACCAACATCAGAAAAAGTGCGACCGCGAGCTGGATTGTCGCGCATCACACCCTAGCTTTACTGTTTCTTGGTAGTGCGGCCCGCGCGATACTTGGGTTCTTCATGGCGAGTAGATCCGATCTGTGTCACCACCATTTGACACTGATCTATTCATGACACCGATTTATTGATAAACGCCTCCCTTCAGACTGCAACTCGCTTCTTTTCAGCAGGTAATTTCCGGATGCGTTTGGCGGCCCGCTTGCTCTAAGTGAAGTGTCGCGAGCAGCGAGACAAAAACAATAAGAAGAGAGGTTTTAATGGCAAGCCCAGCAAAAGACAGAAAGCCTGCGCCGCCACCCGCACCCAATAGCGACTTCTATGAACTCCTCGAAACACTGCCGGCCGAAGAGTTGGCGGTTGTGAAACAAGTGCGCACTTTCATGGAGACAAAAATCGCACCCATCATCACCAAGTACTGGGTCGAAGATGCTTTCCCATTTGAAATCTTGCCCGCGCTGAAAGAACTCAACATTGGCGGCGTCGCCATGCAGGGTTATGGCTGCAGAGGCGGAAGTGCGCAGCTATTTGGCTTGATCGCCATGGAGATGGCGCGCGTCGACTCGTCTATTGCGACATTCTTCGGTGTTCACAACGGTCTGGCAATGGGCTCGATCTACCTGGGCGGATCAGATGAACAAAAGCAGAAATGGCTGCCGCCCATGGCTCGGTGGGAGAAAATTGGCTGCTTCGGCCTGACTGAACCGCTAGTTGGATCAGGAACCTCGGGCGGAATGTTGACGACTGCCAAGCGGGATGGAGACACCTGGATCCTCAATGGTCAGAAGAAGTGGATCGGCAACGCTCCGTGGTGCGACCTTTCTATTATCTGGGCTCGCGACCTAGCGGACAACCAAGTCAAAGCGTTCATCGTGGAAAACAAGACCACGGCGGGCTTCAAAGTCGAAAAGATTCAGAACAAGATTGCGCTCAAGGTGGTGCAGAACGGCCTCATCACCATGGAGGACTGCCGAATACCAGAAGCGAACCGGTTGCAGGAAGACAAGTCGTTCCGCGACACGGCTCGCGTTCTGAAGATGACGCGCTTCATGGTTGGCTGGGAGGCAACTGGATGCGCCATGGGCGCTTACGAGAACGCACTCAAGTATTGTCAGGAACGCCTTCAGTTCGGAAAGCCCATCGCTTCCTTCCAAATGGTGCAAGACCTCCTCGCCAAGATGATTGCCAACATTACAGCATCGCAATGCCTCTTGGTTCGCATGGGCCAATTGCAGGCCGAAGGCAAGCTGACAGATGCGCAGGCGTCCCTGGCGAAGGCATTCACCACTGCCAAGTGCCGCGAGACGGTCGCGTGGGCGCGGGAGCTTTTGGGCGGTAATGGCATCGCCGCAGACTACAACGTTGGCCGCTTCTTTGCCGATGCGGAAGCGCTCTACTCCTACGAAGGCACCTTCCAGATGCAGAACCTGATTCTCGGTAAAGCCATAACCGGGATCAGCGCCTTCGTGTAGCGGAATGGAAGCGAACTCGCGATTTTTTGCCAAACACCGTGTAGCTAAAGCCAAAGGAATAAAGGAGCGAAGGAAAACTAATGCCTCTTAAGACCTCTAAATCAAATATCAGAAAACCAGTAGCAGAAGTCACGACGGCCCGCTTGTTCTTTCTCAGTGTGAGCAGTGGCCAGGTGTTTTCCGCGAACCCTGACGGCTCTGACCTGAAAATCATCGTGAGCGAGGGAAGGCGACTTCCGGACGGCATCGTTGTGGACGTCGCGGCCGGTCACCTCTATTGGACCAACATGGGCAACCCCAACGCCAATGATGGGTCCATCGAGCGCGCGAACCTTGACGGAAGCAACGTCACCCACATTGTTCGTCCGGGCGACACCTTCACTCCCAAGCAACTGCAACTCGATGAGAAGAACCGAAAGCTTTACTGGGCGGATCGCGAGGGCATGCGGATCATGCGCGCGAACGTGGATGGTTCCAACATCGAAACCCTTGTCGATACCAGCGAAGGCGACTCGCGTCCTGGTAAAGATCCTAAGAAATGGTGCGTGGGTATCGTGCTCGACGTCGAAGCCGGCAAACTTTATTGGACTCAGAAGGGCCCGGACAAGGCCGGTGAGGGACGCATGTTTCGCGCCAACCTCGAAATTCCAAAGGGCCAGACTCCTGCGGACCGCAAAGATATCGAACTTCTGTACGAGAATCTTCCTGAACCTATCGACCTCGAACTAGACCTAGCCAACCGAACGATCTACTGGACGGACCGCGGCGATCCACCGCGCGGCAACACGGTGAATCGGGCGCCCATGGATCCGTCTCAAGGAAATGGCAAAAAAGAACCTCAGATTGTTTTCGACCATTTGATGGAAGGAATCGGTATCGCCTTGGATCTGAAAGGCGGCCGCATGTTTCTGACCGACTTGGGTGGATCCGTCTATAGCGCGAATCTCGACGGGTCTGACAAGAAGACAGTGCTCATGGCGGAAGGAAACTTGACCGGCATCGCCTACGCTGAAATTCCGGGGCGCACCAGATAACGCGGCTCTAAATCTTGCAATTAATAAGGAGAAGGGAATGAGCTCGCTAGCTTCTGCTCTAAAACTCGAGAACGTCGTCTACGACAAGAAAGGTCCTATTGCGTATGTGACGCTGAATCGGCCCAAGGTCATGAACGCGCTAAACAAGGCGACGATCAGCGAGCTACGGGCAGCCTTCGAGGACGCGCGTGACGATTCGGCCGTCCGTGGAGTCATCCTCACGGGCGTCGGTGAGAAGGCGTTTGCTGCAGGCGCCGACATCGCGGAGATGTCCAACAACACGGCTGTAGAAGCAGAAGAAGGGACTCGTCGAGGACAGGGATTGACCGACCTCATCGAGAACCTTGGTAAGCCGGTCATCGCCGCCGTGAACGGCTTTGCCCTGGGTGGCGGATGCGAACTGGCGATGGCGTGCACTATCAGGGTCGCTGCCGAGGGCGCGAAATTCGGCCAGCCAGAAGTAAAGCTTGGAGTCATGCCAGGATATGGAGGCACGCAGCGTCTGCCCCGTCTGGTAGGGAAAGGCCGAGCACTCAAGCTCATCCTCTCCGGCGAGATCATCGATGCAGCTGAGGCTTATCGCATTGGCCTGGTGGATGAACTGGAGCCGGACGCACACGTGATCGAGCGTGCCGAAACTGTGTTGAAGAAGATCATTGCGAACGCTCCTCTTAGCGTGAAGTACGCGCTTGAGGCGGTCAACAAAGGGCTGGAGACGAGCGTGGCCGAAGGCTTGGTCATCGAAGCCGCACTCTTCGCGGTCTGCGCGTCGACCGACGACAAGAAAGAAGGTATGTCGGCGTTCCTCGAGAAACGCGCGCCGAAGTTTCAGGGAAAGTAGAAGTTTTGGGCAGACACTGAGAAGTTTCAGACGACCCGCTACCGTCAGTGGCGAATCGTGAAGAAGGAGATGAAAATGACAGAAGGCAACATATTTTCCGGATTGAAGGTTGTGGATCTGGCGAGCTTCATTGCCGGGCCGGGCGCTGCAACAATCTTGTCCGATTTCGGCGCGGATGTTATCAAAGTCGAGCCGCCTGAGGGAGAGCTGTGGAGAAAGGGGCAGAAGATCCCGCCGCAGCCGCGTTCGGAAGAGCCTTATCCGTTCCAATTGGCGAATCGAAACAAGCGTGGCGTTGCGCTCAATCTGAAAGCTGCGAGCGCGCAGCAGGTTCTCGAGCGGTTAGCCAAGTGGGCCGACGTGTTCATCGTCAACACACCGCATCCCGGCCGCAAGAAATTGAAGCTCGAATATGACGATGTTGCACAGTGGAATCCGCGTCTGATCTATGCCGATCTCACCGGCTTCGGCGAGAAAGGTCCGGACGCCGCTCTTCCGGGATTCGATCTCACCGCCTTCTGGGCGCGAAGCGGTTTGTTATTCATGACGCGCGACGCTGGGGAGCCGCCGACATGGCCGGTGGCAGGCAGCGGTGACAATGCGACTGCAGTCGCCATTTATGCTGCGATTGCGACCGCGCTGTATCGTCGCGAACGCACCGGTAAAGGATCCTATGTCACGACTTCGCTCCTCGCAGCAGGTGTCTGGTCGGCCAGCGTCTTTATCCAGGCCGCTCTATGCGGTGCGAATTTCTATGGGCTGCACGATCGAGCGAATCCCGCAAATGCAGCTTTGAATACGTATCGCTCTTCCGATGGCACCTGGTTCGTTCTCGTAGTTACTCCGGACAAGATACCCGCGGTTCTGAAAGCAATAGGTCGTGAGGATATCCTCACGGATCCGCGATTCTCCGATCCTGCCAAGCTGGCGCAGAACCGGCCGCAACTGACAGCAATGCTCGATGAGATCTTTGGTTCGCAGCCAATGTCACATTGGTATGAAGTCTTCAACGGCGTTCAGGTCACCTTCGGCGCCGTGCGTGAGCCGCAGGAAGTCGTTAATGATCCGCAATTGCGAGCGAATGACATCGTCGTTCCGCTCGAAGGAGCCGGCGAGAAGCTGACCTCAACCATCAGCAGTCCTATTCAAGTGCACGGGGTCACTAAAGTACCTGCCAGGCGCGCGCCGGGAATCGGCGAGCATAACGATGAGGTGCTGAAGGAACTCGGCTTCACGATGGACGACATCGAAGGCCTGCGGTCGAGCAAGACCATTCCTCCGGTGCAGCGGGCATCAAGCGCGGCAGACTGAATCAAGTCGAAGGAGGGAAATTATGGCGAAACAAACCGGAGCTGAAAACACAGTTTACAAAGTGGTGGAAGTCATCGGAACCAGCACGCGGTCCTGGGAAGATGCGGCGAAGAATGCAGTGGAGACCGCCGGACGCACGCTGCGGGATCTGCGCGTAGCAGAGGTCGTGAAGACAGACATGACTGTGAAGGACGGCAAGGTGCAGGCGTACCGCGCCCGAGTGCAGCTGTCTTTCAAATATGAAAGCTGAGGGTCCGGCATATCGGAAGCTCTCATTCGAGATCAGTCGAAATCAACTGAGGAAACAAATGGCCAAACCACGAATCGTCATCGTCGGAGGAGGTTTTGGCGGATTGGCCGCCGCCAAGGCGCTCAAGAATACTCCCGCAGAGATCACCTTGATCGACCGGGCAAACCACCATCTGTTTCAGCCATTGCTCTACCAAGTGGCAACAGCAGTGCTTACGCCGAGCCAGATCGCGACGCCGATCCGCAGCATTCTTCACAAGCAGAAGAACACTACAGTCATCCTGGGAGAAGTCACAGGTGTGGACAAGGAGCGAAAGTGTGTCTTCGTTAGCAATGCGGACCGCGAAAGAGTGCCTCTGGCCTACGATTACCTGATCCTCGCCTCGGGCGCTACGCACAGCTATTTCGGTCATAACGAATTTGAGGAGTTCGCGCCGGGGCTGAAGAGTCTCGCCGATGCCGTCTCGGCCCGAAACAAAATCCTCGAGGCCTTCGAACAAGCGGAGGCGGAAGAAGATCCGAGCCGCCATCGGGACCTGTTGACCTTCATTCTCGTTGGCGCGGGCCCCACAGGTGTGGAGATGGCCAGCGCTCTGGCGATTCTGGTCCGAACCACGCTGAAGGCAGATTTCCGCCGGATCGATCCGGCCGCCGCAAGAATTTTGCTCGTCGATATGGCCCCGCGAGTATTGCCCCCGTTCTCGGAGGATCTCTCGGCAGCTGCGAAGCGCAGGCTCGAGGACTTAGGAGTCGAAGTAAAGCTCGGGCACAGTGTAGATCAAATCGACGACGACGGGATTGTGGTGGCAGGCGAGCGCATCGCGAGCAAGACCGTGATCTGGACGGCGGGAGTTGCGCCCTCGCCCGCGGGCAAGTGGCTGAAAGTGGAGACCGACCGCGCCGGCAGGGTGCGCGTTCAAAGTGATGTCACTGTGCCCGGACATCCCGAAATCTTCGTTGTTGGCGATACCGCATCATTCGAGGAAAACGGCAAGCCGCTTCCCGGCGTTGCGCAGGTGGCTATGCAGCAAGGACGTTATGCAGGAAGAGTCATTCACCGCCGCATAACCGGTAGCACGCCGCCGGGTCCGTTTAGTTACTTTGACAAAGGAAACATGGCGGTCGTCGGCAAGGGCTTTGCTGTATTGCAGAGTCACAAAGTCCGAGTAAGCGGCTTCGGAGCCTGGCTCGCATGGGCGTTCATACATCTCCAGTTTCTGGCGACATCGAGTCTCCGTTTGACGGTCTTCCTGCAATGGGTTTGGACGTATATCACCGGCCAAAGGGGTTCTCGACTCATCGTGAATCACCATAGACAACAACCAGTCAAGGCGGCGGACAGCGCTTCCAGCAGGCCAGCAATAGTTGCATAAAACAAGAGTGGCATAACAAAGAATGGAGAGGATCACATGGCAAAAAATAAAGAGATTCGGAATATAGCAATTGTCGGTACAGGCGTGATTGGCGCGAGTTGGGCGGCCTTGTACCTGGCACGTGGTCTCAACGTCACTGCGACGGACCCAGCGCCGAACGCGGAAGCAAACCTGCGCAAGTTCATTGACGCCGCCTGGAAGGACCTGACAGTGATCGGGCTTTCGCCGAATGCATCGCGCGATCATCTGCAGTTCACTCCCGACATGAAGAAGGCGCTCTCTGATGCTGACCTCGTTCAGGAGAACGGCCCCGAACGCCAGGACTTCAAGATCAAGCTGTTCGCGGATATGGACGCTGCGACCCCCGAAGATGCAATCATCGCATCGAGTTCATCCGGGCTGACCATGAGCGTGATGCAGTCCGCGTGTAAGCATCCCGAGCGCTGTGTGACCGGCCATCCTTTTAATCCTCCCCATGTCATTCCTCTGGTCGAAGTTGTTGCCGGCGCGAAAACATCACCCGAAACCGTCCAGCAGGTGATGTCCTTCTACGAGTCGATTGGCAAGAAACCGATTCACGTCCGCAAAGAGGTAGTCGGCCACGTCGCGAATCGCCTGCAAGCTGCCCTCTATCGTGAAATCGTGTATCTCATCGAACAGGGTGTGGTCGATGTTGCTGACGGGGATACGGCAGTGTGTTGGGGACCGGGGTTGCGGTGGGGTGTCATGGGACCCAATCTTCTGTTTCACCTGGGCGGCGGTCAAGGTGGGATGCAGCATTTCTTAGGGCAGTTCACAGCTCCGTTAGCGACATGGTGGAAAGATCTCGGGAAAATCACTGAATTCAGCCCCGCGGTTAAGCAAACGCTTCTGGAAGGGACTTTGAAAGAAGCCGGCGACCGCTCAATTGAAGAGCTCGAGCGCGAGCGTGACACCATGCTGCTGGAATTGCTTGCTACTCGCGCCAAGGACGAAAAGAAAGCTCAGGCGGCAATTGCGAGCGGAGCGAAAGAGGCTCGTAGCGCATGAAGCGGCGCGAGGGTCGATGGGAACTGCATAACTAATTCCTGAGAGCAAGCGATGATCTATGTCCATTCACTTGGCCGAGCTTCCCGATACTATTCGGCACAAACAGCGCTTGCTCCGGGGGGCTCTGGCGTAAGTTTCTCAGAGCTGGAAACTCGGGTAAAGGGTGTGGCGGCCGCTCTCAGCGCGCATGGTTTCAGCGCTGGAGACCGGCTCGCCATTCTCTTGCCGAACGGCCCCGAGTACATCGAACTGGTGTACGCGTGTGCCTGGCTCGGAGTCATAGCAGTTCCGCTAAACACTCGCCTCTCCCAGGCGGAAATTAATCAGGTGCTCACCGACGCCACTCCACATGGGATTGTCCGTGACTCCTCGTTGCCAACCCCCACAGTGGACATACCCTGGCAGCGGGCGCTCGATCAAGAACCCTTGGAGATCGGAAACGATCTTCCTCCCGACGTTGTATATGATCCGGAAGCGATACTGGCTCTCATTTACACGAGCGGCACGACTGGCCAGCCCAAGGGCGTGATAGTAACTCACGCTAACATTCTTACCGATGTTCACGACTTCAATTACTGGATGCGCTACACGGAAGGCGGCGTCTACCTTCACGCGGCACCCCTATTTCATATTGCTGACTTTCCGGCGGTGTTTGCGGCGCCCGCTTTCGGCGCCTCCCAGGTCACGCTTCCGAAGTTCAACCCTCAGAGCTTCTGTGAGACCGTCGAACGCGAGCGCGTTAGCCACACCGTGTTAGTTCCGACGATGATCAATTTACTGACTCAGTTTCCGGACGCCAGCAAGTATGACTTGAGCAGTCTGGATGTCCTCGCCTACGGCGGATCTCCAATGCCCCCCGAACTCATCCGGCGTACCAGGGAGCTTCTGCCGTGGGTGAAACTGGTTCAGGTGTATGGACTCAGCGAGACTGGGTTCCTCGCGGGTTTGCAGGACCATGAGCATACGCACGACAAGCTTTTGTCCTGCGGCCGTCCTTGCCCTGGCATCGAGCTGCAGGTCACAGACGTATCAGGAAAACAGGCCGAAGCTGGAAAGCCAGGTGAATTGGTGGCTCGTGGCGCGAACATTATGCGGGGGTACTGGAATAATCCGACGGAGACTGGGCTTGCATTTCGAGATGACTGGTTTCGCACCGGCGATATCGGTTATCAAAATGCCGATGGATATTTCTACATCGTAGACCGATTGAAAGACATGATCGTCACCGGAGGTGAGAATGTTTACTCCGGTGAGGTCGAAGCTGTCATTTACATGCATCCGGCAGTTCGCGAAGCCGCAGTTTTCGGAATACCTGATCCCAAGTGGGGTGAACTGGTGACGGCCTGTGTTGTGCTGAAGCCTGGAATGACTCTCACTGTGGACGAACTTGTCGCGCATTGCCGTCAGAGTCTCTCGAGTTACAAAATACCGCACCGCGTCGAGTTCCTGGACACCGAGTTACCCAAGAGCGGCACCGGCAAGATACTGAAGAGAGTTCTGCGCGAGCGCTTTTGGGCCCATCAAGCACGGGCCGTAAGTTGAGGAAGATGTGCGCAATCTGGGTTCGCAGCAAGGGAAACTGAGGTTCCGATGGCCGGAAGTGTCGGCAACGTGGTGCGGCGATGAACTCAACTATTTCTGATCCAGCATTTTGGAGTCGGTTCCAGTTCGGCTTCACACTGACCTATCACTACCTGTTTCCGCAGCTCACCATGGGATTGGCTTGGTTCCTGGTGTACTGGAAATGGCGTGCCTTGAGGACGGGAAATGAAGAGTACAACAGGGCCGTTCGGTTTTGGGCCAAGATATTCGGACTCAATTTCGCTATAGGTGTCGTCACCGGCATTCCCATGGAGTTTCAGTTCGGAACGAACTGGGCGAGCTTCACCCGTTATTCGGGCGGCGTAATCGGACAAACGCTGGCCATGGAAAGCATGTTCGCGTTCTTTCTGGAGAGCGCGTTTATAGGCGCGCTTATCTGGGGTGAAAAGCGGCTGGGTCCGCGGTATCACTTTGTGGCCGCGCTGGGGGTTGCGCTGGGGAGTTGGCTTTCCGGTTTCTTCATTCTGGTTACAAATGCCTTCATGCAGCATCCAGTGGGTTACCGAAGCGAAGCCAATGGCCAGCTTGGCATCGCCAGTCTCAGTGGCTATCTGCTGAACCCTTGGGCGTTCGTACAGTTCACTCATAATCAAATGGCGGCACTCGTCACCGGCTCGTTTGTAGTTGCTGCCGTGGGCGCCTTTTATGTCTTGAGAGGGCTCCACCCGACACAGGCGAAACTCTATTTGCGCGGGGGAACGTTCGTCGCGCTGATCGCCTCCTTTCTTGTTGCCTTTCCGACCGGCGACCAGCAGGCTAAGATGGTCGGCAAGCACCAGCCGGTAACGCTCGCTGCGATGGAAGGTAGATTCGCGGGCGGACGCATGGCGGGAGTTGCGGTTATCGGGCAGCCCAATGTTGCGGCCCGGCGGCTCGATAATCCCATCGAGGTCCCCGGCGCGCTCAGTTTTCTGGCCTACGGCACCTTTGCAAGTTATGTGCACGGATTGGAGGAATACCCGGTCGATGCCTGGCCTGACAACATCGAGCTTTTGTACTACTCGTTTCATCTGATGATCACGCTGGGCACAATTTTCATTGTGCTTATGGGGTATGCCAGTTTTCAGAATTGGCGGGGGCGACTAATGTCGAGCCCGTGGTTGCTCTGGGTACTGATGCTCGCATTTCCCTTTCCTTATATCGCCAATACTGTGGGGTGGATGACGGCCGAACTGGGACGCCAACCATGGTTGGTGTACGGGCTTTTTCACACGCGTGACGGGTACAGCAAAGTAGTGAGCAGCGGCGACACAATTTTCACACTGATTGGCTTCATCGGACTTTACATTGTGGTTGGCTTGCTCTTTCTGTACCTGGAAGGTCGTGAGATCGCCCACGGTCCGGAGGAAGAAATCGTGCCGGGCGGCGGAGCAGTGGCCGGCAATCGTCAAGTGCTGGTTCCCAGTCCTGCAGAATTGGTCGCGAACCGAAAAGCGGAGAGCCTCGTATGATCGCGACCTGGTACGCCCTCGTTAGTTTGATGCTCATCATCTACGTGGTCCTGGACGGACGCAATTTTGGCGCGGGAATGCTCCATTGGCTTGCGGCAAAAACGCCCGAGGAGCGGCGGCAGGTCGTAGCGGCGATTGGTCCGCTGTGGTCGTGGCATGAAGTCTGGCTTGTCGGTTTCGGCGGTACCTTGGTCGCTGTGTTTCCACGGCTCATGGCCTCGGCTTTTGCTGGCTATTACCTCGCGCTCTTTCTGATTTTATGGTGCCTGATTCTGCGCGGTATTTCCATCGAAGTTGGCGGCCATATCGACGATCGCCTGTGGCAGGGGTTTTGGGATTTTGTTTTCGTGTTTTCCAATTTCCTCCTTGCCATCCTTTTCGGCGCTGCCGCAGGCAACGTGGGGCGGGGCGTTCCGCTTGATGCTGAAGGCAATTTCTCGATGGCATTTTTTTCGAACTTCGGCGTGCGCGGGTATGTGGGACTGCTCGATTGGTACACGGTATCCGTCGCCATTTTCGCGGTTGTTATTCTGGCGGCACATGGCGCGACCTATCTCTCGCTAAAGACTGAAGGCCCAGTTCACGACCGCAGCGCAGTCTGGGCGAAATATCTCTGGCCGGCTGCTGTTCCGCTGTTTATCGCAATCTCGATTGAGTCGTTGGTAGTTCGCCCCGACGTGCCCAGGCATGCGATTAGCAATCCATTTTGCTGGCTGGGCATGCTCATCGTAGTCGGGGCGATAATCGCGCTGATTTCGGGCCTCTCAACTCGCCGGGAAACGCGAGCTTTTGTCGGATCGAGTGCTCTCGTCGTGGGCCTGCTGGTCACCGGAGCCGCGGCTATTTTTCCAGTGATGCTTTATTCGACGATTGCGCCTGGTAATTCACTGACCGCCCATGGCGTCGCCTCTAGCCATAGTACTTTGCTCCTGGCTAGTTTCTGGTGGCCGGTAGGTTTTGCTCTGGCGACCACTTATTTCGTCTTTATCTCGCGACGCTACGCGGGAAAGGTCAGCGTCAAACGGGACACCCAGGGTTTTTATTAGGGACGTCCCGCGTCGCAAATATAAAGCTTGAAGGAGCTCTCAATGAACAATGTGAACGGCCAGCGCTTTATTGACGCCCTCAAAGAGGTGATTGACCTGCTGGTAGAAAACCGGATTAAGCTCGATGCCCTTGAACAGGTTTTCAAGGAGACCAACCCGCTCGTTCACGAACTTTACCTCGGCGAGATCGAGAAATTAAGAGAGCGAAAAGCGCGGGAATTGAACCAGGCGCTCACAGCTAGTCTGAAGGCAAAGTTTACAGAGCGCAAGGGATATCCGAGGTTGAGGAGCAGAAAGCAATGAAAAGACCGTTGCTCACGCTAATAGTTTGGAGAAGATGATGAGTGTTATTCCAATTGCCGGACCGTCGACTAAGGTCACAATTGCACATTTACGGGCACAAAAACTCCGACGCGAGCCCATCAGTTGTCTGACCGCCTACGACTATGCCACGGCGCGAATCGTGGATGAAGCCGGCATGGACATAATTCTCGTCGGCGATTCCCTGGCTCAGGTCATGTTGGGCTACGAAAACACGCTCTCGGTCACGATGGACGAAATGCTGCATCACGTGAAGGCGGTGCGGCGCGGCGTCAACGATGCACTGCTCATCGCAGATATGCCCTACGGCTCTTACCACGTTGATCCTCAGGAGGCGGTTCGCAACGCCACCCGATTTGTGAAGGAGGGCGGCGCTGAAATGGTCAAGATTGAGGGCGGGGAAAAACGGATCGAAGTTATCCGCCGCATCATCGATGCCGAGATACCAGTGGCGGGGCACATTGGATTGACTCCCCAGTCCGTGCACATCATGGGGGGATACAAGGTGCAAGGCAAAAGCTCCGACGATATTGAAAGATTGATCGGCGATGCTGTCGCACTTGACCGTGCAGGCGTGAGCTGTTTGTTTTTGGAAGGAATTCCCAGGGAAGTGGCAGCCAGTTTAACGAAGCAAATCGTGACTCCGACCATTGGCATCGGCGCGGGTCCAGAATGCGACGGGCAAGTGCTGGTTTTCCACGATATTGTGAACCTGTCTTTTTGCCACCCGGCGAAATTTGTACGGCAATACGTTGACGCCGCCACGCTGATGACCGGAGCGGTGAAGGCGTTTTGCAAGGATGTGAAGTCGCATCAGTATCCGTCAGATCAAGAGTCCTACCACCTGCCGAAGCAATTGAAAACCCACCAGGATGCTCTATTTGCGACACCTCTGGCTTCTTACGATCGCCCCGACCTTCAGTAAAGGCACAACAGCAAAACCAACTCCAGGTCAATCGTGAGTGGTAATACTACTTCACGCTTCGGGCCAGTTCAGGACCACAGAGTAGGTCTCGAGGTAGTGCTTCTGTGGCTCCAGCACCAGAAATTTGCGCCCGTCAGCGGTAACTGCATATTGATTCACAGTTGGATCGGGCCGCAGGCGGGTGCCGAATAGCTTTCTTGGAGTTCCAATTCTGGTTAGAGAATCACGTTCCACACTGACCGACATCATATTCCCTTCCAGGTCGAGAAAGAAAAGCTCCCGGCCGTCCCCCCGCCAACGAGGTTGTGCGCCTCCTGATGTGGAGACCTGCTTGACATTGTGAAAGGAAGGAAATGATGCGACAAAAACTTCCCATTTTCCGGTGCGATTCTCGCCATAAGCGATTAGCTGTCCGTGGTAGAACACAAGATCAAGCTTGATGCGCTGGAGCATGTTCTGAAGGAGACAAATCCACTCGTTCATGACCTTTACCTCGGCACGATTGAAAATCTGCAAGCCCAAAAAACAGCTGAATTGAAAAAAGTACTTACTGTAAGGCTCAAGTCAAAGCTTAGCGAAGGCTAAGGGAGAAAGCGCAAGTCGACAACTCTGTCGTTCAAAGATGAGCATCTTCCCGTCGTATGCCTGCGCGAGCCAGAGCGAGCACGTCTGTTTCTTCCTGATGGATAGGTCGGGCGATCCCCAGCCTTCTCATCTTGGCCAGCAGGGTGGTCCGTTTCAATCCTAGTTTGGCTGCGGCGCCGCGTGGTCCACCCACGACCCAGCCGGCGTGTTCCAGCGTTTCCACGATCAGAGCGCGGTCGGAGTCTTCCGGCGTCATCGACGATGGCAAAGCCTGGGTCTGCTGCAGACTAACGATAATAGGTCCCGTTCGCCTTTTATGCAGCGGATTTGGGAGCACACCGTCGCGTGAAAGGATCACCGGGCGCTCAACCAAGTTCCGCAATTCGCGTATGTTGCCGGGCCAAGAATGCCACAGGAGAGGCAGACATGGCTTCCGGAGGAATGGAATCGACTTGCTTTTTCATGCGGCGGCTAAATATGTTCACGAAATGCGTCACAAGAGCGGGAATGTCTTCCCGGCGCTCTCGCAGTGCAGGCAACAAGATGGGGAAGACGTTCAGACGATAATACAGGTCACTGCGAAATTGGCCGCGAGCGACCATCTTGACGAGATTCCGATTGGTCGCGGCTACCAGCCGGACATCCACTTTGTGCGTGCGACCACTGCCTAGTCGCTCGAATTCCTGCTCTTGCAGCACGCGCAGCAACTTCGGCTGAAGGGCAGGAGGGATGTCCCCGACTTCGTCCAAGAACAGCGTGCTTTTGTCAGCCATTTCGAAGCGCCCGATCTTCTGCGCGATGGCTCCGGTAAAGGCACCCTTCTCATGACCGAACAATTCGCTTTCCAGAAGATCCAGCGGAATCGCCGCGCAGTTAAGCTTTATAAACGGGCGCCCGCAGCGCT
>Ga0070699_100001178_pt1 | contig 24246 bp, 16 predicted proteins | sample KBSK1503metaG_FD_65473 | JGI IMG/M metagenome (GOLD analysis project Ga0070699, IMG submission 65473) | Corn, switchgrass and miscanthus rhizosphere microbial communities from Kellogg Biological Station, Michigan, USA - KBS K1-50-3 metaG | ecosystem: Host-associated > Plants > Roots >...
GCGCTGGTCGGCGAAACGGAGACCGAGATCGCGAGGGTTGCCGTGATATTCACAGTGGCGCTGGCGCTCTTGGAAGTATCAGCCACGCTCTGAGCCGTGACGGTCACGCTAGAGGGTGAGGGTACGGACGAAGGTGCCGTGTAGAGGCCAGTCGAGGAGATCGTACCCAGGGTCGAGTCGCCGCCCACGGTGCCATTCACCAACCAAGTTACCGCGGTGTTGCTGGTGTTGCTCACGGTGGCGGTGAATTGTTGAGAATGGCCAACCTGCAACGTGGCCCCGGTAGGGGAGATCGAGACGCCAACTGCCGACGATGTGCCGGTGCCTTTCAACAGCACCTTGGCCGAAGTCGTCTTGGAAATCACCTCTAAGGTTCCGTAATAGCTGGTGGCCACCCTGGGTTCGAAGCTTACGCTCACTTCCAAACGGCGCCCCGGCTGCAGTATGACTCCGACCGGCGGACTGATCAATCCGAACCCGCTGGAACCGTCCAGTGTAATGTTCTTGATCTGCAGTGCGCCTGTGCCGGCATTTGTAATGGTGAGTGTCTGCTGATTAACGGTGTTGATCAACTGTTGGCCGAAAGCCATTGTGCCGGGGTTGACAGCCAGTGATCGGCCGCCAGCGGACGCTGCTGAGCATCCGCATAAAGCCAGTAGAAAGATTGGAAAGGCTAATTTGCAAACCTTAGGCAGCATCGATCGCTCCCGCTATAGATTTTGGGCGTTCTTCCTACCGAGGAAGCGGCGCGCTCGGAGATCCAACGGAAGTATTGTGTATGGGGCCACCGTTTGTGGATACATCACGAAAGGACATGCTGGTTGCTTGCCTCTGTCGTCTAGAGCCTTGCGCATGTCACACCAATGGGACAGTTACTCGCGCTTCGATTGGCCGTGTGCCTGCAGCCGAACCCGCATTTCTTAGCCCGAGCGCTTAGGTTGTGGGATCTGGCTCGCTGAACCTCTGGCCAGTGCCCCAAAAACCGCAGCATTTCATGGGACGACAACTCAACATGTCATACAGTTTTAGAGCGATGCGCGTGGGACTCGTGATGGCCCTGCTGTTCCAAGTGGTTATGCTGCACCGAGATGCACAAGGACAGAAACTTGGAGATAGCGGCGTTCCGAAGCGGAGTCGAAACTACTACGTGTCGCCTAGGGGAAGTGACCGTAATGAGGGCTCTTTGAAACATCCTTGGATGACGATTGAGCACGCAGCATCGTGGTTGCTGCCCGGCGACACCGTGCACGTACTCCCCGGTGTGTACAGTGGGAGAATCGTCACCGCTGCTTCAGGCCTGGTGGATGCGCGCATCACTTACATCTCGGAGCAGAAATGGGGAGCTCACCTGATCGGGGACGTCGTCGATCGCAGCACCTGGGACAATCGTGGCAGCTACCTGGATGTCATCGGCTTCGAAGTAAGCGGTGTCGGACGAACTGGGCTTTATAACGACGGGTCTCACGTACGATTCATTGCAAACCACGTGCACCATATTGCCGGCCCTACCGTAGCCCTGTGCGACAACGGGGGCGCGGGAATCTTTCATGGTAACTACGCCGCCTCTGATAACGATACCATTGGCAATCGAGTCCACGATATCGGTTGGACAAACGCTTCCCTATGTGCCACCTCGGGCAGCCAGGTGCATGGCATCTACCATGCCAACCGGGGCGGCCATATTCTGAATAATCTTGTCTACCACAACCGTGCCTATGGAATTCACCTGTGGCACGCCGCATCTGACGTTGTAATCTCCGGCAACACGGTCTTCAACAACGGCTCTTCCGGTTTGGTCGTCGGTGCAGGGGACGCACCTAAGGGAAACCGAGCCGACAGTTGCCTCGTTTCCAACAACATCTTCGCGTACAACGCTCGCTACGGCTTGGTGGAATCCGGAAATACAGGAACCCACAACCGGTACATCAAGAACCTGACCTACGAGAACAAACTCGGATCTTTCCAGCTTCAAAACGGCAACCTGGCCAACGACACCATCGACCTGGACCCAAAATTCGTAAACTATACCGGCGATTCCAACGGTGACTACCACCTAAGGGTCGGCAGCCCTGCACTCCATTCCGGAACTACCGAAGGGGCTCCAATCGACGACATTGAGGGCGGCGCCAGAGCTGCTGCGTCTGGAATTGACATCGGAGCCTACCAGTCCAGCTCCAGTTCGCGGAATTCCTCGGCAGCGCGATGAATCCCTCAAAACAAATCTCTGACCTTGCGGGGGTCACAACCCCGCCGGTGCCGTTGGGTGGCGCCCAAACGTTTGCGCCTGTAACCTCTGGCCTCGCCGGAGAGAAATTCGTGCCGTTTCTCGGAGTCCAACTTGGACGAGGACTCAGCGTAGACGCCAGACTGTATGCGCTCCGGCAGTTGGCGCTTCGAGCCGCAATTCCGCAAGAACTGCTCGATTCGTGGACGGTTGAAGTCAGCGACGATGCCACAGTTGTGACGCTCGGTCGCGATGCAAAAATTCGCTTCCGACATGCACCCGCAACCTTCTGGCACGACCTGGTCAATGCGAGTTATCAGGTGGTTCGCGCCGCCTGGCCATATCCACCCGTGAGCCCATGCGCCGATCTTGTTCCAGACCTCGTCGTTCCGTTTGTGGATCGGGCATACGCTGGGCCACTTTTTGTCAGGATCAGCGGGGACACCTGGGAATGCCCCATTGACCTGGTTGCGTCCATGCTTCTGACGCTAAGCCGTTTTGAGGAGTTACAGTCCGACGAAAGAGATATGCACGGACGCTTCCTCGCCACGCAGAGTGTGGCGCTCAAGCATAACTTCCTGCATCGTCCTATCGTGGATGAATACGGTCTGGCTCTACAGCAGGTGATCCAAGTGCTGCTGCCGGGCTGGCGGCCGCCGGAGCGCAAGTTGCACGTCAAGCTCTCCCACGACGTGGACGAGGTAGGTTTTCCGCGCAGCATCACCAACTCGCTAGGGCATACGGTAAAACGGCACAAGCCATTGGCTACCCTGCGTGATTTGCTCGGCCCCGCTTTTGGACTCAGGCCCAGCTTGCTGGAAGCGGTACTGCGAATCGCAGAACTGTCAAGATGCCACGGAATGGCCTCGGCGTTGTACTGGAAGAATTCCCCCAAAAGCGACTGGGACAGCGGTTACGACTTATCCACGAAGCCTGTCCACCAGGTTGTCTCCCGCCTGAAAAATGAAGGCGCGGAATTGGGCGTTCATCCTGGCTATTACACTTTTGATGATCCGCAGCGGCTAGGGGACGACGTTGAACGCATTCGCGAGGTGATCGACGAGAGAAGAGTCGGGGGCCGTCAGCACTTCTTGCGCTGGCACCCGCGTACCTGGCAGCACTGGGAAACGTGGGGCTTGGCGTACGACAGCACTGTCGGCTTTTCCGATCGCATCGGTTTCCGGGCAGGCACTTGTGTGCCGTATCGTCCGTGGTCGCTGGAACTGAATCGCGAGATCGATTTATTGGAGATTCCGCTGTTGGCCATGGATGTCACATTGGCCTACTACATGCGTCTAGCTCCACAGGAATCAGTGGCGCTGCTATTGCAATGTGCGGAGCGTTGCAGGATTGTGGGCGGCGTATTCACTTTGCTCTGGCACAACCGGAGCCTGCTCGATCCGAACTATGGACACGCGTACCAGACCGTTCTTTCGGCGCTAAAGTTCGCCCCCGCGTTCGATTGGAAACAGGCCCTAAGCAGCGGCCAGTGTTGATTCCGTCGAAATAATTCAGCTCCAAACGAAACCATCCCGCTACAAATCAGGAGAAACTCTCGTGTCTGACTCAGTTGTCATCGTCGTCGGCCAAGGAGAAATTGGCAAACCGCTTCGGAAAATTCTGGGCCGCACCTATCACTGCATCGGGGTCGATATTGAGCCCGTCGAAGTTGCCGGGCCCTGCTCGACGATGCACATCTGCTACCCGTACCAGATCCCCGATTTCGTGGGTACGACGGTTGGCTACATTTCCAAGTACAAGCCGCAACTGACGATTATCAACAGTACGGTTGTGCCCGGTACGACTCGCCAGATCTACGACGCGTCGGGAGCAAAGCTTGCCTACAGCCCGGCACGCGGCAAGCATGTGCGAATGGAGGAAGACCTGCTCCGCTACAAGAAGTTCGTGGCCGGCATCGATGACATCGCGTCCAGGCTGGCACAGGAGCACCTCGCCGCCGCCGGCTTCCGCACCGATCGCTTTCGCACCCCAGAGATGGGCGAGCTTGCCAAGCTGATCGAGACTACATGGCTGGGCGTACTCATCGCTTGGGCCCAAGAGGTGGAGCGCTTTGCCGAATCCCATGGCGCTTCGTTCGAGGAGGTGAACGCCTTCATTCAGGAAGTTGATTTTCTCCCCTCACACGTCTTTCCAGGCTCGATCGGCGGGCATTGCGTCATGCCGAATATTGAGTTGCTGCAAGAACGTGTCCAGTCACAGTTCCTGGATGCGGTAGTCGTGTCAAACGCAAAGAAAGAGCAAGCCCTCCTCAATTCCTTGGCAAAGGTGGGATAAACATGAGAGTCGGACTGATCGGTCATGGTTATTGGGGGCCCAATCTGGCGCGGGCGCTGAACCAGACAGAGAAATGTGAATTTGTCGCTTGCTGCGACGCCAACCCAAGAAGCCTGGGCAAGGCGCTACGCGCTTATCCTTCGCTGAAGGGGTTCTCGTCAACCAATGAGCTTTGGGACAGCGTCGACGCGGTAGTGATTGCAACCCCCATCGCCACGCATTTCGAACTGGCGCGCGAGGCCCTGCTCCACGGCAAGCATGTGATGGTCGAAAAACCGCTTGCCCACAGCTCGCGCCTTGCCGAAGAACTCGTCGAACTGGCGGAGCGGCAAAGATGCACGCTCATGACCGGCCATACCTTTATTTACAGCCCGCCCGTAACCGTGGTGAAAAATCTCATTCAGGATGGGACACTGGGAGACATCCATTACATCAGTTTGTCTCGCGTGAACCTGGGCCTGTACCAGAAAGATGTCGATGTCATATGGGATCTGGCTGTCCACGATATATCAATCCTGTTGCATTGGCTTAACGAAATGCCTATCTGGGGAAGCTCGTTCGGGCGCGCCTGCGTGCAGAAGGACAAGAACGACGTCGCCTTCATCTGGCTCCAGTTCCCCAGCGGCGTGGTGGCATCCATCGAAATCAGTTGGCTCTCTCCGCAGAAGATGCGCCGCACGTCAATCGTCGGCTCCAAGCGCATGATCGTGTATGACGATACCGAGCCCAGCGAAAAGATAAAGATCTATGACCGTGGCGTAGTGGTGAAGCAACCCGAATCGTTCGGCGAGCACCAGCTCACGTATCGACTCGGCGACATGGTGGCCCCCAATCTCAGCAATGTCGAACCCTTGCTCGTCGAAGTCGAGCACTTTATTGAATGCAGCACCAGCGGCGAGCGGCCGCGCACGGACGGCGTGTTCGGTCTGAAAGTGGTGCAAGTCCTGGAAGTGGTTGCCAAGAGTTCCTTAAGCATACGTCCGCCGGGGCCGGCGCTGATGGAACTGGAAGGCGTGGCCTAATGACTCCGATCGCAACTACTGTGCAATCTGGCAGGCTGTACATGACTCATCCCCTCGCATTGGTTGAGTCCGATGAGATTGGTGAAGACACGCGCATCTGGGCTTTCGCCCACGTAATGAAAGATGCGCGCATTGGCCGGAGCTGCAATATTGGGGAACACTGCTACATCGAACAAGGCGTCACGCTCGGCAACAACGTCACGGTAAAAAACGGGGTCAATGTATGGACGGGCGTGACGGTCGAAGACAACGTCTTCCTCGGCCCCAATTGTGTACTCACCAATGATCCGAATCCACGCGCTTATATCAAGAAATCGGTGGATTCGCTAGTCGTGACCCTGATCCGGAGCAACGCCACCATCGGCGCCAATGCCACAATTGTCTGCGGCATCACGATTGGCCGGTATGCCTTTATCGGCGCTGGAACCGTGGTCATTCGTTCGGTTCCGGATTTTGCGCTGGTGGTGGGTAATCCAGCGCGGCAGATCGGCTGGATGTGTGTCTGCGCTCAGCGCATCCCGATGACGGCAGGGCAGGACGTTCTCACCTGCCCGCATTGCCAACGCGACTATTGCCCCGGCGAGAACGGATTGGTGCCGGTCTCCACCCAGGCGGATGTCAGCATCTCAGGTGCAGACTGAATGCTCTACTTCTGCCCAGTGATTTCAACCAAGCACCGCTGGAGGTTGACAAGCCATGCTTAGCATCTACAAAACCGGCTGCCTGATATTGATGATTCTAGCCTTGGTCCATGCGGGTCTGAGCGCGCAAATCGCAAGCGCTCCGCTCACCCGTGATCCCGTCACCGTAGCTTCCAAAACAACCAACGGGCCTCCGCAAGAGGCGGCAGCTGCGGGCAAGCCTCAGGACCTTCATATTGGAATCGGAGATCTTCTGCAGATCACCATGTTTGGGACCCAGGACTTCAATGCCGATCTCCGCGTCAGCGCCTCCGGAGATATCTCCCTCCCGCCTCTCGGCGTAGTTCATGTCGAGGGCCTGAGTACCTCCAAAGCCGAAGAATTAATTGAGCGCCAACTGGTCGAAGGCGGCTTCTACCGCGAGCCCCGAGTATCTGTGTTCGAGAAGGAATATGCCACGCAGGGCGTTTCGATCTTGGGCGAGGTGAAGAACCCGGGCGTGTACCCGCTGCTGGCAGATCGCCCCTTGTTGGATCTGCTCTCTCAAGCCGGCGGACTCACAGCCAACGCCTCCAAGACTATTTCCGTAACCCACCGGGCCCAGAGCAGGCCAAGCGTGGTTACACTGTCGCGAGATCCTGAGCTGGCCGTGGCGTCCAACCCCACGATTCTGCCAGGGGACACGATCGTGGTCGCTACCGCGGGTGTGGTGTATGTAATCGGAGAAGTCAACAAACCCGGCGGATTTGTCATGAATGACAACCAACTCACCGTACTTCAGGCCTTAGCGCTCGCCGGTGGGAACAGTCCAATGGCAGCTCTGGATAGGGCCCAGATCGTTCGCCAGGTCAAGGGCGCCCGCGAGGCCGTCCATATCTCGCTCAAAAGAATTCTCAATGGCCGTGACAAAGATGTCCGGTTGCAACCTGAAGATATCCTCTTCGTTCCCGGCAGCACCGGGAAGAACGCCATCTCGCACGGTGTTCAGGCCATATTGCAGGCAGCAGTAGGAGTAGCGGTTTACCGGCGCTAATGCTTATCTACGAGTTCTTGTCCCGGACCTTCAAAGAAGTCCGCTTGGGCGCTCATCCAATGCTTTTCTTCAGATTTTTACCGCAGCCATGTCAATAGCTACTACCCTCAGCGCATTCGCCACAGCTCCAAAGGCCCGATTATCCCGAATCGCGGGACTGCTCCGGCCTTTGCATGAGCACACGCCAATTTCAGCAGCCATGCTGCTAGTGTCGGCTTTGTGTGTCTCGCGGCTGCTCGGCTACGTGCGCGAGGCGTATATCGCCTCCGTGTTCGGTGCAGGGGCTTATACCGATGCCTATGTTGCCGCCTTCACTCTTCCCGACACACTTTCTTACATGCTGGCCGCGGGCGCGGTCAGCGTGACAGTCACTTCTATCCTGGCTCGATATCGTGCCGAAAACCGGGAGGAGGTGGCACAGCAGGGCGTAAGAGTGATGATGACCGTGATACTGATGATCTTGGCCCTAGGCATCACAGTCCTTGAACTCACCGCCTCAAAGATCGAGCCTTACATGTTCCCCAACTTCACGCCGGAGCAACTCAAGCTTTGTGCGCGGATCACGAGGATTTTACTGCCTGGCAAGATCTTCTATTATTTCGGCGGAGCCTACGCCGCGGTGCTGCTCTCACGTCGCTTGTTCCTGGTCCCCTCCACCGTACCTCTTCTCTATAACGTCTGTATCATTCTGTCAGGCATATTGGCGGCGCGACGCTTCGGCATCACTTCGCTGGCATTCGGGGTGGTGGCGGGACTGTTTATCGGTCCGTTTTTTCTTAATGCCATCTGTGCCCGCCGCGCGGGTTTCCACTTTCGTCCGTCGCTTGACATTCATAATCCTGCCTTCCGCGAGTGGGTTCGTCTTTCCGTTCCCCTGGGGCTTGGCATTAGCATCCTGATGGCTGATTCCTTGTATCAGCGGTATTTCGCCTCCGGCAGTCCGGGAGACATCTCGCGCCTCTACTACGCCAGGCAACTTTTCACGGTTCCGCTGGGAATCCTCGGCCAGACAGCCGGGCAAGCGTCCTTGCCATTCTTTGCGCGCCTCTACGGCGAAAAGCGAAGCAAGGAGTTCGGAGCTACCGTAAACAAAGCGGTGACGGGAATCTTCACCCTCTCAACTCTGTCCACAGCATGGTTTATGGCGGCGGCGCTTCCGGTCGTCGATCTGATTTATCGCCGCGGGCGATTCGAGTTCTCCGACTCGCAACACACTGCCGTATACCTGTCTTGTTTCTCTCTCGCACTGGGGTTCTGGGCCATACAAGTGCTTTACGCCCGCGCATTCTTTGCGGCTGGAGACTCGCTGACACCGATGGTTGCCTCGACCATAGTCACCATCACGGCGTTCCCGATCTACGCGGTAATGTTCAGGATGTTTTCGATAGTCGGGTTGGTGATCGCGTCAGATATCGCCATCGTGCTGGACACAACCGTTCTCGCCGTTCTGCTACACCGCCGCCATCTAGTCCGAGCGACTGAACTTTGCTGGCGGGAAATTGCGAAGGTCGCCATAGTCGCCGGCTTTGCCGGACTGACGGCGTGGGGCGTATCCCAGGAGTTGCCCCTGCACGGCAGCCGCGCAGATGATCTCATCGCGTTGGGGATGATCTCTCTGGCCTGGGCCGGAACTGCTCTGTTGGGCATCTGGCTGACGGGCTCGCAGTTGCTTGATTACCTGAAGCCTGCACGCCGGACCCTGTCCTCACCGCCGGCGCCAGAAAATTCAGCTCCGTTAATGGCGCCGTCGTCTCATCATATCGAGCCGCTTTATTCCCAGACCAGCAAGGAGAACAATGACCACTTTGGCGAGGCCGAGTACTGCTCTGCAGACAGAGTCGGAGAACCTTCACAAACCGAACCCCAAGAGCATCGGTCCGCGACGGATGCTGCCAAAACCCGGTCTCGAAGTGGCACTTTTCGGGGTTGATGGGTCGGGCAAGACCAGTGTCGCTACTGCGCTTTGTCGCCTGCCTTATCCCGTCAAAGTGATAGCCATGGGTTCTGTCCATTTTCGCGGGTTGTCAATGCTGCAGAAGTTTCTTCCCTGGCCTGCGTTGCAGTTGGCTATGCACTGCGAGCGTATGTGGCGTCGCTGGCTGGGATTTTGCCTCGCGTGCTGTGGCTGGATCGTCATCTACGACCGTCATCCGCTGGAGCAACTCAATACCAGGCCCGCATTGCTCAGGCATCGAATCAACAACTGTTTCTTCTACCTTTATGGTTGGCGAGTTGATTTTACCTTTTGGCTCACTGGCGACTGCCAACAAATCTATGAGCGCAAACAGGAATTTACACCCGAACGCTTGCGCAGCCTGGACCAGAAGATATCGGATGTGCTGGCCTACCGTCACATCGATCACCTGAAGGTGAATGTGACGGAGAAAAACTTGGAAGCGGTGGTTAGAACCATCGCCCGACAGATTTCCGTCAGGTACGAGCCTGACTCACGAGAGCAAGTCGAAACTATTCCACTGTATAAAACCTATGAAAATTCTGATCGCTAGCCATCTGCAACCATCAGCCATACGCCAGCTCCAGCAAAGCCACGACCTGATTTGCACATTCGATCAGCCGACTGCAGATTTGTCTTCGCTGGTCATTGATCGCGAAGTCCTGGTGTTTCGCAGTGGCGTCGAGATCTCGCCCACGCTTATGGACCGCGCACCCCATCTGAAGTTACTGGTACGTGCGGGATGCGGTCTGGACAACCTAAATTGTGAATACGTTCGTAACCGCGGGATCTCGCTGCAAAGGATCCCCGAACCGGCGGCACAGGCTGTTTCAGAAATGGCCCTGGGGTTAATGTTTGCGCTCGCCCGCAACCTTCGACAAGCCGATGCCCTACTGCGGCAGGGGCGCTGGGCAAAAAATAAATTAGAAGGGCACCTGCTGGCTGGCAAAGTTCTCGGAATCGTTGGAGCCGGCAACATCGGTGCCCGTCTGGGACAACTCGCCTCCATGATTGGCATGGTACCAATCGGTTGTGTCGCCGCCCCGACCCCCGCCGTTGTTCAAGCCCTCCGTGAGAAGCGCATCACAGTAGCTGACTTCGACACTGTCCTTGCTACTGCTGATTTTGTCAGCATTCATGTTCCTCTGGATGATTCGACGCGAAATCTCATTGACGCGAGAGCACTCTCATTGATGAAAGACGGCAGTTACCTCGTTAACCTCGCCCGCGGCGGAGTGGTGGATGAGGCGGCGCTGTTTACGGCCCTGGCTTCCGGCCGCCTCGCTGGCGCAGCGTTGGATGTGCACCAATATGAAGGCCCAGGCGAGATATCTCCACTGGCAGGACTGTCGAATGTGCTCCTCACCCCTCACATCGGCGCAGCGACGGTTGAAACGCAAGAACAGATCGGCGTGCGCGTCGTCGAGATCGTCGACGCGTTCGCCCAACGACAACCCAAAGCGTCGGCTTCAACCAGCACCTCAGAAGTCAGCTTCGCGACACCGGAATACCCGGGTGAAATGGCGCGCTTATGACCAAAAAAACCACTCAATTTAAGGGGCTTCTAGATTCCGGGAAACTCGAGTTTCTGATGGAAGCCCACAACGGCCTGACTGCGAAGTTGGTCGAAGAAGCGGGCTTCAAAGGGATCTGGGCCAGTGGTCTTACGTTGTCCGCAGCCATGGGAGTGCGCGACAGCAACGAAGCCAGTTGGACCCAGGTGCTGGAAGTCGTGGAGCTGATGAGCGATGCCAGCAGCATTCCTATCCTCTTGGATGCTGATACCGGATATGGAAACTTCAATAATGTGCGCCGCTTAGTACGCAAGCTCGAGCAGCGCAATATCCCGGCCATGTGCATCGAGGACAAGGTGTTTCCTAAGACCAATTCGTTTCTCAACGAGAAACATCAACTCCTTGCCGATACTGAAGAATTTGCCGGTAAGATCAAGGCCGCGAAGGACACGCAACAGGACGGCGACTTCTGTGTCGTCGCCCGAATTGAAGCCTTTATTCTCGGTCTGGGCCTGACCGAAACCTTGGACCGCGCCCATGCCTACTGCTCCGCGGGAGCCGATGCCATCCTCGTCCACAGCAAGCTTTCTTCTCCCGACCAGATACTGGCGTTTATGAGTCAATGGAAAGAGCACTGTCCCGTAGTCATCGTTCCTACCACCTACTACCAGACCCCGGCCGAGGTCTTCGATCGAGCAGGAGTGAGTATCGTGATCTGGGCAAATCATCTTTTGCGAGCATCTACCGCCGCCATGCAAAGCGTGGCTTCAACCATCTACCAGACCAGATCCGTCGCGGCTGTCCAGGAACACATTGTGCCCGTCAAAGAGATCTTCCGGCTACAGAATGCCGCTGAGCTCGAGGCCGCGGAGCTGCGTTATCTGCCGGTCCAGCCCTCCGTCCCGTTGTCTCCGAACTCATCCAGCGTCAAGCCAGATGTTTCCAATTATCCAATTTCTGGGGGTAGTCGGATCCCCATGAACTCCCGAACTCTGTGAAAGCAACGAAATCCATGGTCATCCCAGACTTGCGCCCGGCACGGCGCCGATACCCTCACGCGGTGGTCATCGGCTTGGACTGTCTTCCTGGCATCCAGACCGCCCGAATCTTGGCACAGAGTGGCGTGTCGGTCATCGGTCTCGCACGCGATCCAAACCATCCCTTTTCTCACACCAACACCTGCGAAACGATTCACTTCACCACAATTTCGCAGGGTGAATTAATGGGCGCGCTTGAGATCGTAAGCTCGCAACTGGACCAAAAGGCCGTCCTGTATCCCTGCACCGACTCCAGCGTTCTGCTCGTGTCGCGCAATAGAGAACTCCTTCAGGATCGATATCATATCGCTCTGCCGGGATCCCAGACCCTTGAGATGCTGATGGACAAATCCCGCTTCTTGCGCTTTGCGCGAGAGCACGGTCTGCCCGTTCCGAAAACTTTCTTCTTGCGAACCCCAGCCGACGCGATCGCCGCTTCCGAACAGATACCGTTCCCTTGCATCATGAAGCCCGCGTTCAAGACCTCGACCTGGGAGCGGAACGCGGCAGGGGTCAAAGTCTATTTGATCTCCTCTGCACCAGAGTTCCTCGCGACCTTCGACCAGTGCTGCTCTTGGGCGGAATCGATCGTCGCCCAGGAGTGGGTCTCCGGCACAGATTCCGACTTGTACTCCTGCAATTGCTACTTCGACTCGAACTCGAAACCTATCGTTACCTTTGTGGCTCGCAAACTTCGTCAAAGTCCACCGATCCTCGGTGTGAGTGCCTCTGGTGAGGAGTGCCGCAACGACACTGTATTGACGCAAACCATCGATCTGTTCACGAAAGTGCGCCTGCGTGGTCTGGGCTATCTCGAGATGAAACGGGACGCGCATACTGGGCAGTACCGCATTATCGAACCGAACGTCGGTCGTCCAACAGGCCGCTCTGCCATCGCCGAAGCTGGTGGGGTCCCGCTGATTTACTCAATGTATTGCGAGCTTGCTGGTCTGCCGCTTCCCGCCCACCGGGAACAAACGTACAAAGGGGCGAAATGGATTTACTTCAAGAAGGATCTTGCGTCCTCATGGCACTACTGGCAAAAAGGCGAGCTGACGCTCATGCAGTGGGCGCGCTCGCTGAGAGGGCACAAACGTGATGCTGTGTTCTCCTGGAGCGACCCCTTGCCTTTCCTGCTGGATTGGTGGTCACCCATTCGGGACCTGTTGCGGCGTGGTAAGCAAAAGATAAGTCAAAGCGAAGTCCAGCCCGTCGGGCGTGATTCCCAGACACGGAGTCCGCTTCAATGAGACAGACTCTCGATCCATACACTTTGGGGCTGCCAAACGAAACCAAAGTCCGGAGCACGGTCCCGATTGAAGAGCCCGAGCACTCATCGCGCATGGGGAAAGGTGAAGCGCTCCGCTATTTGTCCGAAGAGGAACGGCAGCTTTGGGACGAACTCGTCGAAGCCTCGCCTCAGGGCTCGCTGTTCTGTCGTTCCTGGTGGCTCAAGGTGACTGCTCCCGGCACGCACATTTTGGGATATTTCGACCGTGGCCGACTCATCGCGGGTATCCCCCTGTTCTTCAAAAGGCGATTCGGTGTTCAATTGTGTACCATGCCGAAGCTGACCCAGACTTGGGGTGTGGTGGTCGAGCCGCTGGAAGGCAAGCGTGTACATCAGGTAAGTAGACAGATGGAGATTCTCACGATCTTTGCCCGCCACCTGGCCGCCCAACCGGTTTTCCTGCAACGTTTTCACCCCGAAGTTCTCAACTTCCTACCCTTCCAGTGGCAAGGCTTCCAGCAGATTTCTCGGGTGACATATGTCATCGAGCATTTGTGCGACTTGGGTCGGGTCTGGGCAGACATGCGAGAGAACCAACGTCGCGAGATAAGAAAAGCCGAAAAGCGCGGAATCATTGTAGAACCTTGCGATCCCCAAGTTGTGGCCGATAACTTGGCCAAGACATATGGCCGCCAGGGTCTTGAGTGTCCCAAGGAAACTCACCTCCTGCGCCGCATCCACTACGCCGCCCGACAGAACGGAGCCGGGGACTGCTTCGCGGCCCGTGATGTTGACGGGAGGGTGCACGCCGCCGCCATGCTGGTGTGGGACCGAAAGAGGGCGTACTACCTGACGGGGGGCGGAGATCCCGCTTTGCGAACAAGTGGAGCAACTTCCCTGTTGCTGTGGAAAATGATGCAGTTTGCCTCTGCGCGTTCAGCTGTTTTCGATTTCGAAGGCTCCCAGATTCCCGCAGTTGAGAGGTTCTTTCGTGCCTTTGGAGCTTCCCAAGTGTGGTATCACGAAATTTCGAAGATGCCACGCTGGCTGCGCGCCGGACTTGTCCTGGCGGGGAAGGCATAGTCGAGAATGGCATCGTCTTCTCTAAAAGTAGCTGACCAGGAAACTGATCACAGCCAAGCGGTGGATGCGGTGGATTATGACATTCATGGACTAGTGGGCGTGCGCCTGATTGCGCCGTCGGCGAGCAATATAGCAGCTGTGAGCGCTCAAATCGGATCGCCATCTTCCACAGCACTACGGCATCCTGACATCGTGGTCCGCTACGTGGATCGTATTCTTGCCGGGCCAGTACGTTACGTGGACTTGGGAAGAACAGCATCTTCGGAAGCTGGATTTATGGTGTTTCCCGAAGCGGATGGTAAGGGAAAAGTAAGCATCCCCTTCGAGCAGATTGGGACGGAATGTGAAATCTTGTGCGAGCGTCGGGTCGGTTGGATTCCTCTGCTAATTCCCATCGTTAATCTGACGGCTCTCAAAAAGCATCGCTGTGTGCCAATCCATGCTTCGGCTTTCGAATACAAAGGAACAGGCGTCCTTGTAACGGGGTGGGTCAAGAGTGGAAAGAGTGAAGCACTTTTGGCATTCTCTCAGCATGGGGCCACGTACGTAGGCGGCGAGTGGGTGCTCCTTAATTCCGACGGGAGCACTATGTATGGACTACCAGGCACGTTTCGCATGTGGGACTGGCACCGCCGCAGTCTCTCCAACTGCCCACGGATTGACGGCAGCGGGAAGATGTTTCGGCTGATACGCTTTCTAGACACTGTGCAAGCCGCTATACCAGATGGGTTATGCCGTTTCGAGCCACTGAAATTTCTGCGCGATAGCATGCCTGCTCTCCGGCGGCAGCTCAACTTCCGAGTCGAACCCAAAGCGATCTTCGGCGAGCGGTGCAACGGCCTTACCGGAAATCCTGACAAGATCTTCGTCGGGATGGTGCATTCCGATAAACGTGTGCTGATCGAGCCGGCTGAGCCAGCCACGGTAATGGACCAACTAGCGTGGGCCATGGAATTTGAACTCACGTCTCTCATGTCTCACTATCGTGCGTTCAAGTTCGCATTTCCCAAAATACAGAACAACTTTTTAGAGACGGTGCACAGCGTGCTTCGCGATGCCCTTCGAGAAGCGCTCGCAGCCAAAGAAATTTACATGCTTTATCACCCCTATCCCGTTCCATTTCAAGATCTGTTCCAAGTAATGCGGGACTTCTTGGAGAGTTCCACTCCTGATGCAGCGGGCAAGGGATGCGGGCGTAAGCCCGGTCAAAGTTTCAGGAGGAACGACCCTCCCCATTTTTCGGACGATCGAATATCTCTCCCCTGACAGGCGAACGCGGACTCACTGTTCCTAACAATTCTCTAAGTTCACCCTGACATCGGAGCCGACGCGGCGCCGACAAATTGAGCTGATGAGGTCAGCTTTATGGGGACACTTTCATGGTCGTGCCCACCTACGTTGCGCCCGTCCCTGCTTGCTTCACTTCTGCTGGTTGCGTCCGCATTTGGAAGCAATCCGATTCAATTAGAGAACGCAAAAGTAGGTACGACCGCCTGGCAAATTAGCAAAGGTGCCACGAATCACCAGATCGAAGGATACGCCTCTGCCACCAGCGTCAACCGTGGCAACAGCATCAGCCTCTTTACTAACACCACGGACAGCACGTACGCCATCGACATTTTCCGTATGGGTTGGTACGGTGGTCTCGGTGGGCGCCGCATGCTGCCCACTATCCAGCTAAGCGGCACCGCACAGACTGCGTGTCCTGTCGTCGATACCACCACTTCGCTGCTCGAGTGTAACTGGGTTAACCCGTACGTCCTGAATGTACCTTACGATTCCAATGACCCGACCAACTGGGCGAGTGGTGTTTATATTGCCAAACTCACCGGCCTCACTAGCGGTTATCAAGCCAACATCATTTTCGTAGTGCGCGATGACTCTCGCACGTCCCCTTACGTGATTCAGAGCAGCGTCAACACCTATCAAGCCTACAACGCTTGGGGCGGCAAGTCGCTTTATGCCTATAACAGCTCGGGAGGGATTACCGCGACTAAGGTCTCTTTCAACCGTCCTTACGATGACGGTCGGGGCGCAGGGCAATTCTTTTCCTACGAAATCAATATGCTCCGTTTCCTGGAGCGTGAAGGCTACGACGTCACCTACATTACGGATGTCGATCTGCATGAAAGCCCCAGCGTGCTCTCGAATCACCAAGCGGCTCTGGCTGTAGGCCACTCGGAATATTGGTCCTACCAGATGCGCACCAATTTTCAGAATGCGCGGGATGCCGGCAAGGGGCTTGGATTCATTTCGTCCAATAACGTCTACTGGCAAGCGCGTTATGAGCCGAGCATTCTGAATGGCTTCCCAGACCGGACTCTGGTCAGTTACAAGGACTACACGAAAGACCCAGTATATTTAGCTGGTGATCGATCTCAGTACTATCTCGTTACGGTCCGATGGCGCGACTTTCCGGTGAACCTGCCCGAAAATACTCTCGTCGGGCTCATGTACCAGAACGATGGGGTCACCGGCGACATCGTAGTCTCCGGTACCTCGAACCCCCTGTTCAATACCACCGGACTTCAGGATGGCACTCATCTCACCGGCTTACTCGGGAAGGAAGCCGATCACTTGTACGCTGGTGCGCCTGCCGGCATTCAACTGCTGGCGCATTCGCCTTACACAATAAGCGGAAGCAATACGACTTTCTTCGCTGATATGAGCGTATACATCGCTGCCAGCGGTGCCAGTGTATTTGACGCCGGAACATTCAAGCTGCCCTGGGGTCTCGACAGTTATGGCAACAACGCCCCCGTTAACCCTGGCGCGCAACAGTTTGTACGCAATGTACTGGCGAACCTGATTGGCGATCAACCGCCAATCGCCAATGCGGGGGGACCCTACAATGGCATCTCGAAACGATCGATTCAGTTTGATGGTACTTCATCCTCCGACCCGGACGGCGTGATTGTTGCTTATCGATGGGATTTCGGCGATGGTGCGACAAGTACGTTAGCTCAACCGACGCACCAGTACGCCGCGAATGGCAGCTACACGGTTACATTGACCGTCACCGACGATGCGGGCTCGCGCAATGTGGCGACGACCGTCGCCACCATGGCAGATCAGCCCGTCGTGAACCTCTCACCCTCCACTCTCAGCTTTGCGGCCCAGCCAGCGAACACGACAAGTGCCCCACAAACGGTAACGCTGACCAACACTGGCACGGCGGCGCTGAGCATTACCAGCATCGCTGTAACCGGTGATTATTCGCAGACCAACAGTTGCGGCACGTCGCTTGCTGCGGCCGCCAGTTGCACGATTAATGTCATTTTCGCTCCGGTTGCCGCGGGCACCCGCACGGGTACGCTCGTGATATCGGATAATGCAATCGGAAGCCCGCAGAACGTTCCATTGACCGGTACAGGACTGGCCGCAACCACCGTCAGTCTTTCTCCGAGCAGCCTCGTCTCTGGTAGTCAAGCGGCCGGCACAACCAGTGCGCCTCAGCCCGTGACACTTACCAACACCGGTACTGGGACGCTGAATATCGCCAATATCGCGACCACGGGCGACTTCACCCAGACGAACAGTTGCGGCACGTCGATGACGGCCGGAGCGAGTTGCACGATCAATGTTAGTTTCATCCCCACGACTTCGGGTACCCGGACCGGGACGCTTGCAATCACCGATAACGCGGACTTGAGTCCTCAGACCGTCTCGCTCACTGGCACTGGTATCGCCCCTGCCGTCAGCTTCGCGCCCACGACTTTGAGTTTCCAGCCTCAGTTGGTGGGCAGCACCAGTGCGCCCCAATACGTTTCCCTCACGAACATCGGCACCGACACACTGATCATCACGAGCTTCAGCACGACGGGCGACTTCGCGCAGACGAACAATTGCGGTAGTTCTCTGGTAGCCGGCGCTAGTTGCTCAGTCACTGTGACCTTCAGCCCCACGGCGGCTGGGACTCGCACAGGCACCCTGCTCGTAGCGGACAACGCCTCCGGCTCCCCGCAGGCCGTTACTCTATCGGGCTCTGGCGTATTACCTGTCGTTGGGCTCTCGTCGACGCCGATGACATTTGCGAGTCAGCAAGTGAGTACGTTTAGCAGCCCACAGAGCATCGTACTAAGTAATACTGGCGCGGTTCCGCTCACCATCAGCAACATATCCACGGCCGGCGACTTTAGCCAGACCAACAACTGCGGTACGGTGGTCCCCGCCGGAGCAAGTTGCACTCTCAGTGTCACCTATGGTCCAACCATCGTCGGGACGAGCAGCGGAACGCTTTCCATCACCGACAACGCCGGCAACAGCCCACAGACCGTTTCGCTCACGGGTAGCGCGACCGCTCCCACCCTTACAACTGGGAATGCCATCCTGATCGAGAATGCGAAGCCCGGGACGAATGATTGGCACACTGTAAACGCCACCTCGAACCATCAGATCGAGGGCTACTCTTCTTCCACCAGCGTCAACCGAGGCGGCAGCATCAGCCTGTACGTCAACACTGCGGACGGCAGCTACACCATCGACGTCTTTCGTATGGGCTGGTACTCCGGCTTGGGCGCACGCCGCATGATGGCGCCCGTGCAGGTCAATGCCGTCCAACAGCCCGCGTGCCCGGTGGTGGACAGCAGCGCCAACCTGCTCGAATGCAACTGGACGAGCCCTTACACCCTGCAGGTTCCAGGCGATCCCAATGATCCTACTAACTGGCCGAGCGGCGTCTATCTAGCCCTGCTCACTGGTCAGCAAAGCGGCTACCAGTCGTACATCATTTTTACCGTGCGCGACGACGCCGGAGCTTCACCCTATGTGTTCCAGATCGCTGTGAACACTTACCAGGCCTACAATGCGTGGGGAGGAAAGTCACTTTATCCGTACAACAGCACTGGACAAATTCGCGCCAACAAGGTCTCTTTCAATCGTCCCTATGACGACAATTATGGCGCAGGCCAGTTCTTCAGCTATGAGTACAACATGGTGCGCTTCTTGGAACGCGAGGGGTACAACATCAGCTACCTTACCGATGTCGACTTGCACGAGAATCCCAATTTGCTGCTGGCGCACAACGGGGATCTGATGGTCGGCCACAGCGAGTATTGGTCGTACCAGATGCGCACCAATGTGATAGCGGCCCGGGATGCAGGCGTTGGTCTAGGGTTCATCTCGTCTAACGACATGTATCGCCAGGTTCGATTCGAAGCGAGTACGCAGGGAGGTGTCGCGGACCGCACCATGGTCTGCTACAAGGATTACACGATAGATCCCGTATATCTGGCTGGTGATCCCTCCAAGTATTACCTCGTGACCGCCGACGCCTGGCGCAATTACCCGACGAATCTGCCGGAAGATGCGGTCATCGGCATCATGTACCAGAACGACAACGTGGCCGGAGACGTCATTATCTACGACGCTTCCAGTTGGTTGTTCAAGGGAACTGGACTGCAGAATGGCTCACAGATCACCGGGCTGCTCGGCAGAGAGGTGGATCACCTGTATAACGGCGCAACTACCCCGTCCGCCATCGCGCTGCTCGCGCACTCGCCCTACACGCTCAGTGGTGACCCCACCGTATATTACGGCGATATGACGGTGTACACGGCTCCCAGTGGGGCCACAGTTTACGCGGCTGGGACCTTCTATCTCTCATGGGGTGTCGATAGCTACGGCGGAAACGCCACAGTCAGCCCCGCGGTTCAACAGATGATGCGGAACCTGCTGGCGAACTTCGTCACCGTCAAGCAGCCAGTTGCCAGCCTCTCACCGACCGGCTTGGCCTTTGCCAACCAACAGGTGGGCACCACTAGCAGTGCCCAGACTGTTACGCTGATGAATACCGGGTCTGCCTTTCTGAATATCAGCAGCATCGCGACCACGGGGGATTACGCGCAGACCAACAACTGCGGCAGCAGCCTGGGCGCGGGTGCCAGTTGCAGTATCAGCGTAAGCTTCACGCCCACCGCTACAGGCACGCGAAGCGGCACCCTGTCAGTGACCGATAATGCCAGCGACAGCCCACAGACGGCGGCTCTGAGTGGCAACGGGACCGCAGCCGCGGCCGGGCTGTCACCGGCAAGTCTCACCTTCGCCAACCAACTGGTGGGCACGACCAGCCCCGCCAAAACCGTGACGTTGAGCAATACCGGGTCTGCCGCTCTGAATATCAGCAGTATCGCGACTACGGGTGATTACACGCAGACCACCAACTGCGGCGCCAGCTTGGGCGCGGGTACCAGTTGCAATATCAGCGTAAGCTTCGCGCCTACCGCTACAGGCGCGCGTACCGGCACCCTGTCAGTGGCCGATGATGTCAGCGGCAGCCCGCAGACGGCGGCCCTAAGTGGCAACGGGACCGCAGCCGCGGCAGGGCTGTCGCCGGCGAGTCTCACCTTCGCCGGCGAACTGGTAGGCACGACCAGTGCCGCCCAAACCGTGACGTTGAGCAACACCGGGTCTGCCGCTCTGAATATCAGCAGCATCGCGACCACGGGTGATTACACACAGACTAACAACTGCGGTGCCAGCTTGGGCGCTGGTGCTAGTTGCAATATCAACGTAAGCTTCACGCCCACCGCTACAGGCGCGCGTACCGGCACCCTGTCAGTGACCGATGATGCCAGCGGCAGCCCGCAGACGGCGGCCCTAAGTGGCAACGGGACCGCACCCGCGACCGGGCTGTCGCCGGCGAGTCTCACCTTCGCCGGCGAACTGGTAGGCACGACCAGTGCCGCCCAAACCGTGACGTTGAGCAACACCGGGTCTGCCACTCTGAATATCAGCAAAATCGCGACCACGGGTGATTACACCCAGACTAACAACTGCGGTGCCAGCTTGGGTACGGGTGCTAGTTGCAATATCAACGTAAGCTTCACGCCCACCGCTACAGGCACGCGTTCCGGCACCCTGTCAGTGACCGACAATGCCAGCGGCAGCCCGCAGACAGCGGCGCTGAGTGGCAACGGGATCGCACCCGCGGCTGGGCTGTCACCGGCGAGTCTCACCTTCGCCAACCAACTGGTAGGCACGACCAGTGCCGCCCAAACCGTGACGTTGAGCAACACCGGGTCCGCCACTCTGAATATCAGCAGTATCGCGACTGCGGGTGATTACGCACAGACCAACAACTGCGGCGCCAGCCTGGACGCGGGTGCCAGTTGCAGTATCAACGTAAGCTTCAGGCCTACCGCTACAGGCACGCGAGGCGGCACCCTGTCAGTGACCGATAATGCCAGTGGCAGCCCCCAGAAAGTGGCATTAACCGGCACCGGAGTCGCTCCTGCAGTGAATCTCGCGCCGACCAGCTTGAATTTCGGCAAAATCCCGGTGGGAGCCACGAGTGCACCCAAGAGCGTCACTTTGAGCAACACCGGCACGGGCATGCTGCTGATTAGTAGCATGGCTCTTACGGGCGCAAACTCCGCCGACTACTCGCAAACGAATAACTGCGGTAGCTCGGTGGCTCCCGGCGCCAATTGCACTATTACGATTACCTTCACGCCCAGTGCAACCGGTAACCGGACCTCCGCTCTCGCGATTACAGATAACGCGCCGAAGAGTCCGCAAACCGTACCTCTCAGCGGATCAGGGACCTAAGGCGCTAGGCCACAATTCTCAAAACAAATCGCCCGACATGCAAGTTAACCATGGAGATTCCGGCCCGATTGCTTTGAATGGGGATGGCGAATGATCGAAACTATACAAAACTACTTCGGTTTAACCGCGGAGGACACATTTCCGGCGCCGAAATGGTATTTCCAACAAATGGCGTGGGTTCAGAATCCCTTGGATCCAGAAAATGTAGCCTACAACTATCCACTGGCGCTGCGAATGCGGGGTCCTCTGGATCAGATGGCACTGAAGCGGAGTATCCGGGAAATTGTGTGGCGGCATCAGGTTCTGCGGTCCGCGTTTCGCATCCAGGATGGCCACCTCCTCCAGATTGTGCAACCGCCGCGGCCCCTGATATTCCCAGTCGTGGACCTGAGCAAGACATCTGAGGCCGAACGGGAAGCAAAGGTACTCCAGCTTGCCATCGATGAAGCCAATCGCCCGTTTGACTTGAATCGCGGTCCACTACTACGAGCCAAATTGCTGCGTATGAATCCTGAAGATCACCTTCTTCTGCTGACCACTCATCACCTCGTCTCCGATGATTGGTCCATGAGAATTCTGCTTCGGGAACTGTCCCTGGTCTATGGCGCTTTTAACGCCGGGCAACCATCTCCTCTTACCGCTATTTCTTTCCAATATGGAGATTTTGTGCGACAGGAGCAGAAACGTTTTGAGGAGAGGAAATTGGATCACGTTGCCTTCTGGAAGCAGCAACTGGCTGGCGGGAACGATTTTCACCATCTGGCTCCAGACCATATCCGAGCGGAACGTCAGACGTACCGGGGCACACACGAGAGAGCGACTCTGGCCGAGAGCCTGACGAACGCCCTGAAGACCCTTAGCTATCAGGAAAAAGCCACCCCATTTATGGCGCTTCTTGGCGCCCTCCAATGCCTGCTGTACAGATATTCAGGCCACCAAGACATAGGAGTCGCATCCTGTGTAGCGAATCGGTCATCGAGTCAGGCAGAGAAGCTAGTCGGCCATTTTAGCAATCATGTCATTCTTCGCACGAATCTAGGGGGCAATCCGACGTTTCGTGAGTTGCTCCGTCGCGTTCGCGAAGTAGCCTTTACCGCCTACTCGTATCAAAATTTGCCATTTGGGAGTCTGGTAGAAGAGCTAACGGCTACGTCTTCCACCAGTACAAATCGCCTTTTCCAGGTGCTCTTGGTCTTGACTGACGCCCCGAAAGAAAAATGGAGCTTTCCTGGCCTGAAGGTAAGCCCGTTTTCAATTGATCTTGGAACAACCGCCTATGACTTGATCGTGTGGCTAAGACTCGAGAAGGGCCTCGAGATCGACCTGCAATACAATCCCGACTTGTTTGAAGTTGACACCATGCGCAAAATCCTGGAAGACTACGGCGCCCTGCTCGAGGTGATGTCAAAGAACCCGGAGGCGCGAGTCGATGAGGTCGCAATTGCGATGCTGCACGTGGCAAGCGATAGCCAGGTGCGACGCGAACACACATCAAAGGAGCGAGCGGCTCCAACAGACAGGATCGAATCGCAACTAGTTGAGCTCTGGGAAGCGGTCCTCGATAAAAGGCCGATCGGGGTCACTGACGACTTCTTTCAATTGGGAGGAAGCTCTCTTCTTGCTACACGCTTATTTGCGAAGATCGAGGAAGTCTTCGAATTGAGGGTTCCCTTGGTTACTCTGATCAAGGCTTCGACAATAGAGAAACTAGCCAAGGTCATTCGCCAGCCGGACTCGTGCGACACACGGCGTTCCCTGGTATCCATTCAGCCTGGCGGTTCGCGTCCCCCCCTCTTTTGCGCTCATGGCGAATCGGGAAACCTACTAATGTACCGTGCCTTGGGGAAGTATTTGGGCGCCGATCAGCCGGTCTATGGGCTGCAACCGCAGGGACTGGATTGCAAACAGCCTCCGCTCACGCGAATCGAGGACATGGCGGCTAACTATATTGAGGAAATACGAGTTGTCCAGGCCGAGGGGCCCTACTTCCTGGTGGGATACTGTATGGGAGGCACTATAGCCCTGGAGATGGCCCAGCAACTCCGGAGACAAGGACAAAGCGTGGGTTTATTGGCGTTGCTGGACACGTATAACTGGAGAAGGGCCAAGCGAACATTGCTGAGTGACCTCTTTTTTAATCTACAGAGATGGTGGTTTGATTGCAGGCATTTCCTCCTCCGGAGCTCGAGAAACAAGCTAAAGTCTTTGCGAGCAAGATTTAACGCACCTTGTGGTAAATCAGAACTTTCCGAATGTAATAGACGGGCAGCACTCAGTTATGTTCCGAACCTGTACCCGGGACGAATCTTACATGTCCGGCCGAGGCGGCAGTATACCCGGTATAACGGGCCGGAGCTGGGCTGGGGTAAGTTGGCCGCTAGCCTGGAAATCTTCCATTTGCCAACCTACCCTGGGCAACTTTTTGAAGAACCGTATATCAAAGATGTGGGGAGCAAATTGAGGGCTTGCATTACTGAAGGAGCTGCAAAATGGAAGTCTGCTCCGGAGACCGACGCTTTCGAGCCCGGGCATGAATCGTCAGTATACCGTTCAGATCAACACCTTGCAGTACCCGAGACGCGTCCCCCGGTCGTGTTGGAAACCTGAGCAAAGGCGCTTAGTCAACTCGCGGCACCATACACCGGCACTATACAAAAGGAGCCC
>Ga0070699_100001179_pt1 | contig 24224 bp, 22 predicted proteins | sample KBSK1503metaG_FD_65473 | JGI IMG/M metagenome (GOLD analysis project Ga0070699, IMG submission 65473) | Corn, switchgrass and miscanthus rhizosphere microbial communities from Kellogg Biological Station, Michigan, USA - KBS K1-50-3 metaG | ecosystem: Host-associated > Plants > Roots >...
GCGTCCCGCATCGGGCCAGGCCGATGCACGTTGCGGCGCACCCGGTGCATGTAACTCTCCGCAGCGGTCCGGCCGTCCGCTGCTTGCGAGCCGCCCGGGTCTTCCCGGCCGTCCGCCGCACCCTGGCCGCGGCCTCTCACGGCGGCTTCCGGATTGTCCATTTCACGGTGCAGGACGATCATCTCCATCTGATCGTCGAAGCCGACGACTCGCGCGCGCTCGGCCGCGGCCTGCGGGGCCTCGCGATCCGCGTGGCGCGCGCAGTCAACCGCGCGCTTGGCCGCCGCGGCGCCGTCTGGGGAGATCGCTATCACGCTCGAGCGCTCACCAGCCCGGGGGCAGTGAGGCACGCGCTCATTTACGTATTGATGAATCGCCGGAAGCACGCCGTGGGAGAGCGCGGTCTGGATCCCTGCTCGTCGGCGCCGTGGTTCGAGGGCTGGCGGCAGGCGGTCCCGCTCTCGCCCGCGGCATCGCCGGTGGTCCGAGCGCGGACCTGGCTTGCCGCGGTCGGCTGGCGAAGGCACGGGCTCCTCGGGCTCGAGGAGCAACCCCGCGGCGCGCCGCGGAGCACGGAGCACGGAGCCGAGAGGCGACGGGTGGCGAAGCGTGAACTCCGTAGCGGGCGGCCGCGGCGGTCGTAGGCGCGAAGCAGACCCTTGACCCAGCCGACGCCGCCTTGTTACGCGGCGACAGCGACATGACGTGGCCACCCACTCCGGAAGACTTCCAACGCCTGCGGGACACCCTCGTCTGGGTCGCCGCACAATCGCCCTACTACCGGCGCCAGTTCGAGGCGGCCGGGCTCCGTCCCGAAGGTCTTCAGGACTACGACGAGTTCCGCCGGCGCGTCCCGCTGACCTTCAAGACCGAGCTGGTCGAGAACCAGCGGGCGCACCCGCCATTCGGCGAGTTCCTCGCCGCACCGCGGGAGCAGTTCGGCTCGCTCCACACCTCTCCGGGGCCCATCTACATCCCGCGCCTCGCGGAGGAGCGCGGCGGGACGGCGGTCCTCGTCGAGGCGATCGCCGCCATGGGGGTGCGGCGAGGAGAGGTGGCGCACGTGACACTCTCGTACCACATCATGCCGGGTGGGCTCCGACTCCACCGCGCCTTCGAGGAATACGGGTGCCTGGTGGTCAACGGCGGCACGGGGGCGAGCCGGCTCCAGGTGGAGGTGGCGCGCACGTGGGCGGCGACCGTCTATGCAGGCACGCCGAGCTTCCTCGCCCACCTCGGCGACACGGCGCGCGAGATGGGCCTCGACCCGAGCCGCCACCTCCACTACCGGGTGGGCTTCTCGACCGCCGAGACGCTCACGCCGGCGCTCCGCCGCGAGCTCGAGGACACCTTCCACATCGAGCTGTTCGATCACTGCGGGGAAGCGCAGATCGGGCCCTTGGCCGGGGAGTGTCGCGTGCACGACGGCATGCACCTGCACGCGCGGGACCTCTTCTGCGAGTTCCTCGACGTCGAGACCGGCGAGCCCGTCGAGCCGGGCGGCACCGGTGAGCTCGTCGCCACACCGCTCGGACCGCGCGCGCTGCCGCTGGTGCGCTACGCGCCGCGCGACGTCTTCCAGCTCCTGCCCGACGCCTGCCCCTGCGGCAACCCGGCGCTCCGGCTCCGGTTCATCGGCCAGGCGGGCGTGATCCGGAAGATCAAGGGCGTCCTCGTCCACCCGGCCCAGGTGCACGCGGTGACGAGTGCGTTTCCCGAGCTCGGTCGCTTCCAGATCGTCGTCGAGCAGGGGGGACGGTACGACCGCGCCCTCCTGCGCGCCGGGACCGTGCGCGCACCCGCCGAGCCCGAAGCGCTCGCGCTCGCCCTCGCCGAGCGCCTGAAGGCGACGGTGCTCATCCAGATGGACGTCGAGCTCGTTCCCGAAACGGAGATCCCGGAGGCGGCCGCACCGCCGCGGTTCGGCGAGGCGATCGTCGACCGCCGGACGAAGGCGTGAGCGAGGACCGCCGGTACTACGATCCGGGCGTCCAGACGATGCCGCTCGAGCGGCTGCGGCGGCTTCAGGCCGAGCGCCTCGGCCGCCAGCTCGATCGGGTGTGGTCCGTCCCCGTGCCGTTCCTCCGCCGAAAGCTCGAGGCGGCGGGGCTCCGGCGGGCCGACCTCCGCGGGCTCGACGACCTCGCGCTGATCCCGACGACGGTGAAGGACGAGCTCCGGCGGAGCGAGGAGGAGCATCCGCCCTTCGGCGACTACCGGGGCGCTCCGATCGAGGCCTGCGTGCGCCTCGGCGCCTCGACCGGCACGAGCGGCCGGCCGACGCTCATCCTCTGGACGCGGAAGGATCTCGCCGTCGACCACGCCGCCTCCGCGCGCGGCCGGTGGCGCTGGGGGCTCCGGCCCGGCATGAGCCTCGCCAACGCCCATCCCTTCGGGATGAACGCCGGTGGCTGGCACTTCAGCCACGGCGTCGAGATGCTGGGCGTGCTGAACGTTCCGTCAGGTCCGCCGTCGGGCGCGGCGCACGTGCGCGACGTCATCGAGGTGTGGCGCCGCCTCCGCCCCGACATGTACCGGCTCTTCGGCAACGTGGCGCGGACGTACGCCGATGCCGCGCGGGCGCTCGGCGTCGATCCGGAGCACGACCTGAACCTGCGCGTCGCGGGCGACCACCCGGCCGAGCAGTACCTGATGGTGAGCTCGGGCCTCGAGGCCCTGCCGCTCCTCGGGAGCGCCTGCGACGAGCGGGACGGCGCGCACCTGGCCGAGGACCTCGCCATCGTCGAGGTGGTCGACCGGCGCACCGGACGCGCATGCGGCGACGGCGAGCGCGGGAACCTCGTGGTTACCGTCCTCGAGAAGGACAACTTCCTCCTCCGCTACGACCTCGAGGACCTGGTGCGCTGGAATACGAAGCCGTGCCCGTGCGGCGAGACGCACCGCCGCCTCTTCTATGAAGGGCGCGTGCGGGACGTCGTCCGGGTGGGTGAGCGCGAGTTCCTGCCGATCGACGTCGCGTTCGTCCTCTACGAATTTCCGGAGGTGTCGCGGCCGTCGGCAGAGTACCAGATCGTGCGGCGACCCGATGTCCCTCAGGTTCGGGTGGAATACGATCCCGCCGGCGGGATCGACGGCGAGGCGCTCGCGCGGCGCCTGCGCGAACGGTTTCGGGAGCGCCTCGCGGTGGCGGTCGACGTGGACCTCGTCCCGCGCGACGCCATCCCGCGCTTCGCCTACAAGGCCGCGCGCGTCGTCGACGGCTGAGGACTCCTCGTCAGTCATGATGCCTCCGAGCGGCAATGTCGATGAAGCTGAAGGGATCCGCCGGGCTCAGGTATTGCCCGGATTTTCGCCTTCCGCGTGGGCTTACCGCGTCGTCATTTCCTTCGTCATCCTCTGTCTCACACCGTCTCCGGCAGCGCCGCTCGTAGTCCCCTTACACAAGCCTGCACCGGCGGCGTTCGACCGGTTCGGCTTCTCCGTCGCTTTCGTCGGTCACGACGCCCTGGTGGGTGCCCCGTTTGACGATGGGGGCGGGGAAAACGCGGGCGCGGCGTACGTCTTCGATGGCACGACCGGGGATCTGATACGGACTCTCGTGAATCGAGATAGCGGGAGTCAGTTCGGCTGGTCGGTGGCCGCCGCTGGAGGGAACATCATCGGCGGCGCCCCCGTCGACGGCAGGGTGGCGCCGAACGCCGGTGCGGTCTTCATCTACCTCCCGGGCCAGCTGACCCCGAGGATTCTCCAGAAGTCGTTCCCCGTCGCCGGGGACGAGTTCGGCTTTTTCGTGGCTACCGTGGGAAGCAATGTGCTCGTCGGTGCTCCGTCCGACGACAACGGTGCAGAAGATGCCGGGGCCGTCTACGTTTTCGACGGCGCGACCGCAGAGCTCCAACGGACTCTTCAGAAGCCCTCCCCTGCAACCGGCGACTCGTTCGGCGCATCGATTGCCGCCCTGGGCACGGATGTGCTCGTCGGCGCTCCCTTCGACAGCGAGCAGGTACCGAATGGCGGGGCCGTGTTCCTGTTTGACGGTGCGACCGGTGAGCTGAAGCGGACCTTCCGCAAGCCCAACCCGGCGGCCGGCGACCTGTTCGGCGCTGCCGTTGCGGCCGTGGGCCCCGACGTGCTGATCGGTGCTCCGCTCGACGACGGGGAAGCCGAGAACGCCGGGGCCGCGTACCTCTTTGACGGCGCGACCGGGGAGCTCAAGTTGACCTTCCAGCCCCCATTGGTCGGCGCCGGCGACTCGTTCGGCGCCTCGCTCGCGGCGGTCGGCACCGACGTCCTCGTGGGGGCGCCCCTCGCTGACATCGAGGCGGTCGACGCTGGAGTAGCGTATCTCTTCCGCGGCAGCGATGGCGCGTTGCTTCAGATGTTCGAGAAGCCCGCCCCAACCACCGGCGCCCGCTTCGGCTTCTCGGTCGCCGGGGTGGGGAACAGCGTCCTCATCGGTGCGCCTCGTGATGGCACGGCAGCGCAAGACGCCGGGTCGGCCTACCTCTTCATTGCGTGCGAACCGCTTTGTCCCACGACCACCACGTCGAGTACGACGACCACGACGACCACCACCACGTCGACCACGACGACCATCCCGGTCCCCTGCGACCAGACGACGGCCCCGACGTGCGGCGGGATCTGTCCTCCGGCAGACCGGTGCCAGCCCAGCGGCGTGGGGTCGGGGTGCGAGTGCACGCCGGCCCCGATGTGCGACCAAACAGCCCCGGCCTGCGATGGCATCTGTCCCGAGGCGCAGACGTGCATGTTCAACGGCGTAAGCTGCATGTGTGAAGCGCCCTGCGACCTCACGGCCCCGGCCTGTGATGGCGCGTGCGCGGGAGGGGGTTCGTGCATGCCGAGCCTCTCTGGCTGCACTTGCGCGGCACCCTGCGAGCTGACGGCCCCCGCCTGTAACGGCACCTGTCCGCCAGGAGAGTTTTGCTTCACGAGCGATCTCGGCTGCACGTGCGCGCGGCCGTGCGAGCCGACCGCGGGGCGTTGTTTTGGCTTCTGTCCTGGAGAGATACCGTGCCGCTTCCAAGACGAGGCGTGCGTCTGCTCACCGCCGCCGTGCGACGAGACCGCCCCGGCCTGCTTTGGCGTGTGTTCGGGAATGGGGTTGTGCGCGCCCAGCGCGGCGGGGCTGGACTGCGTGTGCATGACGCCGCCCGCGTGTCAGGTAGATGCCGACTGTGACGACATGAACCCGTGCAACGGCGACGAGAAATGCCGGCCCTGCGAGGGCTGCTTCCTCTATGCGTGGACGTGTTGCGGAAGCCCTGCGCGGTGCGTGCGCGGCAAGCCGCCGAACTGCGACGACGGGGACCCGTGCACCACCGGCGGCTGCGATCCGCACGCCGGCTGCCAGCATGTGCCCGTGGCGGACGGGACTCCCTGCGCGGGCAACGACGCGTGTAACCGCAGCAAGATCTGCATTGGCGGTCGGTGCGAGGAGGGCACAGGGCCCGTATGTGACGATGGTAACCCGTGCACGGCCGATAGCTGCGATTCGGCATCGGGCTGTCGCCACGTCGCTGTGCCGAATGGAACCCCGTGCGGGGACGGCAGCTCGTGCAGCGGTCAGCGATGCCAAGCCGGCGTCTGCAGCGTGGGCGCTCCGCCCCAGTGTTTCGAAGCGGTGCGCTGCGCCTGCGCCGGGGGCCTTCAGTGCGCCGACGGTCCGGTCCCGCCCGCCATCGGAGACCTGTTTGCCCGGAGCTGCAATCTGGTCGCAGAGGCGGAAAGCATCGCGGGAGACACCATGCGTGCTACGGGAGTGAGGCGAAGGCTGGTGAAGTCGCGCGTCGCCACGGCGCTTAAGACGCTCCCGGAGCGCCACACCCTCGCCCTCTTCCTGAGGAAGCAAGTCCAAAAGGGAAGAATATCAATGGCGTGCCGCGCGACGCTCGAAGGTCGTATCACCGGCGTGCGGGCCCGTGCCCGATCGTTGCGAGCAAAGCTTGCCGGTTGCGTCTCCGCGGGCGGCTAGTCCAGAAAGCGGGTACGACGCTGCGCTCGAGCAAGCGGAATGGCCTGCTCGACCGCGCCCAGATGCGCCTCGACACGGGGCGGCGAGGGTGAAGAAGCGCTGACCGAGGCAGCGTTTTTTGCTTGCATTCGGGCGTCCATCCTTCTAAGCGCACGGGACTCACCCGACCAGAGGAGGGCCCACGCGCCGTGTCACCCGCCCCCTTTTGACCGCGCTCGCCGTGAGCGGCCTGGTCGCCTTCACGTCGCCAAAGACCGGCTGCGGCACCTACACGAAGACCCAGTCCCCGATCGTGCTGGCGCACCGGGCCGCGGGGTTCGACTCGCTCTTCGGCATCCTCGACTACTGGTTCGGGATCCCCGAGGACCTGGCCGCCGGCGGAGCCAAGGTCTTCGTGATCGAGGTGAGCCAGTTCAACACCCCCGAGGTGCGTGGCGAGCAGCTGATCGCGCAGCTCGAGCAGATCCGGGCGATCACCGGGAAGCCGAAAGTGAACCTCATCGGCCACAGCCAGGGCGGGCTCGACGTCCGCTACGCGGCTGCGGTGCGGCCCGATCTGGTGGCGTCGGTCACGACCATCGGGGCACCGCACCAGGGCGCCCAGATCGCCGACTACCTCGACGCCAACTTCTTGAACGGCGGCTTCACCCAGGACGTGATCGCGAACTTCGCCAACGAGCTGGGCACGATCATCGGCCTGCTCTCGGGCTCGTCGAACCCGCAGGACGCGATCGCGGGGATGCCGGCCAGGAGGCCGACCAGCGTCACGACCGCGCCGTGGAAGGTCAGCCGCCGGGCCGCGGAGGGCTCCATCGCCGCCGCGCCTACCAGCCACCTGCGGGTGCGGTCAACGCGACGGGCCGCCTGGCTTGCCGCGGCCCGCCGCCGGCAGTATGCGCTCTCGCGGGAGGGCAACAGCATGTCGTCGCTCAGCATGAGCCGATCCGAGCGCGAGGCGTTCCTCGCCGGGACGCACGTCGCGATCTTGACCGTCGCCGACGGCACCCGCGGGCCGCTCGCGCTGCCGGTCTGGTATCGTTACGAACCCGGAGGCGAGGTGCGCATCGTGACGGGCCGCACGTCGCGCAAGCTCGGCCTCATCAAGAAGGCCGGACGGGTGAGCCTCTGCGTGCAGACCGAGACGGCTCCCTACGAGTACGTCACAGTGGAGGGGCCGGCGACGATCGGCGAGCCCGACCACGAGCGCGACATCCGCGGGGTGGCCATCCGCTACCTGGGCGAGCGCGTGGGCGAGATGTACCTCGCGATGACCGCGGAGCAGCGCGCCGCCGAGGGCGAGGTCCTGGTGTCGGTCCGACCCGAGCGCTGGCTGACCGCCGACTTCCACAAGATGACGGGGTAGCCATGCACCCCGACGTCGTCCGGGCGCTCGCGGCGCTGACGACGGGCATCTACGTGCTCACGGTGCGCGATGGTGACCGGCGGCACGGCATGTCGTCGTCATGGGTGACGCAGGTCTCGGGCGACCCGCCGCTCCTCGCCGCGGCGATCGACCGCCGGCACCTGAGCCACGAGCTCGTCGAGCGAACCCGCCGCTTCGCCCTGAACGTCGTCGGCACGCAGGGACGGCACCTGGAAGACTACTTCTACTCGGCCGCTCGCCGGCGCCCCGACAACCTCGACGGCGTCGCCTGGGAAGACTCGCCGGACGGGCTGCCGCTGCTCCGCGACGCGATGGTGACGCTCGAGTGCCGGGTGATGGCTGCGCATCCGGCGGGCGATCACACGCTCTTCGTCGCATCGATCGTACGCGTCGGCTGGCGGCGCGACGATCGCGCGATGACGTCACAGGACCTCGACTACGTCTACGTGGGCGAGGTCGTGCGGCGTCGCTGAGCCCGAGCCCGTGGCGTCGGCCGTGCGTCGGCTGACGAGACAGTGCAGGAATGTCCGCACCGTCAGCTCTCGGTCAGCGCTGTCATCGGTGCTGAAGGCCAGGACGCGACGACGGCCGTGGCATGAGCCTCGCACGTCGACCCCGACGCTCATCGCGCCACAAGGAGGTCGACAATGCGCGGTCCAGGACGAGTGCTGGCTCTGTGTGCACTCCTCGCACTCCAGGCCCAGGTGGAGGCGGGGGACAGAGGACGACCGGACCGGGGCTCGTGCCCGGCCGACCTCGACGCGCGAATGGCAGAGCACTGCCCGTGCGACGGCTCGATGAACCACGGCCACTACGTCAGCTGCGTCGGCCACTACGGCAATTCGATGCGCAAGGCGGGCTGCCGGGCGGGGACGGCAATACGGATGAAGCGCTGCGCGGCGATCTCGACCTGCGGCAGACCGGGCGCCGTCCTCTGCTGCACGACGATCGGCGGGCACTGCAACGCCGGTGCATGCAGCAACAAGGCCTGGCTCGGCTGCGTCACTGACGCGGACTGCACGAGGACACGCGCGCGCATCACGAGCGATGAGCGGGCTTGCGCGGCGGTTGGTGGTGTCGCCGCTGGTTTCGGCAGCTTGTGCGGCGCCTGTACAACGGCCTTCACGACGACTACGACGACCTCGACGTCAACCACGACCACGGTCGTCCCCGACACCAGCACCACCACGACCACGACCACGGTGCCGGGGGTCTGACCTACGGCAACGCGAGTTCCGGGCAGACGGCCGCACACCCCGGGCTACCTGCTCGCATCACCGTGTCGCAGTCGTCATGCCTCGACCCGCCGACGCACGACCCGGCGCCACCCCGTCGGCCGTGCTCTCGAAGCCAGCGCCCGCCCGCGCGAAGACCGGAGCAGGTGACTGCGCAGGGCGCGACGGGACGCTGCGGGAATGTCGCAGCGTCAGCTCCCGGTCGCCGGTGTTCGTGGGCGTGCAGGCCGCGATTCGCCGGCGGCGTGGCATGAGCCTCGCACCCCGACCTCCCCGGTCACCGATCCACAAGGAGGTCGACAATGCGCGGTCCCGGACGCGTGCTTGCTCTCTTCGCCGTTCTCGCATTCCCCGCCGACGTGTGGGCGACGGACAAGCGAGGACCCGACCGCGGCTCGTGCCCGGCCGACGTGGACGCGGCGGTCGCACAGCACTGCCCGTGCGATGGCCCGATGAGTCACGGCCAGTACGTGAGCTGCGTCGCCCACTACGGCAACGCGCTGCGGAAGGCGGGCTGCCGGGCGGGGACGGCGATACGGATGATCCGCTGCGCGGCGCTCTCGACCTGCGGCAAGCCCGGCGCCGTCGTCTGCTGCACCACGAGCGGTGGCACCTGCAACGCAGGCGTCTGCAGCAACAAGGCCTGGCTCGGCTGCGTCACCGACACGGACTGCACGAGGACGCGCACGCGCATCACGAGCGATGGGCAGGCGTGCGCCGCAGTCGGCGGCGTCCCGGCCGGTCTACGCAGCATGTGCGGCGCCTGCATGGCGGTGTCCACGACGAGCACGACGAGCACGACCACCTCGACGTCGACCACCACCACGGTCTTCCGCGCTCCCGACACCACCAGCAGCAGCACCACCACCACGACCACGACGACGACCACCTCGACGCTGCCGTCGGGCGTGACCTACGGCAATGCGACCGAGTTCTCGGGCGCCAGCCAGCACACCCCCGGCTATCTGCTGGGCGGTTCGATCACCGTGCCGCAGGATTCCACCCTCACCTACCTGGGCGTGATCGCCAAGAGTGGCGGTCCGCACGTGATCCTGGCGCTCTACTCGGACGCGGCCGGCGAGCCCGACCGGCTGGTGGCCTCCACCCCCGCCACCGCGATGACGGTCGGGGCGATGGAGATCCCGGTGACGCCCACGCCGCTCGCGGCCGGCAGCTACTGGATCATGGGCGAGTATGACGGCGCCGCCTCGATCGGCATCGACGAGAGCGATCCGAACGTGCCGGTACGCTACCTCGAGCAGTCTTTCTCCGACCCCCTGCTCGATCCGTTGCCGCCGGCGTTCTCCTACTCCGGGCAGGCGTTCAACTACTACGTCAAGGTGGCGGAATGAGCTACGCGAGCGGCGCCTTCAGCAGCTCGACGTCCTTGATCCACACGCTGCCGCCTCCCTCGAAGGCGACGTTCAGCTTCACGAGGTCGGCGCGGATCCCCTTGTCGTTCAGGAAGAAGGGGATCTCGTAGCTCGCCCAGGCGGAGGTCCCGGTGAGCGGCTGTGCCAGGCCGCGTGAGAAGAACTCGCCCCGGCCCGGAACGCGCACCCACATCTCGAGGTACGCCTTGCCGGCGAGGTTCTCCGCCTTCATCCGCGCACGGTAGGTGAGCACGACCTGCTCGAGGCCGCCGGGCGGCGTGACCTCGAAGAGCGGGACGGTGCCGGAATCCGCGCGCCGGATGCGCCAGCCGCCCTCGTCCGCCGCCACGCCGCTCGCCGCGATCGGTGAGTCGGCGCGGCCGAAGCTGTGCACGGGCTCGGCGGGTCCGGTCCGGGGGACCCGGGAGCAGGCGAGCGTACCGGCCACGCATATCCCGAGCGTCGCAACCCTTGTCCACCGCATCATCCCATCCTCCCGATTTCATTGTCCGGTCGTGGGGTTGGAGGTGCAAGCGCTCATCATCCGTGCGAGGGGTCCAGGATTCGGAGCTTTGAGAAGAACCCGCGATAAAAGCCGCGGTCGCGGGTGAGGAGCGCATCGGCCTGGAGTCGCGCATGTGCGCCGACGAGGAAATCCGCGACGCGACGCGTGCGGAGCGGTCGGCTGCGGGTACAGTACTGTCGCCACAGGCGGCCAGCGAGCGCAGAGGTTTCCGCCGAAACGGGGTCGAAGCGAGCGCCGAGCAGGCCCAGCATCTCCCGGAATTCGCTGTCGTCCATGAAGTGCGCGCGGACCTCTGCCCAGACGACGTCGCAGACGAGCAGTGCACCGGCGCGGTAGGCGGCCCGTAGCGCTTCGCGGGACCGCTCGCCATATCGTGGGTCTGCCCCGAATACGTCGAGCAGAACGGACGTGTCGACCGCGGTCCTCAACCCTTCCTGGACCGATGCTTCTTACCGCGGGCAGGCGCGGGCCGAGGGCCGCGCATTTCGTCGACGAGGGTGTCCACGGGACGATCGAGCCGAAGCCGCCCATAGACGCGGTCCACCGGATCGGCGCCCCGCCCGCCCTTGCGAAGCACCGCTTCGCCCTCGCGCACCAGGAACTCGACCGGCGTTCCCGGCGTGAGCCCAAGTACCTCGCGGACCGCCACCGGCACGGTGATCTGGCCCTTGGATGAGATGCGGCTGCGCACGGGTAAAGAATATGCCGCTTTACCTCTCCAGTCAAGCAAATTGCACGTTGCGGCGGCGGGAGCGAGCGTGGTAGCCCCGAGCCGCACCGGAGGAGGCGCCGATGGCGTACGACGACTACCGCTGCCTGCACGTTCGCGTCGATCGCGGCGTCGCGTTCGTCACCGTCGACCACCCACCGATCAACCTGCTCGACCTCGCGCTCATGCGCGAGCTCGACGGCGTCGGCCGGGAGGTCGAGACCGACGACGCGGTGCGCGTGGTCGTCTTCGACAGCGCCGACCCCGAGTTCTTCATCGCGCACGCCGACGTGTCGCTCATCGAGCGGCTCCCGACGAACGCGCCGAGGCCGACGACGCTCGGCTTCTTCCACGCCATGGTCGAGCGCTTTCGGACCATGCCGAAGGCGACCATCGGGAAGATCGAGGGGCGCGCGCGCGGCGGCGGCAGCGAGTTCCTGCTGTCCCTCGACCTTCGCTTCGGCGCGCTCGGGCGGGCGGTCCTCGCCCAGCCCGAGGTGGCGCTCGGCATCATCCCCGGCGGCAGCGGCACGCAGCGCCTGCCGCGCCTCATCGGCCGGGCGCGGGCGCTCGAGGTGATCCTCGGGTGCGAGGACGTGCCCGCCGATCTCGCCGAACGCTGGGGCTACCTGAATCGGGCCTTGCCGCCGGCGGAGCTGGGGCCGTTCGTCGAGCGCCTGGCGCTGCGGATCGCGTCCTTCCCGGCCGAGGCGGTGGCGCTCGCCAAGGCGGCGGTCAACGCCGCGGAGCTGCCGACGGAGCAGGCGCTCCTCGAGGAGGCGGACTGTTTCAACCGGTCCCTCGGCACCGCCGCCGCGCGCGCGCGGATGGCCCGCTTCCTGGAGCTCGGGGGGCAGACGCGGGCGGTCGAGATGGACCTCGGCCGGCTCGTCGGCCGTCTGGCGGAGTAGCGCGCGTGTCGGTCCGGCTGTTCGCACTCACCTGTGGGTGGCTGACCGGCCCGGCGGGCGGATTCCTCGCCGGGACGACGGGTCGGCTCCGCGTGCCCGTGCCCGCCTTCCTGATCGACCATCCGCGGGGCCAGGTGCTCTTCGACAGCGGCCTCCATCCCGACGCCGGACGGGATCCAGAAGCACGGCTCGGTCCCGCCGCGCAGGTGTTCGACGTGGAGCTTCGGGACGGCGAGGACGTCGGGGCGCGGCTCGCCGGGCTCGGCGTCGACCCCGCCCAGATCCGCTTCCTCATCACGTCCCACCTCCACTTCGACCACACCGGCGGTCACGCCTCGATCCCGAACGCGCGGGTCGTCGTGCAGCGGCTCGAGTGGGCCGCGGGCCACGACGCCGACCTCATGGCGCGCAACTACTACGACGCGCGCAACTACGACCTGGGCCACGACGTGCTCGCGGTCGACGGCGAGCACGACCTGTTCGGCGACGGCCGCGTCGTCTGCCTGCCGACCCACGGCCACACCCCAGGCCACCAGTCGCTGCGCGTCCGCCTCGACACCAGCGACGTGATCCTCACCGCCGACGCCTGCTACCTCCGCCGCACCCTGGAGGACCTTCACCTGCCCGCGATCGTCCACGACCCGGAGGCGATGCTAGCCGCCCTCCACCGCCTACGCGCCCTCCAGCAGCATGGCGCACGCATCTTTTACGGCCACGACCCCGACTTCTGGACAACGGTGCCGCAGCCACCAGCCCACGTCTAACACTTCCCGAAGCACCCCGCGCCGCATCTGACACCCCCAGCCAAGCCGGGAGCGCGATCCGCGATCGCAGTGCAAGGCGGGAAGGGGCACCGCCGCGGCGACCTCCGCAGCTCCCGCGCGCGCCCGCAGCTGCGGGGGGACGCTGCACTTACGAGTCGCGCGTGGAGCGAGGACCGGGAGCCGCGGCGGTGCCCCTTCCCGCCGCCCCGCCGCGCAAAGAGGATCCCGCTCCTAAGCCGGCGCCCCTTCGACGATCGAGAGCGGCGTGGGCGTCGGCACCACGCGCGTGAGGTGCAGGCCCGCGGTGGCGAAGACCGCGGCGAACTCGGCCTCGGTCCGCTCGCGTCCCGGACAGAGGATCATCATGAGCAGGTCCGAGACCTTGCTCGGATCCGGGTCGTTCCCGGGCCGGAGGACGGCGTCGATCGCGAGCACGCGTCCCGCCGCCGGCAGCCCTTCCCGGCAGCGGCGGAGGATGGCGACGCAGGTGTCGTCGTCCCAGTCGTGCAGGACGCGCTTCAGGACGTAGGCGTCGAACAGCGCCGGCACCGACTGGAGGAAGTCGCCGCCGAGACGGCTGGTGCGCCCCTGGAGCTCCGGCGCATCGAGGGCCGTCGCCTCCTTCACGACGTGCGGCAGGTCGTAGAGGGCGCCGCGGACCTCGGGATGGGCCCGCAGGATCGCGGAGAGGAAGCCGCCGCGTCCGCCGCCGACGTCGATCACGCGGGCGAACGTCGAGAAATCGTAGGCGGCGGCGATGGGCGCGTTCTCGGTCTCCGAGAACATCGCCATGCCAATGTCGAAGACGGCCGCCGCGTCGGGGTGGCGCGCGAGGTAGTCGAAGAAGCGCGTGCCGAACACGCGCTCGAAGGCGGGCTGTCCGCTCGCGACGCTCTGGGTCATCTCGCCGCACGGCCGGTTGAAGAGCGGGTCGCCCGCCATGAGGACGGCCTCGCGCACCGAGCCGGGCTTCCCGGAAAGCAGCGTCGCGCCGAGCGGGTTGAGCGCGTAGTGGCCCGTCGTCTCGTCCTCGACGAACACGTCGAGGCTCGCAAGCGCGCGCAGCAAGCGAGCGAGCGAGGGGGCGTGAGTTCTCGTGGCCCGCGCCAGCTCCTCCACGCTCTTCGGACCCGCCTCGAGCAGGTCCGCGATCCCGAGCTTGGCGGCGACGTACACCGCCTGCGCGACGACGTTGCCGAACGCCATCGTCGCCATGCGGAACGCTTCCATGCGCCGCGAGGCTCAGGCGTGGATCTGCGGCCGCCGCTCGGCCCACGGCCGGGCCTGCTCGAGCTGCGCCGCGACGCGGAGGAGGAGGTCCTCGCGCCCGTACGCGGCCGCCAGCTGGACGCCGATCGGCAACCCCTCGTCGCTCCAGTGGAGCGGCAGCGAGATCGCGGGCTGGCCGGTCATGTTGAAGGGCGAGGTGAAGCCGGCGAACTGTGCGGCTCGCATGCCCGCCGCGACCGGGTCCTCGGGCGACGGCGTGAAGGTGCCGAGCGGCGGCGGGGGCTGGGGAAGCGTCGGCGTGATCAGGAGGTCGAAGCCCGACGCCCACCACGCGGCCATGCGGCGGGTGTAGCCGAAGAGCCAGTCGACGGTCGCCAGGTACTGCTGGGCGGTGGCGATCCGGCCGAGGTCGGTGAGTGCCTGGTTCAGCGGGTCGAGATCGCCGGGCCCGAAGGGCGTTCCCGAGATCTCGCCGAGGACGTCGATCATGCGGGCGATGTGGGTCGCGTACATCATCGAGAAGTGCTGCCCGACCTCGAGCTCGTCGAGCGCGCCGGGATGCGACGGCTCGACGGTGTGCCCGAGCGACTCGAGCAGGCGCGCAGCGCCCTCGGCGGCGGCGCGGCAGTCCGGATGCGTCGGACCCGTCTCGCCCGGCAGTCGGGCGAGGATGCCGATGCGCAGGCGGCCCGGATCGGCGCCCACCTCCTCGACGAACGGCCGGCGCGGCGGCGGCGCGGTGTGCGGGTCGCCCGGCTCGTAGCCGGCGAGCACGTCGAGCAGCGCGGCGGTGTCGCGCACGGAGCGCGTCACGACCCCCTCGTGGGCGAGCCCGCCGATCGGCTCGCCGAGGTCGGGCCCGAAGGAGATGCGCGCGCGCGACGGCTTGAGCCCGACCAGGCCGCACTCGCTGGCGGGGATGCGGATCGAGCCGCCGCCATCGTTGGCGTGCGCGGCCGGCACCATGCCCGCGGCGACCGCGGCCGCCGAACCACCGCTCGAGCCCCCCGTCGAGCGGCTCGGGTCCCACGGGTTGCGCGTCGGGCCGTAGGCCTCGGGCTCCGTCGTCGGCAGCGTGCCGATCTCGGGCGCGTTCGTCTTGCCGAGGAACACGAACCCGGCGGCGCGGAGCCGTGCGGCAGTGTTGGAGTCGTGAGGTGCGATGAACCCGAGGCGCTTCAGCAACCGCGTGCCCATGTGGTGCGGGTCGCCGGCCGAGTAGGCGAGCAGGTCCTTCAGGAGGAACGGCACGCCGCGGAACGGGCCGCGCGGCAGGTCCGGCGACGCCGCTTGCGCCCGCGCCTTCTCGAAGAGCGGGATGATGACCGCGTTCAGCTTCGGGTTGACGGCCTCGATGCGGGCGATCGCCGCGTCGACGAGTGCCGAGGGGCTGAGTTCGCCGCGCCGCACCAGCTCGGCCTGGGCGGTGGCGTCGAGGAAGGCGAGTTCGTCCGACATGCGGCCACCGTACGACAGGCCGACGCCCGGGCACAAGAAGTGGTATAGCCCCCGCCATGCCGATCCTCCACGCCCGCCACGACTTCGGCCATCCGGTCGAGACCGATTCCGCCTGGAGCGAGTCGTACTACTTCAACGCCTACGACCCCGCGACGGACGCCGGCCTCTTCACGCGCATCGGCATCCGGCCGAACGAGGGGACCATGGACGTGGGCCTCTCGATCTGGTTGCCGGGCACCGAGCTGGCGGTCGTGCGGGGCGTCCGGCCGCAGCACGATATGACCGACGCCGATCTCGCGGTGGCGGGCGTCCGCTACGAGCGGCTCGTGCCGATGGAGCGCTGGCGGCTCACGTGCGACGCCGAAGCGGTCGTCATCGACCTCCGCGCCGAACACCCGCCGCGCTCGGCGCACGTCGCTCTGGACTTGACGTTCGGGGCGCTCACCCCGGCGATCGGTAGCGACGGCCAGGGGCGATCCGGGAGCGGCGCGAGCGCCGAGACGCGGCAGCACGTCGGCAAGGGGCATCTCGAGCAGGCGGGGCGCTGGAGCGGGTGGATCGAGGCCGACGGCGTGCGCCACGAGCTCGGCCGGGCCCGCGGCAATCGCGACAAGTCGTGGGGACCGCGCCGCTGGGGCGGGCCGCGCATGTGGCGCTGGTTCTCGGTCAACGTCGGCGACGACGTGCACCTGGGTGGCATCCGCATCGCCACCGACGCGGGCGACCTCCACCGCGGCTGGGTCTGGCGCGACGGCGCCTTCGCGAGCATCCGGTCGTGGGACCTGCGCACCGAGCTCGAGCCCGACCGCCTCACGCACCGGGTGACCCACGTGCGCGCGACGGACTCCGAGGGTCGCGTGCACGCGCTCCGGGGCGACGTGCTGCGCGTCGCGCCTGTCCCGCACGAGGTCGGGGGCCGGCGGACGATCCTGAACGAGGGCCTCGCGCGCTGGACCTACGAGGGGCGCGAGGGGTTCGGCATCGCCGAGTACCTCCACCAGCTCGATGCGGAGGGACGCCCCGTCGTGCCGATCGAGTGACCCCTCACGCGTGCACCTTGGGTCGGCGGCTCGCCCACGGCCGCGCCTCCTCGAGCTGCGCGGCGACACGGATGAGCAGGTCCTCACGCCCGTAAGCCGCCGCGAGCTGGACGCCGATCGGAAGTCCGTCGCCGTTCCAGTGGAGCGGCAGCGAGATCGCCGGCTGGCCCGTGATGTTGAAGGGCGAGGTGAACGTCACGAAGGGCAGGGCGCGCCGGAAGCCGCGCAGGGGATCGCCGGGGCGCGCGGAGAACTCGCCGAGCGGCGGCGGGGGCTCGGCGAGGGTCGGGGTCAGGAGGAGGTCGAATCCGCCTTCCCACCACGACGCGACCCGCCGCGAGTGCGACTGCAGCCAGTCGACCGCGCGGATGTACTGGCGTGCCGTGCACGCCCGTCCCTGCTCGGCGACCGCCCAGTTCATGGGCTCGACGTCCTCCGGCCCGATCGTGTGTCCGGTCCGCTCGCTCCAGTAGTCCAGGTCCCGGGCGATCCAGGCCGCGACCACGAGCGTGAAGCGCTGGCCGACCTCCGGGTCGTCGAGCGCCGCCGGGTGCGCCTCCTCCACCACATGACCGAGCGACTCGAGCAGCCGCGCCGTATCGCGTGCCGCAGCCACGCAGTCCGCGTGAATCGGGAAGGCATCGCCGGGCGCGCGTGTCATCAGACCGATGCGGAGCCTCCCCGGACGTGCCCCGACCTCTGCGGCGAACGGCCGGGCCGGAGGGGGCGCGAAGTAGGGATCGCCGGGCATCGGACCCGCGACGGCGTCGAGGAACGCGGCGGTGTCGCGGACGGAGCGGGTAACGACGTGTTCGGCGACCGCCCCGGCCCAGCTCTCGCCCGCGTCGGGGCCGAGCGACGTCCGGCCGCGCGTCGGCTTCAGACCCACCAGCCCGCACTCGCTCGCCGGGATCCGGATCGAGCCGCCGCCGTCGTTCGCGTGCGCCGCCGGCACGAGGCCCGCGGCGACGGCGGCGGCGGCGCCGCCGCTCGAGCCACCCGGTGAACGGCTCGGGTCCCAGGGGTTGCGGGTGGGGCCGTAGGCGTCCGGCTCCGTCGTCGGCAGGCTGCCGAGCTCCGGCACGTTCGTCCGCCCGACGAAGACGAGACCGGCCGCGCGGAACTTGGTGACGAGATACGTGTCCTCCCGCTCGACCCAGCCGAGCCTCCGGAGCAGCTTCATGCCGGCGTGATAGGGGTCGCCGGCCGTGTGCGCGAAGATCTCCTTCACCAGGAACGGCACGCCGCGGAAGGGCCCGTCGGGGAGCGAGGGACCGGCCGCCTGGGCGCGCGCCTTGTCGAAGAGGGGGATGATGACCGCGTTCAGCTCGCGATCGACGCGTTCGATCCGGCTGATCGCCGCCTGCACCAGCTCGGCAGGGCTCGCCTTCCGCCGCCGTACGAGATCTGCCTGCGCGGTCGCGTCGAGAAACGCCAGCTCATCGCTCATGCGCGCACGCTACGACGGTACGGGCGCCCGAGTCCAGTGAGCCTTCCTTGCGTTTAAGTCTTGATTCCCGGCCGCCGTGGCGATACCCACCACCACGCGATGAGGAGCCCGTCCACCACCGGCGGCGTGGGTCGTTCGAATGGCGGAGCGGCTCAGCGACCGGGCCGCGCGAAGGTGGTTGCCCTCGGCGCGCGCGTGTCGCGACCCCCATCGCCGCGTGCGGCCGACCTCGCCCTGGCCTTTATCCACCGCCTGCTCGAGGAGGCGACGACGCACGTGAGTCTCGATCGGTTGCTCGCCTCGATCGTGCAGGGGGCCGCGCATCTCTGCGGGGTCCAGATGGCGGCGATCAGCCTGCTTCGCGAGGACCCGCAGGGGCTCGAGGTGGTGAGCGTGTACGGGGCACCGGGTGCGATCCACGGGACCCGGCTGCCGCTGAGGGCGAGCCTCGGCGGCACCGTCATCACCTCGGGTCGGACGCTGCGCTGCGGGGACACGTGGCGACTGCGTGACACCGCGCGCTCCGCCTTCGCGCGCCGCAACGGCGTGCGGGGCCTGTGCGTCGTCCCGCTGCGCGGGCCCGAAGGACCGATCGGCACGCTCGCGGCCGCAAAGAGGGTGCGCTGGCAATGCACCGCGGACCAGGAGGTCGTCCTCAAGCTGCTCGCCCACGTCGCGAGCGTGGCGGTGCAGCTCGGTCAACCCCGCGACGCGGCGCCCGTGCTCCCCGGCCTCGCCGGCAAGGAGCGCGCGATCGCGCGGCTGCTGATCGCCGACAAGACCCACAAGGAGATCGCCGAGGCGACGGGGTTGAGCGCCCGCACCGTCGGTCACTACGTCGAGCGGCTGAAGCTGCGCTGCGGCGTGTCGACCATGCACGGCCTCGTCGGCAGCCTCCTGCGCGGTGCGGGGTAGAAATCCCCGGGGAAACTACCCCGGCGGCCAATCAATATCAGATACCACGGAGGGACTCATGGCGACGGAACCGACCCCGGACCGAATCCTCGACCTCGGAACCGGGTTCTGGGGCTCGAAGGCCCTGCTCACCGCGGTCGAGCTCGGCCTCTTCTCCGAGCTGGCGGCGGGGCCGCTCGAGCGCGAGACGCTCCGTGAGCGCCTCCGCCTCCACCCGCGCAGCGCGCGCGACTTCTTCGACGCGCTCGTCGCGCTCGGCGTGCTCGAGCGCCGAGACAGCGTGTACGCCAACACGCCCGAGACCGACCTCTTCCTCGACCGGGCGAAGCCCACCTACGTGGGCGGGCTGCTCGAGATGCTGAACGCCCGGCTCTACGGCTTCTGGGGCTCGCTCGGCGAGGCGCTGCGCACCGGGCAGCCGCAGAACGAGGCCAGGAGGGGCGAGAACTTCTTCGCGACGCTCTACTCGGACGCCGCTCGCCTGCGGCAGTTCCTGCAGGCGATGACGGGGGTGAGCCTCGGCGCCGCCCGAGCGATCGCCCAGAAATTCCCCTGGCAGGACTACCGGACCTTCGTCGATGTTGGCGCCGCCCAGGGTGCGGTGCCGGTCCAGGTGGCGCTGGCTCACCCGGCGCTCACGGGCGGCGGCTTCGACCTGCCCGTCGTCCGTCCGGTCTTCGAGCAGTACGTCGCCTCGTTCGGGTTGAGCGACCGTCTGCGCTTCCAGCCGGGCGACTTCTTCGCGGATGCGCTGCCCAAGGCCGACGTGCTGATCATGGGACACGTCCTCCACGACTGGGACCTGGAGCAGAAGCGCCTGCTCCTCCAGAAGGCGCATGCGGCGCTCCCGCCGGGCGGCGCGCTCATCGTCTACGAGGCGATCATCGACGACCAGCGGCGGACGAACGCCTTCGGCCTCCTGATGAGCCTCAACATGCTGATCGAGACCGCCGGCGGCTTCGACTACACCGGCGCGGACTGCGCGGCGTGGATGCGCGACGTCGGCTTCCGGAAGGCCTACGTCGAGCCGCTCGTCGGGCACGATTCGATGGTGGTAGGCGTCAAGTAGCGATGCGCCGGCGCCTGGCGCTCGCGCTCCTCGTTTGCCTCGCCGCCCGTCCAGCGCTCGCCGCGACCGCCGTCGCGATGCGCGACGTGGCCCTCCGGCAGGACCGCAACCGGACACGGCCGCCGATCCGGGCGATCAAGGCCGGCGAGCGGCTGAAGCTGCTCACGACCCGGCCCGACCGCCCGAACGGGTTCTACCGCGTGGAGACGGCCGACGGACTCGTCGGGTGGGCGTGGGCTCCGAGCCTGCGCGTCGAGGCGGCAGGCAGCCCGGGCGGCGCGAGCACCGCACCGGCCGCGCGCGCCGTCGCGCCGGCTCCGGCCGCCCCGAAAGCGGCGCCCGCCGCCCCCAGGACCACGGTGCCCGCGCCACCTCCGGTCGTCGCGCGCCCGCCGGCAGCGGTGCCGCCGAGCATGCCGCCGTACCGGCGGAGCGACTGGCCGCAGTGGACGGACGCTGACGGGGACTGCCAGGACACGCGCCAGGAGGTTCTGATCCGCGACTCAGCCGTGCCCGTCCACTTCGCGGATGCCAGGCACTGTGTCGTCGCCTCCGGTATCTGGGCCGATCCGTACAGTGGGGACATCGTCACCGACGCGACCGAGCTCGCCGTCGACCACCTGGTGCCGCTCGGCAACGTGCACCGCGCCGGCGGTTGGCTGTGGGACGCCGACAAGCGCGCGCAGTACGTCAACGACCTCTCCGACCGCGATCATCTCGTGCCGGTGCGCCGAAGGCTGCACGAGGCCAAGGGGGAGAAGGGACCCGAGCAGTGGAAGCCGCCGCGCCAGGGAGAATGGTGCTCGTATGCGCGGGCGTGGAAGCGGATCAAGGAGCGCTGGCAGCTCACGATGACCGAGGCCGAATTCGCCGCCGTCGGCGAGATGGAGGCGACGTGCCCGCCGACGCCATGACCGGCTCGGTCTCCTAGCGCGCGCCGGCGGCCCGCAGGATCGCCTCGGCGTCGCGCGCGACGTCGCGGACGATGGCGCCGGCCGGACGGATGTCGTTGACGAGCGTGCAGGACTCGCCCGCGTAGAGGCACGCGAGCTCGAGGTCTCCCTCGTACCCGTGGACGGGCGGAACGATCGAGTAGCGGACGACGTCGATCGCGTATCCGGCGATCGCGGCGCGCCCGATCACCTCTCCCTCGCCGGGTCGCCGCCCGGAGTCGGGCCGGCCGGCGGCCTCCCACTCCGAAACGGCACGATTTCGGAGGACGCGATGCGGAGCGTCCGGCCAGCCGACGTCGAAGAGGCGGGTGAGGACCGTGTCCTCGGCACGGCTCCGGACGATGCGCTCCTTGTAGGCGGGGCTGATGCCGCCTTCCGGCGTCGCCAGGAAGCGCGTCCCCATCATCACGCCCGCGGCGCCGAGGATGAGAGCGGCCGCGGCGCCGCGGCCGTCCGCGATGCCGCCGGCCGCGATCACCGGGATCGGCCGGACCGCCTCGACGACGGAGGGCAGCAGTACGGAGAGCGACACCGTGCCTCGCACGTGACCACCCGCCTCGACCCCCTGCGCGACGATCGCGTCGACGCCGCCCTCGGCGCAGGCCGCGGCTTCTTCCACCGAGCCCACCTGCGGGATCACCTTGACGCCACGGCGGTGCGCGTCGCGAACGAAGGATGCCGGATTCCCCCAGTGGGTGGAGAGCACGGCGACCTTCTCGTCGAACAGGACGTCGATCTCGCCTCCCTGCAGCTGTGCGAGGATGACGTTTGCGCCGAAGGGCCGGCGCGTGAGCGTCCGCGTGCGTCGCAGCTCGTCGCGGATGAAGGGCGGCGGCAGCCCCGCGAGCCCGAGCATGCCGAAACCGCCGGCGTTGGCGACCGCGGCGGCGAGCTCGGCGCCCGCCGTGAGACCGCCGGTGGGCGCGTTGAAGATCGGGACCTCGATGCCGAGGGTGGCACAGAGCGGCGTCGCGAGCATGACGCGTATTCACGGCACCCTACATCGTTGCGACCAAGCGGGCCAGGCGTGTAGGAGGTCCGCCATGAACTCCATACGGACGTACGACGGGGCCGTCGCCGTCGTCACCGGCGGCGCCTCCGGCATCGGCGCGGCGCTGTCCCGGCAACTCGCGGCGCGGGGTGCGACGGTCGTCGTCGCCGACCGGCAGGCGGAGCTGGCGCGTCGAACCGCGGCGGCGCTCGCGCGTCCCGGTGAGGCCCACGAGCTCGACGTCCGCGACGCCGCCGCGTTCGTCCGGCTGCTCGAGGACGTCTGGGCACGGCAGGGCCGCCTGGATTACCTGTTCAACAATGCCGGCACGGGTGTCGGCGGCGAGGCGAAAGACTTCACGCTGGACGACTGGCGCTACCTCGTCGAGGTCAACCTGATGGGGGTCATTCACGGCATCCACGCCGCGTACCCGCGCATGATCCGCCAGGGATTCGGGCACATCGTGAACACCGCGTCGGTGGCGGGCCTCATGCCGTCGCCCGGTGGGACCCTCTACGCCGCGACCAAACATGCGGTGGTCGGCCTCTCGCGTTCGTTGCGCTGCGAGGCCAGGCCCTACGGCGTGCGCGTGGGCTGCTTGTGTCCGGGGGTGATCCGCACGGCGATCCTGGTGGGCGGCGGTGTATACGGTGGGATGAAGATCGCGGCCCCCGCCTCGGCCCAGCTGGCCATGTGGGAGCGGCTACGGCCCATGGACCCTGACCGCTTCGCCGCGGCAGTCCTGCGCGACGTGGCGCGGGACGTGCCCCTCATCATCCATCCCCGGTGGTGGCGGGCGCTCCGCTGGCTCGACCGCCTGGCGCCCGTGCTGACGGACGCGCTCATGACGCGTGGATGGGCGCGCACGAAAGCCGAGCTCGAGGCGGCCGCACGCACCGCGCCCGCCACTCCGACGACCTGATTCCGTGGCGCGTCTCGGGTGGGTCTCCGCTAGACCAGCTTGTATAGCTCGGCCGCGTTGAGCGCGCAGATGCGGCGGCGCTCGGCGGCGCTGACGTCGCGGAACATGTCGTCGACGACGCGGCGGGTCTCGGGCCAGTCGCAGCCGTGGTGCGGGTAGTCGGTCGACCACATCATGTTCTCGACGCCGAGCGTGTGGCGGTTCTGGACGGCGTAGCGGTCGATCATGAAGGTGGAGCGCCAGTTGCGGTGGAAGTAGAAGCTCGGCTCGTGCTTCAGCTTGACCGGCAGCCACGACCGGTTTCGCCACCAGCGGTCGTCGAGCTGCTCGAGGATGTAGGGGATCCAGCCGGAGCCGGCTTCCACCTGTACCCAGGTGAGATCCGGGAAGCGGTCGTGGACGCCCGAGCTGATGATCTCGGGGAGGTCGGTGATCATGCTCGCGGCGCCGACGTTCGCGAGGCCGGTGAGATCGTCGCCACGCACGCCCTTCGGCCTCGGCTTCTGGATCCGGCGCATCACGCGCACGTGGAAGTGGACGGGCACGCCGAGTGACTGCGCGGCGTCCCAGAAGGGGTCGTCGTCCGGGCGGATCGTCGGCCCGACGCTCGGCATCGTGTTCAGCCAGGCGCCGCGCATGCCGAGCCGGAGTCCGCGCTCCATCTCCTTGATCGCGGCGTCGACGCCGAGCGCCGGGATGCACGTGAGGCCGATCAGCCGCTCCGGGGCGGCCTTCACGAACTCCTCGGCGATCCAGTCGTTGTAGGCCTGCACCCCCGCCAGGTGGAACTCCGGATCCGGGTCGGAGAAGAAGTGGCTCATCATGCGCGCCGAGCCGAACAGCACCTCGGCGTCGACCCCGTCGAGGTCCTGCTCCTGGAGGCGCGGCTCGGCGCGGAAGTTGCCCTGGTTGGCGGCGGCGAAGGTGACGCCCGTCCAGCGCACGTCCTCGTGCTTCCGCCCCGCCGAGGCGTAGATGCCGATCGGGGCCGGCGGGATGTCCGGGCTGAACTGCCAGGCCTCGCCGCCCTCGCCGTCGGGCACGACCCGCGGCGCCTTGTCGTGGAACTTGCGCGGCATGTACTGCTTCCAGACGTGCGGCGGCTCGAGGATGTGCGAGTCGGCCGAGATGAGATGGTACTCACGCGCCATGGCCCGGTCCTCCGTCGCTCTCATACGAACAAACGTTCGTTCACTTCAAGAGGGGGCGGGTTGACGTCACGCAAGACACCCTGCTAACCGGCGGGCCGATACCGATGAGCGCGAGCGCCGAACACTGATGCGCGGTCCCGGCGACCGCCGCACGGCCCTTGCGGGCATCCGCGTCATCGACCTGAGCCAT
>Ga0070699_100001180_pt1 | contig 24208 bp, 24 predicted proteins | sample KBSK1503metaG_FD_65473 | JGI IMG/M metagenome (GOLD analysis project Ga0070699, IMG submission 65473) | Corn, switchgrass and miscanthus rhizosphere microbial communities from Kellogg Biological Station, Michigan, USA - KBS K1-50-3 metaG | ecosystem: Host-associated > Plants > Roots >...
CGCCGAGCGGCTCAGCATCGACATGGACCGCGCCTTCGCGATGCTGCGCGACTACGCCCGGAACAGCAACCAGCACCTCACCGACGTCGCCCGCGACTTCGTCACCGGCGCCACCGCAGACTTCCCGCCCCCGGCGCGCCACCAGCCTTCCCGCTAGCGGCCGCGCGCGGGCGGTCGCACTAATCAGTCGCACTAATCAGCGGCCTCGCCGCGGCGGAGGCCGCCCCGCCAGTCCCCGCCGTTCGGCCGGCGTGAGGCTCATGACAGCATTGTCCGGCGAGATGCCCGGACGGGCGCTCCTGCCGGGTGAGGTGTCACGATGTGGTGCCCCCGCTAGCGGCGGCGGGGATCTGTGCCAGCGCTTCCTCCAGGCTCGTGAAACTGGAGAACACCTGGTCGAGCCCTGTGATGGCGAAGATGCGCGGGATGGCGGCGCCGGCCGTGACCAGCAGCAGGTCCCCTCCCTTGGCCCGGGCTCGCTTGCGCGCGCCGACCAGGGCATGAAGCCCGGACGTGTCGCAGAATTGCGTCCGGGTCAAGTCCACCACGAAGGACCCGGGCCCGTGCGCGGCCGATTCGAGCAGAGCCGTCCGGAGTTCGCCGGCATTGGAGATGTCGATCTCTTCGGGAGCAGCCACGACAGGCACGCCGTTGACCATCTCGACCTGGAACCTGGCATCAGGCATCGGCATAGACCTCTTCGCTCGCGGGGGGTACGAGGACGGCCGTGGTATCCGCCCGGTCCGGCCGGCACCGCATCATCAGCAGGGCTATGTCGTCCCGGACCGGCTCGTCTCCGACCATCGCGCTCATCACCTCGGCACAGGCAGTTTCGGGGGACTGCGCCACGACGACCCGGCGGAGTCGTTCCAGTCCGTCGTCAAGGAGCCGGCCCGGGCGCTCGACCAGGCCGTCGGTGTAGAAGCACAGCAGGGCACCGGGCGGGATCGGCACGGTGGTCACCTGCCGTGGCGCAGCCGGAGAGACACCGATCATCAGCCCGTTGGCGATGGGGGCCAGTTGCGCCGGCTGGCCCGGGAGCGCGATGACCGGCGGGAAATGCCCGGCCAGGCAGACATGCATCTGGTCGAGCGCCGGTTCGAAGACGGCATAGAGCACAGTGGCCAGGGCATCGGGCTCGAAGTGCTGCATCTTCCGGTCGAGCCGGGCGAGGACATCGGCCGGATCCGGGGTTTCCAGCGCGTAGGAGCGCAGCGCGCTGCGCATCCTTCCCATGATCACCGCGCCGGGCAGGCCGGATCCGGCCACATCGCCCATCACGACACACAGTTCCCCCGCTGGCAGGGTGAACACGTCGTACCAGTCGCCGCCCACCACCCCGCTGCCGGGAACGTAACGCGCGGCCATCTCTGCCCCGGCCACGGCCGGCAGCGCCGACGGGACCAGGCTGCGCTGCAGCGCCTCCACCGCGACCCGATCGGCCTTGGCCGCCATGGATTGCACCGCCGCCGCGGCCCGGTCCGCGGCCAGCTGCAGCAGCTCGACGTCCTGGCCGGTGAACTTGCGGGGCAGCAGCGAGCCGACATGCATCACGCCGGTCACTCTGCCGCCAGCCACCATCGGCACGCCCATCATGGACTTGATCCCCTTGGCCCACAGGATCGGGTTGAGCACGGTGGTGTGATCGACATGATCCAGGATCACCGGCTGATGCTGAGCGGCGATCCGCCCGGCAAACCCCCGCCCCATCGGAATGCGGACGCCCTGGCGCACCTCTTCCTCCAGCCCGGCGGCCGCGGTCGCGATCAGCTGCCCGGAGGAAAAGTCCAGCAGCAGCACCGCGGCCGTGTCAGTCCGCAGGATCTCTCTCGTACGATCCAGCAGCTCAACGAGCAACTCGCGGTCATCGAGCCGAGACAGCGCGGCATCCGTGATCGACTGGATGGCCCGGAGCCTGGCCTCAGTGGAGACGAGATCTACCTGCGCTGTCACCTCGATGCCTCCCAGGTGGAAGACCTGTGTGACAAACATACGCACAACGGCACCCAGGTATGTAATTTCCCTAGCTGCCGGTCCCGCCGGTGAGCACGACGACCGCATGGCCCATTTCCTTCAGGTGCTCGTGATGGCCCGCCGCCGGTCACCGCAAGACGGCGGTAAATACGCGCCTGCCCGGGCAGCGGGGAACCCGTGACTTCATGGTGAGTGGCTGATCCCCGCACAATCGGTGATCCGCACTTAAAGCCAAGCTGGAATAGCCAACTCGGGTTTACCTGCCCTGACTTGCTATTGTGTCGCGTCATCAGTATCGTTGATCGTTATCTAGGCAAAGCAGTTCTGCCGGGGCCTGCACGGCCGCGTTTAATGCAGTCGGATCCGGCTGAAGACAATCGGCATGACTGCGCCGATATACGGTCAGTATTTTTCACTCACGCACCAAGGCCGTGCGGGTAATGGGGTAGTCATGCAGAAGATTCAAACTCTGCTCGTCGACGACATCGATGGCAGCGAAGCTGAGGGTACCGTCCGCTTCGGACTGGACGGCGCTGAGTACGAGATCGACCTGAGCGCCGAGCATGCCCTGGCACTGCGGGACGCACTGGCGGAGTACGCGGGTGCGGCCCGGCGGCTGCGGGCCAATGGGCGGCATCCGGCGCGCAGCGGACGCAGGGCGCCGGATGCCGCCCTGAACGCCGCTGATATCCGCGAGTGGGCCAGGGCGCAGGACGTTGAGATCAAAGGCCGCGGGCGGATCCCCGCGGCGGTGGTGACCAGGTTTAAGGCGGCGACCGGAAGGTAAGGGGACGCGGGCCGCCCGCATTTGCCCGGAACATATCCCGGGGCGGGTACCGCATCCGTTCGGGAATATTCTTGCAATTAATCCGAACGGGCCTGGCGTTTCCCTCCCTCGCCGGTATCCGCGGCGGCGGGCCTTTCCTGCTCGACACCGCTGCCGATGCCGCCGCCGCCGGCGGGGTGGCGGCCAGCGGCGCCATTATCCTCGCCGCCGGCCGCTGGTACTGGCTTGACCCGGCCGTTGCCCTGGTGATCGCGGTGATCATCACCTACCACGCCCAAAACCTGGTCCGCAAGGTCATCACCGTGCTGCGGTCACCATAAACCGGCGGGATTTGCCTGCCGGACCGGGGTCGGCGGCGCGCGGGTTTCGGCGCCGTGCCAGGAGCGTCCTCAGCTGCGGGCCGAAGGCGCGGCGGGGTCTCCTGAGTCGTTGCCTGGTTGAGTACCTGGACCTGGTCGGCTGAGGCCGGGTCGCTTTCCTTTCTCGCTCGCGGCTGGCGGGGCTGTCCTCTGGCGGTGTTCAGCTCAGGCCTGACCCTAGGAACTGGGCGGCGATGGCGAGGGCGAGGATGCCGACGATGCGGCGGATCAAGGTGTCGGGCAGCCGGTGCTGCAGCCGGGCTCCGAGGTAGCCGCCGGCGATGCCGCCGATGCCCAGCGCGATGCCGGTGGGCCAGTTCGGGGCAACCGAGCCTTCGCGGATGGACAAGATGATGAAGGTGAGCACGCCGCCGAGTGAGGTCACGAAGGTTGAGGCGAGGGCGGCCGGTGCGACCTCGGCGGGCGGGCGGCCGGTCCCGATCAAGATGGGTGACAGGATCGCGCCGCCGCCGATCCCGTAGATGCCGCCGATGCAGCCGGTCAGGGTGGCCAGGGCGATCAAGACAGGGGCGGGGATGTGGCGGGTCGGGCCGGCCGGCTGGTCCAGGTCGTGGTTGCGGGCAGGGCGTGCGGCGGTCAGCCAGACTCCGAGCGGCAGCAGCAGTGCAGCGACCAGCAGGTCGAAGACGCGGGGGCCGGGAACCAGTTCGACCCGGATGACCGATCCGGTGATCACGCCGGGCAGGGTCCCGGTGGTCAGGAGGAGGGCCAGTCGCCCGCCGGTCTGGTGCTGTCGCCAGTAGCGGTACAGCGCGCCGGGCGTGGAAACGACGTTGTAGAGCAGGTTGGTGGGGGTGACGGCAGGGCTGGGCGTGCCCAGCACGCTGACCTGGAACGGGAGCAGCAGCACCGCGCCGGAGATGCCCGCCGGGGTGGCCACGGCGGAGATGATGAAGGCCGCCGCCAGGGCGACGGCCTCGGTCCACCCAGTGCCGAGCACGCGGCCACACTAACCGGCTCCGGCCGTCTGGGTACCTGATGACCGGCAAGTTTGCGCAGGTCAAATGATGTTAGCGGCCTGGCCATCCCGCTGGCCGCGCTCGGCTTCCTCAACCCCCTGGTCGCCGCGGCCACCATGACCCTCTCCTCGGTCTTCGTCGTCTGGAACAGCCTCCGCCTGCGCCGCCAGGGCGCGACCGTCAGAACTCCGGCCCGGCGGCGGCCATCGGCCTCCAGCGATTCTCGACCTCGCGATGAGCCAGTATCCGAGCGCGCGGAAGGCATCTTCAACAATTGGAATTAGGATCGAAGCGCCCGGCGGCTACGACACCAGCGGCGCGGTTGACCAGGCCAGCGGCCAGCGCAGCGGCCGCCTGAACTGACGGGTCCTAGACGTGGAGGTGAGCCGCATGGGCTGGGTTGAATCCGGCCGGGCCTGGGTGAGCGGGCGGCCGACTGGGCGTATCTGATCGAGCCGTATGCGCGCGGCGCCAACGATGCGCTGTTTGACCGGACCGGCGTTGGGCCTGGGACGGAACTGCTGGACATCGCCTGCGGCTCTGGCTACGCGGCCAGTGTCGCGGCTTGCCGCGGAGCCACCGTGTCAGGGCTGGATGCCTCTGAGGCGATGATCGCAATAGCCCGTGCCCGTACCCCAGGGGGAGACTTCCGGGTCGGGGACATGTTCGCGCTGCCGTTCGACGACGACCACTTCGACGTAGCCACGAGCTTCAACGGGATCTGGCAGGGATGCGAAGGCGCGCTGATCGAGGCGCGCAGGGTGGTCCGGCCCGGCGGCCTCGTGGGGTTTACGTTCTGGGGTGCTCCCAAGCGCCTGGGCCTGATGCCCTACTTTGTCACTTTGGCTGAATTGTCGCCCGCTGACCACGTCGACGCCACCATCAACCAGGGCGGCACCGGGCGGCCCGGCGTGACCGAGCAGATGCTCAAGGAGGTGGGCCTGGAATTCGCCGACCGGGGCACGGCCCAGGTCATCAGCGAACTGCCAGACCTTGACCTGACCGTCCGGGCGCTCGCGGCCGCCGGGCCTTCCTGGCCAGCCATCCAGAACGTCGGCTACGACCAGTTCGCCGAGGCACTGCGCCAGGCGATGCGCCCGTTGTATGTCGAAGGCATCGGCGTCCGGATCGTCTCAGAGTTCGGCTGGATCATCGGCAAAGTGCCCGCCGCCTGACGCTCCGGGGGCAGTCACCTTCTCACCAATCTCTTGCGCACGGTGCCATTCATGGACTGGTGGCGCGTGACCAGGTCAGCCGGTGACGAGGGGCAGGTCCGGGTGGGCGCTCCACTCGGTCAGCGAGCCGTCGTACAGCCGGGCGTCGTCGCGGCCGGTCAGCCAGAGCGCGAAGAGGTCGACCGTCGCGGAGATGCCGCCGCCGCAGTAGGCGATGACCGGCTGGCCCGCGCGGACACCGCCGCCGTTGAGGGCGGCGGCGAGCTCGGCGGGCGGTCGGAAGCGGTTCGTCGCCGGGTCGACCAGGCCGTTCCACGGCACGTTGACGCTGCCCGGGATGCGGCCCGGGCGGCTGTAGGCACTGGGGCCCTGGCCGCGGAAAGCCTCCGGGGACAGGGCGTTGACGAGGCAGGCGGACGCGTTCCCGGTGATCTCGCGGACGTCGGCCAGGCTGGCGAGAAGCTCCGGCCTGGGGCGGGCGGTGAACGACACGGGCGGGTACGTGCTCTCGCCCGGCTCGACCGGGCCGTCTGCTGCTGCCCAGGCGGCAAGCCCGCCGTCGAGCACGCTAGTGTCGTCGTGCCCGAAGTAGCGCAGCAGCCACCACAGCCGCGTCGCCCACATCGGCGTGTCCTGCGCATACGCGACGACGTGCGTGCCGCCGCCGATGCCGAGGCGGCCGACCGCGCTGCCGAAGTGCTCCGCTGCGGGAAGGGTGAACGCGAACGGCGACGCCGGGTCGGACAGCGCGCCGGGGATATCGGCGAACCCGGCCCCGGGAATATGGGCTCGCGCGTAGCTCTCGCGTCCGCTTTCCACGGTATAAGGGCCGCCGCCTACCGGGCGGCGGAGAAAGACAGTGGTGTCGAACACGCGCACTCGCTCATCACCGAGCGCGTCGCGGAGTTCCTCGGGGCTGACCAGCGGGGGCAGCAGTGGCATCTCGGAAACCTCCTGGAATGGCGGGGCGACGTCCCGGCGGGTGCGCTCTAGATCGCGGAAGCCTCCCGGGGGTGGGCAGACGGGTGGTCAGGAGACAGCCGCGGCGGCGTGGTGAAGGTGGGTGGCCCGGGTGGCGAAGCGCTTGCGGTAGGTGGTGGCGCTGAGCCCGTAGTGGGCTTTGAAGCGCCGGGCGAAGCCGCTCTGGTCTGGCCAGCCGACCGCGCGCCCGATGCTGGTGACCGGCTCGTCGGAGTGCAGGAGCAGGACGGCGGCGTGCTCGGCGCGGAGCTGGCCCAGGTAAGCCATGGGGGGCAGCCCGGCAGCAGCATTGAACAGCCGGACCAGGTAGCCCGGAGCGAGATGCAGCTCGGCCGCCAGGCCGGTCAGCGTCCAGTTCCTGGCTAGGTCCGCCTCGAGCAGGCGCATCGCCTGCACGACGGCAGGATGCGCTGATCCGGGGCCGCCGGGCGGTTCGCCGCGGGCCTGCGCCACGGCCTGGCCGAGCTGTCCGAACAGAAGGGACAGCCGGCCGACGATGTCGGGGCGGTGCAGGGCGGGCGAGCGGTGCCGCAGCGCGGCCAGCGCGTCGAGATGAACCAGGCAGTCGCCGAGGACGGACGGCGGCAGGCTGATCGTCAGCACGCCACGGCCGGGAGAAGAGTACGGGCCGTCAAACAGCAGGAACCCGAGTAGCGGGTCCTCACGAGTCCAGGACAGCTCGCGGCGCAGCAGCTCGCTGCTGAAACAGCAGTTGTACACCTCGAACCGCTGGCAGTTCTCGTACCCGTGCCAGACGCCGGGCCGGAGCAGAAGGACGTCGCCCGGCTGCATCTCGCGCCGTCCGACCTGGGAATGGTGGGTAGCCGTGCCGCCGATGGCGAAGGCGATCTCCACGAAGCTGTGCGTGTGCACCGGGCTGTCGTGCTTGTGCAGATAGCAGCCCGCGTAGGCCGGCATGGGCTCGGTGAGATGGAAAAGGCCCTGGCTGGTGCCTACCGGAGGGGCTTCGTCCACGTTAACACCGTATTGCCGCAGTCGGCCGAAGTGAATTTCTGACAAGTAACGGTTCATCTCCGCATAGCGCCGACCAGCGGATACGCCCAGGATCGACGTCATGGACGTGACGTTCATGGGCGTCGATCACAAGGTGCCAGGGCGGATACCCCGGTGGCGCTACCGCTACCGGCCGGTCCTGGCGGTGCTGCTGCTGCCGAGCCTGCTGCTGATCGGCGTGTTCAGCTACTACCCCGCCATCCGCAGCCTCATCGGCGGCTTCTACCAGTGGAACGGCTTCTCCGCGCCCACCTATGCGGGGATATCGCAGTTCCGGCAGTACATCCAGGCGCCGACCTTCGGGACCGAGGCCAAGAACATCGCGATCCTGGTCGGCGGCGGCATCCTGATCAGCCTGGTGTCCCAGTTCACCGCGGCAGAGATCGTCATCCACATGCCGCGGCGGGCGGCCGCCATCGCGAAATACGTCCTGGTCCTGCCGATCGTGCTGCCGCCGCTAGTGCTGATCGAGGTCTGGGCCTACCTGCTCCAGCCGGGGTCAGGGCTGGTCGACCGGATCCTCGGCGGGGTCGGGCTGCCGCAGCCGACCTGGTTCGGCGACCCGCACCTGGCGCTGGTCGGGATCCTGCTGGTCGGGTTCCCGTGGATCTCCAACCTGGGGTTCCTGATCTTCCTCGGCGGGCTGCAGAATCTGCCGAGGGATGTGCTGGATGCGGGCCGACTGGACGGCCTGAGTGCCTTCCGGCGAGTGTTCGCGATCGATATCCCGCTGCTGATGCCGCAGTTCCGGATCGTGGTGATCTTGTCCGGCATCTTCGCGGTGCAGAACTTCGTGCCGATCCTGCTGCTCACCAACGGCGGGCCGGGCACAGCGACCATGGTGCCGGGCCTGGACATGTACCAGTCGGCGTTCCGGAACGACCAGTACGGCTACGGCATGGCCATCGGCACCCTGCTGTTCGCCGCCATGCTCATCTTCACGCTCGTTGTGATGCGGGCGCTGCGTCCCCGGACCAACTGACCGAATTCTCACCAGGAGGCGGGTTTCCATGTTCCGAAGAACTCACGTGCTGTCGGCCGGGATGGCCCTGCTGGCCGCGTGCGCCCTGGCCGCGGGATGCTCGAGCAACTCGGCCAGCCCGGGCAACTCGGGCAGCAACGCCCCGGTCACGATCAAGGTGGTGCTGCCGCCGAACACCGGCCCGATCACGGCGGCAGACAACGCCGGCCTGCTGCAGCTCACGCAGCAGTACGAAAAGGCCCACAAGAACGTGACCGTCCAGTGGCTGCCGAACAACACCGGCAGCATCAGCGCGGCGAACGCGGCCGTGGAAAGCCAGGCCTCCGGCGGCGCCGCACCGGACGTCGTCTGGGAACAGTACGGGCCGGTGACGTCCGGCGCGCTGCCGGCGGGGCTGCTGCAGAACATCAAGCCGTACCTGGAAAAGCCCAACCCCTACGTGCCGGGCAACTCAAGCTGGCTGTCGCTGTTCACTTCTTCGACCGTCCCGTACATGACCTCACCGAACGGCGACATCGACATCATCCTCGGGTCGAGCGTCGAGACCGGCATGTTCTACAGCAAGGCGGCGTTCGCCAAGGCCGGGATCGCCGCTACGCCGACGACGTGGGCCCAGTTCATCGCCGACCTCGGCAGGCTCAAGGCGGCCGGCATTACGCCGTTCATGTTCACCGATGGCAACGCCAACTGCACCCCGTCGTGGTGGGAGCGGCTCGCGACCTCTTCGCTGCTCGCGAGCCAGGTCAGCCAGTTCGACGTCAACCACGCCCAGGTGACCAACGGCCTCGACGACGCGGTCGGCATCAAAAAAGGCATCATCGGCATGAGCAACCCCCGCTATGCGGAGGCATGGAAGCTACTCGGCCAGCTCGTCAGCTATTCGGCCAGCGGGGAGAGCAGCTACGACGGGTGCGCCGACCCGAACGCCACCTCGCCGCCGCTGAGCCCGCAGTCCCTGCTCATCCAGGGCAAGGTCGGCGTGCTATGGGGCGGAAGCTGGTGGATCCCACAGCTCGACTCGGCGGGCTTCACCGGCAAGTTCGGCGTGTTCCCCGAGCCGCCCATCACCACCGTCAGCTCGCCACTCGCGCTCGGAACCTCCACGGTCGGGGTCATCGGCGGCCCGAACGGCAACGGCCAGTGGAGCATCACCTCCCAGCGCGCGGACAGCACGATGACCCCGGCCAAGACCGCGACGGTGATGAACTTCATGGCCTGGCTGTTCACCCCGCAGCACCTCGGCTACTGGCTGAAGATCAGTGGGAACGGGGCCTACATCCCCACCGAGACCGGCGCGCCGACAGTCAACCTGCCCGGGCTGAACAACCTGGTCCCCACGAGCACGGTGCCGACGGTGATCGACGTGGTCCTCGACAACGTGCTGTCGACCGTGGCGACGAACTCGGGATCCCGGCTCTTCCAGGAGTACGTCAACGGGTCGCTGTCCTACTCCGCGTTCGCCAGCCAGTGGCAGTCGTTGCTGACCAGCGCGGCACAGCAGTGGGCGACCCAGAACCATGTCGACCTGAACAAGTACTGAGCGAGGAACCCGATGCGTTCGGTCGTCCAGATCGATCCCCAGGCCGGTCGCCCTCCGGCACCTCCCGGTCGGCGGCCCGCCTGGGCGGGTCGGCAGCGGCGTCGTTACCGCTGGATCACCCTGCTCGGTGGCTTGCTGATCGTGGTGATGACCTATTTCCCACTCGTCTTCGTGGTCTCCAACTCGCTGAAGAGCGGGCAGAACATCTTCAGCAGCGGCGTATTCTCGCTGTTCACCCAGTTCGACTACCAGAACTACAGCACGGCGTGGGCCGGGGTGTCCCGGCCGCTGGCCAACACGATCATCGTCGCCGCCGGGTCGATCGTCCTCGGCGTCACCGCGGCGGCGGCCGGTGCCTACGCCTTCTCCCAGCTGCGGTTCCGCGGCAAGGAGCTGCTGTTCCTGGCTTACATCGGGCTGCTGCTGATCCCGTCGACGCTGACCCTGATCCCGCTGTTCCTGACCATCCAGAAGCTGCACTTCTTCAACACCTGGTGGGCGCTGATCCTGCCCTACGCGGCCACCGCCCAGCCGCTGCTGGTGCTGATATTCCGCGGCTTCTTCGACCAGATCCCGCGCGAGCTGCTGGAAAGCGCCCGCGTCGACGGCTGCTCCGAATTTCAGGTGCTGGCCCGGATTGTCGCCCCGCTGACCAGGCCGGTGCTGCTGACCGGCGCGATCCTGGTCACGATCAACGTCTGGGGCGACTACCTGTGGGTGACGATCGTCATCCAGGACCCGCACAAGACCACGATCTCGGCCGGCGTGCAGCAGTTCGTCAGCAGCTTCGGGCTGAACGTGAGCAGCGGCGGCTCGGTGTTCGCCGCGCTGGTGATCGCCACCGTGCCGATGTTCGTCCTGGTCGGCTTCACCATGCGCTATTTCGTCTCCGGCCTCACCGAAGGAGCAACGAAGCTGTGACTCCACCGCCACTGACCCCCGCCGGCCTGCGCTGTGCTGAACTGCGCTGCGCGCACCTCCTCGACCCGCTTGGCGTCGCGCCGGACCGGGTCCGGCTGAGCTGGCGACTAGAAGGCACGGGCACCGGCCGGGCCCAGTACGCTTACCAGGTCCTGGTCACGGACGACACCGACGCGGTGGCCTGGGACAGCGGCCGGGTGGAGTCCGGGGCCGCCGCGGACGTTGCTTATGGCGGGCCCCCGCTGACCGCGGGCGGGCGGTACCGCTGGAAGGTGCGGGTCTGGGACGAGGCCGGGACGGTGTCCGGCTGGAGCGACCCAGCCCGGTTCGAGGCCGAATTGGACCGAACGAGCGGGTGGTACGCCTCCTGGATCGGCCCGAGCCGGATCCGGGAGGGCGTCACCCCGCCCTCCGGGGCGGGCCCGGTCGACCCGGTAGCCCGGGCCCTGACCCCGGCTCCTTACTTGCGCCGGGCCTTTACCGTGGATCAGCCGGTGACGTCAGCCCGGCTGCATGTGACCGCGCTCGGCCTGTACGAGGCGCGGCTGAACGGCCGCCGGGTCGGCGACGGGTTCCTCACCCCTGGCTGGACCGACTACACCCGGCGCATCGCCTACCAGACCTACGACGTGACCGGGCTGCTGAACCAGGGCGATAACGTCCTCGGCGCGGTCCTGGCCCACGGATGGTACGCCGGCTTCTACGGCTTCGACCCGAAGCGCGCTGGCGCCCATTACGGCACCGCGCCGGAACTGCTGGCCCAGCTGGTGCTGCAGTTGGCCGACGGCAGCGAGCAGCGGATCGTCACGGACGCGCAGTGGGAGTCCTCAACCGGCGCGATCCGGCATGCGGACCTGCTGATGGGCGAGCGGCATGACCTCGCGCTCGAGCCAGCCGGCTGGGACGCGCCCGGCTTCACGGCTCTGCACTCTGGCGCCTCCGGCGCGGGGAACTGGCGCCCGGTGCGTGCCCGGGAGCGTGACGGCACGCCGCTGGTCGCCGACCCCGGCCCGCCGATCCGGGTAACGCAGGAGATCACGCCGCGCAGCATCGCCTCGGACGACTCGGGACGGCACATCGTCGACTTCGGCCAGAACCTGACCGGCTGGCTGCGGATCAAGGTCGACGGACCGCCGCGGACGCGCGTCCGGATCCGGCACGGCGAGGTGCTCGCGGCCGACGGCAGCCTGTACACCGACAACCTGCGCACCGCCCGGGCCACCGACGAGTTCACCACGGCCGGCGGCCCCGAGGTGCTCGAGCCTCGGTTCACCCTGCACGGGTTCCGCTACGCGGAGATCACCGGCTACCCCGGCGACATCGACCAGGCCGACGTCACCGCGCGCGTCGTCCACTCCGACACGCCCGCGGCCGGGAACCTCGAGTCCTCGCTGCCGTGGCTGGACCAGTTGTTCCGCACAATCGACTGGGGCCAGCGGGGCAACTTCATCAGCGTCCCCACGGACTGCCCGCAGCGGGACGAGCGGCTCGGCTGGCTAGGCGACGCCCAGGTGTTCGCCCGGACCGCCTGCTACAACCGCGACGTCGCGGCGTTCTTCGCCAAGTGGCTGGACGACGTGACCGACGCCCAGCTGCCCTCCGGCGCCTTCACCGACGTCGCGCCGCGGCTCACCCTCACCGGGGCCGGGGCGCCGGCCTGGGGCGACGCCGGGGTGATCGTGCCGTGGACAGTGTGGAAGATGTACGGCGACACCGCGGTCCTGGACCGGCATTTCGGCGCCATGACCCGGTGGATGGACTTCCTCGAGCGGGCCAACCCCGACTACCTGCGGGCCCGGGAACTCGGCAACAGCTACAACGACTGGCTCGCCCCGGGCGATGACGACACCCCGCACGAACTGCTCGCCACCGCCTACTGGGCGCACGACGCTGCGCTGATGGCCGAGATCGCCGACGTGACCGGACGGCCCGACGACGCCGCGGGCTACCGGGCGCTGCGGGCCAAGATCGGGTCCGCGTTCACGGACGCGTTCGTGACCGCCGACGGCCAGGTCGCCTCCGGCATCCAGACCGCCTACGTCCTGGCCCTGCACATGAACCTGATCTCCGACGACCTGCGGGCCGCCACGGCGGAGCGCCTCGTGGCCGCGATCCGGGCCGCGGGCTGGCACCTGACCACCGGGTTCGCCGGCGTCGGGTACCTGCTCCCGGTGCTGAGCTCCACCGGCCACAACGCGGCGGCCTACCGGCTGCTCGAGCAGGACACCATGCCGTCGTGGCGGTACATGACCGACCACGGCGCCACCACGATCTGGGAACGCTGGGACGGCTGGACCGCCGAGCGCGGCTTCGCCTCGCCCTGGATGAACTCCTTCAACCACTACTCGCTCGGCTCGGTCGGCGAATGGCTCTACCGGTTCCTCCTCGGCATCGACCAGGAACCGGGCGCCGCCGGCTTCGGCCGGCTACTGCTCCGGCCGCATCCCGGCGGGTCACTGGACTGGGCCCGCGGCTCCTACCATTCTGTCCGGGGTCGGGTAGCGGTCGGCTGGCAACGGGACCGCGACCGGTTCACGTACCGGGCGGAGCTACCGCCCAACGTCACCGCCACCGTCCGCATCCCCAGCGCTCAGGCTGCCGAGGTCCGCGACGCCGCGGGCAACGCGCCCTCGGCGCTCGCCAGCTTCCCCGGTACCGGAGGCGTCCAGGAGGCGGTCTTCCAGGTCGGCTCGGGGGCGCACGAGTTCTCAGGTCCCGCGATCAGCGATCCCGGCTACTCCTGAAGGAAGCGAACGCCGTGGATTGTTAGCGCGGAGCCACGGCCCGTCCGGCCTTGTCAGGTCTGCTTGAGCGCTGTGTTTTCTGCGTTGTCGGTGGCGTTCCAGCTGGCCAGCAGGTTGAGCGCATCCGCGTCCCGGCTGCCGGGTGCGACACCGCACGCGATGAGATACAGGCCCTCGTCGGCGGCGAGTTCCATGGTCTCGTAGGTAAACGTCAGCTGCCCGACGAGCGGATGGTTCAGGCGCTTGGCGCCGGCGCGGTGCCGCCGGACTTCGTGCCGGGCCCAGCGCTGCCGGAAGGTGTCGCCGCGGGTGGAGAGCTCGCCGATCAGGTCCGACAGGGCCTTGTCGTAGGGGTTGCGGCCGACCTCGGCGCGTAGGGTGGCGACGTTCTGGTCGGCGACGGCGTCCCAGTCGGGGTAGAACTCGGCGGCGGCGGGGTCCAGGAAGGTAAAGCGGGCGGCGTTGACCGGCCGGGCCGGGCTGGTGAAGATCGGCGCGAACAGGGCCCGGGCCAGGGCGTTGCCGGCGAGGATGTCCAGGCGGCCGTTGCGGATGTAGGCCGGGACGCCGCTCATCGCCTCCAGCATGTTCCGCAGCTCCGGGCGCACCGGCTGCCGGGCCGGGCGGCCAGTGGCCTGTGCTGCCGCCGCGGTGGCGTTGGCGGCGCGGACCAGATCGAACAGGTGGGCGCGTTCGGCGTCGTCGAGCAGCAGGGCGCGGGAGATGGCGTCCAGGACCGCGTCGGTGGCGCCGCGGGCATCGCCGCGCTCCAGCCGGGTGTAGTACGGGACGCTGACCCCGGCCAGCAGCGCGACCTCCTCGCGGCGCAGACTCGCGACCCGGCGGGCCCCGGCTAGCGGGGAGACCTTCAGTCCGGCCTGCTCCGGCGTGATCCGGGCACGCCGGGAGGTGAGGAAGTCGCGGATCTCGGTCCGTCGGTCCATACCTTGAGACTACGACCGGGCATCGCGCTTCAGCAGCGGCCCGGGGGACCCTGTCAGGGTTCCCTTTACCGTCGAAACGCCGGTGCCGGCGGTGCTTGGCTTGATGGCGTGAAGGCGACGCTGATGTACGGAGCCGGTGACGTCCGCATCGAAGACGTACCCGACCCGGCGATCCATGCCCCGACCGACGCGATCGTGCGCGTGGTGCGCGCCGCGATCTGCGGCAGTGACCTGCACCCCTACCGGTCCATGCCGACCACTGACCAGGGCCGGCAGATGGGACACGAGTTCCTCGGCACCATCGAGGACACCGGCGCCGAGGTCACCGGGCTCAAGCGTGGCGACCTGGTACTTTCACCGTTCACCTACGCCGACAACACCTGCTTCTGGTGCCGCCGCGGCTGGCAGACCTCCTGCCCGCACGGCGGCCGCTACGGCTTCGACGGCGTGGACGGCGGCCAAGGCGAGGCCGTGCGCGTCCCGCAGGCCTCCGGGACGCTGGTGAAGCTGCCGGTCGCGCCGGACTCGGCGCTGCTGCCGTCGCTGATGACGCTCATCGACGTGTTCTGCACCGGCCACCACGCCGCCGTCACCGCGCAGGTCGGGCCCGGCGTGAGCGTCGCGGTCGTCGGCGACGGCGCGGTGGGGCTGTGCGCCGTGCTGGCAGCCAGGCGCCTGGGCGCCGAGCAGATCGTCCTGATGGGCCGGCACACCGACCGCACCGACCTGGGCGCCGGGTTCGGTGCCACCGACATCGTCCTGGCCTCGGGCGAGGAAGGCGTCGAGGAGGTCAGGAAACTGACCAGGGGCCATGGTGTCGACGCGGTGCTGGAATGCGTCGGCAGCATGCAGACCCTGACCACGTCGTTCGGCGCAGTCCGCGACGGCGGCATTATCAGCCGCGTCGGCGTCCCTTCCTACACTGACGGGCCGATCGGCATGGACATGATCATGCGGAACATCACCTTGACCGGCGGCGTGGACCCGGCCCGCCACTACATCGACGGCATCCTCCCCGACGTGCTGGAGGGCCGCATCGAACCCGGCCGGGTCTTCGACCGCACCGTCGCGCTGGTCGGCGTGCCCGACGGCTACCGGGCCATGGCCCGCCGCCAGTCCCTCAAGGTCCTCATCGCCCCATGAATCCGCCTGCCGGGCCGGGTGCACCTGAGCCCGTCGGCCGTGCTGGGAGGCACACATGACCGTGAACTTGACCCTGAACAACGGCGTCCAGATGCCCCCGCTCGGCTTCGGGGTGTTCCAGACACCGCCGGACGTCACCGCGCAGGCCGTGCGCACGGCGCTCACGACCGGCTACCGGCTCATCGACACCGCCGCCGCGTACGGCAACGAACGCGAAGTCGGCCAGGCCATCCGCCACTCGGGCCTGGCCCGCGACGACGTGTTCATCGAGACGAAGATCTGGATCAGTGACTACGGCTACGACCAGACGCTGCACGCCTTCGACAAGAGCGCCGGCAAACTCGGCACCGACCGGATCGACCTGCTGATCCTGCACCAGGCGCTCCCCGCGCGGTTCGACCTCACCCAGGAGGCGTATCGCGCGCTGGAGACCCTGCTCGCCGACGGGCGGGTGCGGGCGATCGGCGTCAGCAACTTCATGCCCGGGCACCTGGACGCCCTGCTGAAGCAGGCTACGGTGGTCCCCGCGGTAAACCAGGTCGAGGTGCACCCGTACTTCACCCAGCCGGCCGTGCAGGCCGCGGACGCTGCCCACGGCGTCCTCACCCAGGCCTGGTCGCCGATCGGCGGCATCACCAGCTACCGCGGTACCGGGACCAGCACCTTCGACGACCCGGCCATCGCTTCGATCGCCGCCGCGCACGGCAAGACCCCGGCGCAGGTGATGATCCGCTGGCACCTTCAGGAGGGCCGCTCCGCGATCCCCAAGTCGGTGCGGCCCGAACGGATCGCCGAGAACTTCGACGTGTTCGACTTCGAGCTCACCACCACCGAGCTCAAAGGCCTGGACGCACTCGACACCGGCGTGCGCGGCGGGCCTGAGCCGGACGATGTCACGCTCGGGGCCTACGGCCGGCCCATCCCCGAAGCCTGACCTCACCGCGCGGAATCGCCGACAGCTGGTCACGCGAGCGGCCAGCTCTGACCCTGCGCGCAAGAGCCCGGCGCAGATGTTCGTGCGCTGGCAAGAAGAACAGGAACCCCACCATGGAAGAACAGCAGACTCCCGCCCAGCGGCTGCTCGGCGACTTCGCGCCCAAGATAGTCCAGCTCACCGACGACGTCCTGTTCGGGGACGTCTGGAAGCGCCCCGGCCTGTCCCCCGCGACCGCAGCCTGGTCACCGTCGCCGTCCTGGCCGCAACCTACCGGCCCGACCAGCTCATCAGCCACCTGCGCCGGGCCCTGGCCAACGGTCTTACCCAGGACGAACTCGTCGAGGCCCTCACCCACCTGGCCTTCTACGCCGGCTGGCCGTCCGGCATGGCAGCCCTGACGCAACTCAAGACGATCATCGCCAGCGATACGGCCTGATGGGACACGTTCGCGCGGGACGATGGGCGGCATGAACGTAACGCTCAGGTACACCCAGCTCGGACTCGCCGTCGCCGCGCTCCTGGAGAAGGAGGAGCCGCTCGACGCCGGGCAGGCTCAGCAGTACATCCAAGACGGCTCGCTCTTCAGCTGGCTAAGCCGACGATACGACGGTGAGATCGACCTGAGCCTGTACGAGTCCGCCGACCAGGCGGACGTTCTCGAGCGGTTCCAGGCCCTGTCTGACACGGTCGATACCGAGCGCACGTTCGGGATCGAGAGCAACGGCCTGGCCCTGCTGGCGGCCTACTGCTTCCAGGTCCTGCAAGAGATCCACTACTTCAAGGAGCCGAAGGTATAACGCGCCCTGGCATCATCGGCGTCGGCCACGGCGCCGACGGAACGGCCATCTGTCCGTTACCCCGGGCCGCGTAGCCTTCGCCAATTGCCAGCGATAGCGGGCCTCGGCAGGCCAGCGACAGGGGGTCAATGACCCACGGGCACGACGGCGACAAGTACGAGGAGGAGGCCCCGGCCGGGTTAGTAACCTGAAAGTGATGGAGAAGAGCCAGCGTATGAACCCCGGGCTGCCCGATTCATCCACGCCGATCTGGGAAGAACCGGCTCGCGGGTTCTACACCGACCCCGGGCAGTTCGTGACTCGGTCCGGGCTCGACCTGCTCCGCAGCATGCTGGAAGGCGGCCTTGGCCCGCCGATCGGCTACCTGTTCGGGCTCGGGCTCGCCGCCGTCGAGCCGGGCGGCGTGACGTTCACCATGCCGGTGACCGACTGGCTGCTGTTCCCCCAGGGGGTCGTCTCCGGCGCCACCCTCGGCATCCTGGTAGACGCGCCGTTGGGATGTACGGTCCAGACCGCCCTGCCGCCTGCCACTCCGTTCACCACGGCCGAGATCTCGCTCAGGTTCCTGCGCACTGTCGTGCCGCAGAGCGGGACGCTGACGGCCAAGGGCCGCCTGATCCACGCCGGCCGGACCACGGGCGTGTCGCTGGTCGAGGTCACCGACGAAGCGGGCCGCCTGGTCGCGGTAACGAGCACCCGGTGCGCGATCCTGCCGCGCGTACAGGTGCCGTGGGAGGTTGTCGAGCAGGCGCTGAAGAACCCGCCCCGTCTGCGGGAGCCGGACTGGCCGTCGCCCCATCCGTTCGAACGGCCGGTGGCAGGCGAGGTGCTATCCCAGGAGATCTGGGACAGCACGGACGGCCTCGGCGTTTTGCGGTCCCTCATCGCCGGTGACCTGCCGGCGCCCCCGCTCGCCCACTTCTGCGGGATCGCCCCGGTGGAGGCAGAGGCGGGCAGGACCACATGGGAGATGCCAGCCAGCGAGTGGCTGTGCGCGCCCGTCCAGGGACGGCTTTACGGCGGCGCCATCGCCATGCTCGCCGGCACGGCCATCGACGGCACGGTGCAGACGACCCTCCCGGCTGGTACGGCTTTCGGTCCCGTGGACCTAAAGGTGTATTTCCTGCGCCCGGTTGCACCCGACGGTCGTGACCTGGTGGCGCGGGGAACGGTGATCCATCGCGGTCGCAGCATGGCGATCGGCACCTCGGAGGTGTTCGACGCCGACGGCAAGAAGGTTGCCGTCGCGACAGGCTCGTCCGTGATCCTGCCGGGCCGCCCAGCGACCGTGACAACTGAGCTGACGCTTCCGCGGCTTGACGAAAGCGGATGACGGGGAACGTCCATAGCCCGCCTCCGGTGACAACCCGGACGCCCTTTCATGTCCGGGCACTGGCGCCACCGCCCGTTCGGCAGAAAAAGAATTCAATTATGCCGAACGAACAGGGGTTTACGGTCCGAACTTGGCATCGCGCTCCTCGGCACGTGGCGCGGGGCGCGGTATGCCGGAGTCATGAGCGATCCCGATGGCGGCGGATGGTGCGCACTCGCCTTGAACGTGGCGGTGCAGCATTCGGGCGACCCGCTCCAGGATCTCGTCGGAGAGCCCGGGATCGTCGACGGCACGAGCCAGCGCGATCGCTCCGACCAGCGTCGCCAGGATGAGATGGGGATCGTCCGGATCGTCGGCTGGCGTCAGGCCGGCGAGCAGGTCGAGGTAGCGGCGAACCTGTGCGGTGTATGCCGCCCGAGCTCGCTGGCTGCTGCGGGCGATGTCCGCGGGTAGCGCGGCGACCGCGCACCCGCTTTCGGGCTTGTCGCGGTGAAGCGGGCTCAGGTACGCATCGATGGTCGCCGCGAGCGCCTCAGGTCCCCCCCGTCGCGCCGCCGCTTCGGCTCGCTTTGAGCCGTGCGCTAGCGCCGCCTCGACCGCCTCCGCGACCAGGTCGTCGCGGGAACCGAAGTGCCGGTAGAAGCCGCCATGGGTGAGACCTGCCTCGCGCATCAAGTCCGCGACGCCCATGCCCTGGACTCCGTCGCGGCGGATCCGGGCAGCTGCGGCCGTCACGATCCGCTCGTGACTGGTGGCTTTATCCGCCTGCGAGCTGCCCACGTGTCCGACCTCCCGACCTGGTCCTGCGAAAGTGTGGCCTTGACATTCAGGATGACACACGTCATCCTCCAATGAAGATGACGATCATCATCCTGATCCGGCTTGCGGGAATCACGTCATGAAAGGACCCAGTCATGCCCGACGGCCCCGACCTGCACCTTGACGTATACGTCGCGCCGATGAGGCCGATGCGGGGAGCGCCGGCGCAAGGACCAGGCGATGATCCGATGTGGTCGCCGATGAGCTCGACCCTCATCCACGGTGAGCACGACGCCGTCCTAGTGGACACCCTTGTCACCTTCGATCAGGCCGGCGCGCTCGCCGACTGGGTCCAGAGCTCTGGCAAGCACCTCACCGCGATCTACATCACCCACGGGCACGCCGATCACTGGATCGGCCTGAGCCGCCTGCTCGACCGCTTCCCGGACGCACGCACCCTTGCGACCGGCAAGGTCCGCGAGCGCGCCGTGTTCGAGACCACCAACCCGGGCCTGTCCGCCTACTGGCAATCCATCTTCCCCGGGGAAGTCCCCGCAGATCCGCTCATCCCCGACCGGTACGACGACCCGGTCATCGACCTTGAGGGCCGGCCGCTCGAGATCATCAGCATCGGCCAAGGCGACACCGAGCACTCGACCATCCTGCACGCGCCAACCATCCATGCTGTCGTTGGCGGTGATGTCGTCTATAACCAGGTCCACATGATGACCGCCGAAACCGACGAGCAAGGACGCGAGGACTGGATCGCCAGCCTCGACCGGATCGCCGCCCTGCGGCCGCGAATCGTCGTCTCCGGCCACAAGCGGCCCGGCGCTGCCGACGATCCCAGGACGATCGGCGAATCCCAGCAGTACCTGACGGACTTCTCGCGCGTGGCCGCCAGCGAGCAGACGGTCGAAGACATCGTCTCGGCGATGCTCGAGCTGCACCCCGACCGCGACAACCCGCGCGTCGTGTGGCACTGCGCGCGCGAGGCCGTCAAGAAACGCCAGCAGGCCTGATGGCGGAAAGAAAAGCTGCCGCAGACGCCCGTTTCGCGCAGCTGGAGATCAGACGTCGGATCTACACTTTCCGGGAAGCGGCGATCGGTCTGCCGCCCGAGGGCGGCTGGGGAATGCGATGCGGTGGCTGCTGACCGGAAAGGAGCGACGCGAGGTGAGGTTCGTGGGCCTGCGAGCAGCACGCTAGCCAGGCGCTTGGCCGCCGAGATCATCCGACCCGCAGCCCGTAAGCTCCGATCGCGACCCGAAACTGCCGCCCTTGGGATGTGAAGGCTGCGAGCTTGAGATCACATCGGCTCTGGCATCAGCTGCGGTGCAGTACCGGCCGACGGCGGCTCGATGCTGATGGCGGCGATCCAAGCCGAGCTCGCAGAGCTGCGAGCATTCTGTCTGATACCGGACGAGTTCCTTTGAACGAGAGGACAGATATGACCACGGTGCTTGACCGCTTCCGCCTCGACGACAAGGTCGCGATCGTGACCGGGGCCTCCTCGGGTCTGGGGGTGGCGTTCGCTAGGGCGCTTGCCGAGGCGGGGGCAGACCTCGTGCTCGCGGCGCGCCGCGTGGAGCGTCTCGAAGCGACGCGCGCGATTGTCGCGCAGGCCGGCCGGCGTGCAATTACGGTCACCGCCGACGTGGCTCTGCCGGAGAACGCCCTGGCCGTCGTCGAGGCAGCGATCAAGGAGTTCGGGCATGTCGATGTCCTCGTCAACAACGCGGGGAAGGGTACAGCCGTGCCGGCCACGCGGGAAACGCCCGAGCAGTTCCGCGAGGTCATTGATATCAACCTGAGCGGCTGCTACTGGATGGCTCAGGCCTGCGGCCGCGTCATGCCGCCCGGCAGCGCGATCATCAACATCGCCAGCGTCGCCGCGTTCGCAAGCGGCGGGCTCCCGCAGGCGGCCTATTCGGCGAGCAAGGCCGGACTGATCGGGCTGACGCGTGACCTCGCCGTCCAATGGACCGGACGCAAGGGCATCCGCGTGACAGCCCTCGCGCCCGGTTATTTCCCATCTGAGATGACGGAACAGTTCCCCGATGGGTACATCGACAGCCAGCTGCCACGCGTGCCCGCCGGCCGGCCCGGTGACCCGGAGGAGCTCGCGGCTGCCGTTGTCTTCCTCGCCAGCCCAGCCGCTGGCTACATCACTGGAACCACTTTGGTCGTCGACGGCGGCCTGACGGCGTTCTGACGTCAGGTACGGCCGCAGACCTGTGCGTGGAGCACCGCCGCCGGATGCCGGGTGGGGGCAGCAAGGTCGTCTTGGTCCCCGCTGCCTGCAGCGAGCCCGGGCGTCGACCCGGCGGCCTGCGGGCGAGATGATGAGGTGAGGAGATGAGGATGCGGGTACTGATGATCGCGCCGCCGGGCGCGGGCAAGGGGACGCAGGGCGCACTGATCGCCGCGCACTTCGGCATTCCCCACATCGCGACCGGTGAACTGCTGCGCGATCACGTGGCACGGCGGACCGATCTGGGCCTGGCGGTGCAGGAGTATCTCGACCGCGGCGAACTCGTACCCGACCAGGTCGTCTTGGACATCGCGCGGGAGGCGCTGGTCGCCGCCAAGGCGGCGGGAGGCGGGTATGTCCTGGACGGGATCCCGCGGAACATGCAGCAAGCCCGTGCGGCCTACCTGATCGCCCGCGAACTCGGCATGACCGCGGATGTCGCGTTGCACCTGGATGCCGGCGATGCCGAGGTCACCCGCCGCCTGCTGGCGCGAGCCGCCCTCGAGCACCGCTCCGACGACACCGCGGAGGTCATCGCCCAGCGCCTGGCCCTCTACCATCAGGTGACCTCCCCGATCATCTGCTGGTACCGCGACCGCGGGATCCTGGTCTCGGTCGATGCTATGCGCCCGGCGCAGCAGGTCCGCCGCGAAATCCTCACCGCCCTGGAAGCGATGCGTCCGCTCCTGGATCACGGGCCCGCGCAGGCACGGCACCCCATTGACCTGACCACCCTGGGGGAGGCGTTCGGCGTGACCGGACCCGCCCGCACCTCTAGCTGAGCTGTCGGTTCACCGCTCGCCGGGAGCAGTCCTCGCCGTCCGAGCCGGCCTGGACCTGCCGCGCCGGCGCGGGCAGGCCAGCGCGGCGGAGTTCCTTCCGCCACGGCTGGTGGACGAGGTGATCGAGGAGTGCGGCTGCCGGGAGGTCCGCCGCCGTGCCCTGCCCGCCCGGGTGACGCTGTACTTCGTGCTGGCTTTGCGGTTCTGTCCGGGAGCCGGTTACGGCGAGGTGCTCCGGGTGCTGTTCAAGCAGCTCAAGGCGCAGACCGGGACGGGCCGGCGGCGGATTCCCGCGGTGTCGGCCGCAGTCCGGGCCCGGTGCCGTCCGGGCCGGGCGCCGCTGAAAGCGCTGTTCCGCCGGCTGTGCGGGACGGCGCCGGCCGCGCACCTGCCGGGGATGACGGCGTCCGGCCGGGAGCTGGCCCTGCTGAAGGTTTCCGCCGACGGCACCCGGCTGGACGTCGCGGACACGCCAGCGAACCGGGCGGCATTCGGCGATCCGCCCGGGGGACGGATCGGGCCGGGCCGGTATCCGCAGATCCGGCTGCTCTCGCTGATCGCCTGCGGTACCCGGGCCCTGATCGACGCGGCCTGGCCGACGGTGAGCGCCGGCGAGCCGCTGCTGCTGGACAAGCTCGTCTACCGCGGGAACTTCCATCCGGGATGCTGGTGCTGGCCGACCGGTACTTCTCCGGGCACCCGCAGGTAGCCCGCATCGCCGCCACCGGGGCCGGCCTGATCATCCGCGTGCAGTGCCACCGCAGGCTGCCGGTGCTGCGCGAGCTGCCCGACGGCTCCTATCTCAGCGTGCTCCCGTATTCGGACTACCCCTTCAAGGCCGAGCGCGACCGGGCACGCGGCCAGCGGCTGCCGCGCCGCGGCCTGAAAGCCCGCCAGGGCCCCGGGCGGCCGATCCGGGTCGTGGAGTACACCGTCACCGTCATCCCGGAGATCGGCCAGCCCCGCACTGAGTCCTGCCGCCTGATCACCACGCTGCCCGACCCGGATATGGCTGTGCCGCGCAGATCGGCATGTTCTGCTCGCGGTCTCTGGTCGGGCTAGCGGGGCTGACTGGCTGACCAGACACCTACCAGGCTGCGGGTTCGCTGGCTCACCTGATCCGGGGCCGGGCGGGTCACGGAAACCAGGCCAGTCCTGCGGAATTCCCGCTCTTCCCGCTGGATGCCGACGCTGGCGATCAAGACGATCCCGGTGGCGACTCCGAAGACGAAGATCGCGGACCCGGCGATGATGAGTGCGGCGCCCATCGTGTTCCCCTTTGGTTCTGGCCTGCGGCGATAAGTCCGCTGGCTTCGATCGCCCCCGCCGCCCGGCATGGGAGCCGGGGCGGCGGGGCTGTTGCGGCCGACGCTAGAGTCTGGCGGGCGCGGGCGAATCGGGGCTCGTACTAGTCTTGGCCTGGTGCGGGCACGGTGGTGGCGCGCAGGAGATTGGTGCTAGCCCTGAGCAGCCCGGCTCGGCTTGCGTGCAACGGCGAGTTCACCCGGTCGTGCGGATAGTCGATGACCACTACGGCTTGCCGATCCGCCCTCCGCGCCACGAGATGCCGCGGTGACCGCAACGCCGGGCGCCGCGGGCCGCGTGCGCCGCGCCACCCGGCGGGAGCAGGCCGGCGGGATACCGGGGGCCGGGACCGATGATGGGGGCAACGCGGCGGCGGTTCAGCTCGGTTGGCGCAGGTAGGCGAGGACGGCGAGGACGCGGCGGTGGGAGCCGGGGTCGGCGGTGAGGCGGAGTTTTTGGAAGATCTGGTTGACGTGGGCTTCGACGGTGCGCTCGGT
>Ga0070699_100001181_pt1 | contig 24190 bp, 16 predicted proteins | sample KBSK1503metaG_FD_65473 | JGI IMG/M metagenome (GOLD analysis project Ga0070699, IMG submission 65473) | Corn, switchgrass and miscanthus rhizosphere microbial communities from Kellogg Biological Station, Michigan, USA - KBS K1-50-3 metaG | ecosystem: Host-associated > Plants > Roots >...
GGTCGAGCCGTCCGGCCGCGGTGAGCCGATTGGACGCGGCGATCGCTCCGGTCACCTCACGTACGCCGATCCGATGGGCAATCAGCCGCGACGGATCGAGCTCCACCGAAACCTCGCGGACGAACCCTCCCTCGACTTCGACCAGACCAACGTCGGGCAGGCGGGCCAGGCGGGGTCGGATGATGAACTGGGCCAGGTCGCGGAGCATCACCGGATCGCCCCCGGTGAGCTCGTACTGCATCATCGGAAACACCGAAGGGGTAAGGCGCTCGACATCCACCTGGAGACCAGGCGGCAGCTCTCCCGTAATCCCCGCCACCCGGGCTTGGACCTGCTGGAGGGCGTACTGCATGTCGGCGCCGGGCCGGAAGTCGAGGTTCAGCTCGGCCTGACCACGGACGGTGCGGCTCCGGATCTTCCGCAAATCGATGACGCCGCTCACCCCTTCCTCGAGCGGGCGGGTCACCGCCACGACCATGTCGCGGGGCTCGAACTCGACGCCGCTCGCCAGGACGACGATCCGGGGAAAGACCGCTTCAGGATACGCGCCAAGGGGAAGCGACTGCATCGCATAGAGGCCGGCGGCGGTCAGCAGCGCCAGCGCGAGATACACGGCAGGTTTGAACCGCTGCACCTGACCCGTCAGGGTCATGGCTTTGGCGCCTCGGCCGGCTTCGCCGCGTCGACGGGTACCACCTTCATCCCGTCCGCGAGCCCGAACGCGCCTGAGACCACCACTCGTTCTCCGGCACTGAGTCCGGAGGCGATTTCGGCCCGTCCGTTCCGCCGTGCTCCCACGGTGACCGTCCGGGCGTGCGCGACCGAGTCGCCCTCGACCACGAAGATGGTGAGCTCGTCGCCCACCACGACGAGGGCGGAATCGGGGATGACGACCGCGCCGGTACGCCGGCCGAGCGTCACCAGCGCGGTGGCGCTGGCTCCCGCGCGCAGAGCCCGGCCCGGATTCGGAATCCGGATGACGACCTGGGCCGCGTTGGTAAGGGAATCGACTGCCGGCGCGATCGCCTCGATGCGACCGGTGTGGGATTCGGCCGAGCCCTCGGTCGTGACCAGGGCGAGCTGCCTGGGACGCAGGCGGGCCAGGTCCCCGGCGGGAACCGACGCGACCAGGTCGAGGACCCTGCCGTCGATGACCTCCAGGAGCGGCGCGCCCGCCTCCACCCGCTCGCCGGGATGCACCATCACGCGTTGCACGGCGCCGGCGATCGGACTCCTGACCCGCGCGCGCGCGGCCAGCTGCGCCGCGGCGTCGGCCTGGGCACGCGCCGCCACGGCGTCGGCCTGGCGCTGCTCGGCCTGCCGCTGAGAGGTGATGCCCTGCCGGAGCAACTCCTGCTGCCGCCGCGCGTCCCGCTCGGCCGCATCGGCCGACGCGGCCAGCGCCCGGGCATTCTCGGCCAGGTCGGGTGCGGTCAGATCCACCAGCAGCTGTCCCCGCGAGACCGCGGCACCGACCTGCACCGGGACAGCGGAGACGACGCCGGCCGCGGGCGCGGCGAGCAGGGCGGATCCGCCCGGTGTCGGCGCGAGCCGACCGACGACCCGCACCGCATCCGTGATGGTATCACCCATGATCGTCGCGATCCCGACCGGCACCCGGGGCTCGGGCTCGGCCTCCTCCTCCGCGGCGCCACCACAACCGAACATCAGCGCTGTCCCGATCGCGACGGTGATCAAACGGTTCATTCGATCCTCCCGAACAGGGCATACCACGCCGCCAGCGCCGCTTGAAACGCGCGCAGACTCTCGACCTCCGCCAGCACGATGTCGCGCTCGCTTCGGAGCGCGTCCACCACCGCCAGGATGTCGGTCTCACCGGCGCGGTAGGCCACCAGCGCCTGTTCCCGCAACGCGCGCGCGGCCGGTACCAGGGAATCCCGTGCAAAGCGGGCCCGCCGGGCCGATTCGTCGAGGCGCGCGCGAGCTTCGGCGATGGCACGTACGCTTTCCAGCCGGGCCTCACGGGCCATTGCGGCTCCGCGATCGGCGCGAGCCCGGGCCAGCGCCGCATCGGCGCCGCCGCTGTTCCAGAGCGGCAGCGGCACTGCGAATCCGATCACGCTCAGCGTCTTCCCGGGCACGTCGGGATCGTCCCACTCGGCGCCGGCCACGACCGAGGGCATCGGCCACCGCGCGCGCCGGGCGCTGCTCCATTCGAGCGCGAGCGAAGCCGAGTCGGCGACCGCGCTCAAGACCATCGGCATGCTGTCGGGAGAGAACGCGATGCTCGCGGCGAGATCCACTCCCTGGTCGAGCGCGCCTGCCGCCGTCGGGGGGACTGACTCTCCCCAGCCCACGGCGCGGGCGAAGGCCGCATCGGCGGCGCGGGTGGCTTGGCGCGCCTCGGACAGGAGCTGCTGCCCCCGCCGCGACTCCTGCGCCGCCTGCTCCGATTCGAAGCGTGAAATGTCGCCCACTTCCAGCCGGCGGCGCGCGATCGTCGCGAGCGAATCGGCCGCGGCAACCTCTTCTCCCACCAGCCGCTCGACCTCATGAGCACCCAAGGCGTCATAGAACGCCTCGCGCACCTCTTGGGCCACCCCGGCCACCAGGAAGATCGAATCCGCGCCGGCCCGGCGGATCGCCGCCGAGGTCGCTGCGCGCGAGCTGCCCCGGGTGGCGAGCCAGGAAAGTGACTGGTCGAAGAGCAGGTGCTGACGGGGTGGATCTGAGGTGTGTTCGTACGAGAGCATCGGGTTTGGAATTTGTCCGGCCAGCCGGTGGGCCGCGCGAGCCTCAGCGACTCCGGCGCGGGCTTCGGCGACCCGGCCCCGCACCGCGATGCCGCGGTGGATCGCCGAGTCGAGCGACAGCGCGCTCGGGACCGGGCCCTGCGCCAGCAGGACAGCCAGAACCGCGACCAGCATGGGAACCTCCAGGAACCCGGGTGACGCTGCTCGGGAATCCCCGCCACACGGGAGGACGTCCGAGCGGCGGCTCTAGCCCACCGCGAAGAGCCCGAGATGCACCGGCCGCGGAGTGTCTACCGTCTCTTCAATCAGGAGCCTAACCCGCCGCACCGCGACCGGGGGGAAGCGGTCCAGCTTCCGGAAGCCGATCGTCGAGCCGCGTGCCAGGGGTTGCCACGCGCCGCCGTCGGACCCCTCCAGAAGGTATCGCGCGATCACCTGCCCGCGCTCGATCTCCTCCCGGAGATCAGCGATACCGACCGTGACCGTGCGCCCCAGATCGACCTCGAGGGAAGCCTGTCGGTCACCGGCGGGGCGCCATGCCGTTCGCCGCCCGGCCGCCAGATCCCGCCGGAAGATTTCGGTGAGCCGCTCGTGCATGCCGAGCAGCCGGGCCGCATCGGTGTCGTGCAGCAACCCCTCCCGGGTCGGCGGCACGTTGAGCAGGAGTTTGGAATTCCGTCCCACCGACGTGAAGTACAGATCGACCAGCTGGTCCACCGTTCTGACCTTGGCGTCCTCCGCGGGGTGGTAGAACCAGCCGGGCCGGATCGACACGTCGGTTTCCCCGGGGCGCCAGACGGAACCACCGGGGTGCCCGGTTTGCAGCGCCCGAATGACCTCGTCACCCGGTGCTCCCGGGTACGGGACCGCCGCGGGATCGATCGTCGACCAGTTGGTATCTCCGGCGACCCCCCGCTCGTTGCCGATCCACCGGATATCGGGTCCGGCATCGGAGAAGATCACCGCGTCGGGCATGAGCCGCTTCACCAGGCCGAACGTCCGGGGCCAGTCGTAGACTTGCCGCTTTCCGTTGGGACCCTCTCCGTTGGCGCCGTCGAACCAGACCTCGTCGATCCGGCCGTACTGGGTCAGCAGCTCGGTGATCTGGGCCATGAAAAGATCGTTGTAGCGCGGCGAATCGCCGTAGGACGGCTCGTGGCGGTCCCACGGAGAGCAGTAGATCCCCGCCTTCAGCCCATGGGCGCGGCAGGCGTCCACGAACAGACGCACCACGTCTCCCTGGCCGTTGCGCCACCCGCTCCGGGCTACCGAGTGGTCGGTGGTCCGGCTGGGCCAGAGGCAGAATCCGTCGTGATGCTTCGCGGTCAGCACCATGGCGCGGAACCCGGCATCGCGCGCGGTCCGGGCCCACTGCATGGGGTCGAGGTTTGCCGGGGCGAAGATGGCGGGATCCTCGGTGCCGTCTCCCCACTCGCGATCGGTGAACGTGTTGACTCCGAAGTGCAGGAAGATCGCCAGCTCGTCCTGCTGCCAGGCGAGCTGGGCCGCGGTCGGCACCGGACGCCGAGCCTGGCGGACGGCGACCCGCCACGGGAGCGGTGAGACGGCGGTGGCGGCCAGCGCGAGAAAATCGCGGCGCGTCGTAGTCATCGAACGATGAGCTCTCCCCGAAGCCGGATGTCCTTGGAGGATCCCCCGACCATCACGCGAAAGGTGCCCGGTTCGACCACCCAGCGCATGCCGCGGTCCAAGAGGCGCAAGTGTTCGGGCCCGAGGGGGAAGGTGACCTCGCGCTCCTCTCCCGGCTGGAGGTGCACCCGCGCGAACCCGGCCAGCTCGATTTGCGGGCGGGAGACGGTGGCCAGCACGTCGCGCAGGTAGAGCTGCACCACCTCGTCGCCAGGGACTCCGCCGACATTCCGGATGCGCGCCCGTACCAGCGCGGTAGCGTCCGGCCCGATCGTCGCGGGCTCGATGGCCAGGGAGGAATACTCGAACGTCGTGTAGCTGAGCCCGAAGCCAAAAGGAAAGAGCGGCTGGCCGGTCAGATCGAGGTAGTCATCGCCGCGCCCGGTCGGTTTGTGCCGATAGGTGAGCGGGAGCTGACCCTCCGCGAGCGGGAAGGTGACGGGCAGTCGCCCGGCGGGGTTGTAATCCCCGAAGAGGACATCGGCCACCGCGTGACCTCCCTCCTCCCCGGGGTACCAGGCCATCAGCACGCCATCCACCCGGTCGATCCACGCGGACATGGTGACGGCGCTACCCGCGATCAGCACCACCACGACGGGCTTGCCGGTTTCGGCCACCGCGCGGATCAGCTCCTCCTGGTGGCCGGGCAGCTTCAGGAAGGCCCGGTCCCGGAACTCCCCTTCCTCGATGCCGGCCACGACGATCGCCGCCTCGCTCCGTCGCGCAGCGGCCACCGCGCTGTCGATGGCGGCGCGCCACGAATGGGGAGCCGCCGCTTGCCACACCAGCTTGATGCGGGCGTTCCCGGTGCTCTCGAAGAATTCGAGCCGGACTTCGTGGCGTCCGGGCGGAAGGGACGGTTGGGCGAACAGCGCGCGGAACGACTGTTTCCTCCAGTTGTCGATGGCCAGCTTGCCATCGAGGTACAGGCGAAAGCCGTCGTTCCCCTCCACACCGATCCGGCGAGCTCCGCCGGGCGGAACGATCAGGCTGCCGGTCCAGCGCACCGAGTACCAGTCGAACGGAATCCCCCGTGCCGGTGCGTTGAGGGTCCAGCCGAAATCGACGCGCGGATCGGTGCGCACCACGCGGGGCTCGCCTTCGAGGCGGTTGTTGTCGAAGTAGCTGCCGGTGAGTCCCCCGCTCCCGAAATGCTCGGCGGGGATGACGGTGTATTCCGGGCTCATCCGCCCGGGCCCGGCGGCATAGTACACCCGGACGCCACCGCCAAGCTTCGCTTTGATGCCGTCGAGAATGGAGACCTTCGCGATGCCCGGGCCGCTGTAGCCGCCCAGCCGGGCCTCCACCGCGTCGGCGCCGATCACGGCAACCGAGCGGAGCGCTCGCCGGAGCGGGAGGACATTGCCATCCCGCTTGAGCAGCACCATCGAAGCCCGCGCCGCCTCCCGGGCCAGGGTGCGGTGCGCGTCGGAGCCGTTCCAGCGCTCGGCGTTGTCGGGACTCGCATAGGGATTCTCGAAGAGTCCCAGCGCGAATTTCACCCGGAGCACCCTCGCCACGGCGGAGTCCATTACCGGACCGGCGATCGAGCCGGACCGGAAGGCCTCGAGGTAGGGTCGATGCTGGGGCCAGGAAGACTGGAAGACGACATCGAGGCCGGCTTCGAAGGCGTGCCGCGCCGCTTCCGGCGTCGTTGCTTCGGTGTAGTGGAGCACAGTGGCTCCACCGGTGGCGGCCGCATCCGAGATGACGAAGCCTCCGAAGCCCCATCGGCGCTTGAGTACGTCGGTCAGCAGCCACCGGCTCTGAGTCGCCGGCGCACCGTCCACCGAGTTGTAGGCCGTCATCACCGACCGCGCGCCGGCCTCCTGCAGCGCCACCCTGAACGGCGGAAAGAAGGTTTCCTCCAGCATCCGCTCGCTGTGATCGATGGGATAGCTGTCCCGTCCGCCCTCGCCCACGTTGGCGACGAAGTGTTTCGGGGTGGCGACGATGCCCGCGGATTCGAAGGCGCGGACGAACGCGCTCCCCATCCGGGCGCTGAGGTATGGGTCCTCGCCGTAGGTCTCCTCCACCCGTCCCCAGCGCACGTCGTTGGCGATGTTTACCACCGGCGAGAGCACCTGGCGGATGCCGCGGCTTCCGGTTTCGCGCGCGGCTGCCGCCGCCACGCGCGCAACGAGTTCGGTGTCCCAGGTGGCGGCCAGGCCGATGGCCTGGGGAAAGACCAGCGCGCCCTCGCGCGCCAGCCCGTGGAGCGCCTCATCGAAGGGAATGATCGGGATACCCAGCCGGGTCCGTTCCACGAAGAAGCGCTGGATGGCGTTGATCCGCTCCGCGTGGGCCCGGGCAGCGCCGTTCAGCGCCGAGATCTGCAGCCCGAAGACTCCCTTGGAGTAGTCGTGGGTGGAGTCGTCCAGGTCGCCGGGAATCATGAACAGCTGCCAGAATTTTTCGTCCAGCGTCATCCGGCCGATCAGGTCCCGGACGCGCTCGTCGATCGGCAGGGCGGCACTGCGATACGGAGGGATGCCGCCCGGCTGCGCCGCGGCGGGTCGAGGGACAAGCAGCACACCGAGGAGCAGGCCGGCAAAGCGGAAGAGGCGCATGGGATGGATTCGCCCCAAGATAGGATCACTGGTAGTTTCACCGCCATGCCTGTCCCACATGTCGTCGGTCCGGAGCCTGGCGCCACCCCCGCCAGCCTCACGGGACGCGCCAGATCGCACCATACCCTCCCGGAGGACCTGCTCCGGGAGGCCTCGAAGCGGCTCGGCATCATGGCCTTGATGGCCGCCGTGCTGTGGGTCATTGGTCCGCTGCTGGGCCACCTGGCGTTGCGCGCGATGCTCCCGGGCGACCCCCGGTGGCTCCGGATACAGACCTCGGACGTCATCGCCGCGGTGGCCGTTCCCGTTTCCATCGCGCTCTACTTCTACACCAGGAAATCGCAGCGAAGCCCCCAGTTCATCCTGGACCTCGGGCTGGGGTACCTCGTGGTCAACGCCCTCGCCCTCGGCCTGATGTGGCACTCGGACCCGACGGCCTGGAACCGCGCGATGACGCCGGAGATCAGCTGGATCGGCGCGCTGGTCCTGATATTCCCGGCGATCGTCCCGACCAAGCCGGGGCGGATGCTGGTGGTGGGGCTGCTCTCCGCGTCGATGATGCCGCTCGGGATGCTGATTGCGCAGTGGCGCGGCACCTGGGACTTCGGACCGGCCAGCAACGTCCTCCTGATGCACTACCCGGACTACCTCCAGGTCGGCGTCGGCGTGGTGATCGCGCACGTGGTGACCGGACTGGGCCATCAGGTCACCAAGGCGCGTGACATGGGCAGCTACCACGTCGGCGAGCTGCTAGGTCGCGGCGGCATGGGCGAGGTGTACCTGGCCACCCACCGCATGCTGGCGCGACCCGCGGCCATCAAGCTCATCCGCCCCGAGATCATCGCGCCGGGCGGTGGCGAGGCGGCCGACCTTGCCGTCAAGCGTTTCCGACGCGAGGCCGAGGTCGCCGCCAATCTGCGATCGCCCCATACGGTGGAGCTGTACGACTTCGGCGTCATGGAGAATCAGACCCTCTATTTCGTCATGGAGCTGCTGGAGGGCATGAACCTCGAGGTCCTGGTGAAAAGCCACGGGGCGGTTCCGGCCAGCCGGGTGATTCACATTCTGGCCCAGGTCTGCGAATCGCTGGAGGAGGCGCACGTCCGTGGCCTGGTGCACCGGGACATCAAACCGGCCAACATCCACATCGGCCGGCTTGGCCTGGAGAACGATTTCGTCAAGGTGCTCGACTTCGGACTGGTCAAGACGATGACCGGAACCACCGGCGAGCATTCCATGGCCACCGGCGCCGGCATGACCCCGGGAACGCCGGACTACATGGCGCCCGAGATGCTCCTGAACGAACCGGTCGACGCGCGCGCCGATCTCTACGCCCTGGGGTGCGTCGCCTACAATCTCCTGACCGCCCGGCCGGTCTTCGAGGCCCCCAGCGTGTGGGCCGTCATGGCGAAGCACATGAACGAGCCGCCGGTGCTCCCGTCGGTGCGAGCCGGCATCGCGGTGCCGCCGGAGCTGGAGCGCCTGGTCATGGACTGCCTGCAGAAAAGTCCTGCGAATCGGCCTCAGAGCGCCGCGGCGCTCGGCCGCGCCCTGGCCGCACTGGCCGTTCCTCGATGGACCCAGGAGGACGCCACCGGGTGGTGGCGCAACCACCAGCCCCAAGCCTGAGGTAGCCGATGCGCTGGCCCTCCGCGCTGCTGATCGGCGTGATCTGCGCCGTGCTGGGCACCGTGCTCGCGCTCTTCCTGGGCGACGCGATCACCAAGGCCTACCGGGTGTCCAACTTCGAGGGCCAGCGCGGGTACGCGGTCGTCTTTCTCTTCGCGCCGGCGGGGCTGCTGCTCGGGCTGATCATCGGCATCGTGACCGCCCGCATGAGCGAAGGCGTGGGAAGTGCGCATTTCTTCAAGGCGCAGGGGCTGGCGCTGCTGGTTACCGGTGTGGTCGCCGGCGGGGTCAGCGGCCTGGCGCTGCTCCTCGCGGACCGGCCTCCGAAGCTGGGCGGCAACGAGCTCAATCTCGAGTTCGAAATCCGGATTCCCACGGACCAGCCGGTGCCGGACGACCTCGAGGCGGCCGAGCTCCGCGTCAGCTTCTACGAAAACGCCAAGAACAACCGCCTCGCCGATCTGGCCTTCGACCGGGTGACCCGGGATTCGGCCTTCGTGACCGTGCCGGGCAGCGCCTGGATCGGCGCCCACAGCATCTATCGCATGTTGTCGGCGGGCTTCGGGGGAGGCGATTCCCACGTGTTCGAGATCCGGCTGGCCCCGGGTCCCACCCAGGCCGACACCGCCTGGACCGAATGGGCAAAGACCCGCGACCCCCTGGGGGAGTCCGAGGCCCGAACCGGGGAGCGATACCAGGTCCGATACCGTGTCGCGCCGGTGCCTCCCACGACATAACTTGTTGCCATGGTCCAGTCCGACAATCCGCGCATCATCCCCGGCGCCCCACCGTCCCCGGACGGCGAGGCGATCAGCCCCGACGTCTGGGGCTTCCGCGACTCCGCCTTTGCCGTGCTGCCGAACGGGAGCGTGACGCTGACCGGTTCCCGCTATGCCCTGTCCGGCAGCGAGCTGCCGGACCTGCTTCCCTGGATCAAGAGCGTCATGGCGATCGATTTTCCGATTGCCGATACCCACGACTCGGCGTACCCGCCCGAGGTGCCGGCGCCCCGGGACAACCTGGCATTCCTCCGGGAAGTGCATGCGCTGCTCCCGGAAGGCGCCGCCACCCAGAATCCGCTGGTTCGCCTCCGCCACGGGCATGGCCATACGCTGGAGGAGATGTACGCGATCAAGTACGGGCGCATCGATCGGGTGCCCGACCTGGTGGTGTATCCGCGGAGCGTCGAGCAGGTGAGCGCACTGGTGGACGCCGCCTCCCGGCACGACGTCTGCCTGGTGCCGTACGGGGGCGGCACCAACGTGACCGATGCGCTCCGCTGCCCGGCCGACGAAGAACGCATGATCGTCTCGGTCGATCTCGCGCACCTCAACCGGATCCTCTGGATCGATCCAGTGAACCTGATGGCGTGCGTCGAGGCCGGCGCGGTAGGGCGCCACCTGCAGACCCAGCTTGCCGAGCATGGATTTACCCTGGGCCACGAGCCGGACAGCGTCGAGTTCTCCACACTGGGGGGCTGGATTGCGACGCACGCGAGCGGCATGAAGAAGAACAAGTACGGCAACATCGAAGACCTGGTGCTCGACCTCCATGTGGTCACGCCGCGGGGCTCCCTGACCCGGACCGCAGTATCCCCGCGCGAGTCGTCCGGGGTCGATCCCCGGCGCTGGATGTTCGGCTCCGAGGGCACGCTGGGCATCATTACCCACGCGACCGTGAAGATCTTTCCGCTGCCCGAGGTGACCCGCTACGACGCGGTGCTGTTCCCCAGCTTCGAGCGGGGTGTGGACTTTCTCTACGACCTGACCCGTGAATCCACGCCGCCCGCCAGCGTGCGCCTGGTGGACAATCTCCAGTTTCAGCTGAGCCAGACGCTGAAGCCCCGCGCGTCGGGATTCAAGGCGTGGCTCCGCCGGGTGGAAAGGCTCTACGTCACCCGGGTAAAGGGCTTCGAGCCCCGCCGGATGGTCGCCTGCACCATCCTGTTCGAGGGCACCCGCGGAGACGTGGCGCGGGAAGAGGCCGCGGTGCGCCGGCTGTCGCGGCGGCATGGCGGGATGCGGGCCGGCGCCGAGAACGGGCGGCGCGGCTATCAGCTCACCTTCGGCATCGCCTACATCCGCGATTTCGTGATGAAGCACCACATCCTGGGTGAATCGTTCGAAACCTCAGTGCCCTGGACCCAGGTGCTGTCGCTCTGCGAAAACGTCAAGCGACGAGTCGCCGACGAGTACGCCGCGCGCGGGCTCCCGGGCAAGCCGTTCGTCACCTGCCGGGTGACCCAGGTGTACCAGACGGGCGTCTGTGTCTATTTCTATTTCGGGTTCCATCACAAGGGCCTGGCGAATCCCAACCTGGTGTACGCCGAGCTGGAACATGCCGCCCGTGACGAGATCCTGAAATCGGGCGGCTCGCTCTCGCACCACCACGGGGTCGGCAAGCTGCGCCAGGGTTTCCTTCCCAGGGTCATGTCGCCCGCGGCGCTCGCCTGGGCCCGGGAGATGAAGCGCGCGCTCGACCCCGGCAATGTCTTCGGCATCGGGAACCAGTGCATGGCCGCCGACGAGGTTGCTTCCGCCACGTCCAGGGGGCCGCGATGACAGTGCGCGGACGGAGCTTCCTTCTGACCGGCGCCACCGGCTTCCTCGGCAAGGTGGTGCTGTCCGAGCTGCTGCGCCGGAAGGACGAGCTCGACCTCGAACGTGTCTACGTGCTGATCCGTCCCCGTGGAGACCTGGGAGCCGCAGATCGATTCCGGCGCGAGGTGGTCGGATCGGCCTGCTTCTCGGGACTGCCGGCCGGATGGACCGCCGACGTGTCGGTGCTCGAAGGCGCGCTGGAGGAGCCCGGCCTGGGCCTTCGGCCCGACCAGGCGGAGCTGGCCCGAAGCGTCACCCATCTGATCCACACCGCAGCCTCCATCAGCTTCGACCTGCCCATCAAGGCGGCGGCGCGATCCAACGTATCGACGGCCCTCAACGTGCTCGAGCTGGCTCGCGGCTGCCCGCGGCTGGAGCGCCTGGTGTCGGTGTCCACCGCCTACGTGACGCCGCACACCGGAAACGGGACGCCGATCCTCGAGACATTGAGCCCGCTTCCCGCCCCCGCCGAGGAGCTCCTGGCCGCCATCGAAGACGGCACCGCGGCGGAAGCTGATCTGCTGGCCCGTTCCGGCCATCCCAATACCTACACCCTCACCAAGGCCATTGCCGAGCATCTGCTGCTGGCCCGGCAGGGGAGCGTGCCGCTGGCCATCGTTCGTCCCAGCATTATTTCGGCGAGTCGGACGCATCCTTTTCCGGGCTGGATCGACAGCACCTCGGGATTCGGCGCCTTCGTCCTGCTGATCGGCCTCGGTCATCTGCGGGCGGTGGTCGGACATCCCGAGGCGAGGCTCGACCTGATTCCGGTGGACGAAGTGGCCTCCCGCATTCTCGACGCCTGCCGGAGCGAGAATGTTCCGGCCATCCAGCATGCGGTCGCGGGCGCTGCGCACTCGCCGACGGTGGAGAAATGCGGGGAGGTGATCCGCGACTTTTTCCGGGTCCACCCCGTGGCCCGGCATCCCGAGATTCGTTACCTGGGGCCCCGAGACCTCCGCTTCCAGGTGGCCGACCTGGTCCACCATCGGATCCCGATCGCGGTCGCCGCCGCGCGCGCTCCCAAGCAGCGCGCCAAAGCGCGGTCGCTGGCCGCGCGGCTGGCCTATCTCAATACCGTGTTTCCTTATTTCACGTCCCGGTCTTTTGCATTTCACGTCTCGCGACCGCTCGAAGGCCAGTTCGAGAAGGCCGCCTACGTGCGCACGGCATGCCTCGGCGTGTACCGGCACATTCTCCGGCGCAGCGACTCCGAATGGCCGCTGGCGGGACGGCGTCATGCCGGCAACGGCGGCGATTCGCGCTGGGCGCTGTCTCAGCCGCACGGCAACATGTGGATCCGCTTTGCCTCCTGGGCGGTGACCAAGGTCCTGCGCCGCGCGACCGAGCGGGTGACGGTCGACGTGCCCTCCTTCGAAGCCGCCCGGCGCGCTGCCGCGCCGGGCTCCGCACTGGTCATCGTGCCCAACCACCGGAGCTATCTCGACTTCGTGCTGTGCAGCTACCTGGCGTTCGCGCGACCGGATCTGGGCATTCCGATCCCCCACATCGCGGCCACCATGGAGTTCGGGAAGATCCCGGTGCTGGGCCGGATCCTGGCCGCGCTGCACGCCTTTTACCTGCGCAGGGGCACCGGGCGGGAAGACCCGGAGCTGACCCGCCGGGTACACGCGCTGATACGCGAGGGTAAGACGCTGGAATTCTTCGTTGAGGGGCAGCGCAGCCGCTCCCGCGAATTCCTCCCTCCGAAGCGCGGCTTACTGCGGTGCCTCCAGGCCACCGGGACACCGTGCACGCTGCTGCCGGTCGCACTCACCTACGACCGGGTCCCCGAGGAGGCCGCGTTTGCCGCGGAGCTGTCGGGCCAGCCCAAACCCAAGATGCGCCTCCGGGCGCTGCTCTCCTGGGTCCGCTCGGTGTGGCGCGGCCGGATCGACCTCGGCCGGATCCACATTGCCTGCGGCGAGCCGATCCATCTCGACACCGGCTGCGACGTTCCCGAGGTGAGCCTCCAGGTGATCGAACGGCTTCGAGCCGCGTCGGTGGTCACCACTTATCATCTCGAGGCCTATCTCTCTCGCCACCACGAGGACGGACTCGATGTCGCGGGACTCCGCGCTGCCATCGAAGAGCGGGGCGGCAAAGTGCTCGAGTCCCACCTGCGGCCGCCGCCGGATCTGCACCCGCTGATTGCCCGGACGCTGCGGCAGCAGTTCGCGCACTATCTGGACTACCCGATGGTGTACGAGGAGGATCCGGGCCGGCGCGCCCGAATCCGGGAGCGGGAGCCGGTCGCATGACCGATGGCCCCTGGCTCGTGACTGGCGCCAGCGGGTTTCTCGGACGGCACCTCCTGAACCAGATCGAAGCCTGCCCATCCCGCCGCCGGACCGTCGCGCTGGTCCGGGGCGTCCGCGAGTGGGACCGGATGGACTGGACCCGGGGCCTCTCCCGGGTCGAGACCGTCACCGGCACCGTCACCGAGACGGATGGCTGGATCGCGGATCCCAAGCTCGACAAGCTCGCCGGCATTTTTCATCTCGCCGCCCTGGTGCGCCACTGCCGCCGTGATGCGGAAGAAGTCCACCGCATCAATGTCGAGGGGACCGTCGCGATGGTGCGGCTGGCCGCCCAGCGGGGCTGCCGGATGGTGTTCGTCTCCACCTCGGGCACCGTGGGATGCTTTCGGGATCCGGCCGGCAGCGCGGACGAAGAATCGCCGTTCGCGGAGGCGACGGTCGCCGGCTGGCCCTACTACCACTCGAAGATCGCAGCCGAAAAACAGGCGCGGCTGCTGGCGGACCAGCTGGCGGTGCCCCTGGTGATCGTGCGCCCTCCGGTGCTGCTGGGCCCCGGCGATCACCGCTTCCGCTCGACCAACCATGTGACCCGGTTTCTCCGGGGCAAGCTGCCCTTCCTCATCCGCGGCGGGATGCACTTCGCCGATGTGCGCGATGCCGCCGTCGCGCTCGTCCATTCGATGGAACGCCCGGCGGTGCGACCGGTATACCACCTGCCCGGCACCATTTCGAGCATCCGGGAGTTCTACGCGATGACGGCCGAGGCGGCGGGGCGGCGGAGTCCGATGCTGGAGCTGCCGTTCCGACCGGCCTGGTGGCTGGCCCGGATCACGGCACCACTTCGCGTGCTGCCGGACCCGGTCATCGTCGAGATGGCCGCACACTATTGGGGAATGCGGTCCCTGTACTCGGAAAGTGAGCTGGGTTATCGGAGCCGCCCCGGCCGCGAGACGATAGGAGACACGGTGGCCTGGCTCAAGGAGAACCACCCGCAGCTGGCGTCATGAAAGACATCCTCGGCGCGTTCGACGTCGCGCTCTACCGGCTCTTCGATCTCGAGCTCCGAGTGCCGCAGGCGCTTCGGTCGCCCTATCGTGGAGCGGTCGTCATCCTGGGCATGCTGCTGGGGATCCGGGGCAAGGTTCTGCTGGTCGCGACGATCGCGGTGCTGGTGTACATGCTCGGCCCGCTGCAGGGCCCCTTGTTGTTTCTGCTGCTGACGTTTGTGGCCATGGCGGCCGGTGCCGTCGCGGGCGCCGCATACGGGTTGCTGCATCTTCTGGCGCACGCGGGAGACTTCGGGGTCTGGTTTCGGTGGGCGCTGACGCTCTACGTCTACCTGGCGACGATCACGCTGCTGCTGCCTCGGGGTCCGTTCTCGCTCGAGGATCCCGCCTTCCACTGGATCGCCGCCCTGTTGTCCATCGTCACCGCATTCGGCATCGTGCTCACCGACGATCGAGGCGCGAGCCGGCTGTCACCCAGGAATTTCCGGTTGCTGCAGAACCGGATCCTGCTCAAGGCTGCGCCCCGCCGGATGTGGTACGCCACCGAGCGAAAGCGGGCTCGCTACGAGGCCCGCCGCAAGGCGCTGGAAAAAGAGGCTCGGCGCAGGCCCGAAGCCTGGGGCACGCTCCGGACGCTCCTCACCAATCTCAAGACCGACCTGCTCCACGTGCGGGCTGGGCTGGAGCGCGCCAGGCTCTCCCATGGCGAAGGAAGGACCGACCACCTGGCGGACGTGGACGCCTGGATCGAACGGATCAACCGCCAGCTCGAGGCGCTACCGGCTGAATCCGATGATCAGGGCACCGGATCCACGCCGGCAACGGCCCCGCGCATCTGATAGCCGGCCGGCGGCTCGGCCCCGAGGAGGTACTTCACGAAATAGTCCCAGCGCCGCCTCACCATGTATGGCTCGGCTCCGAAGCCATGCCCGCGGTTCGGCAGCATCAGGAGATCGAAGTCCTTGTTCGCCTTGATCAGCGCATCCACCACGACCTCGGTGTTCAGCGGCGGCACATTGGTGTCCATGGTTCCGTGGGCCAGGAGCAGCTTGCCCTTGAGGTTCTTCGCCACCAGCTGATTGGCCTGGTTGTCGTAACTGGTCGTCCCATCCGGATTCTGCACCAGGAGGCCCTGCCATTTTTCCCCCCAGTCGTCCTCGTACAGCCTGTTGTCGTGATTCCCGGCCTCGGACACGCCGACCTTGAAGAAATCGGGATAGCGGAACATCGCCGCGGCCGCCGCGAATCCTCCGCCCGAATGTCCATAGATCCCGGCGCGGTCCAGGTCGATCCAGGAGTAGCGCTCGCCCAGCTGCTTCATGCCGGCGACCTGATCGGGGAGGCCATTGTCTCCCATGTTGCCGTAGTAGGCCGCATGGAAAGTCTTGGATCGCATCGGCGTACCCATCGCGTCGATCTGGACCACCACGAAGCCGAGCTCCGCCAGAGCCTGGGCGTCACCCCGCGCCGGCGCGAAGCTCCGGGAGCCCACGCTGCCCGTCTGCGGACCGGGATAGATGCGATTCACGATCGGGTACTTGCGAGTCGAATCGAAATTGGTCGGTCGGTACAGCAGCCCGTACAGATCGGTGGTGCCGTCCCGTGCCTTGACCGTGATCGGCTGCGGCGGCCGCCATCCGGTCGCCGTGAGCCGCGAAATGTCGGTCTTCTCCAGCGCCACCAGGTCCCGGCCGTCGGTGTCGCGCAGCACGCTCACCGCCGGTACGTCCGGCCTCGAGTAGTTGTCCACCAAGAACCGGCCCGACGGCGAGAGCGCGACATCGTGGTCGGCCTCTTCAGGCGTGAGCAGCTTGAGCCCCGAGCCGTCGAGCTTCACCCGGTACAGCCGCCTGAAGTACGGGTCGCCCGGCTCCTTGCCCGCCCCGATGAACCAGAGGGTCCGGGTCTTCTCGTCCAGCTGCACCACCTGCAGCACGTTCCAGCTGCCGCTGGTGATCGGGCTCTTGAGCCGCCCGGTGGTCGCGTCGTACAAGTACAGATGGCCCCAGTCGGAGCGCTGCGAATACCAGATGATCTCGTTGGTCGCCGGGAGCCAGCGCCAGTTGACCCGGTTGAATCCTGATTCAAAAAAGGTGGGGACGCTCTCCTCCATCACCTCGCGGATCCGGCCGGTCCCGGCATCCGCGACGCGCAGCCACTCCCGCTTATGGTCGCGCGAGGTGGAGACGAAGGCGAGCTGGCCGGCATCGGGGCTCCACTGGACGTCGGCCCAGGTTCCGCCACACGCCACGTGATCGCAGATGGTGGAGCGGTGCTGGTCGGGCGGCATCGCGAGCCGGACCACCACGGGTCCGTCGAGATCGATCACGACGCGGTGAATCATCGCCACCGCAGAGTCGCCGGGGAGCGGGTATTTCCAGGCGCGAAGCTGCGGATGACCGGCCCGGGTATCCACGAGGTACATCTCGCCGACGTTGCGCTGGTCCTGCTGGAAGGTGGCGATCTTCCGCGAATCGGGGGACCAGAGCAGGACGGGACGGTCGCTCATGGTCCAGCCGGCGTTGTCGGTGGCGTAGCCGAAGTCCTTGACGCCGTCGGTGGTGAGGCGGGTTTCCCGCCCGCTGGCCAGCTCCCGTACCCAGAGATTCCAGTCGCGGATGAACGCGGCACGCTTCCCGTCGGGTGACGTCACCGAGTTCCGCGGGGCCGTCTCGACGGCGGCCACAACAGTGCAGGTCTCGCCCAGCCGGTCGCAGGTAAACCGGCGCCGGCCAGCATCCACCGTCACCGAGCGGTTATCGGCCGAGATCTCCAGGCGTTGAAAGGGCAGATGCCAGGCGTCGTAGACCGTATCGGCCGCCTTCGAGAGCGCCGCGGCGAGATTCACGTGATCGAAGACCCGCTCGCGCACCCGTCGAACGGGGTCGGCCAGCACGAACTCGGTACCTTCGCGAATCGCGTTCCGGTACCAGAGCCGGTCATCGGGCAGCCAGGTGCCGCGCACCGCTCCGCCGTACACCAGCGGCGTGGTGTTATAACCCATCAGTCGTTCGGCCCGGGCGTAGTCGGCCGCGGTGAGGGCGCGGGGAGTCTGCGCGGACAGCGTAGTGGCGGCGGCGAGCGCCGAGAAAAAGCACGGGCCGTAGCGCATGGGGCGTCTCGAGGAATGTGGAGGAGTTGCGGACTCAATATAGCGAAAAAGCCCAGCGCCCCGCCGACCAGGTATCGCATGGATCGACGGGGCGCCGGAACCACCACCGGTTCACACGAGGCGGCGGCCCTGAATGACGCGAAGAACTACCACGATGAGGGCGATGACGAGCAGAATGTGAATGAAACCGCCCATAGCGTATCCGCCGACCAGACCCAGAAGCCACAGAATGATCAGGATGGCGGCAATGGTTTCAAGCATACGGTTCCCTTTCGATATGTTGAACAAGAAGGAGGCGGCCCCGGGGCCGCACGCTCCCTCTCATGCCCCGGTGACGACCTCATAACGAATATCGAGCACACGGCTGGAATTCGGTCTAGCGAACCGGAGGGCTCTTACTTACCATAGACTCGTCCGAAAGCCTAACCCCACACCGTCTTACCGGGTCTGGTGCCGGGATGATGCGCCCTGAGCCGCCTGCGCCGCGCCCCCGAATCCGCGCCCGCAATTCCCTGGGGGTGCGGTTGCCGGCTCTCGCCGGCGTGCTCGTCCTGCTGGTGGCCGCCTTGGTCACCGCCGCGGCCTATGTGACGGTCCGGCGGTCGGCGGTGGCGGACGCCGCCGCACGTCTGACCACCCTTTCCGAACAGCTCTCCGGGACCTTCGGCGCCGGGATGGCCCAGCTCCAGGGCCAGCTGCGGACCATGGCGGATCGAGCACCGCTGGTTGCCTACGTCCGCTCGCCGCAGACGACGCTCCGCGAAGCAGCCCTCAACGCGCTTGAGTACCAAGGATCGCAGCCCGATCAGGTGGCGGCCATCGAGCTCCGGGACGAGTCGGGCCGGGTTCTCCTGGCCACCGGGGAAGGGGCGGACAGGATCATCATCTCGGCCACCCCAGCCTCCTACCCGAGGCCCGGCGGCACCGACTCGGGCGCGATCGGCAACTTCATGATGGCCGTGGATTCCATCGTGTTTCCGGTGGTAGCGCGGGTGTCGGGTCAGCCCGCGGGGTATCTGGTGCTGTGGCGACGCATCGGCATGTCGCCGCAGGCCCTGGATCAGATGAGGCGAATCATCGGCAGCGAAGCGGAGCTGCACCTCGGCAACGCCGACGGAAGCCTCTGGACCAATCTCTCCGGTCTGGCGCCGGCGCCATCGATCGAGGCATCCCGACTTGCGGGTATCGTCACCTATACCCGCCCCGGCAATCGCGGGACGGTACTCGCCTCGGCGGCGAGGGTGCCCGGCACCCCCTGGCTCTTCACCGTCGAATTCCCCAACCGCACCGTGCTGGCCCCGGCCGACGCGTTCCTGCGGAAGATGGCGGGCATTGCGCTGCTCTGCGTGACGCTTGGCCTCGCGGCGGCCTGGCTGCTGAGCCGCCAGATCGTCCAGCCGCTGCGGCGACTCACCGATGCCTCGGACGCGATTGCGGCGGGAGACGCCTCGCGACGGGTGCAGCTGACCCGACCCGACGAGCTGGGGCGCCTGGGCGAGTCGTTCGACGTCATGGCCGACCAGGTCCAGGAAGCGCGCCTGCGACTGGAAGAAAAGGTGGCGGCCCGCACCAAAGAGCTCAATCAGACGCTGGAACGACTGCAGGACGCCCAGGAGTCGCTGGTGCGGCGCGAAAAGCTGGCGCTACTGGGTCATCTCGCCAGCGGGGTGGGCCACGAGCTTCGCAATCCGCTCGGGGTCATGAGCAACGCGGTCTTCTACCTGGAGATGGTGCTGGAGCAAGCGCCCGAGAATGTTCGCGAATACCTCGGCATTCTGCGGCAGCAGATCGCCCTCTCCGGCAAGATCGTGAACGACCTCCTGGATTTTTCCCGGATCAATCCCGCCCAGCGCCAGCCCACGGCCCTCAAGAGTCTCGCGGCGGCGCAGCTCGAGCGGCTGGCTCCGCTCCAGGGGATCACCGTCCAGCAGGACTTCCCGGACACCCTGCCCTTTGTCCACGTGGATCCGGTCCACGCCGGCCAGGTGGTGATGAATCTGCTGACCAACGCGGTCCAGGCGATGGGCGAGCGGGGCGGCACCCTCAAGCTCCGCGGGCGGCTCAACGGCGGCAGCGTGGTGCTGCTGGAGGTGACCGACTCCGGTCCCGGGGTGCCGCCGGAAAACCTGGAGCGCATCTTCGAGCCCCTCTTCACCACCAAGGCCAGAGGCATCGGCCTTGGCCTCGCGGTGTCGAAGTCGCTGGCCCAGGCCAACGGCGGAGACCTCATGGTATCCAGCGAGCCGGGACGGGGGGCCACTTTCCTCTTTGCCATGCCGGTGGCACCGGAGCGGTTATGACCCGCCGCATACTCGTGGTCGACGACGACAGGGTCATGGTCAAGACCCTCTGCGACATCTTCCGGTTGCGGGGATGGGAGCCTCGCGCGGCGTACTCCGGAAAGGAAGCGGTGGAAGCCCAGCAGGCGGAACAATACCAGGTGGTGTTGATGGACATCAGGATGCCGGACATGGACGGGATCTCGGCATCCAAGGTGATGCGAACCGACAACCCCGATGTCCGGATATTCCTGATGACGGCACACACCGGACCGTATGCGGTGCGTGAAGTCGTACGCGAAGGCGCCCTGCAGGTGGTCCAGAAGCCGATCGACATCGCTTCCCTGCTCAACCTGCTCGAATAGAATGACGCGGAAGCCCTAGTGGGTCAAACCGTAAATGATGTAGTTGATGGCGAACTTGTAGGCGTCGTTGCTGATGTTCACCGGCCACCAGCCCTGCTCCGAGTGCTCCATGTAGTCTCCGATGTCGTTGTTGTAATTGATGACGACCAGGAGGCGCTTGGACGGATCGTTGTCTTCGAAAATCCCCAGAAACTCGGCTTTGAGCGACGCATCGTGCGGGTAGACCATATCGAGGGACTTGATCCGGAAGAATGAATTGAAGACCGGGTGGGAGACATCCAGCCGGACGATCCGCGCCATGGGCAGTGTCCGCCGGATCTGCGCCTCGAAGTTCCGCCATTCGCCCAGCATGAAGTCGTCGACGATCAGGAATCCTCCCTTGGCCAGGTAGTTCCGCAGACCGGCCCCCTCGCTTTCGCTGGGCAGCCAGTAGCCCGGCTCCGACAGATACGCGATCGGATACTTGAGCAGCTCGGGATCATCGAACGTGTGGATGTTGCTCCCGGTCACGTGGGGCTGGAGCGAGGTGGTCTCCCTGATCATGGTCATGAGATTCCGCTCCATGGTCGGGTAGTCATATTCCCAGCCGCTGCGGCCGTACACCGTGTACCGGATGCGGGCGAAGGTGAACCGGCCGTCGTAGGGGACGTTGGGCTCGATCCATATCCGGTATCCCCGCTGCGCTTCGGCATGGGGCAGGCCGAGCCCGCCGGCCGCGGAGATCGCGAAGACTGCCGCGAGGCACCGCGATGTTCCGGTCACCGCCACGCCGATCCGATGATCACCACGGCTACCACGACGCCGAGCGCGATCTTGAACGTCGTCGCGACCACCCGGCCGACCAGGGCGCCCCACGCCACCTTTCCCGCCAGGCCGTGATTGCGGCTGTAGGAGTATTCCGCGACGAGCGCGCCGACGAATGAGCCGGCGAACGAGCCGATGATCGGGCCGAGCACCGGAATCGGAATGCCGGCAAAGGCACCGAGAATCCCGCCGACCAGGCCCCCCCAGCCGGCCCGGCGGGAGCCACCGGACCGGCCGGTCCACCGCACCTGCGCCACCCACTCGATCAGCTCCGCCAGCAACGCGAGCGCGAAGCCGATGCCCAGCGCCAATCCGCTCGGCGCTGTGGTCGAGCCCAGCAGCGGCAGGACCGCGGCCAGCAGCAGGAACAGCCACACCCCGGGCAACCCGATCGCCGTGAGGGCCAGACCCAGGAGCGCCGTGGCGATCAGCAGCAGAAGCACCATGCCCGGAATTTAGGTTGACGCGGAGCCGGTGCTGGCGGCGATCGCGAAAGGTGGGGTTGCTATGGTGGAAAATGCGTCACATCGTGAGGGGCTAACCATTCAGTTTCGGTGTGCTAATTTGGATGCGTGAAGCCCCAGGTTGCCGTTCTTGCCGCGGGAAGCGCGCTCGCCCTTTTGCTCGGATGCCCCAGCGACGAGGGGGGCCAGCCTGGCGGGCAAGCGATTGATGCCGTGGCTGTTGCACCAAGCATCACCAATGTGATCCTGGGGCGATCGACCCAACTTAAGGCCACTCCCAGGACCGCGAGCGGATTCGAAGTTCCTGGCCAGCAGGTGTCGTGGTCTTCGACAGATCCCTCCATTGCTTCGGTTTCGGGGACCGGCCTGGTGACCGGAATGACCCTGGGAGCGCCGGTAAGGATTCGCGCCTGGGTCAGCGGCGTGACGGGAGAGGCACTGGTCACGGTTCAGCCGGTCCCGGTGAACCAGGTGGTGGTGACGCCCGGGGATTCGGCTCTAGTGGTGGGGGGCACGGCGCAGCTCACCGCCACCGCCCTCGACGCCGCCAACGCACCGCTGCCGGGCCGGAGTTTCCTCTGGCAGTCGAGCGCTCCGGTGATCGCCACGGTCGACACCACCGGCCTGGTTACGGGGCTGGCCCAGGGTGCGGTCACGATCACCGCCACGGCCGAAGGGAAATCCGGGACCGCGACGGTGCTGGTGTCGCCACGGCCGGCCACCCGGCTGGCATTTGCTCAACAGCCCGGCCCCTCGACTGCCGCCGTGCCCCTCGACCCGGTCATCCGGATCGTCCTGCAGGACGACCTCCTCACCACGGTAACCGGCGCGAGTAACCCGGTCACCATCGCACTGGCCGGGAACCCTGGAGGTGCGACACTCGGAGGCACGCTGACGGCCGCCCCGGTGGACGGGATCGCCACGTTCGCGAACCTGACGCTCGACCGGGCCGGGACCGGCTACAGCTTCGTGGCGACCTCTCCCGGGCTCCAGCCGGCGACCAGTGGGTCGTTCAGTGTGGCCGCTGGGCCCGCGGCTCAACTCATGTTCACCACGGCACCGCCGAGCGTAGGACAGAGCGGCGCGCCCCTGGTCCCGCAACCGGTGCTTCAGCTCCTGGACGGCCACGGAAACGTGGTCCAGCAGGCGGGCGTGTCGGTCACCGCGACGGTCGCGTCGGGTGGCGGATCGCTGAGCGGAGCCGCGACGGTTTCCACCAACTCGGCCGGGGTGGCGACATTCGGGAACCTGGCCGTTGTTGGTCCAACGGGCAGCTATGCGCTCGGCATGGCCGCACCTGGCATTGCGACGGTTACCTCCGGGCCGATCGTACTGGGTGCGGGTGCTGCCACGGCGCTCTCGATGGCCATCCAGCCCGGCAGCCCAGCACAGAGCGGGATACCGTTTGGCCGGCAGCCTTCCCTGCAGTTGCGCGATGCCAGCAATAATCCGGTGGCACAGGCCGGCGTCATCGTCACCGCGGGGATTGCGAGCGGCGGCGGGACACTCAGCGGCACCCTCACGGCATCCACCAACGCCAGCGGACACGCGAGCTTCACCAATCTGGCCATCAGCGGCACCATCGGAGCACGGAGGTTGAGCTTCAGCGCGCCGGGGCTCGCCGGTGTGAGCTCGACGACCATCAACCTCACCGCCGGTCCTGCTGCCGGACTGATCATCACGACCCAGCCGCCGTCTACCGCCGCAAGCGGAGCGGTGTTCGCGCCCCAGCCGGTTGTCCAGCTTCGCGACGCGGCGGGCAACGCCGTCAGCCAGGCAGGTGTGAACCTGACCGCCGCGATCACCGCGGGCGGGCAACCCGCGCTGGGAGGCGGTGGCACCGTGGCCACGAATGCCGGCGGCGCGGCGGTGTTCACGAATCTGAAAATCACCGGCGTCACAGGAACCCGGACCCTCACATTCACGTCGGGGTCGCTCGCGCCGGCAGTGTCATCAGCCATCGGGATTACCGCCGGCACCGCCGGCAAGCTCTCCATCACCACCCAGCCCTCGGCAACGGCGACGACGGGCTATGCCTTCGCCCAGCAGCCGGTCATCCAGCTTCGCGATGCGGCGGATAATCCGGTGGCCCAGGCCGGGGTGGTCATTAACGCCGCCGTCACCAGCGGCGCCGCGACCATCGGCGGCAGCCTCACCGCCACTACGAATGGCGGCGGTGTCGCGAGCTTCACCAATCTGGCCCTGAGCGGACCGGCGGCTTCGTATATGCTCGACTTCACGTCCGGCGGCCTGACGGGAATTGCCTCGACGGCCATCGCGCTCGGTTCCGACACGCTGGCAGACAATCACTTCACACCCAACGCCGGTACGATCTCCACCAGCGAGGGGGCGCCGTATTCCGACTCGGACCTGTGGACCGGCCTGGAGTACTCCCAGTCTCGATTCGGGTACGGTCCGACCAAGGTGGTGCGGCTCTACATCTGCCTGAGTGGACGGGTCCAGGTCGACCAGTGCTCTCTCTCGCCATCACCCACGGGACCGCTCTCGGCGAGCATGCTGAGCGACATCGAGGCGGGGATCGCCTCGTACACGGGGACCGGGATCCGCCTGCTGCTTCGGTTCATCTACAATTTCGGGCCCATCGGCCCAGGCGCTCGGGACGTGCCGGCCAGCCTGATCGTAACGCACATCGACCAGCTCGCGCCGATCCTGCTTCGACAGAAGGACCTCATCTTCGCGCTCGAAGCGGGGTTCATCGGCACCTGGGGTGAATG
>Ga0070699_100001182_pt1 | contig 24181 bp, 20 predicted proteins | sample KBSK1503metaG_FD_65473 | JGI IMG/M metagenome (GOLD analysis project Ga0070699, IMG submission 65473) | Corn, switchgrass and miscanthus rhizosphere microbial communities from Kellogg Biological Station, Michigan, USA - KBS K1-50-3 metaG | ecosystem: Host-associated > Plants > Roots >...
GTCAACGTCGCCGAGACCGGCGGCCGGCTCGGCTTCATCACGCCGCTGACCCACAATTTCTGCGAATCCTGCAATCGGGTGCGGGTGACCTGCACGGGGACCCTCTACATGTGCCTCGGCCAGGAAGACGCCGCCGATCTGCGCACGCCGTTGCGCGCGTCCGAAGGCAACGATTTGCTCGATGCGGCGATTGCGGAAGCGATCTCGCGCAAGCCCAAGGGCCACGATTTCATCATCGACCGGCGCCATCAGCGGCCGGCGCTCTCCCGCCACATGAGCGTGACCGGGGGATAACCCGGACGACAAAGGACGGACGGCGAACACGGGCTGCTGTCGCCCGTGGGTCGTCCGTTTTACCAATTGACGTCCGCGCGGGGGTCTAGGAAGGTTCGGATGTCCGGGCGGCGGCGCCGTCGGGGCCAAAAGCAGGAGGCGGCACCGGCGGTTCGGCGACCCCTCCGACGAGATCAAGGGGAACGTAGGTGGAGGGTTTGCTCAAGCTGAGCCGCGCCATCGACGCGGTCAATTTCCGGATCGGCAAAGTCTTATCTTGGCTGATCCTGATCGTGGTGATCATTTCCGCGACCAATGCCACGATCAGAAAAGTGTTCGACACCTCGTCGAACGCTTGGCTGGAACTGCAGTGGGTTCTGTTTGGAACGATATTTCTCCTATGTTCGCCGTGGACCCTTCTCTCCAACGAACACATTCGCATCGACATCGTCAACAACATGCTGCCGAAACGCTGGCGTGACGGCATTGATGTCTTCGGCCATGCGTTCTTCTTGCTGCCGCTGACGATCGTCATGATCGTCACCTCGGTTCCCTTCTTCATCCGATCGTTTCAGCTCAACGAACAATCGATGAATGCCGGCGGATTGCCGCAATGGCCGGCGAAGTCGCTCATCCTCATCGGTTTCATCCTGCTGTTCTGGCAGGGCATCTCCGAGCTCATCAAGCGCATTGCGGTGATGCGAGCTCTCATTCCTGATCCGTACGTCAGCGGGGATGGGGCGCACTCGGCCGCGGAGGCGGAGGCCGAACGCATTCTCGCCGTGGCCAAAACGGATGCTGAGTAGCTGCGAACGGTAGGCCCGGGAGCGACGACGATCATGACAGCCATGCTCATCCATTACATGGCGCCGATCATGTTCGCGTCGCTGGTTGTCTTCCTACTGCTCGGCTATCCGGTCGCGTTCTCGCTCGCTGCCAACGGGCTCATCTTCGGATTGCTCGGCATCGAGCTCGGCCTGTTCCGCCCTGATTTCTTGCAGGCGCTGCCCGAGCGCATCTACGGAATCATGAACAACGACATTCTGCTCGCGATACCATTCTTCACTTTCATGGGGCTCATTCTGGAGCGGTCGGGCATGGCGGAAGACCTGCTCGACACGATCGGCCAACTGTTCGGAACGGTCCGCGGCGGCCTTGCCTATGCGGTGGTCTTCGTCGGTGCGCTGCTGGCGGCCACTACCGGGGTGGTGGCAGCCTCGGTGATTTCGATGGGGCTAATCTCGCTGCCGATCATGCTGCGCTACGGCTACGATCGGCGTCTGGCCTCGGGCGTGATCGCGGCCTCCGGAACGCTCGCGCAGATCATCCCGCCATCGCTGGTGCTCATCGTGATGGCCGACCAGCTCGGCCGCTCGGTCGGCGACATGTACGAGGGCGCATTCCTTCCGGGCCTCATGTTGGCGGGCCTCTATGCCGGCTACGTGCTGCTGGTGACGCTGCTGTTTCCCAAATTCGCCCCGGGCCTGCCGTTGGAGGCGATCGGATACCGCGAAGACGACGGCAAACGCGGCCTCACCTCGCTTGCGGCGCTGTTCGTCGTCAGCGGCACTGTCGGCGTGCTTGCGATGCGAAACTCTACCACGCACGGTGCGGATTACGTCGTGCTCGTGATGTTTATCGGCATCGTCTTCGCTTTTTGCGTCGCGGTGGTGAATTGGGCTTGCGACAGGGTGTTGAAGATCCGTTTCCTGTCGCGCCTTGCACAACAAGTCACCTTCGTGATGGTGCCGCCGCTGTTCCTGATCTTCCTGGTGCTCGGGACCATCTTCATCGGGCTTGCAACCCCGACCGAAGGCGGGGCCATGGGTGCGAGCGGTGCCCTCATTCTCGCGCTCATCAAGCGGCGGCTGACCTGGGACTTGACGCGCCAAGCTGCGGAGATCACCGCCAAGCTGTCGGCCTTCGTCGTATTCATCCTGATCGGCGCGCGCGTGTTCTCTCTCACCTTCTACGGCGTTGATGGACATAGATGGGTAGAGGAGCTTCTGGTCTCCCTGCCCGGCGGGGTCGTCGGGTTCCTGATCTTCATCAATGTCTTCATTTTTTTTCTCGCATTCTTCCTCGATTTCTTCGAGATCGCCTTCATCGTAATCCCTCTGCTCGGGCCAGCGGCGGAGCGGCTCGGCATCGATCTCATCTGGTTCGGCGTGGTCCTCGGGGTGAACATGCAGACCTCATTTATGCACCCGCCGTTCGGTTTTGCGTTGTTCTATTTGCGCTCCGTCGCGCCGCGGGAGTCGTATATCGACCGCATTTCAAGCAAGCGGATGGCCCCGGTGACGACCGGCGAAATCTACTGGGGCGCGGTACCGTTCGTGGTGATTCAATGTATCGCAGTCGGGCTCGTCATCGCATTCCCGGCCTTGGTCATGCATTACAAGGGGACGGGCGCGCAGATCGATCCGTCGAAGATTCAGATCGAGATCCCGCAGCTCGACATGCCGCCGCCGCCGCTCGATTTCGGCCCGCCGCCCAGGTCGCAATGAAATCGGGCGCGAAAATCGCGAGCCCCGGAGCCGAGGCTCCGGGGCCCAGCGATTAATTGTGATCAATGCGAGCCGTCAGGTTCGCGTGCGCATTCGGATCATGAAGCCGTCGAACGAAAGTTCGGCGACCTGGAGCCACAGCAGAGAATCACCGCGAAACGCCACGAGGCTGTCGTATAGCTTCTTGAAGTGGGGGTTCGTCTTCGACAGCTCCGCGTAGATATCGGTCGCGGCTTTATAGCAGGCTTCCATGACATCCTGAGGAAACGCACGCAGTAGCACGCCTTGCGACAGCAAGCGTTTGAGTGCAGGCGGATTGTTATAGTCATACCTGCCGATGACCCATTCCCATGCATCGCCGGAGGCGGTTAGGATTGCCGACTGATAACTTTTCGGCAGCTCATTCCATTTGGTGAGGTTGGTGATGTTGTGGGCTTGGCCGCAACCTTCCCACCAACCGGGATAGTAGTAGTACTTCGCGACCTTGTAGAACCCGAGCTTCTCGTCGTCGTAAGGGCCGACCCATTCGCAAGCATCGAGCGTGCCTTTCTCCAGCGCTGGATAGATGTCGCCGGCGGCGAGTTGTTGAGGCACCAACCCCACCTTGGCGACAATCGTGCCGGCAAACCCACCGATGCGCATCTTGAGGCCCTTGAGATCCTCGATCGACTTGATCTCCTTTCGAAACCACCCCCCATCTGAGCGCCGGTATTGGCTGCTGCCACCCCGGTGCAGTTGAAGTTCTTCAACAGATCGTTCAGGAGGTCGGCCCCGCCACCGAAGCGAAGCCAGGAATTCATCTGGCGCGCGTTCAATCCGAACGGCAGTGCGGTGCCGAAGGTGAAGGCCGGGTCCTTGCCCCAATAGTAGTAGAGGGCGGTATTGCCCATCTCGACAGTACCGTTCTGAACGGCGTCCAGCACCTGCAGTCCCGGCACGAGCTCGCCTGCAGCAAACACCTGAATCTGGAACTTGTTATCGGTGATCTCGGCGACGCGCCTGGCGAAGTATTCGCACCCGCCAAAGAGCGTATCGAGGGACTTCGGCCAACTCGCTGCAAGTCGCCATCTCACCTCGGGCATCGATTGGGCGATGGCCGGCGCGGCGATCGCGGACGCCGTCATCCCGATGCCCGCCGCCTTGAGAAATTCCCGTCGTTTCATAGCGATCCTCCCTGTCGGCCCGTCGGCCTTGAGTTTTTTCATGCGGGCGCCGGACAGCGATCGGCTCTTCACCAAGCATGAGAGACGCGTGACGGCGCTCGGCGAAAGAACTCAATATTTATAGACGGCCGAACAGCAGACGTATACCGCCATCTCCAGCGCGATCGCGCATTCATTGAAAGATCCCGGGGAACGGACGCCCCCCGCCGAGGAATAATCGTCCGCTCGACGGCAGTCAGGTGCGGCTGCGGTTGCGAACGAGATAGGTGTCGTAGGTCAGCTCGGCGACCTGCCACCACAGATATTGGTCGTTGCGGAAGGCAAGCATCGCCTCCCAGACCTTCTTGAAGTCGGCATTGCTCTTGGACACTTCCGCATAGAGATCGAGCGCCGCTCGCAGCGAGGCATCCATCACCGGCTGCGGGAATGGCCGCAGCTGCGCGCCGCCCGCCACCAACCGCTTGAGCGCAGCCGGATTGGCGGCGTCATACTTTGCCTGCATCCACTCGTTCGCCATCGAGGAGGCGGTCCGCATCAGTGACTTGTAGGCCGGCGGCAGCGCGTTCCACTTATCGAGATTGATGAAATTGTGCAGCATGGGACCGCCTTCCCACCAGCCGGGGTAGTAGTAGTACTGGGCCACCTTGTAGAAGCCGAGCTTCTCGTCGTCGTGGGGACCGACCCACTCGCAGGCATCGAGCGTGCCCTTCTCCAGCGCGGGATAGATGTCGCCGCCGGCGATCTGCTGCGGCACCACGCCGAGCTTGGAGATGACGTGCCCGGCAAATCCCCCGATCCGCATTTTCAGCCCGTTGAGATCGGAGACCTCCTTGATCTCCTTGCGGAACCAGCCCCCCATCTGGGCGCCGGTGTTGCCGGCTGGTATCCCGTAGATATTGAACTTCTTATAGAGGTCGTTCATCAGCTCCATGCCGCCGCCGAAATACATCCAGGCGGTTTGCATGCGGCTGTTGAGTCCGAACGGCACCGCGGTGCCGAAGGCGAAGGTGGGGTCCTTGCCAAAATAATAGTAGGACGCGGTGTGGCACATCTCGACGGTGCCGTTCTGCACGGCATCGGCCGCCTGCAGGCCCGGCACGATCTCGCCCGCGGCAAAGACTTGAATCTGGAACCTGTTGTCGCTCGCCTCGGCGACGGCCTTGGCGAAAGCTTCCGCCGCGCCGTAGAGCGTATCGAGCGATTTCGGGTAGCTCGAGGTGAGCCGCCACTTGAGCTCCGGCATGGACTGCGCGATGGCGGGCTTGGCGACCGCGGTCGCCGCGGCGGCCAAGCCGGCTGCCCGCAGGAATTGCCGACGTTTCATCGCTGGTTCCTTCCTGAACTTGTCAGCCGCCGACGCAGCCCGCGCGCAGCATGTTAGATCATCTTCGCCCAAGCTGAAAACGTCGGCATTGGTCGCCGACCGTGAAGCCACTCGGCCGCTCCCTTTGGCAAAAGGCGGCGCTCACGAGGCGAGCCGCCGCCGCTCGCGGGGCCGCCTCGCTTTACGTCCGTGTTCGGGTGCGGATCATGAAGCTGTCGTAGGTATATTCCGCCACTTGCCACCACAGAACCTCGTCGTTGCGGAATGCCTGCATCGAATCCAGCACCTTTTTGTAGTCGGCATTCGCCGCCGCAGTCTCGGCGTTGACCTCGTTCGACGCTTTCAGGCACGCCTCCATGACCGGCTGCGGGAACGCGCGCAACTGCGTGCCGGCCGCAATGAGGCGCTTCAAGGCAGCTGGGTTTCGTGCGTCGTACCTGGCTGTCACTTCAACGTTGGCGAAACCCGCAGCTGCGATGACGATCGCCTGATAATTCTTCGGCAATTCGTTCCATTTTGCCTGATTGATCAGGAAGTGCAGCGCGGTGCCGCCCTCCCACCAACCCGGGTAATAATAGTAGGGCGCGACCTTATAGAAGCCGAGCTTCTCATCGTCGTAGGGACCGACCCACTCAGCCGCGTCGATGGTGCCTTTCTCCAATGCCGGATAGATATCGCCGCCGGCGATCTGCTGGGGCACGACGCCGAGCTTCTGCAGCGTCTTGCCGGCCCAGCCGCCGATGCGGAACTTGAGGCCTTTGAGATCGTCGACGCTCTTGATCTCTTTGCGAAACCAGCCGCCCATCTGCGCGCCGGTATTGCCGCCGACAAGAGGGTAGACATTGTATTTCTTGCCGAATTCGTCCATCAGCTTCGTGCCGTCGCCGTCGTAGAACCAGGCATTCTGTTGGCGGCCGTTGAGGCCGAACGGGACGGCGCAGAACAGCGCCCAGGTCGGGTCCTTGCCGATGTAGTAATACATGGCCGAATGGCCGATCTCGACCGTGCCGTTTTGAACCGCGTCGAGAACCTGCAAAGCAGGCACGATTTCGCCCGCGGCGAACGGTTGAACCTGAAACTTGTTGTCGGTGGCCTCGGACACGTGCTTGGCGAAGGTTTCGCAAGCGCCGTAGAGGGTATCGAGCGACTTCGGCCAGCTTGCCGTCAGCCGCCATTTGACCTCCGGCATCGATTGCGCAACGGCAGGCGCAGCCAGCGCCGATGCGGCCATTCCGGCGGCCCCAACCTTGAGAAATTCGCGACGTTTCATGGACATGTTCCTCCTGATTCACGGGCCCCCGGTGGCGGGATAACTCCGACCCCTGCGGGGGTGATGCTCGGATTTGCAGCCCCGGCGGTCCGCAAATTCGCGGCTAGATAGTCTCCCCGCCGCGACCGACGCAAGGGGGAAGGCCCGCGACACACTGGTCACCTAGCGTGCGACGTCGACGTAAAGCTCCATCTTCGGATGGATGCCGCAGAACACGAGAAAGGAGCCTGCGACGGGAAAGCCGATTTCCACCGTCTCGCCCGGCTCCTGCGCGCCGGAATCGAAGTCGAGCGCGGGGTCGAATATGCGGACGTTGTGGGTACGGCTGTCGTTGTTGACAATCCACAATCGCCCGCCGCGCGGAAGCGCAACATGCGTGGGGTGGAAAGCCTTGTCGTCCTGGGACACCGTGCTGACCTGTTCCGCCGGCCCCGACGGGCCAATTTTCACCGCTGCGATCTTGTCCGGCAGCACGGGCTCTCCTTCGCTCGTCAGCGTGCCGAGAAATGCGATGAGGTCTGCACGCTCCGCATCCGACAGCTTGAGCCCGCGCGTAAGATCCTTGGAAAGGGTAGCTCGATCGACCACGCCGCTCACATAGTGACGGAGCACGTCTTCGAGCGTGGCGAGCGAGCCATCATGCATGTAGGGAGCGGAACGGGCGATCTCGCGCAGTCCGGGCGTCTTGAACGCGTGCTCCGCCGTCCCAAGTCGCAGCACCGCCCCGCGGCCGCGGTCGTCGCCCGGCAGACCGATGTCGTGGAATGCATAATCGGTAAAGGCAAAGCCGCTGTGGCATTTCACGCACCCCGCCTTGCCGGTAAAGAGCCTGAATCCGGCGACCTCATTTTGAGTCAACGCGTGCTCGTCGCCCGCGATCCAGCGGTCAAAACGCGTATCAGGCGACACGAAGGTCCGCTCATAGGTCGCGATCGCCTTGGCGAGATTTGAACCGTCGACCCGCGGCGCCTCGGGAAATGCTTGCGTGAAGGCGCGCACGATGGCGGGATCGGCGGCAAGACGCGCGACAACCGCGGCGATCGGCTGCGCCATTTCGTCGGGCGACTCGATCGGCCCCGCGACCTGCTCTTCGAGGCTGCGCGCGCGCCCGTCCCAGAACACCGGGGAGGACCAGGCGAGATTCCACAAGGTCGGGGTATGGCGTTTGAGCGGACGACCGGGCACGCCGCGTCCCTGCACTTTGCCGTCGGCGAAGCCTTTGCCGCGCTCGTGGCAACTTGCGCACGCCAGGCTGCCGTCGATCGACAGGCGCTTGTCGTGGAAGAGCGCTTCGCCGAGTGCGCGCTTTTGCTCCGAGAATGGGTTGTTGGCCGGAAACGGCACGGTTGGCGGTCGCTGGAACGATGCCTTGAGCGCGGCAAGCTCATCCGTCGAGCGCGCCGCCGGCGCCGCTTGCAGGATCGGGGAATGAACCAGCGCCGCCATTGCCGCACCGATCACCCCGCCCGCCAGAAACGCCGCGGTGGCAAGGCGCATCCTGACCGGCGCGCCCATCGCCGTCACATCAGCTTGCCGGCGGCAAGCTCGATGCGCGAGACGTCGCCGAGGACGGCGGCGTGGTCCTTGACCGGCGTTCGCGGCGGCATGGGCGCGGGAAACGCTTTCTTCAGCTCGGCCATTCCCGCGCGCATGTCGCTCAGCGCTGGAGCGTTTTTCTTTTGCAGATCTGCGGCGACGCTTTCGATCATGCGCTCTGCCTGCCAGACGAAGCCGCGCGCGTCCTGATATTCGACCGGCTTGGCGATCCTGCCGCCGATGATGGCCTGTTGGTATTCACCGGTCGCGGCCTTGAGCGCCTCGACTGCCGCCTCCACGACGAAGCCCGGCCAGTCGGCTTGCTTTGCTTTCATGCCGGCATCGGCAGCGGCAAGCGCATCGTTCACGGGCTTGAGCGCCTTGGCGTAGTCGTTGCCGCCCTTCTTGGCCTTGACCACATCGGACAGCGCTTTGAGCGCCGCGTCGAACGGTGGCACCTTGTACTCGGCAAGCTCGCCCTTGATGTCGCCGTAAATCTCCTCGGTCGGGTGAAGGAAATGCGGCAGTGCCGCGTTCCATTGCTGCTGCTTGACCAGTTCATCGCCCACCAGGAGATGGCCGCGTAGCAATGCGATCCTCGCGGCGAAGGCGAGCCCGGGCGGCAGACCGGCGAAGTCCTTGGTTTCGCCCCCTTCGCCCGCGTCCGGACCGTGACCGGCGTGTTGAGCGACGACGGTGCGGACCGCGGATGCGATCGCACCGTCGGTCGGCAGATCGGGCCGTGCGCTGAGGCCAAAAGCGGTTTCAGCAGCAAGCAGCCGCGTGGCGCTTGTTACCCCAGTCCCGACGACCACGAAGGCGCCGGCACCGAGCCAGATCTTGCTTCTGGTTTTCATGTCGAATCCCGATGGCGATTTCCAAGATTTCGCCGTCCCGTACGTCAAACGCGCCCGCGCCTCCGCGCGAGACAAGGCGGGCGATGCTTATAATCGTGCCCGGCATCCGTCCAGTAACGTCCTTGTTTTTAATCATTCTAACGACAAAAACTAGGCGAGCGCCGGAGAGCGGTTGCCAGGTGACCGCAACCGCGTGTTCGATCGTTGGCAAACCGCCGAGGAACCCTGATGCAAATCGTGATCGGCAACGTGCTCTCGGCCGAGGAGATCAAGCTCGTGCGCGCCGCGCTCAAGCGCGCGCGCTTCATCGACGGCCGGGCAACCGCGGGCTTTGCGGCGCGCATGGTCAAGAACAACCGGCAAGCGGAGGCCTCCCGTTCGCTCGACACGATCCGCAAGCTTGTGGCCGAACGCGTTCTCGGCAACGAGGTCTTTCGCCTCGCGGTGCGGCCGAAGGCGCTCTCGCCACTCCTTTTCTCGCGCTACGAGAAAAACATGCACTATGGCAGCCATGTCGACGACGCGTTGATGGAGGGCATGCGCACCGACGTCTCGTTCACGCTCTTTCTGTCCGAACCGACGAGCTACGACGGCGGCGAGCTCACGATCGAAAGCGCGGGGGGCGAGGAAACGTTCAAGCTCGCTGCCGGCACGCTGGTCGCCTATTCCGCCACCTCGCTCCACCGCGTCACCGCCGTGACGCGCGGAGCGCGCCTCGCCGCGGTCGGCTGGGCGAGGAGTTTCATTCGCGACTCGGCGCAGCGGGAGCTCCTCTTCGATTTGGACACCGCGCGGCGGCAGATATTTGCGCGCGAAGGCAAATCGACGGAGTTCGACCTCGTCTCGAAGTCATTCGCCAATCTGCTGCGCATGTGGGTGGAGGATTGACGAGCGGCGGCTCACGCATGCGAGTTCGCGGACGCACATTGCGTCCTCTCTCGCGAGTGCGAGGATATCTCGAGGGCTCAGCGAATAAGCAGCGGTGAGGCGCGGCTTAAGCCTCGATCACAATCTTCGGCGCCGCACGTCCGGCGTTTACGCCCTTGAGTTGCTCGCGCACCTTGCCCGCGATGTCGCGATAGATTTGCGCGTGGGGGCCGTCGGGTTCGGTTGCGACCACCGGAAGGCCGGCGTCGGATTTTTCGCGAATCGCCATATGCAGCGGTACTTCCCCGAGGAACGGGACGCCGAGACGTTCCGCCTCGCGCCTCGCGCCGCCATGGCCGAAGATATCGGATCGCGTGCCGCAGCTCGGGCAGAGAAAATAGCTCATGTTCTCGACCACACCGAGCACCGGCACGTTCACCCGCTTGAACATCGACACGCCGCGCCGGGCATCGATCAGCGCGAGGTCCTGCGGCGTGGAGACGATAACCGCGCCCTTGAGCGGGACCTGCTGCGCCATGGTGAGCTGGGCGTCGCCGGTGCCGGGCGGCATATCGACCACCATTACGTCGAGCGTGCCCCACTCGACCTCGCGCAGCATCTGGGTGAGCGCCGAGATCACCATCGGCCCGCGCCAGATCATCGGCGTCTCCTCGTCGATGAGGAAACCGATCGACATGACTGTGAGCCCGTAGCGCATGATCGGCTTGAGCCGCGTGCCGCCGATGGTCTGCGGCCGCTCCTTGATGGCTAGGAGCTTGGGCAGGGATGGGCCGTAGATATCGGCGTCGAGGATCCCGACCTTGAGGCCGAGCGCGCGCAAGCCGAGCGCGAGATTGACCGCCGTGGTCGATTTGCCTACCCCGCCCTTGCCCGACGCGACCGCAATGATCGCCTCGACCCCTGGCACGCCATGTATGGACTCGCCGCGCGGCGCGCCCCGCGCGGGGGCTGCTCTCGCGCTCTGCGGCGGCGGACGAGCCGACGGCGCGCCCGCTTTGCGCTCTGCCGTCAACGCGACGAGGGCCGATCGCACGCCCGGTAACGCGCGCACGACCTCTTCCGCGCGCTTGCGCACAGGCTCCCAGGCTTTGACATCGGCGGCATCGACGGTGATGGAAAAGAACACCTTGCCGTCGCCGGCGACCACCTCCGAAAGCGCGCCGGTCTCGGGCAGCGGGATTCCCTGGGGGCTCTCGACGCCTCCGAGAGTTGCGAGCACCTGCTCCTTGGTCACCGCCATCGCGCCGTTCTCCGCCCGATCATTGCGAACCGCACCATAAGGGGCGCGCGGGTCCGGTCAACGCAATGACGGTTGACGTCAGGGCCGCGCCGTCGCAATCACTCCCGCATATAGGCATCCGCGCGGTCGCATGGCAGTGCTCTAGGGAGGACGGTATGGCGAAGGTGGCTTTTCTCGGTCTCGGCGTCATGGGGTACCCTATGGCGGGGCACCTCAAGAACAAGGGCGGCCACGACGTCACGGTGTATAACCGCACCGCGGCCAAGGCGGAGAAGTGGGTGGCGCAACACGGCGGGCGCAGCGCAGCGACGCCGAAAGCGGCAGCCGAGGGCCAGGACTTCGTCATGTGCTGCGTCGGCAACGACAACGACCTGCGCGAGGTAACGCTGGGGCCGAATGGCGCCTTCCATGGGGTGAAGAAAGGCGCCGTGTTCGTCGACCACACCACCGCCTCAGCCGAGATCGCACGCGAACTTTACGGAGAGGCGAAGCAGCGCGGCTTCGGCTTTATCGACGCGCCCGTCTCCGGCGGCCAGGCCGGCGCCGAGAACGGCCTGCTCACCGTCATGTGTGGCGGCGATGCCGAGCCCTATGCCCGCGCGGAGAAGGTGATCGGATCCTACGCCCGCATGTGCAAGCTGCTCGGCCCCGCCGGGGCCGGGCAACTCACCAAGATGGTCAACCAGATCTGCATCGCCGGATTGGTGCAGGGGCTGGCCGAAGGCATTCATTTCGCCAAAAAGGCGGGGCTTGACGTTGAGGCGGTGATCGAAACCATTTCCAAGGGCGCGGCGCAGTCCTGGCAGATGGAGAACCGCTACAAGACCATGGCGGCGGGCAAATTCGATTTCGGCTTCGCGGTCGACTGGATGCGCAAGGATCTCGCCATTTGCCTGGGCGAAGCGCGCAAGAACGCCGCCACTTTGCCGGTCAGCGCGCTGGTCGACCAGTTCTACGCGGAAGTGCAGAAGATGGGCGGCCGGCGCTGGGATACGTCGAGCCTCATCGCAAGGTTGGAGCGGTGAACGCACGGCTCGACCTGCGCCCCCGCCGTGACCGCACGCACCACGGAGTTCAAAGCTCGATGACCGCGCCGTCCTCGGCAACGAGAGCACCGGCGGCTCTGACCTCGTCAAGATGGGCGAGCATGATCGGGTTCATGTGGGTGAGCATGATCCGTCGCGCGCGCAGGTCAGGCAGCCGCGGCTTGAGTACGTCCCAGGTGATGTGGCCGGGCAATTTGCCGGAATAGGCGAAGCATTCGATCACGAAGAGATCGGCGCCGGCGGCGACGGAGACGAGCGCGTCCACCCACTCGGTGTCGCCGGAATAGGCGAAGCGCTTGTCGCCGTCGGAGAGCACAATCGCCGTCGAGGGCGCGCCGGAGTAGTGCACCACCTCGGTGGTGGTGACACAATGCCCCAGCACCTCGGTCGGGCGAGCGACCTCGATCTCCATCACGTTCCAGGGAAATCGCCACTTGTTCGTGCTGGATCTCGGAAAGAACACTTCGAGCGACTGATCGAGCCGGGCGCGCGTGCCAGGCGGCCCTGCGATCAACAGCGGTCGCTCGCGCTGCGCAAGGAACTGGGCGTCCAGCAGGAGGAAGGGAAGCGCGCCGAAATGGTCGCCGTGCAGATGCGATAGCACGATGCCGTCGATCCCGTTCGGATCGAGACCGCGCGCCTTGAGCGCGACGAGCGATGACGCCCCGCAGTCGACGAGCAGCGTGCCTTTCGCCGTTTCGAGATAGAAGCAGGTGTTGAACCGGCCGCCGGAGCCGAAGGCATCACCCGATCCGACGATCGTCAGGCGCATCGTCAAGCCGATGCACTGGGCCGGACAGCGATGTCGGCGTGCCAGCGCTTGAGATTCTTGAATTCGTCCGGGACCGCGAGCTTTGCCGGCTTCATGAAATCGACGGCGACGAGACCGGTGATGTCGGCCACCGTGAATGCGTCGCCGGCAAGGAACGGGCGATCCCGCAGCGCGCTGTCGAGCAAGGCGATGAACTCCAGAATGCGCGGCTTGTTGGCCTCGGCCCACGCGGGCACCTGCGGCACTTCCATCTCCTTCATTGCCGGGTGCGAGTTGCGAAAGACATGAGAGACCGGAAACAGCAAATGCAGTTCGACGCGCCGATTCCACATCTCGATGCGCGCGACCTCCAAGGCACCGCGCCCGAACAGCGGCGGATCGGGCTTAAGCGCCTCAAAATAACGGCAAATTGCGATCGATTCCGTGATCACCGTGCCGTCGTCCAGCACCAGCGCCGGGACCCGCTTGAGTGGATTGATCGCGGCGTAGGTCGGGGACTTCTGTGCCATGGCGCCGATATCGACTTGCTCCATGGGCAACGTAATCCCCTTCTCGGCCAAAAAAATCCGCGTGCGCCGGGGATTGGGCGCGCGACCTCCGTCGTAAAGCTTCATGTCGGCTCCCGTGCTCGGCGCCGGCTACATGTGATAATGCCGCAACCAGTTGTATATTCCATCGCCCACACCCCATCACGCCCATTGGGCCCCGGTCAAGCGCTCGCCGATCGGCGGCCGCCGTTGCGGCCCCCATCGGCGGCGACGCGGACGTCCGGTTGGCGACGGAGTTTGCCTTCCGCGCGGCGACCTTTATCTTGCCCACAACATCTGCGCGACGACCCCATGAGCGACATCGAAAGCCCCTGCAACAAAGTGTGCGCAGTCGATCCGATCTCGGCGCTTTGCATCGGTTGCGGGCGCAGCCTTGCGGAAATCGAGGGCTGGATGCGAATGGGCGCCGATGAGCGCGTGCGCATCATGGCGCAGCTGCCGCGACGTCTCGCGGCGCTGGGCCGGCGTCATACCGCGCGCGCCGGGGTGGGCTGAAGGACACCATCGTGCGCCGCCTGTTCTGGATCCTGCTTGCCATTCTGACCATCGCGCTGCTCGTGCTCGTGCTGCAGCAGAATGAAGCGGCGCTGGCGGAACTCTCCCGGTTCGATAGCTCTTCGCTCGAAACGAAGATCATGGCTCTCGCGCTGGTCGGCCTGATCGCGCTGACGCTGTTTCGGCAGCGGTTTTCCCACGCGCTCGAATCCGCCCTCATCTGGGTGATGGTCGCGGCCCTCTTGGCGCTCGGATACACCTATCGTTTCGAGCTGCGCGAGGTCGGCGAGCGGGTGCTCGCCGAGCTCATCCCGGGTCGTGCCGCAATGAGGGGACGGACGGTCGAAATCGCGCGAGCGAGCGGCGGAGGATTCTCGGTGGCGGCGCAAGTCAACGGCGCGCACATTCCCATGGTGCTCGACACCGGCGCGAGCGCCGTCGTCCTCACTCACGAGGCCGCCAAGGCCGCGGGCCTCCCGCTCGAAGTCCTCACCTATTCCGTCAATGTCGAGACCGCGAACGGCCGCGCGCGCGCCGCGCCGGTCACGCTCGACCGATTGTCGATCGGCGGCATCACCGAGCGCTCGGTCCCGGCGCTCATCGCGCAACCCGGGCAACTGCGCACGAGCCTGCTCGGCATGACCTTCCTCAACCGGCTGGAGAGCTGGGAGGTGCGCGGCGACAAGCTCCTGATGCGCGGCTATCCGTAACCGATCAGGCTCGCCGCAAAACGAATGCAGACAGCCAGCAAGAAGCACCCGAAGGCAACCTCCAACCGACGCTTCGACAGCGCGTGGGCCAAGCGTGCGCCATATGGAGCGGTGAAACTCGAGACGGGCGCCATCAGCGCAAAACCGATCAGCGATACGAAGCCTAGCGAGAGTGGCGGCATCAGCGACTGCTGTGGCAAGCCCGCGAGGACGTAACCGATCGTGCCAACGATCGTGATCGGCACACCGAGGCCGGCCGAGGTCGCGACCGCCTGGTGGATCGGTTTGCCGTAGAGTGTCAGAATCATGTTGGACACAGAGCCGCCGCTGATGCCCATAAGCGAGGCGGCAAGCCCGACGCAGACGCCATAGGCCGTCATGCCGGCCGGACCCGGCAGATCGTCCGCCAGCCGCCAAGTATCGCGGCCAATCAACAGCTTGAAAGCGATCACGCTTGCGATCAGCACGAAGGCGAGCTTGAGCGCTGCGGCGGGTGCGAAGGCCGCAATGGCTGAGCCGGCAGCAACGCCAACTACCGCAGGCACCGCCCATGCCCGCACCACATCCATCATCACCGCGCCCTTGCCGCGATGGGTGAGGTAGGAAAGCACATTGGTCGGAACGATGATTGCAATCGAGGTGCCGACGCATAGCTGAAAGCGAACCTCGTTCGGCACGTCGAGCGCGCGAAAGACTTCATATAGAACCGGAACGATGAGCGCGCCGCCGCCGATTCCGAAAAGCCCCGCGAGAATGCCTGTGATGAATCCGGCGACAATGATCAAAGTCGCGAGCAGTACGAGCTCGCTCACCGGCACACCCAAGACCATGTCATGCTCCGAAGGCAACGAAGGATGGATCAAGCCGCGGCGCCGTGCACCATTCGCGCGTCCATATCCACGACGAGAGCGAGCGCTTCGCGGAACGCGGCAGCGCCCGCGGCCGGTTTTGATGCCTCGGTTGCCAGATGGCGACGAAAGGCGCGCGCCCCGGGGAAGGCACGGAACAGGCCGAGGACGTGCCGCGCCACGGCGTTGAGCCGCGTGCCGCGCGCAAGCTCGCGCTCGATATAGGGGATAAGGGCCTCGGCCGCCGCCTTCGGCGATGCAAAGGGCGCAGGCTCGCCGAACAGCACTGGGTCGACGGCGAGCAGACGCCACGGATCTTGGTAGGCGGCACGTCCCATCATCACGCCATCGACCGGCCCCAGATGCTTCAGCGCTTGATCGATGTCCGCGATGCCACCATTGAGCACGATGTAAAGACCAGGACGCGCGGCTTTGAGCCGGTAGACGCGAGCGTAATCGAGCGGCGGGATGTCCCGATTCTCGCGCGGCGAGAGACCGTCGAGCCAAGCCTTGCGCGCGTGCACGATCAGCGCGGCGACGCCGGCCTGCTCGACCGCGCAGGCGAGCGCTTCAAGCGCCTCCTCCGGATCCTGATCGTCGATGCCGATACGGCATTTGACCGTGACGGGCAGTTTGACCGCGCCTGTCATGGCGGCGACGCAGTCGCCGACGAGCGCAGGCTCGGCCATCAGACAGGCGCCGAAGCGGCCCACCTGCACGCGATCCGAGGGACAACCGACATTGAGGTTGACCTCGTCATAGCCGAACTCTTCGGCGATGCGCGCGCACTCGGCGAGCTGCCGCGGATCGCAGCCGCCGAGCTGAAGCGCAACCGGATGCTCGGCCGGATCGTGCGCCAGCAGCCGCGCGCGCTCGCCGTGAAGCACCGCGCCGGTGGTGATCATCTCGGTGTAGATCAGGGCGCGACGCGTGAGCAGGCGATGGAAGAACCGGCAGTGCCGGTCGGTCCACTCCATCATCGGGGCGATGCAGAATTTGTGATCTAAGCCATTCATTTTATTCGCATCTTTTCGCCTGCCCCCGGGGTTGGAACGGCTGCGCAATCCGCTATAGGCGCTTCCTCCATGCGCTTGTTCTTCTACGATCATCCTGGCGCAAATGGAAAGGCGTTCGCTGGCGTTGACGTCCTGCGTGCGCACGGCGCGCACATGACGGGCGGGAGCGCCGAAGCAACCTTCACGCTGTTCGGTCGTGGAAGGTCCGGCCTCGAGCGAGAGGAATTGGAATCCAAGCGTTCTTGCGGCTGGTGGCGGTCACGCCCTCACATGCAAATCGTTTGCATTCCCACAAGGCACAAGACCACAAGGGACAAAGCAGCGGACGTGGTTCCGCTGCATTGACGTCCACAGCCCTGATCGCTACCGGTCGCGGCGCGGAGGCGCGTGATGGCGGACATCAAGCAGAAGGTCGCACTGTCTTCGATCGCCGCGTCGGCGGGTTTGACGACGGCCAAGGCCGTCGTCGGGGTCATGAGCGGCTCACTCGGGCTCCTCTCGGAGGCGGCCCATTCTCTGATCGACCTCGGCGCCACCGTGATGACCTATTTCGCGGTGCGGACTTCGGGCAAACCTGCCGACGCCAAGCATCATTACGGCCATGGCAAAGTCGAGAGCGTTACCGCGCTTATCGAGACGGCGCTGCTGTTCGTTCTCGCCGGCGTGGTGATTTGGGAGGCGATTAAACGGCTCATGAGCGCCCAGCCGCCGGAGGTGGAGGCAACGCTATGGGCCTTTGCCGTGATCGCGCTCTCCATCGTCGTCGATTTTTTCCGCGCACGCGTGCTCTATCGAACGGCGGAAAGGACGTCGAGCCATGCGCTCGCAGCAGACGCGCTGCACTTCGATTCCGACATGTGGTCGTCGCTGGCAGTGCTGGTCGGCCTGTTGGGCATTGCGCTCGGCTATGCCTGGGCCGACTCGGTGGCGGCGATGGCCGTGTCGGTGATGATTTGCATCGCCGGCTGGCGGCTCGGCCGGCGCACCCTTGACACGCTGACCGACACCGCCCCGGCCGGAGCCGCCGACAAAATCAGCACCGCCATCATGCGCATTCCCGGCGTCGTCGGGGTCGAAGGGCTGCGCGCGCGGCAGGTGGGCGAGGTGCTGTTCGTCGACCTTGTCGTCGCAGCCAGCCGCACGCTGCCGCTCGACCGCGTGGCGGCGCTCAAGGATCGCATCGTCGAGACGGTGCGCGCCGATAGTCCCGCCGCCGAGGTGACGGTGACCACCCAGCCGCGCGCGCTCGGCGACGAGACCATACTCGAGCGGGTCATGGTGATCGCACGCAACCGCGCGCTCGCGGTTCACCATGTCACCGTGCACGCGCTCGAGGGACGACTTGCGGTCTCGCTCGATCTCGAAGTCGACGGTACCCTTTCGCTCGCCGCGGCGCACGATATCGCGACCGGGCTCGAAGACGCCATCCGCGACGAGCTGGGGCCGGGGGTGGAGGTCGAGACCCATATCGAGCCCCTGCAATCGGTCGATGAGCCCGGCCACGACGCCTCGGCCAAGCGCATCGCGGCGGTGCGCGACGCATTGACCGAGATCGCGACCAAGGTCGATTTGGTCGGCGCGATCCACGACGTGCGCGTGCGCGCAGCCGATGACGGCGAGATCGTCAATTTCCATTGCCTCGTCGATCCCGCGCTGAAAGTGGCGGACGTGCACGACAAGGTCGACGAGGTGGAGCGCGCGCTGCGCCTGCGCTTTCCCTCGATCAAGCGCGCGATCGGTCATGCCGAGCCGGCGCTGCCGTCGCCGTAGTCAGCGCCGGCGAAAACGGCATGACGACCACCCGCGCTGGCGGGCGGCCACGCGGCTGCCCGCCGCTATCGCGACGTTTCGCACATCCGCAATTACGGTATCAGCACGGCCGCGCCTTGCAGGCGGCCTTCGCGCAGATCGGCAAGCGCCTCGTTGGCTGCCTCGAGCGGATAACGCGTCACCTCGCTCTTCACGCCCGCCTGCGGCGCCAGCGTCAAGAATTCGCGCGCGTCCGCCCGTGTGAGGTTAGCGACCGAAACGACCTGCCGCTCCTCCCAGAGCAGCCGATAGGGAAAGCTCGGAATATCCGTCATGTGGATGCCGCCGCAGACGACCCGGCCGCCCTTCTTCACCGCCTTGAGCGCCATTGGAACAAGCGCGCCGACCGGCGCAAAAATGATCGCGGCATCGAGCGGCTCAGGCGGCATCTCGTCTGAGCCGCCGGCCCAGACCGCACCGAGAGATTTTGCAAATGCTTGCGCGGCGTCACCGCCGCCGCGGGTAAAAGCGTAGACGCGCCGGCCCTGCCAGGCCGCGACCTGAGCCAGAATGTGCGCGGCGGCGCCGAAGCCGTAGAGGCCGAGGGCCTGGGGGCCCGTCCCCTTCGCGCCCGTCCCCTCCCCTGCGCCCGCCATGCGGTAGCTGCGCCAACCGATCAGGCCGGCGCATAGCCACGGCGCGACCTCGGCGTCATCCCGCCGCTCCGGAAGGGGGAAGCAGTAGCGCGCATCGGCGAGCGCATGCGTGGCATAGCCGCCGTCGCGCGTGTAGCCGGTAAATATCGGCCGATCGCACAGGTTCTCTCGGCCGCTGCGGCAATAAGGGCAAGCGCCGCAGGTCGAGCCGAGCCAAGGGACCCCGACGCGCTCGCTTATGGCCAGTCCTGCGACTTTCGCCCCCATGGCGGCGACGCGCCCGACGATCTCATGGCCGGGCACGATCGGAAGCTTAGGGTTTGGCAACTCGCCGTCGACCACATGCAGATCGGTCCGGCAGACACCGCAGGCCGCGATCTCGATGAGAATTTCGCCGGGCGCAGGGGCGGGCGCTGGCCGCTCGCGCATGACGAGCGGCGTGCGCGGGTTCTCCAGCGTCATGGCGCGCATGCCCTATCTCCGGTCACGCGAAAGGAACCGCTGCGCGCTACCCAATCGTGATGCGCGCGCCGACGTCGCGTGGCGGCTGCGGCTCAACGCGCGTGGCCCGGCGCCGCATGCCGGCCGCAGACGATGCGACCCGACGTTGAACGCACGTTTATTGTGGCGTAATGCCGGCGTCCTTGAGGATCTTGCCGTAACGCTCGGTGTCGGCCTTGTTGATGGCGTCGAACTCAGCCGGCGTCGTCGGTGCCGGAATCGAGCCTTGCGCGAGCAATTTCTCCTTGACGTCGGGCATCTGCAGAACTTTGGCGATGTCCGCGCTGACCTTGTTCAGGATCGGCTGCGGCGTTCCTGCCGGAGCGAACACGCCGAACCAGGACTCGTATTTGTAGTTCGGCAAGGTCTCCGCGATGGTGGGCACGTCCGGGAGTTGCGCCACGCGGTTGGCGGAATTGATAGCGAGTGCCCTGACTTTCCCGGTTGCGCTCAGCTCCTGAGTGGCGGGGATCGGCGCAAAATACATTTGCGCGTCATTGCGGATAACAGCGGTCGTGGCCTCGGGCGCGCCTTTATAAGGAATGTGGAGGATGTTGATCTTGGCATCCTGTTTGAAGATTTCGGCCGAGAGGTAAGAGGTGCTGGCGACGCCGGCCGAGGAGAAGTTGAGCTGACCCGGCCTTTCGTTCGCGAGCGCGATGAAGTCCTTGAGCGTCTTGGCCGGCAGATCGGGCGGGACGATCGCGACCAGCGGCACCGCAGCCACGCGCGAGACGCCCGCGAAATCCTTCACCGGATCGAATTGAATGCTTTTGTTAATCGCGCTGGCAATCGTGTGCCCGTTCGAGGTCAGCATCAGCGTGTAACCATCTGGTGCGCTCTTGGCGACTCCCGTGGTTCCCGGAAGGCCGGGTCGGTTCTCGACGATGACCTGCTGCTTCCACAACTCGGCAAGCTTCTCGGCGAGGATGCGAGCCAGCCCGTCGGTGATGCTGCCGGCGGAGAATGGAACGACGATACGGACCACCTGATTGGGATAGGTCTGCGCCGAGGCGCCAAGAGACGTGCCGAGAATCGAGGTCACCATCCCCGCCAACACAAGCAAGATCACGCGCAGTTTCGTCATCTCATTCCTCCCACAATTTGTCGGCGCACCCATACAATGGGTTGCGGCGTCCTGGAAAGCGATTAAAGCAGGAAGCGAATTGAGGGTATATGAGTAAAAACGTCACCATCTAGCCGCCTGCTACGGAGTCCCCTCGCGGTCGCGGCCGTGAAAGGTTCCGCAGCGGCTCTCGGAAAGCAGAACGGATATGCGCACTGAAGAGGCCCGCCCCGTCCATCTTGAGGATTACCGCCCGCCCGACTGGTTGGTCGAGACTGTGGAGCTCGACGTCTCCCTCGACCCCACGGCAACGGAGGTGCGCGCGGCGCTCACGCTGCGGCCCAACGGCAACGGCGCGGCGCCCGCGCCGCTCATGCTCGATGGCGAGTCGCTGAAACTACGCGCGCTCAAGCTCGACGGCGCCGCGCTCCCGCCGGAACAGTTCGTCGCGACGCCGGACCGGCTGACCATTGCGCAGCCGCCCCAACGCCGGTTCCGGCTGGAGATCGAGACCGTCGTCGACCCATCGGCCAACACGCAGTTGTTGGGCCTCTATCGCTCGGGCGCGATCTATTGCACGCAATGCGAGGCCGAAGGCTTTCGCCGCATCACCTATTTCCCGGATCGCCCCGACGTCATGGCGGTCTATACCACCCGCATCGAGGCCGAGAAGGCCGACGCACCGGTGCTGCTCGCCAACGGCAATCTCGTTGCATCAGGCGACGTGCCAGGCACAAACCAACACTTCGCGGTCTGGCACGATCCGTTCCCGAAGCCGTCATATTTGTTCGCGCTGGTGGGTGGGAAGCTTGCCTGCGTCGAGGACCGCTTCCGCACCATATCGGGCCGCGAGGTCACGCTGCGGATCTATGTCGAGCCGGGCAAGGAGTCGCGCTGCGTGTACGCCATGGACTCGCTCAAGCGCGCCATGCGCTGGGACCAAACCGCGTTCGGCCGCGAATACGATCTCGACATTTTCATGATCGTCGCGGTCTCGGACTTCAACATGGGCGCGATGGAGAACAAAGGTCTCAACGTCTTCAACGACAAATACGTGCTTGCCTCGCCCGAGACCGCGACCGACAACGATTTCGAGCGGATCGAGGCGATCATCGCCCACGAATACTTTCACAATTGGACCGGCAACCGCATCACCTGCCGCGATTGGTTTCAGCTCTGCCTCAAGGAAGGGCTCACGGTTTTTCGCGATCAGGAGTTTTCAGCCGATCAGCGCTCGCGCGCGGTCGAGCGCATCAGCGACGTGCGCGGCCTGCGCGCGCATCAATTCGTCGAGGACGCAGGTCCGCTCGCGCATCCCGTGCGACCCACCGTCTACCGCGAGATCAACAATTTCTATACGGCGACCGTCTACGAGAAGGGCGCCGAGGTCGTGCGCATGCTCACGCGCCTGCTCGGCCCGGAGAATTTCCGCAAGGGCATGGACCTCTATTTCGCCCGCCACGACGGCGAGGCGGCGACCATCGAGCAGTTCGTGCAATGCTTCGCCGACGTGTCAGGCGCGGACCTCACGCAATTTATGCTCTGGTACTCCCAGGCCGGCACGCCCGAGGTCGTCGCTACTGGCAGCTACGATGCGCGCGCGCAGACCTATCGCCTCGACCTCGCCCAGAGCGTGCCCGCAACACCCGGCCAGCCGAGCAAGGAGCCGATGGTCGTTCCGCTCGCCATCGGACTCGTCGGGCGCAATGGGCGCGACCTGCGGCTCAAGCTCGGCGATGGGCGCGCAATCGAGCACGGCGTGCTGACTCTGACCAAGCCCGCCGAAACCTTCGTGTTCGCCGATATCGGCGAACCGCCGGTGCTTTCGCTCAATCGCGGATTTTCCGCGCCGATCAAGCTCGTCGCCAATCTTGGCGCCGATGATCTGCGATTCCTCGCCGCCCACGATGCCGATCCGTTCAATCGTTGGCAGGCGCTGCAGACGCTGGCCACTCGCCTGCTCGTCGACAATACTGCTGCTTTGCGCGCGAACGGCGCGGTACGGCAAGATGCGGGCCTCCTCGGTGCGCTGGGCGCGATTCTCGCCGACGGGACGCTCGAACCTGCCTTTGTCGCCCTTGCGCTGACGCTTCCTGGCGAGGCGGACATCGCGCGCGAGATCGCTCGCGATGTCGATCCCGATGCCGTGTTCGCGGCGCGCTCCGCTTTGCGCACGGCGGTCGGCGACCACCTCGCCGAGCCTCTCTTCGATCACTATCGCCGGCTGTCCGAAAGCGCGCCCTACCAGCCCGACGCCGCTAGCGCCGGACGGCGCACGTTGCGCAATACTTGTCTCGACCTTCTTGTTGCAACACGCCGGCCAGACGCCATCATGCTCGCCGCGCGACAGTACCGGGCAGCCAACAACATGACCGACCGCATGGCCGCGCTCTCGACGTTGTCGCTGTGCGACGTGCCCGAGCGCGCCGCCGCGCTCGACGATTTTTATGCCCGCTATGCCGACGATCCGCTGATCGTCGACAAGTGGCTCACGCTGCAGGCCACTGTTCCGGAACCGGCGACGCTCGACCGCGTCAAGGCGCTCACCAACCATCCCGCCTTCTCGTTTTCCAATCCCAATCGCGTACGCGCCTTGATCCACGCGTTTGCGCTGGCGAACCAGAAGGAGTTCAACCGCGCCGACGGCGCTGGCTACGACTTCGTCGTGGACACGGTGCTGGCGCTCGATCCCAAGAATCCTCAGGTCGCGGCGCGGCTGCTGTCGGCACTCAAGAGCTGGCGCATGCTCGAGCCGGCACGGCGCGCGCGGGCGCAAGCGGCCTTGCGGCGGGTAGCGGCAGCGCCTTCGCTTTCACCCGACGTGAGCGACATCGTGCAACGCGCGCTTGCCAAGGACTGACGCGCGCACGCCGCGGCGGCACGAAACAAGAACGCAAATGGCGCGGGTTTCGGGCCAAAAGGCATTGCCGATCAATGGCAAAGCACCGATTCATCATTCTTGCAAATTCGTTAACGGACCCCTCGACAAATCGCCATCTTTCGATTCCAATCAAAGTGATTCGGAGAGATGCGGCACATCCTTCCGATGAAGGTGATAGGGACCCGAACGGAGGCGAGGCATGGCGCGCGCCGAAGTCGCGAGCGCGTCCGTAAGTTCTGATTCAATCAAGGGACTAGCTCAGTCGATCGCCAAGCCCGCCTATCGGCGGCTGCTCACTGCCGAGCCGGCGTTGCGACGTGCCGTCCCCGCGCTGATCATCGCATTCCTCCTCACGATCTGCGTCGGTGCGATCGTGCAGGTGCTGGACCATCGTCGCCAGGCGATCAGCGAGATCGTCAAGCAGATCGAAGGCAGCGCCGATTTCCTCGTCGATCGGCTCGAACGGCTGGAGCAGCCGAAGGCCGGCTCCGAGCGTCGGCTGCAGACCGAGCTCGAACGCGCGATGCCGACCTGGGCGCGCGCGCCCGGCCGCCAAGTGCTGATTGCCAACGGTGACGGCGTCATCGTCGCCGGCATCCGCCATGAGGTCGTCACCAATGCCGACGGCACGATCAGCACGACCGCGCCGCTCCAGGCCGGGATGGTCGGACGCCGGCTGATCGACGTGCTCGGCCCCGCGCAGCCGCTGACCACGTTTGGTGCTGCCGCCGGCGTTCTGGAAATTCCGCTCGCCGACGGTAGTCCGGCGTATGGGACGGTGCGCAGCTTTCACGGGTCGAACGGCGAGCTTGCGATCATACATGGGCGGGCCGAG